>Ga0208849_1000253_pt1 | contig 51774 bp, 48 predicted proteins | sample NGESurdeep072012_10_FD_184470 | JGI IMG/M metagenome (GOLD analysis project Ga0208849, IMG submission 184470) | Arctic peat soil microbial communities from Barrow, Alaska - NGEE Surface sample 53-3 deep-072012 (SPAdes) | ecosystem: Environmental > Terrestrial > Soil > Wetlands > Peat ... | reverse complement strand
CTCATCATCGCCGCGCAGCGCCCGGTCGCCTCCAGCTGCTCGCCGTAGCCCTGCTCGGCCTCCTCGGCGGCGAACTCGCTCTCGGACTTGATGTCGACGCGCCAGCCGGTCAGCCGCGCGGCGAGCCGCGCGTTCTGACCCTCACGGCCGATCGCCAGCGACAGCTGGTCGTCGGGAACGATCACGGTGGCCTGCTTTGCCGCGTCGTCGACGAGCACCTCGCGGACCCGCGCCGGGGACAGCGCCTTGGCGACGAAGCGGGCGGGCTCGTCGTTGTAGGGGATGATGTCGATCTTCTCGCCGCGCAGCTCGGAGACGACCATCCGCACGCGCGAGCCGCGCGGGCCGACGCAGGCGCCGACCGGATCGACCCCGTCGGTGTTCGAGACGACCGCGATCTTCGAGCGGTAACCGGGCTCGCGGGCCACGTTGGCGATTTCGACAAGACCGTCGGCGATCTCCGGAACCTCCAGCTCGAACAGCTTCTTGATCAGCTCGGGGTCGCGACGCGAGACGATGATGGAAGGGCCCTTGGTCGACGGGGAGACCTCCTTGATCACGGCCTTGATCCGCTGCGAGTGGTCATAGCGCTCGCCCTCGACCTGCTCGGACTTGGGCAGCAGCGCCTCGACGCGTTCGCGCAGCTGCACGAGCGTGTAGCGCGAGTCGGACTGCTGGACGATGCCCGTGATCAGCTCGCCCACGCGGTCGCGGTACTCCTCGAACATCATGTCTCGCTCGGCCTCGCGGATGCGCTGGAGGATCACCTGCTTGGCGGTCTGCGCGGCGATCCGGCCGAAGTCGTCGGGGGTGACGTCGCGTTCGTCGATCTGATCGCGGTATTCCTCGAACTTCTTCGGATCGATTTCCGGTTCTTCGGGCTCGCGCATCTCGCCCGTCTCGGGATCGACCGTGGTTTCCTCGTCGATCGTCTCGACGATCAGGTGGGCCTCGAGGCGTTCGGGGATGATCAGTTCGATCACGCGGAAGTCAGCCGTCTCGCGGTCCATCTCCACGCGGGCGTACTTGGCCGAGCCGGGCTGCTTCTTGTATGCGGACAGCAGGGCGTCCTCGAGCGCGATCATCAGCTTCTCGGGCTCGATCCCCTTCTCGCGCGCCAGCGCGTGCATCGCTTCCAGGATTTCGCGTGACATGGCTACTCCTCGACCAGGTTCGAACGTCGGATCTCCGAGTAGGGGATCGCGATGACCCCCGTGTCGGCGGCCAGCGTGATCTCGTCCTCGGAGGCCCCCACCAGCTCGCCGGTGAAGCTTCTCGTGGGCCTAACGCCGGCCGATCGCTGATCGCCGGCCTGGGCGACCGGGCGCGGATGACGAGTCCGTACCCGGGCGCGGCGGCCGACAAAGCGGCGGAAGTGGGCGGGCTTGGTCAGCGGACGCTCGCTGCCCGGCGAGGAGACCTCGAGCGAATAACGTTCCCGCTCCTCGCTCAGCAGCGCGGTGGCCCGCTCGCACAGCGCAAGCGTCACGCCGTCAGGATGATCGATGAAGACGCGCAGGCAGCGGCCGCCGAGCACCTCGGCGAGCAGCACCTCGACATCGGGCTCGCTCTGGGCGAGACGCCTTTCGATATCTGTTTGTAGCGCGGTCATCGTCCTTTTCCCATTTGGGTCCTTACGCAAAAAAAGCGGGCGGGCGCCCACTCTCGGTCCTACTACCGACGTCTGCTGGCCGATCTCCGATCGGCAAACGAAAGCTCTCGATCGAGCATAGCATCGGGGCGGCCGCACATAGCGCACTCATGCCCGCTCCGCGTCGCGTCGGGCACGATCGCGGTACAGCCGATAGTCCTTGCGCTCGGGGCGCAGCGAGCACGCCAGCGCCAGCGGCTGGCAGGCATCCCGATGGCGGCCGAGCATCTGCATCGAGCGACCGAGGCAGAAGAGCGCATAGTCGTTGGTGGGCGCCTTCGCCGCGACGACCTGGAACTCGGCCGCGGCGTTCTCGTAGCGCTGTGCGTGGAACAGCGCCCGTCCCAGCGTCTCGCGGATCGACGCCTTGTCGGGCTCCAGATCACGTGCCCGCGTCAGCGGCACGATCGCGGCCTGGTAGTCACGGTTCTCGACCAGCTCGCAGCCGCGCTGATAGAGGTCGTAGACGCTCTCCATCACCCTTTACTGTAGGTCTCCATCCACAGGTGCGCAAGGGCCTGGTGGACACCTCTGGAGCGCACTCAAAGCACAGCCCGGCGTCGCGCCTGACCGCTCGACCTAGGCGCCCGCTCGCAACCGCTCGACAGCGTCGAGGATCTCCTTGGCGACCTGGGTCTTGGGCGCGCGCGGCACGTGCGTGAGAATCTCCGGCTGCTCGCCGACCGCCGCGGTCAGGATCGTCACCTCGTTTGCGTCGACGTCAAACCCGATGTCGGGGCGCGAGATGTCGTTCACGACGAGGGCGTCCAGGCCCTTCTGCGCGAGCTTCTCGCGAGCGCAGTCGACGGCCTGCTCGCCATGCTCGGCGGCGAAGCCGACCAGCGTCTGACCATCATGACGGCGCTCGGCCAGGCCCGTAAGCACGTCCGCCGTGGGCTCGAGCTCGAGCTCCAAGCTCGCGCGGCCGGCCTTCTTGAGCTTCCCGTCCGCCTGTGCGCGCGGCCTGAAGTCGGCCACCGCGGCGGTCATCAGCAGCACATCGCAGGCGGGGAACTCTTGCGCGCAGGCCTGCTCCAGCTCGGCCGCCGTGGCGACCTCACGGCAGAAGACGCCCGGCGGGCGGGGCAGCGAGACGTTGGCCGCCAGCAGCGTCACCTCGGCTCCGCGGGCGTGCGCGGCCCGCGCCAGGGCATAGCCCATGCGTCCGGAAGAGCTGTTGCCGATGAACCTGACGCTGTCGATCGGCTCGCGCGTGCCCCCGGCGGTGACGAGCACCTTCAACCCGCGCCAGCTCTCCGCCACCGACCCACCGGTCGGAGAGCCACCAGTCGGAGAGCCACCGCCCAGAGATCCAGCGGCGAGAGATCCACCGGCGAGAGATCCACCGGCGAGAGATCCACCGGCGAGCACGGTCTCGCAGGCCGCCAGCAGCACCGCGGGCTCGGCCAGGCGCCCGACCCCCTGCTCCCCCTTCGCGGCCAGCCGTCCGACGCCCGGCGCGACGATCTCCACGCCGCGATCGCTCAGCAGTCGGAGGTTGGCCTGGGTGGTCTGGTTCTCATACATGTGGTTGTTCATCGCCGGCGCCACGACCAGCGGACAGGTGGCTGCCAGCGCACAACTACTGAGCAGGTTGTCCGCCAGCCCATGCGCGAGCTTCGCAAGCGTGTTCGCCGAGGCGGGAGCGATCAAATACAGATCGGCGTTGCCAACCAGCTCCAGATGACTCGGCGGCTCGTGCGTCGGCGGCTCCTGCCCGGGAAAGGCCCCGCGCGCCGGATCGCGCTCGAACTCGCTGCTCAGCACCGGCGCGCCGGTCAGCGCCGCAAACGAAGCGGCCCCCACGAACCGCCTGCTCGCGGGCGTCTGCACGACCCGCACCGAGTGCCCGGCCGCCGTCGCCAGGCGCACCAGCTCAAGCGACTTGTAAGCGGCGATGCCGCCACTGACGCCGAGCAGGATTCTTGACATGGCTTGGTTTTAGAGGTCAGGGGGCCGCAGGGCAAGCGATGCAAGGACGCAGTGAGCGAAGTGCACCGATCGGAGATCGATGGAATCTCCGATCGGCCAGCACACGAGCGATCGAGGACGCAGCAGCGCGCCGCCATGCGGTCACCTGTAGTGGTACTTGATCTTTCCTGCTGCTACCTCCTCGAGGGCGATCGTGAGGTAGTTCTTGGAGATCGTTTCGACCATTGGGGGCGGGAACTCATCGAAGGTTCCCTCGCCGAGGTTGTGGTAGTAGCTGTTGATCTGCCGGGCGCGCTTGGCGGCCACGAGGACGCTTGCGTAGTTGGAGTCGACGTTGTCGAGCAGACGGTCGATACGGGGAGAGATCACGGGTGCGTTGCCTTTCCTGGTTGATCGTCCAGTGTAGTGCCTCGCCCGTCCAGCTCGGCGGCGACGACCGCCGTCAGCTGCGCGAGCGCGTCCTGGAGGCGGTCGTTGATCACCACGTGCGCGAACTCCGGCTGGGCCGTGAGCTCCTGCGCGGCGACGCGCAGCCGGCGCTCGACCTCCTCTGGATCGTCGGTTCCCCGTCCGATCAGCCGTGTGCGCAAGGCCTCTAGCGAGGGCGGCGCGATGAACACCTGGACCGCCTCGGGCAGCGACAGGCGTACCTGGCGAGCGCCCTGGACCTCGATCTCGAGCACCACCGGCGCCCCGGCCCGCACGCGCTGCTCGAGCTCCGAGCGCAGCGTGCCGTAGCTGCGGCCGGCGTAGTCGGCGTGCTCGACGAACTCCCCGGCGGCCACCCTGCGCTCGAACTCCTCGCGCGTGAGGAAGTGGTAGTCGACGCCGTCCCGCTCGCCCGGCCGCGGCGCGCGCGTGGTCGCCGAAACCGACAGCTCCAGCTCGGGCAGGCGCTCCATCAGCCCTCTGATCAGGGTTCCCTTGCCGACGCCCGAGGGCCCGGTGATAACGAATACGCGCGCCACGCCCAGGACCCTAATGTCGGGAGCGGCGGGAGCGGTCTACCGGCGGAGAAGAGAAACGAGCTCGCTGCGCTGGCGCTCTGAGAGGCCGCCGATCGTCTTGCTCGGGGAGATTCGGCAGTGGGCGAGGATCTTGTTGACCTTCACCCGCCCATACTTGGGAACAGCCAGCAGCATGTCGAATACCTTGGCCGTCTCGACGTACTCGGGTGGGTTGAGCAGGAGGGAGTGGATCGACAGGCGACCGGACTTCAGATCGCGCTTGAGCTGGGCTCGGCGCGTGCGGATCTGGTTGGCCCGCGCGAGCGCATCCATACGCTGGTTTAGCGATCGCTCGGGTGCCATCGCGTGCGTCAAGGACGTCGTTTTGGTCGCCATCGGCATGGGCGGCGAGTCTACACACCAGGGACGGTCGATCAAGGCGAATCAGACTAATTCAGCTATACCTCAACCTGAGGTCCAGGCATGTCGAGGCTTGTGGACGGTCTCGCCGCACCTTTGCAGGGGTTTTTGGGACGCCTTATCCTGGCCGCGCAGCCAGCAGATCCCGCGCAATTCGCGCCCCGGCGGCGGGGTCGCGGAAGCTCTCCGTGCCGACCGCGACGAGCGTCGCCCCGACGTCGAGCAGATCGCGCGCGTGCGCCGCGCTGCTCACTCCGCCCATGCCGACCACAGGGATCCTCACCCGCGCGCTGACGGCCGCCACCTGGGCGAGCGCGACCGCACGGATCGCGGGGCCCGAGAGGCCGCCGCTGCCGCCGCCCAACCACGGGCGGCGAGGCGATTGGCGCGCCGACGAGCCGCCGTGGGGTACCGGCGTGAGGGCCATCGCCCGCAGCGTGTTGATCAGCGACACCCCATCCGCGCCGCCCGCCTCCGCCGCCAGCGCACAGGCGGGAACATCGGCCGCGTTCGGCGTCAGCTTCACGATCAGCGGCTTGCCCGTCCGCGGGCGGACGGCCCGCAGCACCTCCTCCAGCTGGCGGGGGTCGGCGCCGATATCGAGCCCCGTCTTCACGTTCGGGCAGGACACGTTCAGCTCGACCGCGGAGATCTCCGCGCGTGCGTCGCAAGCCTCCACGAGCGCGGCGATCTCCGCCGCGGTGGAGCCCATCACATTGGTGATCACCGGCACCGGCAGGGTTGCCAGCTCGGGCAGGTCCTCGGCCAGATAACACACCAGACCCTTGTTCGGCAGCCCGATCGAGTTGACCAGCCCCGCCGGGGTCTCCCACAATCGCGGCGGCGGGTTGCCTCGGCGCGGCTCCAGCGTGATCGTCTTCGACACATACGCCGCAAACGGGAACTCGCTATCCAGCGCCGGCCCGAATGCCGCCCTAGCGGCGAGCGCGTCGAAGGTGCCCGAGCCGTTGATCACCGGGTGCGCGAGCTTCAGCCCGCAGAACTCCACGCTCACGCCGCCCCTCCCCTCCCGGCGACCGGACTCATGCGGGAGCTCCGGCGTGAGCCTCTACCTCATCCAACTCGGCCGCGTCGATGACCGGGCCATCGACGCACACGCGTAGGTAGCCGCCGCCGCGGCGGGGCACGACACATCCGTAACACGCGCCGAAACCGCAGGCCATTCCCGCCTCGAGCGCGAGCTGGGCGGGCACCCCGCGCGTCGCGCAGAGCGCCCTGACGGCCTCCAGCATTGGGGCCGGCCCGCACGCGTAGACGACCGCGTGCTCGTCCTGGTCGAGCTCTGCCGCGAGGAGGTCTGTGACGAGACCGCCCGCGCCGATAGAGCCGTCGTCGGTCGTCACTCGTGCCCCGTCCAACAGCGCGGCGCCGACCGCCCGCACCGCGTCGCGAAAGCCGAGCAGCGCCCGCACAGGGACGTCCTTCCGCGAGAGCGTGTCCTGGAGGATCGCCAGCGGGGCGATCCCCACGCCGCCTCCGACGAGCAGCGCGCGGCGACGCTCGCGCGGCATCGCAAAGCCCCGGCCGAGCGGGCCCAATGCCCACAGCCCCTCGCCCGCTCGCAGCTCGCACAGCCGCTCTGTGCCCGGCCCCACGTCCTCGAGCAGATAGTGGGCCTCCCCTTCACTCCAGCGAGCGATTGAGAACGCGCGCGCCAGATACGGCCGCTCGTCCTCCCCCCCGCCCCAACGCTCTGCCGCCGCGAGCATCGCGAACTGGCCCGGGTCGGGACGCGGCCCAACCGGGTCGGCGACCCGGAGCACGCGGTAGGCCCCCAGCTCGTCCATCCCTGCAACCGTCAATAGCCGGCGGCCGAAGGGCGCGATCGCGCGATCGCTCCGCTCTCCCAATGAGGCGGCGGCCGGGCCGTCGCTCACCCCGCGACCTCCGCCCCATCGGGGCTGGCCGAGCCGCGCGCGACGGGCTCGCGCTCGCCGTGCAGCTCCTGCAGGCAGAGCACCTCCGGCGCCCCGTCGCGGCGGGCGCTTGCGATCGCGCGCGCGGCGCTGACGCCGGCTGAGAGCGTCGTCAGGCAGGGGATCCCGTGCATCACCGCGGCGCGGCGAATCTCCCAGCCGTCGGTCCGTGCGCCGACGCCCGTCGGCGTGTTCACGACGAGATCCACGTCGCCGCGCTCGATCCAGTCGAGCACGTGCGGCGAGCCCTCGCCGAGCTTGTTCAGTCGCTCCACGGGCACCCCCATCCGTGCGATCGCCTCCGCCGTCCCGCGCGTGGCGACGATGCGAAAGCCGTTGTCGTGGAGGATCTGGGCGACCGCGAAGGCGCCCGCCTTGTCGGAGTCGGTGACCGTGATGAAGGCCGTGCCCTCGCGCGGCAGCGGCACGCCCGCCGCCGCCTGCGCCTTGGCGAACGCGGTGGGGAAGTCGCGCGCGATGCCCATCACCTCGCCGGTCGAGCGCATCTCCGGGCCGAGCACCGCGTCTGAGCCCTCGAAGCGATCGAACGGCAGCACCGCCTCCTTGACCGACACGTGCTCGCCATACCCCAGCCCCTCCCTGCCGGCGGGCAGGTCGAGGTCCGCGATCCGCTCGCCCAGCATGATCCGGCAGGCCAGCTTCGCCAGCGGCAGGCCGACCGCCTTCGACACGAACGGCACCGTGCGCGACGCGCGCGGGTTGGCCTCGATCACGAACAGCTCCCCGGCGTGGACGGCGTACTGGACGTTGAGCAGCCCGACGACGCCGATCGCGAGCGCGATCTCGCGCGTGGCCGCGCGAATCTGCTCGAGCATCTCTTCGCCGAGCGAGTGCGGCGGCAGCACGCAGGCGCTGTCGCCCGAATGCACGCCCGCCTCCTCTACGTGCTGCATGATCCCGCCGATCCAGACGGCCTCGCCGTCGCAGAGCGCGTCGACGTCGACCTCGACCGCGTTCTCGAGGAAGCGGTCGAGGAAGATCGCGCCGCGCGCGGCCTGGGGAGTCGGGTCCTGGGCAGTCGCAGCCTGGGGAGTCGAATCTTTTAAGGGGGAGCCCTCCGGGCTCCCGGGCGGGGCAGCGTCGTTAATCCCCGACTCCCCCACCTCGCGACGCAGGTAGTCGGCGAGACCGTCGCGCGAGTAGACGATCTCCATCGCGCGTCCGCCGAGCACATAGGAGGGTCGTACCAGCAGCGGGAAGCCAACCTCGTCGGTCTTCTCGAGGGCCTCCTTGACCGAATGGGCCGTCGCATAGGGCGGCGCCTTGTAACCCAGGCGCTCGAGCAGGGCGCCGAAGCGCCCGCGATCCTCGGCGAGGTCGATCGCATCGACGCTCGTGCCGAGCAGTGGCACACCCGCCGCGGCCAATCCGGCAGCGAGCTTCAGCGGTGTCTGCCCGCCGAACTGCACGATCACGCCCTTCGGCTTCTCAACCTCAACGACGGCGAGCACGTCTTCGAGCGTGAGCGGCTCGAAATACAGACGGTCGGAGGTGTCGTAGTCGGTCGAGACGGTCTCCGGGTTGCAGTTGACCATCACCGCGTCACGACCGGACTCGCGCACGGTCATCGCGGCGTGCACGCAGCAGTAGTCGAACTCGATCCCCTGCCCGATCCGGTTCGGGCCCGAGCCGAGGATCACGACCGACTCGCGCTCATCGCGGCGCACCTCGCCGGCGAGCGTCAGCCGACGTCGTTCCGCGTCCACGGAGTCTCCGCCAGCCGGTGGAGTGCCTGCAAGCGGATCGGCGTTCGTTCCCGACACGCGCTCCCAGCCGGAGTAGTAATAGGGGGTGCGGGCCGGGAACTCGGCCGCGCAGGTGTCGACCGACCGGAACGAGCGCTCGCCTGCAAACGGGGCCCGCGGGTCAAGCGCGAGCGTTTGCAGCTCGCGCAGGAACCACGGGTCGATCGCCGTCACCGCGTGGATCGCCTCGATCTCGGCGCCCCGCCCGAGCAGCTCGAGCACGGCCTCGTAGCGCTCGGCTCCCGGCGTCCGCAGGCCATCGAGCAGGAGCTCGTCGGAGACCTCGTCAAGACACGGCGGCTTGTCCAGCTCGCGCGAGCGCAAGGCCTTCGCAAACGCCTGTCCGAACGTGCGCCCGATCGCCATTGCCTCGCCCACCGACTTCATGTGCGTGGTCAGCGTCGGGTCGGTGCCGGGGAACTTCTCGAAGGCGAACCGCGGCCACTTGACGACGACGTAGTCGATCGTCGGCTCAAAGCACGCGGGGGTTACGCCGGTGATGTCGTTGTCGATCTCATCGAGGCGGTAGCCGACCGCCAGCCGCGCGGCGATCTTCGCGATCGGGAAGCCCGTCGCCTTCGACGCGAGCGCCGAGGAGCGCGAGACGCGCGGGTTCATCTCGATCACGAGGATCTCCTCGGTGGCCGGGTTGACCGCGAACTGCACGTTCGAGCCGCCCGTCTCCACCCCCACCGCGCGAATCACCGCGATCGCCTGGTCGCGCAGCTGCTGGTAGAGGTCGTCGGTGAGCGTCTGCTGCGGCGCGACCGTCACCGAGTCGCCCGTGTGCACTCCCATCGGGTCGATGTTCTCGATCGAGCAGACGATCACGACGTTGTCGGCGCTGTCGCGCATCACCTCCAGCTCGAACTCGCCCCAGCCGATCACAGACTCGTCGAGCAGCACCTGACCGATCGGCGAGGCTTCAAGGCCCTGCGCGACGATCACACGGAACTCCTCAAGCGTCCGCGCGATACCCCCGCCACGGCCGCCGAGGGTGTAGGCGGGACGCACAACGCACGGCAGGCCGATCTGCTCAAGCTCGTGTTCTGCAATACGCAGCCCCCGCTCTACGTTCACCCCTAGTTTTGGCTCGTCCCAGGCCCAGACGATCGCGCTCTTGGGCATCCGCAGCCCGGCGCGTGCCATCGCGGCCCCGAACAGCTCACGGTCCTCGGCGCACGCGATCGCCTCGTAGTTGGCGCCGATCAGCTCCACCCCGTAGCGCTCCAGAGTGCCGTCGTCGTGCAGCGCCTTGGCGAGATTCAGCGCGGTCTGCCCGCCGAGCGTCGGCAGCAGCGCGTCGGGGCGCTCGCGCTCGATCACCTGCGCCACCGGGCCCGGCAGCAGCGGCTCGATGTAGGTCGCGTCGGCGAACTCCGGGTCGGTCATGATCGTCGCCGGGTTGGAGTTCACCAGCACGACCTCGTAGCCCTCCTCGCGCAGCACCTTGCACGCCTGCACACCGGAGTAGTCGAACTCCGCCGCCTGCCCGATCACGATCGGGCCCGAGCCCAGGATCAGGATCTTGTGGATGTCGTTGCGTCGTCCCATCGGTTTATCGACTGCTTTTAGGGCCCGCGTCCCGATATCTGCCGGGATTGAGGTCGCCGTTCCGCGGCGTCATACGCCACCCACGATGCTCGCCGTGCCACCAGCACGTCTGCGCTCGCGTGCGGCGTCTGCCATCCACGGCCCGACCCCCTCAACCCACCATCTATCGTGCCGCGAACCCTGGAGGCCGGCTCCGACAGGGTTGGGAGAGAAGTGTGCGGCCTCGCCTCCCATAAAAATCGCGGTTCTCATCTATGCGGCCTCCACGATTCGCTGCAGGAAACGGTCGAACAGGTACAGGCTGTCATGCGGCCCCGGCCCCGCCTCGGGGTGGTACTGCACCGCCCCACCGGCGACGTCGAGCAGCTCGAAGCCCTCGACCGTGCGGTCGTAGAGGTTCACGTGCGACAGCTGGGCCGCGCCGAAGTCCGTGTGCCAGCGCACCGGGCGCGAGCCGTCGATCGTGGGCGAGCCGCTCGGACCGAGCACCGCGAAGCCGTGGTTCTGGGAGGTGATCTCGACGCGACCCGTCTGCAGGTCCTTGACCGGGTGATTGGCGCCGCGGTGGCCGAAGGGCAGCTTGAACGTCTGCAGGCCCAGGGCTCGACAGAGCAGCTGGTGACCAAGACAGATCCCCCACACCGGCTTTTTCCCGACCAGCTCTTTCACCGTGTCGACGATGTAGCCGAGCGCCGCCGGGTCGCCCGGGCCGTTGGCGAGGAAGATCGCGTCGGGATCATCGGCCAGGAGCTCTTGCGCGGAGGTGTTACACGGGTAGAGCGCCACGCGCGCGCCGCGCGCCAAGAGCTCGCGCACCATCGATCCCTTGATCCCCGTGTCGATCACGGCGATTAATGGCCCACCCACCCCGTCGCCCGAGCCATGGCGAGTCACCTCGCGCGGGGTGACGATCCCGGCCAGGTCCTGCCCGGCCATCGGCGGCTCGGCCGCGATCAGCTCCTTGGCCTCGCGCTCTGAGATCTCACTGGTGAAAACTCCCCCGCGCATCGACCCCGCCTCGCGGATGTGCTTGACCAGCGCGCGCGTGTCCACGCCGCTGATCCCCGGCACGCCGCAATCGCTCAGCCAGTCAAGCCAACCGCGCTCGGCCGTCGGCGCGTCCTCCCGGTTGCAGGCCTCGCGCATGATCGCCGCCCTCCCCCACGCCCGCTCTGACTCCATTGCGCCTGCGCTGGCCCCGTAGTTACCGATGTGGGGGTATGTGAAAACGATCAGCTGCCCCGCGAACGAAGGGTCTGTCATCGACTCCTGATAGCCGGACATGCCGGTGGTGAACACCACCTCGCCGACCGCGTGTCCGGTGGCGGCACACGATTCACCGTCAAAGCGTGTGCCGTCCTCCAGTAATACATAGGCCGTCGCGTCGTTCATCAGATGATTAATTTCTGTACTTCCTTGAACTCCGGCGTGCCCGCGCGCTCGAGCAGCTCAAACAGCGCGGCCTCGACGGTCGTGACGACCGCGCCCGCGCGCTCCAGCCGCTTCAGGCCGCGCTCGTAGTCGATCGCGTGACGCGAACCGACCGCGTCGGCCGGCACGTGCACCTCGACCCCACGCTCGAGCAGGTCCTGAACCGTCTGACTGACACACACGTGCGTCTCGATCCCGCACACGACCGCCTGATCTCTCCCGCCGAGGTCAAATCCGTCGGCGCGCGCGGCCGAGAACACGCTCTTCTCGAGCGGCTGCTCCTCCTCGAGCCCGACCTCCGGCGCGGTGTGGCCGAGACCCTTCGGGTACTGCTCGCTGACCAGGAGCGGCACGTCGAGGATCCGCGCGGCCTGCACGAGCTTCGCGCAGGCATCCGCGACGCCCGCGAAAGACTCGTACGGCCTGAACCCCTCCTGCACATCTACCACCACAAGCGCCGCTCGATCCCGGTTGAGCAAACTCATCAAGCAGCCACTACCGAGAAGGCGCGCTGGCGGTATACAACGGCGCCGGCGGCGAGCGTCAGGAGCACGCGACCTCGCAGCCGCCGCCCGGCGAAGCAGCAGTTCTCCGAGCGGCTCTCCCAGCCGTGCTCGCCGGCGACCCACTCCCCGTCGAGGTCGACGAGCGTCACGTTGGCCGGCTCGCCGGGGACGATCCGCGGGGTCGGCAGGTCAAACAGCGCCGCCCCGGCGGTCATCCGCTCGACCAGCAGCTCGAGCGCGAGTATGCCCGGCAGCACCAGCCCGGTGTACAGCGCCGCGAACGCCGTCTCCAAGCCGGTCGTGCCCATCGGCGCCTGCTCGAACGGCACCTCCTTCTCCTCGCGCGCGTGCGGCGCGTGATCGGTCGCCACGCAGTCGATCGTCCCCTTGCGCAAGCCCTCGATCAGCGCCTTGCGGTCCTCCTCGCCGGCCAGCGGCGGGTTCATCTTCATGCGCGTGTCCATCGTTCGCACATCCTCCTCGCTCAGCAGCAGATGGTGGGGCGTGACCTCGGCGCTCACCCTCCAGCCCTGCGCCTTCGCCCACGCGACGGCCTGCACCGAGGCCGCGCAGCTGAGGTGCTGGAAGTGCACGCGCGCGTCCTCGTACCCGGCCAGCGCGGCGTCGCGCGCGACCATCGTCGACTCGCTCACGCTCGGTATCCCGCCCAGACCGAGCGCGGCGCTGACCGCGCCCTCGCGCATCACCCCGCCGCGGGAGAGCGAGACATCCTCCTCGTGCAGGGTCAACACCCCCCCGCACAGGCGCTGGTATTGCAGCGCCTTGCGCAACATCCCCGCGCTCTGCACGGGCCGCCCGTCGTCGGTAAAGCCGAGCGCGCCGGCCTCACGCAGCTCGGCCATCTCGGTCAGCTCCGCGCCTTCGAGCCCGCGCGTGATCGCCGCCAGGAAGCCGATGGGGATGCGCGCTTCGCGCGCCGCCGCGTCGCGCAGCGAGCGCAGCAGCGGGGCCGAGTCGAGCACCGGATCGGTGTTCGGCATTGCGATCGCTCCGCCGAACCCGCCCGCGGCGGCGGCGCGGGTTCCGGTCTCGAGATCCTCCTTGTGCTCCTGCCCGGGTGTGCGCAGATGCACGTGCGGGTCGAAGAACGCCGGCAGCAGCCTGCGCCCCTTGGCCTCGATCGCTTCCTCGTTCGCGGCCTTCTCCAGCGTGCCGGGCTCGCCCAGCTCGGCGATCTCCCCGTCGCTGACGCGCACATCGCGGCGCGCGTCGATGCCCGCGCGCGGGTCGAGCAGGTGGGCGTCTCGCAGCAGGAGGTTCGCGGGGACTCCCGGTCCCTGCACGAGCGGTTCCACGGCCATCACGCGAGCTGGGGCTCGGGGGCCGATTGGGGCTCGCGCATCCCCGCGAGCAGCTCGTACAGGACCGCCATCCGCACCACCACGCCGGCCTCGACCTGCGCGGTGATCACGGCCTGGGGGGAGTCGACGACCTCACCCGAAAGCTCCACGCCGCGATTGACCGGGCCGGGGTGCATCAGCACCTGGCGCGATCCCAGCCGCCGACCGTTGATCTGATACCACGTCGCGTACTCGCGCAGCGACGGCAGGAAGCTCTCGCTCATCCGCTCGCGCTGCATCCGCAGCGCATACACCACGTCCGCCTGGTCGAGCTCGTCGAGCGTGAAGCGCACCTCGCAGCCGAGCGCTTCGATCCCGCGCGGGATCAGCGTCGGCGGGCCGGCGACCGTCACCTTCGCGCCCATCCTTTGAAAGGCGATGATGTTCGAGCGCGCGACCCGCGAGTGGGCGACATCGCCGACGATCCAGATCGACGCGCCGTCGATCCCGCCGAGGCGCTTCTGCAGCGTGTACACGTCGAGCAGCGCCTGGGTCGGATGCTCGTGCTTGCCGTCGCCGGCGTTCACGATCGCGGCGCCACACCATTTCGAGACCAGCTCGGCGGCGCCCGCCCACGGGGTGCGCAGCACGATCGCGTCGGGCTTGTGCGCGCTCAGGGTGAGGACGGTGTCCTTCAGCGACTCGCCCTTCTCCACGCTCGACCCGCTCGCGGCGAAGTTCACCACGTCGGCCGACAACCGCTTTGACGCCAGCTCGAACGAGCTGCGCGTGCGCGTCGAGGCCTCGTAGAACAGGTTCAACACCATCCGCCCGCGCAGCGCCGGGACCTTCTTGATCTCGCGGTCGGACACCTCCGCGAAGCGCGCCGCCTGCGCGACGATCCGCTCGATTTCCTCCCGGTCGAGATCCGCGATCGACAGCAGGTGATTCATGCGTCGGCCTCAACCACGAGCGCCTTGATGGCCAGACAGCGGTTCATGCGGTGCTCTCCATCGTCGACGTCTCCGCCGAGGCGCCTTCACCCGAAGAGGCCTCGATCGCGACCTCATCGACGCCGTCGAGCTCGCTGACGCGCACGTGCACGTGCTCGGCGCGCGAGGTCGGCAGGTTCTTGCCGACGTAATCGGGCCTGATCGGCAGCTCGCGGTGGCCGCGGTCGGCGAGCACCGCCAGCTGCACACGCGCGGGGCGGCCGTAGTCGAACAGCGCCTCGATCGCGGCGCGCGCCGTGCGACCCGTGAACATCACGTCATCGACGATCACCACCGTGCGCCCGGCCACGTCGAAGTCGATGTGCGAGGCGTGCACGACCGGGGCGTCGGGCCGGCGCTGCAGATCGTCGCGATAGAAGCCGATGTCGAGATCCCCGAGCGGGACCTCCGCGTCGAGCAGCCCTTCGAGCTGTACCCGCAGCCGCTGCGCCAGAAAGGCGCCGCGCCGATGAATGCCGATCAGCACCGGAGCCGGCGGCCTGGGGTTGCGCTCGACGATCTCATGCGCGATCCGCACCACCGCCCGCCGCACGTCCTCCGCCTGGAGGACGACCTTCTCGTTGCTGCTCATCTGCTTCCTTCCTGGCCTCTCGGGACCGGGTTAAAGGATTTCGTGGACTGTATCAACGCGCCGCGATGGCCTCCGTCAGCTCGGGGCGAGCGCCTCGGCGCTCACAGCCTCCGCGCTCCTCTCCCGCGCCTGGCGCTCAGACCAGCGGATCAGCTCGGCGGGACCGCGCTCGGGGAATGGCACCTCGATCGTGTCGAAGTCACGCGGCACCTCCGTGGCCGCGAACAGCTCGCGTGCCTCCGCGCGCAGCTCGTGCCCGGCGTAGCGGCTCGACAGGTGCGTGAGCGCGAGCATCCTCACCTGCGCCTCGCGCGCCAGCCGCGCGGCCTGCGTGGCCGTGCTGTGGGCGGTCTGGCGCGCGCGCTCGGACTCCTCCTCGGCGAACGTCGCCTCGTGCACGAGCACGTCCGCCTGGTGCGCGGCGATCGCGAGCGCCTCACACGGCGCGGTATCGCCGGAGAGCACGACCTTGCGGCCCTCCCGCGTCGGCCCCATCACCTGCTCGGGCGCCACGCCGCCTACGCTCTCCCCGCGCTGCAGCCGACCGAAGTCTGGCCCCGGCCTGACCCCCAGCTCCGCCGCCAGCCGCGCGTCGAGATGCCCCGGGCGCGGCTGCTCGACGAGCGCATACCCGAAGCACGCCTCGCCGCGGTGGCGCACTCCGATCGCGGTGATCGCATAGCCGTCGCGCTCGACCGTCTCCGCCGGCTGAAGCTCGACGAAGCTCAGCTCGTAGGGCATCCGCCCGTAGACGATCCGCATCGCCCCCATCAGCTCCTTCAGCCCGCGCGGCCCGTACACCCCCAGCGGCTGGTCGCGTTCGCGCAGCGCAAAGGACTTCAGCATCCCCGGCAGCCCCAGCCAGTGATCGGCGTGCAGGTGCGTGATGAACACGCTGTCCACGTCGGTCAGCCCGACCGAGCGCGCGAGCTGGCGCTGGGTGCCTTCGCCGCAGTCAAACAGGATGCGATCGCCGCCGCGACGGATCAGCACCGCGGGCAGCCCGCGCCGCGGGCTGGGCACCGAGCCGCCGGTCCCGGCGAAGAACAAAGACAGGTCCATAGCCTGCAACGGTAGCGTCGGGGGCCCTCACGCGGCGGTAAGCTCACCTGCTGGCACGCCGTCAGATCGCGTCAACCAGCGCCCGTAGCTCAGTGGATAGAGCGCTCGCCTCCGGAGCGAGAGGTCGCAAGTTCGAATCTTGCCGGGCGCACTTGAGACCCACTTGCAAATGAGCGGTTTTAACGTTCAGCCTATTTCGGCGCTCGGCCCGAGTAGCTCGGCGCTGGATCAAGCGCCATGCTCGCCCGAGCGCCCAAAAAAACCCCACAGGCGAGCGCGGTTGGTGTAAGTTCTACGCAAGTAAGGAGGTAGCTTAGCTTGAGTCTGCTCGTCAAGAAGCTCCTAGGCGTTGGTACCGCGGTCGCGGTGCTGGGGGTTCTGATCGGGCTGTACATCGCCAGCTGGGCGACAAGCTTCCCGCAGTCGGTCGCGGCCGTGAGCAGCCCCGTGAGCGCGGGGACCGGCGGTAGTCAGCTGACGCTCGAGACGGTCGCGGCGATCGGCCCGAAGTACAGCCCATCGCATCCCGACTGGGTCTCATACCTCGTCAAGAGCCATGGCAAGTGGGTCCGCAGCACCATCTACACGGTGCCCGCCAACTCGATCGTGCACGTCACGCTCTACCAGTACGACGGCGCTACCGGACTGCGCAACCCGTTTCTGTCGCAGGTTCAGGGCACGGTCGGCGGAACTGTGACGGTCGACGGCAAGACTGTCAACGCGATCGATCCCGAAGAAGCCTCGCACACGTTCGTGGTGCCCCAGCTCGGCGTGTTCGTGCCGCTCCCCGGCGTACCGGAAGAAGCCAAGAACCAGTGCGAATTCGCGCCCTGCGAAGGCGCGGCGCACCGCACGATCGAATTCAGCTTCCGCACGGGCAAGAAGGGACGCTACCGCTGGCAGTGCTTCGTCCCCTGCGCGGCCGGCTGGCTCAACGGGAACGGGGGACCGATGCAGACGCTGGGCTACATGGACGGGTTCATCGATGTCGTCTAGTCATGGCCGCTGAGCCGCGGCCGATCGGGCCGGAGCCCAACCACGCCCGGCGCTTCGGCGCGATCTGGGTGATCGCCACGCTGATCGCGACGCCGCTGGTGGTCGTGCTGGTCGGTCCGATCCTGCCGCCCGGCAACGGCTCAGAACAGGCCGCCGGCCATGTCACCGACAACACCGTGCTGCTGGCGATGGCCACGCCGGTGCTGCTGCTGGTCCTGATCTATCTGATCTACGCCTCGATCTACTTCCGCCAGCCCCGGGGCGGCGCACTGGAAGGTCCGCCGGTGCGCGGGAACTCGCGCGTGCAGAGCACCTGGATCGTCGTCACCTCCCTGCTGGTGTTGTCGCTGGCGATATACGGGACGGTGCGCCTGGAGTCCGACTATGGCGCCGGCTCGGGCAGCGGCCCGAACCCCCTGACCGTCCCCAGCGGGCCGAAGCTGCCGGTGCAGGTGATCGCCCAGCAGTGGGCCTTCACCTACCGCTACCCCACCTACGGGGGCGTCGAGACCCCGCACCTCGTCCTACCGGTCAACCAGATGATCGAACTGCATGTCACCTCGCTCGACGTCATCCACTCGTTCTGGGCTTACCAGCTCGGCGTCAAGGCTGACGCCAACCCGCACGTGGACAACGTCGCGTTCGTCAAGCCGACGAAGCTGCAGACGTTCAACATTCGCTGCGCCGAGCTGTGCGGCATCTGGCACGGCGAGATGTCCGACCTCGGCCATGTGGTGAGCGGCCCCGCGTTCAACACCTGGATTCACCAGCAGGTGGTGGCGTTCGCGCCGGCGACGAAGGTGCTGCCGCCGTACAGCACCACCTATCTGCCCGAACCGACGAGGCGCGGCGAATGAGCACGATCGCACCGCCGACCCCCACCCCCGTGCAGAGGACGAGGAGCCTCGCATCATGAGCACGACGACCGCGGCCGCCCCTTCCCACCCCGACCCGACGCGCCGGCCGCTGTGGCGGCGGCTGATCGGCTTCAACCTGCTCACCGCCGTGCTGCTCGGCGTGGGCGGCTACTACCTGGGCTGGTGGTTGGGCCATCAGGTCAACGGCGGCAAAAGCTTCGAATACCAGGCCGCGAGCGACGAGAACGACGTCGCGCTGCTGCTCGCATACGTGTTCGGCGTGGTCGGGTTCCTGATCGGGTTGGGCTTTGCCAACTATCCGCTCTCACGCCTGCTGGGGCGCCCGGCCTCACTGCGCGAGAAGGAGCACGAGGGAATCGGTCGCTACTTCGGGCTGTGCACCGATCACAAGGTCGTGGGCATCCAGTACCTGGTTGGGATTGGGGTGTTCTTCTTCGTCGGCGGGCTGAACGCGATGCTGATCCGCACCGAGCTGCTGCACCCCACCCCCACCGTGGTCGGCCCCAATCAATACCTGTCGCTGGTGGGCATGCACGGGACGATGATGATGGGGATGATGACCTCGGGCGTGCTCGGACCGTTCGCCAACTACTTCGTGCCGATCATGATCGGCGCCCGGCGGATGGCGTTCCCGCGCATCGAGGCGCTCACGTTCTGGCTGTTGATGGCGGCCGGGTTCATCCTCACCTCGACGATCTTCTTCGGCGGCTTCCCCACGGGCTGGACGGGATATGAGCCGCTCAACGACCAGGCCGTGATGGGGATGGACTCCTACATCATCTTCTTCACCCTCGTCGGGATCTCGATGGCGCTGCTCGGGCTGAACATGATGGCCACGATCATCACCATGCGCGCCCCCGGGCTGAGCTGGGGACGGCTGCCGATCTTCGTGTGGTCGGTGTTCGCCACCTCGATCCTGATGGTGCTCGCCGCGCCGATGCTGATCGCCACGCTGTCGATGGCGGCGCTCGACCGTACGATCAGCACCTCCTTCTTCGTCACCGGCGGCGGCGGCAGCTCCTATCTGTTCGAGAACCTCTTCTGGTTCTTCGGGCACCCGGAGGTGTACGTGCTGGCGCTGCCCGGGTTCGGGATCGTGCTCGAGCTGCTGCCCGTATTCACGCGCAAGCCGCTGTGGGGCTACAAGCTGGCCGTCTCGGGCATGCTCGGCGTCACCCTGCTGAGCTTCTTCGTGTGGCAGCACCACCTGTTCGTGAGCGGGATCAACGCCGACCTGCGCCCGTTCTACATGCTCTCCACAGAGATCATCTCGATCCCCACCGGATTCATATTCATGTGCTTCATGGGCACGATGTGGCGGGCTCGCACGACCTTCACGGTGCCGATGCTGTTCTGCATGGGTTGGGCGTTCAACTTCCTGCTCGGTGGGCTCTCGGGTGTGTTCCTCTCGGACACCCCCAGCGACACCGACACCCACGGCAGCTTCTTCGTGATGGCGCACTTTCACTACACGATCATGGGCGGGCTGATCTTCACCTTCTTCGCGGGGATCTACTACTGGGTGCCGAAGATGACGGGCCTGCGCTTCAACGAGCGCATGGCCAAATGGCACTTCTGGCTGATGTTCGTCGCGTTCAACTCGACGTTCCTGCCGCTGTTCGTGCTCGGCATGAAGGGCATGCCCAGGCGCGTGAGCGAATACGCGCCGAACCTGCAGGGACTCAACACGTGGGTCTCGATCTCAGCGTTCGTGCTCGGGTTCTCGATGCTGATCTTCCTGTTCAACACCGTCTACTCGCTGATCTTCGTGCGCCGGCCGGCCGCGTCCAACCCCTGGGGATCGAAGTCGATCGAGTGGCAGATACCCACGCCCGTGCCGGTCAACAACTTCGAGCAGATCCCGACCTTCGACTCCGATCCCTACGACTACGGCACGCAGCCGAGCATCGGCGGCGCCGAGCCGGCGACGGCGGGGGCCTGATCGATGGCGGCTTCCAGCCACGAAGAGCAACCGCTGGGCAAGTTGATCCCGCCCGTCCCGCGCGGGGTCGAGATTCCGCCCGAGCCCCCGGACGTGGGCGGGCGAGCGCTGTACGTGGCGAGCCGCCTGCTCGCCGGCGCCACCACGTTCTTCTTTCTGGCCTTCCTCTTCGCCTACTTCTACCTGCGCTCGCTCAACCAGGACAACATGTGGCGTCCCCCCCACCTCAACCCCGAGTCGGGATTCGGCGTGGCGGTCGTGGCGTGCGTGCTTCTCAGCGCGGCGTTCGCGGTCCTCGCCGGCCGGCGCATGAAGGCGCAGTCGCGCGACTGGACAGCCTCGGCGCTGATCGCGCTCGTGCTGGGGCTGGCGGCGGTCGCCCTGCAGTGCATCGCCTACACGCGCCAGTCCTTCGGTCCCACCGACGGAGCCTACGCGAGCGTGTACTGCGCGTGGACGGCCTTCTACGCGATCGCGGTGCTCGCCACGATGTACTGGCTGGAGACGCAGGTCGCGACCGAGATCCGCGCGCGGCGGGCACCCGCCGAGCATGGCGACATCGAGGACCCCGACCGGCTGATCGCGCCGGGGCTGGACGCCTGCGTGTTCTACTGGTCCTACCTGGCGGCCATCGGCGCGATCGCCTACGTGACGCTGTACCTGCTGTGATGCTCACCGCGGCGACAGCGGCGCCCGGATTTTGGGATTGGTCGTTCGACCCGCCACTGGTCCTGACGATCGACCTGGCGATCCTCTACTGGATCGGAGCCCGGCGGACGGTCACGCCCGAGCGCGAGCGGGTGGCGCAGCGCTGGCGCAGCGTGAGCTTCTACGCGGGCCTGGCCGTGCTCGCGATCGCGCTGGCCTCACCGATCGAGCCGCTGAGCGAGCAGCTGTTCTGGGTGCACATGATCCAGCACGTCCTGTTGCTGATGGTCGCGGCGCCGCTGATCGTCCTCGCACGCCCGTGGATCCGCCTGTGGCGCTGTCTGCCGCTGCGGTCACGCCGGTCGCTCGCCCGCGGCCTGAGCCGGGGAGAGCGCGCGGCCCCGCTGCGCATGCTGAGCCGAACCCTCGGCAGCCCGCTGCCCAGCTTCGTGGCGTTCTCGGTTGTGCTGCTGGCGTGGCACGTGCCGGCGCTGTTCGACACGACGCTGCGCTCCAGTGCGCTGCACGCGCTCGAGCACACCCTGTTCTTCCTCACCGCGATCATGTTCTTCAAGCAGATCATCCCCTCACCCCCGTTGCACACGAGCCTCGCGGCCGCACAGCGCGTGGCGTATGCGATCGGGGGGATGGTCGTCAGCTGGGCCCTGGCGGTGGCGCTGGCGATCGCCCCCCATCCGCTGTACGGCTTCTACGCGCACCTGGGTAGCCGCCCGGGCGGCATCTCCGCGCTGGCCGACCAGCAGCTCGCCGCAGGCGTCATGTGGGTGCCCGGCTCGGTCACGTTCCTGATCGTCGTACTGGTTTACGTCAACCGCTGGCTCACGCCTACGTCGCCGGCCCCGGCTCCCACTCCCCGGCTGGCGGGCGAGCACTAGGCTGGACTTACCCAGGAGAACTCATGCCCCACATCGCACTCCCGATCGCCGCACACGTCCTCACCGGATCGATCCTCACGCTCGCCCTGCCCTTGGGCGTGCTGATCGCGGTCACCGTCTGGTACGTCATCCTGTGGCGTCGCGGCATGGGCGAACGCTGAGCGGGACACAGCCACAACCCCGAGACCGTGGGTGAAGCCGGGCTCCAACCCAAGCCAGATGGAGCCTCTCCAGCCCGGCGCCGGTGTCTAGCGCGCGGCGAGCTTAGGAACGTCGTGGACGATCTCAGCGGGTTCGAAGGTGGCGGGATACACGGTCGTGAGCCTGCCGCCGGCGCTTACTCCGTAGACCAACGCAGAGTGCGCAACCAGGTTCGGTTGGTCAACCTCCCGCTTCGAGCCGACGCTCCAAGCCGCCCACGTTCGCGCGAGCTGGGAAGGAGAGCCGATCAGGTACTGCATGCGCCCCGTCATCTGGTGCACTTTCAAGAAGGCCGCCACCGTGCGCGGCGTATCCCCGCGTGGATCGACCGACACCGCGATGATCTGCGTCTTGGCGGCAGTCTTTGCGCCCATCAGGTTCTGCGCCACGCGCAGATTGGCCGTGATCAGGGGGCAGACGTCCGGGCAGTGGGTGTAGAGAAAGGTGACGAGCACCGCCTTGCCGCGATACTCGGCGAGCGTGACCGGCTGTCCCAGGTAGTTGTGAAGCTGGATCGCCGGCGCCGGCTTGGATGGCAGGGTGAGCGTTCCGAAGAACCCGCTGCCGGCCCCCGACTGCTGCGCGCCGCCGGGCAGCGCCGGCTTGCTCGAGTTGCTGAAGAGCGCAAAGCTGAGGACGCCGACGAGCGCCATCAGCAATGCCAGCGGCAGCACGAGCCTCGGCCACACGGCCCTTTGCGTCTCATCGCCCTCGCCCGAGGACCCACCAACCGCCTCGACGCCAGTTTCTCCAGCAGGCGAAGCGGGCGTCTCGCCGGGCATCGCGCTGGGATCGACCTGATCGCTCATATCCTCAGTATCGACCACTTTGACACGCTTCGGAGCTATCAGTACGCGATGATGCGCTGCGCCTCATGGCGGCTCGGCAGCGCGACCGTATCACCAGCAGGACAGCCGGTCACAGGCAAAGGATGGCGTGGAGCACGACGAGCAAACCGTACTTAACTGGCTCCGCCCAGCGCTTGCCCCAGCATCCGTTCTGTCTGCGGACCGAGCAGCGTCCTTGAGATGCGCCCGTCGGCACCGATCACGAACGTCGTCGGCAGACCCCGCAGTCCGTAGGCGAGGCCGACCGCACCTTCCCCGTCGCGCAGGTTCGAGAAGCTCCATCCGTACTTCGCGATAAATCGGCGCGCGCTCCCCGCCTCGTCGCTCCAGTCCACGCCCACCACCCTTCCCCGGCCGGTGGCGCTACGCGCAAGGCGCTCAATCGCCGGCGCCTCGTGCTGACAGGGTCCGCACCAGCTCGCCCAGAACACCACCAGCGCCGCCCGCCCGCCCGCGGCGCTCCGCAGCGCGGTAAGCGTTATCGGAGGCCCGGCCAGTAGTTCCCGGGGCAGTGCGGGAGCCGGGCGCCCGACCGAGGCGCCCTTGCCGGAAAGCCCGAACACGAGCACCAGACCTACGAGCACCCCGACGAGGACCCATGCCGGCACCCGCCTGCCGGTGTGCGACAGCTTCGCCATCACGTCGCTACTGGGAGGCCAGCAGCGGCGCGTCGTGAGCGATTTCGCTCGGCTTGAAGCTGCTGCCGATGTAGACGGTCTTGAGCACGCCCGACGCTGTGATCCCGTAAACGAGGGCGGAGTGATCCACCAACTCCGGCTGCGAGGCGTCCTTTTCGGAGCCTATACCCCAGGTCCGCCAAGTCTGCCCGAGTTCCTTCGGCGATCCGATCAGGTACTGCATGCGCCCGGTCATCTCGTGCGCTTTCAAGAATGCCGCAACCGTCCGCGGCGTGTCGCCGTGGGGATCGACCGAAACCGCGATGATCTGCGTCTTGGCGGCGGTCTTTGCGCCCATCAGGTTTTGCGCCACGCGCAGATTGGCCGTGATCAACGGGCAGACGTCCGGGCAGTGGGTGTAGAGAAAGGTCACCAGCAGCGCCTTGCCGCGGTATTGGGCGATGTTCACGTGCTGGCCCAGGGAGTTGCGCAGCGCCAGCGACGGGGCGGCCTTGGGTGGCGATAGTTCGTTGCCAAGGAAGCTGGCCGACTTCGCGCTCTGCACGTTGCCCGCCAGCGGTTGGGAGTTGCGGCTGGTGTGCTGGAACAGCAGCGCAAACCCGCCCGCGATTACGACGATCACGATCAGCGGGAGCGCTATGCGACGATCGAAGCCCCCGCGTCCGCGATTTGCCTCAGTCGGCTCGCCGGCGCCCGCTCCTCCCACCCCGTCCTCACCCTCCGGCTCGGAGTTCTGAAGCTCTGGAGTCGAGGCACTCATGCCCGCTCCGGCCACCGGGATCGCGCGTACATCACCCCCGCGAATCTACCATGGCGCGCCCACTCTCGCGCGGGTATGGGCGGCGTGATGATCACGATCGGACGTGGTGAGCACCGCCGCAGCGAGCGCTCGCCGGTGTCGCCCTCAGACCTCCAGGTACCGCAGCACGACCCGCCCCAGCACCAGCACGTCGCCGTTGTGAAGATCGGTCTGGGTGATCCGGCGGCCATTGACGTACGTGCCGTTGGAGCTGCGGTCGTCGAGGATGCGTGAGCCCGAGCGCCGCTGGATGAGGATCGCGTGGCGCCTTGAGACCGAGGCCTCGTCGAGGCGCAGGTCGGCGGCGAGGCCGCGACCGATGTGCGTCACCTCGCCCTCCAGCGCTATCAGCAGTGGGTCGCCGGGACCCTGGACCTCGATATAGCGGCCCGACTCGGTGGGCAGCGCCGGCATCGCCTGACGGCGCACGCGCTCGTCCAGGCACGCGACCCCGTCGAAGAACTCCGTCATTCCCTCGGCGACCGCGGGACGAATGGGTGCTTGAGTAGCCATACCGGCAGCTAACCACCGGGTATTCAGGCGAACCTCAACAGACGTGAAGAAATCCCGAAGCATTTAGGGCAACGAGATCGACCCTTGGTCGGCGTTGCCCGCTCGCGCCGGCCGCCGACCGTGCTTGTGCGCTACGCCGCAGGCTGCTGGTCATAAGCTACCCGCCTCCCGGCCCTCCCCCGCCCTGTATAGCGCTCTAATCTGCACCCCAGCGCCCCATGCTCCCACTCGCCACCTCCATCGACATCTCAACCGCCGTCCAGCTCGGCCCGCTGGCGATCCTCGCCCTGTTGTACGCGCGGCGCGCGCGAACCCTCGCGCTCGCGCGCCGTCCGGTGCCAGGCTGGCGGCAGGCCTGCTTCTACGCAGGTTTGCTGGTCGTTGGCGGGGCGCTCACGGCGTTCGACTCGATCGCCGACAAGCTGCTGTACGCGCACATGATCCAGCACCTGCTATTGGGCGAAATCGCGGCGCTGTTGATCGTGCTCGGCCTCACGGGCCCGCTGCTCGTGCCCGTGCTCCGCATCCGCCTGTTCGACCGCCTGCGCGTGCTCTCCCACCCGCTGATCGCGTTCCCGCTGTGGGCAGTCGACCTATATGTGTGGCATCTGCCGGTGCTCTACCAGGCCGCCCTGCGCCACTCCGGCCTGCACGCCCTGGAGCACATCATGTTCCTCGGCTTTGGCATCAACATGTGGATGTGCCTGTTCGGGCCGCTGCCGACACCGTCCTGGTTCGGCAACCTCGGCCGGCTGGTCTACATCATCGCCGTGCGTCTCACCGGCACCGTGCTCGGCAACATCTTCCTCTGGTCGGGCACCGTCTTCTACCCCTTCTACATCCACGGCGACGCCACCTTTCACATCTCCCCGCTCGCCGACCAGAACATCGCGGGGGCGATCATGATGGTGGAGGAGTCGATCCTCACGCTCGGCCTGTTCTGCTGGCTGTTCCTGCGCACGGCGCGCGAGAGTGATGAGCGCCAGAGCCTGCTCGACTTCGCCCAGGCCCAGGGGCTGGAGTTGAGCGAGGAACGAGCCGCACGCGCGGTCGCCGCAGGGCGTGGCGCGGAGCTGCACAGACGGCTGGAGGCACGCAGCGCCGGCGCCCCCGACCGACCGTGAGCGCCGCGATCAGCCGCCCGCTACCCGGGCGCGATCAGCCGCCCGCAACCGCCGGCAGGATCGTCAGCTCGGCACCGTCGGGGACGGGTGTCTGCAGGCCATCTAAGAAGCGGATGTCCTCGCCGGCGAGGTAGACGTTGACGAAGCGCCGCAGCGTTCCGTCCTCGTCGCAGATTCGCTCGCGCAGCTCGCCATAGCGCTCGTACAGGCCATTCAGGACCTCGGCCACGGTCGAGCCTTGGACCTCCGTCTCGGCTGCGCCTTCGGCGACGGCGCGCAGCTGCGTGGGGATCTTCACGAGCACCGCCATCAGGCCACCACCGAGGCGGACGCCGAGCGAAGACCCGCGGCCGTCTGACCCTCGGGCACGCTGCGCTCGAACGCCTCCACGCTGGGCTCGATCTTGTATGTCTCAAACGTGTCCCGCACCGCATCGAGCGTCTTCAGACCGTCGCCGGTGATGACCAGCACCACACGCTCGTCGGGATCTATATCCCCGCGCGCGGCGAGCTTTGCGAGCACGGCTGTCGTGACGCCGCCGGCCGTCTCGGTGAAGACGCCGGTCGTTTCGGCCAGCAGTTTGATGCCCGCTCGGATCTCCTCATCGCTGACCGCATCGACCGAGCCGCCCGTGCGGCGCGCCAGATCGAGCGCGTAGGGGCCGTCGGCTGGATTGCCGATCGCCAATGACTTGGCGATCGTGCTCGGCTTCACCGGGCGGCAGACATCGTGGCCGGCGGCGTATGCGCTGGCCACGGGCGAGCATCCCTCGGCCTGGGCGCCGTTCATCTTCGGCGCCGGGCGGGCGGGGTCCCCAACAAGCCCGAGCTCGGTCCATTCCTCAAAGCCGGCGGCGATCTTCGTGAACAGGGACCCCGAGGCGACCGGGATCACGCAGCGGTCGGGCAGCTCCCAGCCCAGCTGCTCGGCGATCTCGAAGGCCAATGTCTTTGAACCCTCGGCGTAGTAGGGGCGCAGGTTGATGTTCACGAACGCCCAGTCCCGCTCGGCGCACAGCTCCGTGCAGAGACGGTTGACGTCGTCGTAGCTTCCATCCACGCCGACGAGCTTGGTGCCGTAGACACCCGTGGCGAGGATCTTCTGCTCCTCCAGATCCGCGGGGATGAAGACGTAGGACTCCATTCCCAGCGCCGCACCATGGGCGGCCACCGAGTTGGCGAGGTTGCCGGTCGAGGCGCACGCGATCGTCTCGAAGCCCAGCTCACGCGCCCGCGTGACCGCTACCGATACGACGCGGTCCTTGAAGGAGTGCGTCGGGTTGGCGGCATCGTTCTTGACCCACACCTCGCGCAGCCCCAGCCGCGCGGCGAGCCGGTCGGCGCGAATCAGCGGCGTGCATCCTGCCGGCAGGCCCACGCGCGAGGCCAGCCGGCCGGATGGTCCCGGAGGGCCGCCGGCCAGGGGCAGGAAGTCCGCGTAGCGCCAGATGTTCTGCGGGCCGCCCTGGATGCGGCGGCGCAGCTCAGCGACGTCCAGCTTCGAGCGGCTGTGGTCGTAGGCGACCTCGAGCGGCCCGAAGCACCGCTCGCAGACGTACAGCGCCTCCAGCGGATACTGGGCCTTGCACTCCTTGCACTGCAGATGACTGACAGCCATTGGGCTCCCTTCGCTCTAGTCTTCGCCGTGTCACGTGTGGCAAAGAGCGCGAAGCCCGCCACACATCTCCTGGAATTGGCACCTTCCCGCTGTGACTTGACGGTGGTTGCCGGGGTTTCGTAGGGCCAGGCCCTCCACCCCTCTGGATGTGTCCAGCTATGTCTGCGCAAGCAGTATAGCGAGTGGGCGGACGAATACAACACGAGCGCAAGAGCTTTTTGGGGAGGCAGCGGCAGGCCAATCTTCCGGCCGGTAACGCTCGCCCCGGCACGGTGTAGCCCTTGCGATGAGCATTTCCGTGCACGAGGGCGAGCGGCGACTCGCCGCGCCACAGGATTTCGAGCCCCTGCAGGACGCGACGAAGCGGCGCATGCTGATCATCGTCAACCCCTACGCCACGACGGTCTCCGACCGACTGCGCAACCTCGTCGTCTACGCCCTCCAGGGCCGCTTCGAGGTCGATGCGGTGGACACCGAGGCCCGTGGCCACGCCACCGAGCTGTGTCGCGAGGCCGCGCACGAGGGCTACGACGTGGTCGTCGCCTTCGGCGGCGACGGGACCGTCAACGAAGCCGCCAACGGATTGATGGAATCACCCGCCCGGATGGCGGGCTCCCAGCTCCCGCCGCTCACTTGCCTGCCCGGCGGATCGGCCAACGTCTTCGCCAAGATGCTCGGCATCCCCGGCGAGCTCGTCGACGCGACCGAGCACCTGCTCGCGATGGCCGATGACTGGCGCCCTCGCAAGGTCGACCTGGGCGTCGTCAACGGCCGCTGCTTCACCTTCGCATCGGGTCTCGGCGTCGACGCGAGCGTGGTCGAGCGCGTCGACGCCAACCCGCACCTGAAGGCGCGCCTCGGCGCCTACTACTTCACATGGGCCGCGATCAGCACGTTCGTGCGCCGCTATCTGCTGCGCCCACCGCGCATGGTCGCGCGCACCGGCCCCCATACGTTCGAGGGCGTCACCGCGATCGTGCAGAACGGCTCGCCCTTCACCTATTTCCAGAACCGCCCGATCGAGGTCGCCGAGGGCGCGGCGCTTGACTCTGGCGCGCTGGCCGGCTGCGTGCTGCACCGCGCCAGGCTGCTGGACATGCCGTTCATCGCCTGGCGGGCCTTCTCTCGCCGCGCCCGCATCGCCCGCCATCGGCACGTGAGCAGCCTCCCCGAGCTCGCCGAGCTGACGGTGCGGAGCGCCGATGAGCGTCCCCTGCCGTTGCAGGTCGACGGCGACTACATCGGCGAGGTCACCGAGGCGCGCTATTCGATCCTGCCGCGCGCGTTGAACGTCGTCAGCTGAGCCTTTACCGCACCCACCCGCCCCTACACCGCGCTGAGCATGGCGCGAATACCCGCGCTTGAGCTACCCCGCGCTGGGGGCATGACGCGGCCAAGCCCCGCCTGCGCTACCCCGCGCCGGGCGTGACGCGGTAGGCGTCGAACACCGACTCGATGTTGCGCAAGCGGGTGACCGCGCCTTTCAGGGTGTGTGTGTCGGCCACCTCCACCACGAAGCGGTTCTTGACCATCGGCGGGGTCGAGAGGCAACGCGCTTCGAGGATGTTGGCGCCGGACTCGGAGAAGACGCGCGAGAGATCCTCGAGCAGGCGGTGGCGATCCCAGGCGTCGATCTGGATTTCGACGACGAACGCCGTCGTCTGGTCGCCTTCCCAGGTGACGTTCGTGAAGCGCTCGGGGTCCTTGCGCAACAGCAGCGAGTTGGGGCAGTCCGCGCGATGGATCGTGATGCCCCGGCCGAGGGAGATGTAGCCGACGATCTCATCGCCCGGCACCGGGCGGCAGCACTTCGCCAGACGCAGCATCACGTCCTCGACGCCATCGACCCGGATCCCGTACTGGCCGGAGGACTTTGTGGGACGCCGGCGCGCGCGCCCCACGCGCAGCAGATCGGCGGCGGTGGCTTCGCCGTCGGCCGCCTCGCCCTGCTTGAGGCGTTGCATGACCTTGTTGACGACCACCTTCGGCGAGACCTTGGCCGCGCCGAGGGCGATGTAGAAGTCGTCCGCCTTGCGGTAGCCGACCTCGCGGATCACGTCCGCCAGCAATGCCGAGCCGGTGATCTTCTGCGCGGGCAGGCCCTGCTTGCGCAGGTGCTCCTGCAGCAGGTCGCGCCCGACATGCTCGGTGTCCTGGCGCGACTCCGCCTTGAACCAGGCCTTGATCTTGTTGCGCGCGCGCGTCGTCTTGACCATCGCCAGCCAGTCGCGCGAAGGCCCGCGCTCACGCTTGGCCGTGAGGATCTCGACGATGTCGCCGGAGTGCAGCTCGCAGTGCAGCGGCACGATCTTCCCGTTCACGCGCGCGCCGACGCAACGGTGGCCGATCTCGGTGTGCACCTCGTAGGCGAAGTCCAGCGGCGTGGCGCCCGCGGCAAGCGACTTGACCTCGCCCTTGGGCGTGAACACGTAGACCTCGTCCTCGAACAGGTCCGTGCGCAGCGTCTCCATGAACTCCTGTGGATCGAGCAGATCCTTCTGCCAGTCGAGCATCGAGCGCAGCCATTGCAGCTTGGCGTCCTCGCCCGAGTTGATCGCAGACCCGGAATTGGTCTGATCTCCACCCACCCCGCTGAGCTCGCCCTTGCCCTGACCGGGCGGCTGCTTGTACATCCAGTGGGCCGCCACGCCGAACTCCGCCATTTCGTGCATCTCCTGCGTGCGCAGCTGGATCTCCAGCGGCCGGCCCTCGGGTCCGATGATCGTCGTATGCAGCGACTGGTACATGTTGAACTTGGGCATCGCGATGAAGTCCTTGAAACGGCCCGGCAGCGGCTTCCACAGCGAGTGGATAACGCCGACGGTCCCGTAGCAGTCCTTCACCGAGTCGACGATCACCCGCATCGCCGTGAGGTCGTAGATCTCGTTGAACTCGCGGCCCTTCTTCGTCATCTTTGAGTAGATCGAGTAGAAGTGCTTGGCGCGCCCCGCGATCCGCGCCTCGATCCCCAGCTCGGCGAGCTCGCGCGCCAGGTACTCGCCGGCCTCTGACACGTAGCGCTCACGCTCGTCGCGCTGCTGGGCGACGAGACCCTTGATCTCCTGGTACTTGCGCGGGTGCAGCGTCGCGAAAGCCAGATCCTCGAGCTCCCACTTGATCGCGTGAATCCCCAGCCGGTGGGCGAGCGGCGCGTAGATATCGAGCGTCTCCCGCGCCTTCTCGACCTGCTTCTGCTTGGGCATCGCGTCGATCGTGCGCATGTTGTGCAGCCGGTCGGCGAGCTTGATCAGGATGACCCGCACGTCGGTGGCCATCGCGACCATCATCTTGCGGTAGTTCTCCGCCTGCGCCTCGTCGTGGGACTGGAAGGTGATCCCGGTCAGCTTCGTCACGCCGTCGACGATCGCCGCGATCTGCTCGCCGAAGCGCTCGCGCACCTCCTCGATCGAGGCCGAAGTGTCCTCCACCGTGTCGTGCAGCAGGGCCGCGCACAGCGTCTCTGTATCGAGCCGCATGCCCGCGCAGATGCGCGCCACGCCGACGGGGTGCACGATGAAGTCCTCGCCCGACTTGCGTCGCTGGGCGGCGTGGTGCTCGCAGGCGAACACGAACGCGTCGCGCACGCGGGCGCGGTCGATCTCCACCGCGGAGTCCTCCGCGTGCTCGGAGATGATCGCGAACAGATCTCCGAGCAGCCGCCGCTCGAGCTCGTTCAGATCAAGGCGGCCGACATCCTCGCTGCCCGCGCGCTCCCCGCTCGCGCCGTGCGGCTCGACCTTGACTACCGGCGGGCTCTTGGATTTCTGGGAAGTCGCCATATCCAAAGGGTAGGGGACGCGCCTACAAGACGGAAGGGGTGCAGACGCAAGGGGAAGGGGCTAGGACCGAAGGGGTCAACACTTCCTCAGCTCAGTGCGAACAGCACGAGCTCTCCCTCCTCGGCCACTGCCGGCCCCGCGCTCACCCGCACGCTCGGCCGGGCTTGACGGAGCACCAGACGGGGCTCGCTGACGCCCTTCCACTCGTTCACCTCCAGCGTGAACGTCGCTTCGGCCGCCTCCCCTTCATCCACCGGCAGGCCGCCGCCGGTCCCGAAGGCGACGCCGCGCGCGCGGGCGCCGCCGGACTCCAGGGTGAAGCGGACGTGCTTGCCTTCCCCCATCGGGCGTAGGTCGCGAAACGTGGCGTCCTCGACCAGCAGCGCCACGCCGGGGTTGCCGCGCCCGAACGGCGCCAGCGTGAGCAGCTCCTCGGCGAGTTCCATCCCCAGCTGATCGCCTTCGACGACGGCGTCCACCCGCTCCACCGCCACCATGTCCGCGGGCCTCAGCACGCGCTCGGCGTGTGCGCAGAGCGCCGCGGCGAACTCCTCCACCTGCCCGCGCTCGATCTCCAGGCCGGCCGCCGCCCGGTGGCCGCCGAAGCGACGCAGGTGTCCGCCGCACGCGGTGAGGCCCGCGAGCAGGTCGAAGGCCTCGATGCTCCGCCCCGACCCCTTGCCGAGCTCCCCATCCAAAGCGATCAACACGACCGGGCGACCGTTGCGCTCGGCCAAGCGCGAGGCGACGATCCCGATCACGCCCGCGTGCCAGTCCTCGCCCGCCAGGACATAAGCGGAGCGCTCGCCGAGCGCGGCGATCTGCGCTTCGGCTTCGTAGCGGATGCGCATCTCCACCTCTCTGCGCTCGTAATTGGCGCGGTCGAGCTCCTGCGCGACCTGCGCGGCGCGCGCCGGGTCCTCGGTCAAGATCAGCTCCAGCCCCGCGTCAGCCCGGTGCATGCGCCCGGCGGCGTTCAACCGCGGCGCCAGCGCGAAGGCAACCGAGCGCTCGTTCAGCTTGCCCGGGTCCACCCGGGCAACGCTCATCAGCGCCCGCAACCCGGGCTTCGCGGTGCCCGCCAGCGCGCGCAACCCGCGCCGCACGAGCGTGCGGTTCTCGCCCACCAGCCTCACCACGTCGGCGATGCTCGCCAGCGCCACGAGGTCGAGATCCTCCTCCAGCGCGCGTCCCTCGCGCGTGGAGTCCCGCGGCGCGCCCAGCACGCGCCCCTCGCGCGCGGAGCCCCGGGGAGCGGCCGCGCTCTCAAGCGCCTGGGCGAGCTTGTAGGCGACCGCTGTGGCGCACAGCTCCGGGCAGGGGTAGCCACAGATCGCGGGATGCACGATCGGGGCATCCGGCAGCGCCCCGTCAGCCCGCGGGGCATGGTGGTCGGTGACCACCACCTCCATCCCCAGCGCTCGCGCCTGGGCCACCTCCGCCACGGCGGTGATCGCGCAGTCGACCGTCACCAGCAGCCGCGTGCCCTGCTCGGCGAGCCGCTGGACAGTCTTCGGGTTCAAGCCATAGCCGTCGCTCGCGCGATCGGGCAGATACCAGTCCACGTTCGCGCCGATCCGTCGCAGCGAGCGCACGAGCACCGCCGTGGAACATATTCCGTCGACGTCGTAATCGCCGTGGATCGTGATCCGCTCGCCGCTCCTCGCGTGTCTGAGGATCGGCTCGATCGCCTGCTCGATGCCCGCGAACGCCGTCGGCGGATGCTCCTCCGCGGCTGCCAGGAAGGCGCGTGCCTGCGCCGGCTCGCCCAGCCCGCGACGCACCAGCACCTGCGCGATCGGTCCACTTACCTGCAGCTCGCGCTCCAGTCTTTCGACCTCGCCCCGCGGACAATCGGCGATCTCAAAGCGGGGCCTCTCCACCCGGCCAGACTATGGCCCGCGCGGGACGGAACGGCGCAGGATCCGGATCTTCGCTCCCGACCAGACCGCTCCGCGGTCTTCTTGGTCGGGATCGAAGACCGGACCTGCTTTAGCTCACTGCGTCTTTTCTCGCATTTTGGACGCACTTGGCGCCCAAAAAGGTCTTCTCAGCCGCGGCGCGCCCTGCGAATGCCCTCGAAGTACACGACCGCGATGCCGATCAGCGCGCCCGGGACCGCGTACAGCACGACCGCGATGTCCGTCGCCTTCTCGCCCGGGACTTCGAAGGCCGAGACTTTCACTCCGTAGATGAGCATGCCGACGACGACCGCTCCGACCAGCGCGCCGACGAACGCGCCGACGATCCCCCCCCAGAACCGATCGGGCAGGAAGATCGTGTAGTGCCAGATCGCAAGGCCCATCATCACCCAGGCGAGCATTCCCATTAGTGGCTCCGTCCATGGCGTTTGTTTCGGCGCCCACCCGCCCGTTTGCTCTTCTCGCGTTTCTTCGGCTGTTCCTTTAACACCAGATCCTCCGGCGTCAGATCCGCCGCCGGGTCGCGCGTCTGGGTGGGGCTGGGCGCGGCACCCTGTCCATCGGGCTTCGGCTCGGGGCCCCGCTGTGCGAGGGCGGCGCGAGCGCGCTGCTGCTTGGGCTCGGCGTCGACGTCGAGGTCGCGCACCAGGTCCTGGAACTCGCCTCTGGAGATCTGCTCGCCCGGCTCCTCCGGGGCGATGATGCTCCCGCGCCGCGAGCGCCTGCGCGTCTGCGCCGGCTCGACATCCGCGGGCGCGCCCCCCACCGCAGTCGCATAGGCCGGCACCTGGCCCAGTTCGCTCACGATTCGCAGCCGCCGGCCGCGGTAGGCCCCCTCGCGTTCCTTCCAGTGCGTCAGCACCGGCGAGGCGATGAAGATCGACGAGTAGGCGCCCGAGGCGATCCCGACCATCAGCGCGAAGGCGAAGTCCTTCAGCGTTTCGCCGCCGAACAGCAGCAGCGCGATCACCGGCAGCAGCGTGCAGAAGCTCGTCGCCAACGACCTCGTCAGCACCTCGGCCATCGAGCGGTTGACGATCTGCGAGAACGCGGCGCGCGGCATTCGCGGCACGTTCTCACGCACGCGGTCGAAGACGATGATCGTGTCGTACAGCGAATACCCCAGGATCGTCAGCAGCGCCGCGACCGTCGCCGTCGTCACTTCGCGGCCGGTCAGCGCATAGACACCCGCCGTGATCAACAGGTCGTGCATCAACGCGATCAGCACCGGGACCGCGTACTTCCACTCGAACCGCAGGGCGATGTAGGCCGAGATCACGAGCAGCGAGGCGATGATCGCGATCAGCGCGCTCTTGGCGATCGTTTTGCCGAACGTCGGTCCGATCGAGGTCGAGGAGAAGTTCTTCGTGCCCGATTCGCTCGTGCCGTTGCCGAACTTGGTGTCCAGATCGCTCTTGATTTTCGCGACCTTTTCCGGGCGCAGCGTCTCGGTCGAGATCTGAAAGCCCGTGCCGCCGACGCTCTTGCTCGTGAACCTCTGGATCACCGCGCTCCCGTAGCCGTCTTTCTTCAATACTTCGCGGATCTGGTTCTCGTTGACGGACTTGACGAACGCCGTCTGGATGCGCGTGCCCGACTTGAAGTCGATGCCGAAGTTCAGCCCCTTCCCGCCGATCGCGAGGGCGCCGATCAGCAGGATCGTGCCCGACAGCGAGAAGAACCACTTCGAGGCGCCCATGAAGTCAAACGTCCAGCCTTTTCCGCGCCGGGCCGCGCCGAGCGCCGCCGGGTGGGAGACCAGCGGCGAGCGGCTCATCGCGCCGAGCGCCGCCTGCGTGGCGAGCACGGCGGTGAACAGCGTCAGCAGCGTGCCGATGCCGAGCGTGAACGCGAAGCCCTTGACTTCCGCCGTCGCCAGCGCGAACAGGATGAACGCGGTCATGAACGTCACCACATTGGCGTCGACGATCGCCGCGAACCCGCGTCTGTAGCCGGTGGCGATGCCCGAGACGATCGAGCGCCCGCCGCGGATCTCCTCCTTGACGCGCTCGAAGATCACGATGTTGGCGTCCGCCGCGATCCCGATCGTCAGGATCAGGCCGGCGATCCCGGGGAGCGTCAACGTGATCGGGATCAGCTTGATCAGCGCGAAGTAGTAGATCCCGTAGATCACCAGACCGCCGATCGCGATCACGCCGAGCACGCGGTAGAAGATCACCAGGAACAGGCACACGACGAGGAAGCCCAACAGGCCCGCAAAGAGGCCCTGGCTGAGGGCCTGTTTGCCGAGCGTCGCCGACACCTGCGACTGGGAGATCAGGTTCAGCTTGATCGGCAGCGCGCCTGACTGCAGCTCATCCGCGAGGTTTTCGGCGGTGCTCAGCGTGAAGCCACCGGAGATCTGCGAGCCGGTTGAGGCGTCGATCCCTTCCGGGTACTTCGTGAAGTCGATCGACGGCGCCGTGATCACCTGGCCGTCGAGCACGATCGCGAAGTGCTGCTGGGCAGCTTCTTTGCTGACGCCCGGCAGCTGCGCTTCCTGACCGCGCTGGGCGATTTCCTTGGTGACCCGCTGGAAGACGCTCTGTCCATGCGAGGTGAAGCCGAACGTGACATCCGGCGTGCCCGATTCGCTTTCCGAGCCCTCCTGCGGGTTCTTGATGTCCGAGCCCGTCAGCACCGGGTCGTCGTTGATCACGTACCAGCTGTTCGGCGAGGGCTGCGTGACCTTGCCGTTCGCGCCTTCCACCGGGCGGGCCTGCACGACCAGGGTGCCGGGGTTGACGCGCACCACCTTCGGCGTGGAGCCGGCCGGCGGTTTGTAGCCGTCCGCGTACAGGTTCTGCTCGGTTTCCGCCGGTGCGCAGGTGGGCTTGCCGCCGCTGCAGAGCATCGTCTGGTGCTTGGTGTCAACCAGGTACCAGCTGCCGTAGATGCAGCCTTCCTTCTGTTCCGGCGTGCAGCCCGGCTGCAGCGTCGTGGCGAGCTTGAACTTCATCGCGGGACGTTTCGCGGCGCGCGTCACCGCCTGGTACTGGAGCAGCCCGCTGATCGAAGAGGCGGCGTTCGCCCCACCGGTCACGCTGGCTTCGGTCGGCGCCGGCTTGCCGTCGGGGCCGATCACGTTCGGCTCCCAGTCATAGAAGTACAAAAGCGCGGTCTTGCCGACCTGCGCCTGCGCGCGCCCCGCGTTGCTCACGTTCGGCAGCGCCACGTCGATTTCGTCGGACCCCGTACGCTGGATTTCCGGCTGGGCGACGCCCAGCGAGTCGACGCGCTTGCGCATGATGTCGATCGCGCGGTTCAGCGATTCGGCGTCCACCTTGGACTGCGCCGTGGGCCTGCCCTGGTAGACCAGCTCGACGCCGCCCTTCAGGTCCAGGCCCAGGCGCGTCTTCTTCGGCTTGACCACGCCGGGGATGCCGACGATCACAAGCAGCGAAAGAATCACCAGCCCGAGAACGATCAGCAGTACGAAGGTGTTGCGGCGACGGTCGGTCATCTCGGCTCCGCCAGCCTACTTGTCGGGCGTCAACACGAGCAGCAGCCCGCCGTCGTCATCGTAGGCCGGGAACATGTCCGCCTTCGCGCTCGCCGCCACGTCGCGCTCGCCGCTGACCCGCACCGGGACCTCCAGCGCGCGCACGCCCCACTCGAGCACGGTTGCCACGGGATCGTCGCCGTTTGTGAAGCTCAACCCCAGCACCTGCTCCACGCGCTGCCCGATCACATCTTCCTCCTCCAGGCCGGTGAAGGCGAAGGAGTTCTTGCCGCAGCCGATCACGCGGCCCTCGCCGTCGCAGACGAAGAACGCCGCGTCCGGGGCGGGGTAGTAGTCGTCGAGCAGTTCGAAGAGGAACGCGAAGCCGCACTTCGTGCAGCCCTTGCGCTGGCGGGTGAAGCCGAGGTTGCGGTCGAGCTCGCTCGTGCGATGACCGCAGTTTGGGCAGATGAATGGGTGGGCCATGGGATCCCTACACAGAGTACGCAAGCCGGGGCTAGAACAGCGCCGGGCCGGCGGGCGCGACCGGTGGCCCGGGGGCGGGTGAGGCGGGCGGGATGGGGGCGGGTGGGATTCCCAAGTGAGCGAAGGCCGCCGGCGTCGCCGCGCGTCCCCGCGGGGTACGCTTGATCAGCCCCTGCATCAACAGGTATGGCTCGTACACGTCCTCAATCGTGTCCTGCTCCTCGCCGACGGACACGGCCAGCGTCGAGAGCCCCACCGGCCCGCCGTCGAACTTGACGCAGATCGCGCGCAGGATCTCCCGATCCAGCCGATCCAGCCCGCGCTCGTCCACCTCGAGCAGCTCCAGCGCCGCCTCCGCCGCCGCCGCCGTCACGACCCCCTCCATGCGCACCTCCGCGTAGTCGCGCACGCGCTTGAGCAGCCTGTTGGCCACGCGCGGCGTGCCGCGGCTGCGCGCCGCGATCGCCACCGCGCCGTCGTCCTCCAGACCGATCTCGAGGATCGCCGCCGAGCGCCGCACGATGCGCGCGAGCTCCTCCACCGCGTAGGGCTCCAACCGCGCCTGGATGCCGAAGCGGTCGCGCAGTGGCGTCGTCAGCAGCCCTGTGCGGGTCGTCGCCCCCACCAGCGTGAACGGCGGCAGCTCGAGCGTCACCACGCGCGCGCCCGCCCCCTGCCCGACCGTGATCGGCAGCCGATGGTCCTCCATCGCCGGGTAGAAGGTCTCCTCCAGGGTACGCGACAGGCGGTGGATCTCATCCACGAAGAACACGCTCCGCGGCTCCAGCGCGGTCAGGAACGCCGCGATGTCGCCCTTGCGCTCGAGCGCCGGTCCGGCGGTCTGCACGAACGGCACTTCCAGCTCGGCCGCCACGATCTGCGCCAGCGAGGTCTTGCCCAGACCGGGCGGTCCCGCCAGCAGCAGGTGATCCAGCGCATCCCCCCGCGCGCTCGCCGCCTCGATCGCCACCGCCAGCTGCTCGAGCAGCGACCGTTGGCCGACGAAGTCCTCCAGGCGCTTCGGGCGCAGCGAGCGGTCGAGCTCGTCCTCCTCGACCAGGTAGGGGGTCTGGATGCGGGCGGTCTCGGTCACGAGGACACCGTAGTCCTCGCGTGGACGCCGCCCGACGATGATGGGCAGAGCATCCGAGTACTCACGACGCACGTGCGGTTCGCAGGGCCTGCGAAATCAGATCCTCGGCGCTGTCTCCCTCGGCGCCTCTCAGCAGCTCCTCGGCCTCACCGGGCGCATACCCCAGCTCGATCAGGCCGTCGCGGGCCAACGCCAGCTGGCCGATCTCTGATCGGTCGTCGCCGCGGCGCGCCACGATCGGCGCGCTCGCCGCGGCGTCGCCGGCCTTCTCGCGCAGCTCGACGATGATCCGCTCGGCCGTGCGCTTGCCGATCCCCGGCACCGCCTGAAAGCGCGCCGTGTCCTGCCCCGCGATCGCCGCCATCAGCTCTCTCGGGGCGCCGCCGGAGAGCACCGCCAGCGCCACCTTCGGACCGACCGCCTGCACCGACAGCAGCATCAGGAACAGGTCGCGCTCCTCCTCGGAGTGAAAGCCATACAGCGACAGCGCGTCGTCGCGCACGATCAGGTGCGCGTGCAGCGTCATCTGCTCGCCCGCCGCGGGGACGTGTTTCAGCGTCTCCGCCGAGACCGCGGCGCGGTAGCCGACGCCGCCGCAGAGGATCACCACGTGATCGGTGCGGCGCACCGCCACCTCGCCCTTCAGCATCCCGATCATCGCTCAGCTCCCGTCGATCGGGCCGGCGGCTTCCCGATCATCCAACCGCCCCCACGAGCGCCTTCGACAGTGGCGCACAGTTGGCGTGGCAGATTGCCACTGCCAGCGCGTCGGCGGCGTGGTCGGGCCGGGGCAGCGACTCGAGCCCCAGTAGCGCCTGCACCATCCGCGCGACCTGCTCCTTGTCCGCGCGCCCGTTCCCGCATACGGCGCCCTTGACCTTCTGCGGTGTATAGCTATCGCAGGACACTCCCCTTCGTCCCGCGGCCATCATCACCACGCCTCGCGCCTGTCCGACCGCGAACGCCGTTTTCACGTTCTGGCCGAAGTAGAGCTCCTCCAGCGCCATCCCCTGCGGCTCGTGCTCGGCCAGCAAGGCGTCGATCGCGGCATATATGTCGGCCAGCCTGCGCTCCACGGGCAGCCCGGGCGGAGTCTCGATCACGCCGCCGTCGAGCGCCACGAGCCGGCCGGCCATACTCTCCACCACGCCATAGCCCGTGTTTGCCAGGCCGGGGTCGATTCCAAGGACGATCACCATCTGTGATTCTGCGCATCCCCCCGGACGCCTGCCTCCCAGCATGAGTGACGTGGGGCCCCTAAATGATCTCCAGCGGGAGATCCGGGTCGAGGCGGCGCAGGTCCTCCGGATCACTCGTCACCACCGCCTGCCGGTATCGGCGCGCGCACACAACTACGCTCGCATCAATCACATCGCTGACGCCTCGTAGCCCGAGCAGCATCCCCGTGACGCAGGCCGTCTGCTCGTCCAACGCGACGACGCGCGTCTGAGCCTGCCTCAGCAACCTCGCCATACGCGCCTGGCGAGGACCGCTCCGGAAAGCCTGAGCAAGAACCCCCGCGGGGATATGGATGACCGCATTCTCTGCCAGCGCGCTGCTCAGCAACGCGTTCACCCGCTCGTCCCTGCGCTCAAGCGCAATCAGCGCCCCCGCATCGAGCGTGAACCCTCTCAATCGGGCTCCGACATCGCCAAAACCCGGTCCGCCCAGGCGTACGCCTCGGGGCTGGGCGTACCATCCTCGGCGATCAGATCCGCCACGAAATCTGCAAGTGAGTCCTCATCCTCGTCGCCCATTACAGGAGACACCGCCGTCAGTGCTGCGGAGATGTACCCCGAAACGCTCGACGCCTCGCCTCTTGCGACAGCCCCTCGCGCCTGCTCTACCTGCTCTGGTGGCAGGGAGATCGTGATCTTCACCACCCGGGTCATACCAGGATCATACCGTGTCTCGAGGTCTGTGAGACGTAGAACAGGAAGGGCCATACCCTCCTATCCGACGCCACCCGCCAAACGGGACAGCGGACCCACAAGGGGCAGGTCCCCGGCGGGCGTCGGCGTACGAACGACCGGTAGAGCTCTGAACGGCGCCGGAGCCCTAGCCGGCGCCTTCTCCGGTCGAGCGGACGACGATCCCCGACGGGGACCGTGTAGCCGACGGAAACCGCGGTGTTACTGCCACAAGCGCCAAGGAGCGTCACCCGAGGCCCACAGGTCGTTCAAGGCCACGGCGTCCTTATAGGTGTCCATGCACTCCCAGAAGCCCTCGTGCCGGTAAGCACGTAGCTCGCCGGCGGCTGCCAGGCGCTCCAGCGGCTTGCGCTCCAGAACGCTGTCGCGCTCGAGGTAGCCGAGCGCCTCTTGTTGCATGCAGAAGAAGCCGCCGTTGATCCAGTGCTCCGAGCGCGGCTTCTCGCGAAAGCCCGTCACGCGGCCGTCCTCCCCGTCGAGCTCGGTCACCCCGAACTGCAGCTCCGGGCGCACGACCGTCATGCTCGCCAGCGCGCCGTGCGTCGCGTGGAACTCCAGCAGCGCCTCCAGGTCGATGTCGGCCACCCCGTCGGCGTAGGTCACGCAGAAGCGCTCCTCCCCCGCGAGCTGCCCCTCGAGCAGCTTGATCCGGCCGCCGGTCGGCGTCTCCAGGCCGGTGTCCTCGCACACGACGCTCACGCCCTGCGGCCACTGCTGCTCGGCTGCGAAGCGCTCGATCAGCTCGCCCTTGTAGCCAGTCGCGAGCACGAAGCGGCGAAAGCCCTGTACCGCGTACAGCTGGATCACGTGCCAGACGATCGGCCTGCCCCCGATCTCCACGAGCGGCTTGGGGATCTCCTGCGTGTGCTCCTGCAGGCGCGTGCCGCGCCCGCCGCACAGGATCACTACCGGGGGTCTGCTCACGCCTGGGCCTTAGCCTGCGACCCGCTCGAGCACGTCCGCGGGTACGTCGAAGTTGGCGTGCACGTCATCCACATCGTCCAGCTCTTCCAGCGCGTCCACAAGACCCATCAGTTTCCGTGCCTGTGCTTCGTCGATCGGCACCAAGCTCGTGGGCCTGAACGCCATCTCGGCGCTCTCTGTCTCCACGCCGCCCTCCGTCAGCGCGCCGATCACCCGCGAGAAGCTCGCCGGCTCGACCACCACCTCGAACACTCCTTCGTCGGTCACGACATCCTCCGCGCCGGCCTCCACCGCGACCATCAGATCGTCTTCTGAGTAGCGCTTGGCGTCGATCACGATCGTGCCCTTCTTCTCGAACAGGTAGGCCACCGACCCCGGCTCGCCCAGATTCCCGCCGTGCTTCGAGAAAGCGTGCCTGACATCGGCGCCTGTGCGGTTGCGGTTGTCGGTCAGCGCCTCGACGAGCACCGCCACCCCGCCCGCTCCATAGCCCTCGTAGAGGACCGCTTCGATCGCCTCCGCCTCGCCCCCCTCGCCGGTCCCCTTCGCGATCGCGCGCTCGATGTTCTCCTTCGGCATCGACGCTTCCTTCGCCTTGCGCATCGCCAGTTCGAGCGCCGGATTGCCGACCGGATCGCCGCCCCCGTCGCGCGCGGCGACCGTGATCGAGCGCGCGAGCTTCGTGAACTGCGCGCCCCGACGCGAATCCACGATCGCCTTCTTGTGCTTGATGCTGGCCCACTTGGAGTGCCCGGACATATCGAGAGTCTACGAATCCGCCCCGGCGAGCATCCCGTCCCCCACCGCAGCCGGTATGCCCTCATCCTCCAGTCGCCCGTTGAACCCTCTCCCCCTTATCGGTCACGCGCCAGGCTTTTGCTCTCCTTGGGTGCCCCCGACTTGTGTTGACGACCATCAGAGGGCCGGCCTCTCGGCGTGCCGACTAGGTCAATCGGCGATCAAGCCGTCGAGCAACTTCTCCAACGGCTTATTGTCGCCGCGATGGCTTTCGCGCGAGGCTTCGATATTGCGATCGGGGTCCAGGCCGGTCCAGTCGATGGGATGCCCTGTGTCACTGGCGATGTGACCGAGGAACGCGCGCTGGGTACGACCGTTGCCCTCCCGGAAGGGATGCACCGCATTGAGCTCAGCGTAATAGTGCGTCAACCGTGTCACGAAATCATCTCTCTCCAAACCAACAAGACGATCCTCGCCGGCGAGGTCGCTCAACACGCCGGCGAGATACGCAGCGACATGCTGTGGCAGCGCGAACATGCTCTCATCCTTCGCGATCTTGACGGCCCGCAGTTCACCGGCCCACGGATATAGATCCCCGAAGATCTTGCGATGCACGGCCTGCAGGTGGGCGGTGTCGTAGTCGCCGGGGATGAACTCCCGTTCAAGCTGAGCGATACGGCCGGCGCTGATCGCTGCCTCAAGCCCAGCAAGCTCGGCGGCGTCACGAATCCCGAAATGGTTTCGCAGCACGCTGGTGCCGGGGTAGACGTATGGATCGTCGTCAGCCATCGCCGCAACCGGATGAGCCCGTGCCGCCGGCGCAGCTCTTACGCGCGAACTGGCCCGAGCAGATCGGTCAGCGACTCGCGGGCTGCGATCCGCAGGATCCCTTCGTCGAACTGCGCATCGGTGATCTCCTTATGCGCCCACCGATCCAGCAGCGGCTCAGCGATACTTGGATCAAGCCCCTCGGCGCGAACCGAAGCCAGCGCGTTCGCCGCGGCCCGCTCGCGGGAAACCTTCGACCGGACCGGTCGACCGCCGTTCGAAGCCGAACGGCCGTTAGACCCCGACGCGGGCTTGGCTTTGGCTTTAATCTTCTTGTCCGTGGCCATAGGCCCAGAATATCAGGGCCTGCGGGGGCCAAGCGACACCACGGCGGCCAACCCCTACCGCATCACCGTGCGCTACTGGCTACGCCAGCGACGTCGCCCACCGGAGCCCGAAGAACTCGAGTAAAACACCTCCCCCGAAGACATCAGCACACTCGCTCATCCAACTCCTCCGTCCGCTGAACCCTCTCCCCCTCCCCAGTTATCCGCCACGCTTTTGCCCCTCGCGCGTGCCCCCGGCTGCCGTTGACGATCAGCCCTTGATCTGAGAGGAGCAGCAGCAGTCGTGAGATGTGTCCCGTGTCGCGCAGCCCGACGCGCTCGGCGATCTGCGTGTTGCCGAGGCCCGGCTCGGCAATGATGGCGCGGAGTATCAGCAGCGCGCGGTGATTCAAGCGCCGGGCACGGGGATCGCGTATCGCCCGCGGCAGGGAGCGTCGCGCTTTCGGTGTGGGACGCTCGAGCTCTTTGATAGCGGCCGCGCGTCCGAGGTAGGGCAGCACGATCATCGCCATCAGCGGACCGCACAACTCGCGCAGTGAGGTGGCAGCGGGCGCCGCAGACACACCTCGCGCCGCGGCATCTCGCGTAGCCGTGACCCGTTCGAGCATTCGCGCGTGGAGCACGCTGAACACCGCACCGACGATACCCTCAGCCGTCAAGGGTGGAGACTCCCGGCCCCCTTTCACCTCCAAGCGTCCCCCGGTCGACGATGCCGGCCAATGTTTCGAGCCACTGCGCGCGGCGCTCAAGGACCCTGGGCCCGGCATTGAGCGCGTCCACAATCAGCAGCGATCCCAACCCACGCTCATCCCCGATGCACACAAGCAACGCAGACAGACCGGCCCTGACTTGCTCCCGCCAGCTTTGCTCGCGTTCATATGCAGGCACGGCAACCGCCGCGATCCGCGTGACCGCGTCATCGAATACCGCGAGAAAGCAATCTTCACGATCCTCGAACAGCTCGTAGAACGTGCCGCGTGAGACACCCGCCCGGCTCGTGACGCGCGCCATCGACATCCCCGCATAACCCACCTCAGCGACAACCTCACCAGCCGCCGCAAGCAACCGACCGCGCTGCACCTCGCTCATGTGCGTACTCGCCTTGCGATCGAGGCTCTGTGACACCATACGGACGGATGGATGTCGCTTGCGGCCGGTCACCTTACCCCTCCCGAGAGGTTTCTACTTTTTCTTTCTCTTCTTCACCGGCCCGTACTTGCTCCGTGCTTGCTTCTCGCACGCGGCCTGTTTCTTCTTGGACTTATTAGCCTTCTTGCATGCCTTCAGTGCCGCCGCGAGCTTTTGCGCGTTCGTCAACGTCTTCGGGGTGGTGGATTCTTTGGCCGGTGGCATCGGCGCGAAGCCGGTCAGGTCGGGGAAGGTCATCGCCGCGGCGCCGGCGGGCGCAGTACCGGTTAGGGAGAAACCAGTAGAAGGCGCAGTGTTCGGCGCGCCGGTCGCGTAGGTCGTAAACGTCTCGTCAGCGCTGTCCGCGATGGTGGCACCGCCGTTGTTGGCGGTCACGAGCCGGTAATGGTAGGTCGTGTTCGGTTCTAGCCCAGCCGTATCTGCACTCACCACCACCCCGGTGTTAGCCGCGGCGGCGGCCGTGTCCGGCGAGCTGGTGCCGTAGTTGGTAGTTGTGCCATATTCGAAGTGGTAGGTTCCGGCAACCCCCTGTGGATTGAACGATCCTATTAGCGTCGCACCTGTTGGACTGATGTTGGCCGGTGGGGCGGCTAGGGCCACCGGGGGCAGCGCCTGGGTCGTGAATTCCTTGGCTTCCCCGAACGTCGTGTTAGGGCCCGATCGGGGACAGAAGAATGAACACGGGATGTTGTAAGCCACGATCTTGTAGTGATAGGTGGTGTTCGGGGTGAGACCGCTCACGTCTTCTGTCTCGGCTGTGTCGGCCGCCACGACCCCCGCGTCTGCACCGATGCCATTATTGGGCGGTGCCTGACTACCAAAGCTTGTCGTTTCGCCGTAATCAAAGAGGTAGTGAGTGTCGAAGCCCTGGCCGTCGACGATGCCAGAAAGCGTCGCCGTCGTCTGAGTGAGTTCTGTGGCTTCGCCGGTGGAAGCTGTGGGTGGGGGCACCGGTTCGAATGACGCGGTGACCGTGGTAGCGGCGGCGAGCGTTACCTGGCAGGGGGCGGTGCCCGTGCAGCCACCGCCGGACCAGCCCGCAAATACTGATTCTGAGCTTGGCGTCGCGGTGAGGGTTACGGTGGCGCCTTCGTCGAATTCGGCTTCACAGCTGCCGCCGCAACTGATGCCAGCCGGTGAGCTCGTGACTTCGCCGAAGCCCGAGCCGGCTTTGTCCACTTTCAGGGTCTGCTCCGGGATGGCGTCGAATTTCGCTTCCACGGTCTTGGCTGCGCTCATCGTGACTTCGCACTTGTCTTCCGCGGTGACGTTGCTACATCCTGTCCATCCACCGAAGGTGTAGCGTGCGCCTGGGGTCGGTGCGCCTAGCGTCGCGGTGAGGACCACGGTCGCGCCTTCGTTGAAGTGGTTCGTGCACGTCGCGCCGCATTCGATACCAAGGGGTGAGCTGGTGACTTCGCCGGAGCCCGAGCCGGTCTTCCGTACTTCGAGCGTCTGTTGAGGAATGGCGTCGAATTCGGCTTCGACGAACTTGGCTTCACTCATCGTGACTTCGCACTTGTCTTCGACGTTGACGCTAGTGCAGCCTTTCCACGCGGCGAAGGTCGAGCGTTCGTTTGGGCTGGCGGTTAGCACAACAGTCGAGCCTTCGCTGAACTCGGCATCACATTTCGTGCCGCATTCGATCCCGCTGGGAGAGCTCTTGACTTCACCACCGCCGGCGCCGGTGCGCTTCACTTCGAGAGGCTGCTGAGGCCCTGTCGAGCCGAAGTCGGCGGTAATCGTATAGTTTCCGCTGGGTAAGGCGAAGACAGTAAAGCTACATGGGTTCGTCGCCCCGGAATCGCAGCTGCCGCCTTCCATAGTTCCGGACCAGCCTTCAAATTGTGAGCCGGGGCCCGGGCTCGCGGTCAGTTCGACCGCCGTGAAAAAGGCGAATTCCGAGCTGCATTCTCCCGACGGAGGCCCACTTATGTCACTACAGCTGAGGCCCGACGGGCTGCTGACGACGGTACCACTGCCTGTGAGTTCGATTTTGTAAGTCGCCGCGACTGCCGCGCAAGCCGTGACACCCCCGAAGATCAGGGCGCAGGTGGCGACGAAGACTGCGACCACGACCCTCGGGTGAGACACGATGCGGAGGTTGATGTCTTGTGTCCTCATCGTAGTCTCCTAGAGCTTCACTCTGGTCGTTTTGGCCACAGCCACCTTGCCCACGGTGAGCGTGGCGCGCAGCTCGAGCTTCTCGTGTCGAGCCCGTAGTGCTTGCCCTGCCTTCGTGAGCGACACTTCGATCTGGCTCGTGCCGGCCTTGACGTTCTTCTTGGTCTTCGTGTCGAGTCCGGGGCCATTGAGCTTGACGGTGCCCGCTACCGTCGTCTCGAGGGTGACCGTCAGGCTGCTGGTCTTGGCCTTGGTCTTCACGACCGTGACCGCAGGCTTCGGCTTCGCGCAGCCGGTCACGCCGATCCGCGTGGCCTGCTTGACCTGCACCCCGTTCTGCCCCGTGATCGTGGTCGGCATCTGCAGCTTCTGGGTGCAGGGGTTGCCGATGTCTGCGAGGGCCGAGTAGGGGCCCTCGGGGAGCGTGAGCTGGAAGCCGGAGACCGGGACGTCGGGGACCGCGTTGAACGTCGAGCTTGTGATGCCCGCCTTTGAGATGAACGTTTCCCCGGGCAGCTCGATCGTGACGCCTTCGCCCTGCAACACGATGATCAGTTCGGGGAACTTCGCGCCGCCGTGGGAGACGAAGTAGGCTGGGCCCTGCAGCGGCTTGCTGAGCAGCGGCGTCCACGCCGTCGCCGTGCCGACGAGCGATCCCCGCCCACACGCCGCGGGGTTGGAGAAAAAGACGCTTTCAGGGCACGCCTTCTGCAACGTCGTCAACCGCGAGGGCAACAGCTTGGGAAGTTCGACCTTGACCGAGTGGATGTTCGCTTCCCCGGGCCGCTGGGAGACACGCGCTGTCAGCGACGCGCCGTTCGTCCTGGAGGTGCTGCCCTGCGTGGAGACCGTGAACGAGGGCTTGAACGGCAGGCTCCCGCAGCCTGAGACCTGGAATGGCGCGGAGATCGACGCGAGCGTCCCGGATAGCGCTGTGGCGGTGCCGCCCATCGACAGCGGGCTGCAGTTCGTCGGGTTGACCGTGAACCCGGGACGGTCAATCGTGAGCGTGAACCCGCGGACGTCGAGCGGTATCCCGTCAAGGATCGATGGCAGCGGGTTTGAGATCGCGGTAAGGCTGCCGTCGTCGTTGACCTGCAGGTTCACAACCACCGTCACGTTCCCGAGGTCATACGGCCCGGCGACCGCCGGGACCACGACCGACAGCGCAAACGGATAGCCACCGGCGCCGCGCGCGAGATACACGGTCCCCGGGACCGTCAGCGGGTCAGGGCCAGCGCCCGCGGTCGCGTTGACCGTACCGATCCTGCTTTCCGGCGGGCATGTCCCGGCCGCAGCGTCCGCGGCGTCACACAGCGCGATCTTTGAGACATACCCGAGCAGGCCGGGCGGAAGATGCGCGGTGAGCTGCCCCAACGCCTGCTGCCCATCCCCGCGGGTAAAGGACACGCTCACCGGAGAAAGCGCACCCGCCTGCGATGAGGCTGTCGAGATCGACGCTGATGGAGCGAACGGCAGCGAAGCCGGACATGGCGCACCAGCCCCGTCATAGCTCGTCGTGAACGTCGAGCTCGGCGTCGCCGGGACCGTCGGGTCGCTGTACGGTGTGATCTGAGTCGTCGTCGTGTTCTGCCCGCACGACGATGGGTTCACCAACGTCGCATTAGGGCCACCGTTGAAATGCAGCTTCACGGCGTTGAACGGCACCTCAGGCAGGTTCGCGAAGGTTGCCGTCAACTGGCCCGTCGCCGGATTCGGGATCACCGACCCCTTCAGCTTCACATCCTGCCCGAAGCCCTTCAGCTCCAGGAAGATCCGGAACATTTCGCCCGCCGCCGCATCGTTGTTCAATGGTGTGCCGAGATAGATCTTCCCTGTCAACGGCCCCGACAGCAGCCGCGTCAGCACTTCGACCGTGCCTACCTGCGACGCCGCGGGGCACGTCGCCGGGGCATCCGAGCCCGCTCCGAGCTGTTCATCAGAGCAACCCTCCAAGCCATTCGCCGCCGCGGAAGGAGAGATCACCATGCCAGGAGGCAACGTCACCGCAACCTGCTTGACCTCAGAGGACCCCTGCCCAGCCGGATCTTCGTTCTGCGGAACCGCAAGTTCCGCCCCCACCCCCGTCGGTGCGCCCGCCGCCTCTCCGTCCGGCGTCACCGACAGCGACGGAGCGAACGGCACCGTCTGACAGTTCGTCGGGGTCGGCGCGGTGAACGTGCCAGTCGTAAACACCTGTGGTTCCTCATACGTGTTCACGAGCAATGTCGTGAGCGGCGCGGCCGCGCAGTCTGTCGGGTTCTCGACGAACGGCAGGAGCGGCGGCCGCGTCACCGATTCCGCGCAGTTGGGCCAACCGAAGAAGGCGGGGCCGATTTCCCAACCATTCGTTTCGCCGTGAAGCCCGAATTGCCAACATGAGCGCTGTGGGTCGTGGCTCGGAGCTGCCGGTACACCCCATAGCGTGAGACTGCTGCTGAGCACGATCGAGCCTTTTGTGAGTGGGATTTCGGCGATCGAAAGCGTAACCGCGTAGTTGTCGTCGGCGTGCGCCGTCGCGGTCACCAGGGTCTGCCCTTCGGCGCCGAAGGAATCGAGCTGGAGCCCAACCATAAGGGCCTGGTTGGGGGCCGAGGCCAAATTATATATCTGAATGCGAAACGTGTTGGGTGGACCCCCGTGCGGAGCCGGAGCAGTCACAGTGACGCTGCCGGTTCCTATCTGGGTGGCGGGTGAACAACCGAGCGTGGTGAACGTCGTAACCGAGCACTGAGGCACATTCTGCGCGACGCCGACGAGGCCCGGAGGCAGCTTGACAGTCACGGCACGGAGAGTGCCGCCAGCTGAGATCGGGCCGCGAGCGGAATCAAACGTTGTCTGAAACGCCAACGCCGCCGTCGCGTCGGGGTGCGCGCCCGCCACGTTGCTGGCCGTCGAGGCCGTGAATTCGGTGATGGTCAGCGCGGCACGAGCCGAGGAGGCGCTCAGCGCGCACACGATGGCGGCGATGAGCGACACAACGACTGTTGCCAGGCGCCGGGCGGCGAGGAGGTTCGGCTCGGACGAGCTGCTCACCGGTTTGACGCTCATCGCTTGCCCTTGCCCTTCTTCTTTGTGGGGGCGTACTTACTCCTGGCCTGCCTGTTACAGGCGGCTCGCTGTTTCTTCGGCTTCCTCTTGCACGCCTTCAGTGCCTTCGCGAGCTTCTGTGTCCGAGTCAAGGCCTTCGGTTTGGACACGTTCGCCGGCTGCGAGGTATCCGCGGGCAACGACGTCAGCTGGACGCTCGGCGGCGTCAGGTTCGCCGGGTACGCCGGGGCGCCGGGAACCGTAGGGTTGGCGTTGCTAGTCGCGGCGCCACAACGTTCCGCGCCCGGGGGCGGACCGGGGTTACCTGGCGTGCAGAACGAGAAGCTCCCGTCGACGTGGGCGTCATAGACGTCCGCCTGGCCGGCGTTGAAATCCCACGGCACGATCGGTTCGAAGGCGAGAAAGAAGACATCTTGGAGTTCGTCTCCGGCGATCGCCTGTACAACGTAGTGGCAGGATGGACTCACCTGCGGAGAGATCTGGCCGGTTTCGCCATCAATCCACTCATCGATCACCAGTTCGCCTTTTCCTTCGCAGGCTGCGCCTGGGGATTGCCTCTCATAGACAATCCGCGCCCCGTCGTTCGACACACCACCGACGACGTGCGGCGTAGCGGCGGAGTTTCCTACGTTGGGTAGTTCGCTGTTGTCATCATAGAGGCGATAGTCGTCTGCCGATTTTCCCGAGGTGATGAGTTCTGGCTGCTGGCCGGCTACGAACTTGTAAAGATCAGCGGTGCCATTTGGATTGTTCGCCAGCTGACTGGTCAACCCGACAACGTACTTGCCATTTTCGGACACGACGACCGTTTGCGGGCCGAGGTCCGTCACCGGTGTGGCGGGCGGCGTTAGGAGCTCAGCGCCCGATGCTTGATCCCACTCCCACAGACCCTGGTCGGTGGTAAAAAGCACGTGCCCGCCATCCTTACTCGTGCCGAGATAGGTAACATTGACTTCGTCGGGCACGGGAGGTTCACCGGGTCCGGCCGGCCCGTTAGAACATGAGATACACGTCACTCCTGGCGTCGCGCCAGTTCCGCTCATGCCTGTGCCCAAGGTTGTGCTGACGGCGTAGATCTGACAGCCGCCCGTACAGGTAGGCGCATGGTATTCGCCTTGAAGATTTAGGTTATACGTTCCCGTCGTGGCCTTGGGGAACTTAGAATCGATCGCGTCGGCTGCCTGGACATAAGCAGTCGAGCCGTCAGGGGTGACCGAAAGCAGAGACCCCCCCGACGGACCTGCCAGATCCGTCATCATCTGGCCAGTCGCTGAGATATCAGGGTAGTTCTCGACCAGCGGGCCGACTGTCTCCGTTATCCCCGGCTCTCCAGCCGGATTAGGCGTAAGGATGGGGCGTCCGTCGGGAAGGATCTTCGAGACACCGAGTACGTTCGGCGCGTTACAGGAAGACGGGCTAAAATTGCGTTCCCCGAAGTAGAGTGTGTGGGCCTGCTGTGCAACGCTGCTGGCGTTCCAGAGATAAGTGGTGCCCAAAGCTTGCTCTTCGATACTAAAGAGCTGTTCACCTTGAGGACTGCCATTGTTACACGTGTCGTTGCGTTCGAGGGGAATCAATGACTTGAATGCCACCTCGTTAAGGTCCGGCGTGGCGGAGATCGCCGCAAACACGCTTCTCATATCTTCGGACTGGCTTTGCAGACTGCTAGCCGAGGGAATCGCGAAATCGCCTTGTGTGACCATTTGTGGCGGCGTCCCGTCGGCTGTGACGCGATAAATCAGCTGGCCGATGCACGCACTCACGTAACACCATCCCTCAAGTTCGGCCTCCCGCTGGTCCGCAAAAGCACTCGGATCCAACGCGATAGAGCTCGCTACGAGCGCCGTCGAGCCGTCCGCCGAAGCCCCAAGCAGCGAGGCCTTTAGCGGTCCGGTTGATCCGTTCTGCAAGACGTTGGGAAAAAGATCTACGGTGCTCCAGCCGCTTGGCGTGCGGACGCTGCGGAATGGGTTCAAGCCAGTCCCACCTCTCTCGATCGCGCCCGTCCCCGGAGGAGTCGAGTTGGAACTCCAAAAGACGGCCGCGCCATCTGCCTGAACATCGAGCGCGCTACTGAGTTCCGAGACGAGGCTGCCTCCTTCCAGGACAGTAGAGGACGCGTGGGTTACCCCAGCCTGAGTCGTAAGGTTTCCCGAAAGCACTGCTCCACCCGCGTCGGCCGGCGAGACGAGTTCGTAAGCGCGACAATCCGGGAGTTGGGTCGAGCTGCTCGCCTGACGGTACTGTTCGTTGGGGCACGGTTCCGCGGCGCGCGCCGTGGGGGGCAGGCCGAGCGCGAGGAGAGAAGCAGCCACGACCGGAAGCAGCGCGAGGGCAAACCCGTAAACGCGCGAGGACAGTGACATTCTTATCTGAGCGTCTCCTCCAGGAAAGAGGGGACGACCCCCCCGTGTGTTGTATGACGACACGCGCGAGGACGCGAAACAGCGCAGGACCCGAACGTTCGCCCCGACCGATAGAACCCGCTTCGCGGTGTCGGTCGGGCCGAAGTTCCAGGCCTGCTTGGCTAAAGAAAAGATCGGGGAGCGCCGTGGCCCTGGGTCGGAGCCACGGCGCTCAGCGCTACTAGAGCCGTCACGTGTGGGAGCACACGACGGAGCCTCCTCGAACGCCGACGCCAGATGAGGGAAATGACAGCGGCGCTCGAACAGACCCCGGCCAGCTGACCGAGAACGAGAGATACCGCGCTCAAAGACGCGGCAGGCACTACTTAGAGAGTGATCTGAGGCGCCCCTTTGGGCGCCAGAACTAGGCTTTTTGCCTAGAAGACCCGGAGTAGAGAGAGAGAGAGAGAGAGAGAGATGTGTC
>Ga0208849_1000252_pt1 | contig 52045 bp, 48 predicted proteins | sample NGESurdeep072012_10_FD_184470 | JGI IMG/M metagenome (GOLD analysis project Ga0208849, IMG submission 184470) | Arctic peat soil microbial communities from Barrow, Alaska - NGEE Surface sample 53-3 deep-072012 (SPAdes) | ecosystem: Environmental > Terrestrial > Soil > Wetlands > Peat ... | reverse complement strand
GGTCAACGGCCCACCGTGGCGAACGACGGTGTGCATGGTGTTTCTCGATCACGCCCTCGACGACGCCGGGGACGTCGTCTACGAGAACCGGGCGGTGATCTTCGGCCGCATCGTGTGGGGGAAGATCGTGTACCACGAGGACTTCGAGGACACCCAGAAAGCCGAGGCGTTCGACGCCTACTTGGCCCGGCGGGCGTCCAGCGTCAGCTGATGGTGGTCGGGCGACAGCTTCCTGGGTCCCACCCCCACAGGTTGAGGATGGGGGTGGGCACCGTGACGGGGCATGGCGATCCCTCGGCGGTGCCGGCCAGCCCGACGTCGAAGGCCTTCCACACCCGGCCCTGGGGGCGCTCGAAGAGGAGGTAGGCGCCGTCGTCTTGGGCCGCGACCTGCGCCGGGGTGGACGCCGGGCTCGGAGAGAGCGCCCCGCCGGCCCAGTAGGTCTGGGTGGCGCCGTCGTAGGCGTAGTAGGTCTCACCCGGGCGGAGGCCCGTGTAGTCCGAGGGGGGAAGGCTGTTGAGCGCGGCGCCGGCCGCCACGAGCTGGGACCGGATGGCATCGGTCACGGCGAGATCCGAGGTCGGTGCCGACGTCGTCGTCGGAGCGATCGTGGTGGGGCTGGCCGACGACGCACTCGTCGAGGTTCCCGACGCATTGTCGGTGGTGCCGGCCGAGCACGCGGCCAGGCCGAGCGCCCCGGCAGTGACGACGGCGACCAGTCGAGCCCGCACGCGCGAACAGTATCGGGGCGACGGCGCCCTGGGGTAGACGAGCAGGTGCAGGCCGGCGGCCAGGATCCCGCCCACCAGGGGCGCCACGAGGAACGGCCACACCAGGTGCAGCGCCGTGCCCCCGACGATCAGTGCCGGGCCCAGGCTGCGGGCGGGGTTCACCGAGGTGCGGGTGACGGGGATACCGATGAGGTGGACCACGGTCAGCGAGAGCCCGATGACCATGCCGACGGTGGCGGCGTTCCCGATCTTGCTCGTCACTCCCAAGAGGACGAAGACGAAGAAGGCGGTCAGCACGACTTCGGCCAAGAAGGCCCCGCCCTCGTTGATGCGGATGTGGCTGGCCGCACCCCACCCGTCGGTTCCGAGCCCGGTCGTGGTCCTGCTGTAGAGAGGGGACGAGCTGAAGGTGCACCACAGGAGGATGGCACCCAGGATCCCTCCCACGAATTGGGCGACTCAGTACCCGACCCGTCGACGACGGTGATGCGCCCGGCGAACAGCGCGCCGATCGTGACGGCGGGATTGACATGACAGCCCGAGATGGGCCTGAGCACGTACGCCAGAGCCAGGAGGGTGAGGCCGAAGGCCAGGGCGGTGGCGACGACCCCGGCAGAGAAGCTCGACCGGCGCCGAACCCGAAAGGCAGCGGGCCACGCCCACCGCCAAGTAGACCAGGATCAAGGTGCCCAGCAGCTCCGCAGAGAGCTTTCGAGCCATCGACTTCCCTTTGCTCCGAGTGCTCCGTGAGGCTAATTCCTCGGCACCGTTCCCGGCGGGTTCACCAACCGGGGGCGTGCACGCTCAGGGGGAGCGCTCGTCGACGAGTTGGTACCCGACCCCGGGGTTGGTGCGCAGCAGCTCCCCCTTCTCGTCACCGAGCTTCCTTCTCAGGCGGTAGATGTACACCCGCAGATACTGGGTCTCGGTGCCGTAATGCGGTCCCCAGACTTGTTCGAGGATCATGCGGTGCGTGCAGACCTTGCCGGCGTGGCGGGCCAGGAACACGAGCAGGGCGAACTCCCGTGTCGTGAGCTCGACGGCTCGCCCACGAATGCGCGCCTCGTGATGGACCAGGTCGAGCTCGAGCGCGCCCACGACGATGTCCTTGGCCTCGTCATCGCTGTGCTCGACGGCGCGGTGTCGGAGTGCGACACGGATCCGGGCTTCGAGCTCGCCCATCCCGAAAGGCTTGGTCATGTAGTCGTCGGCCCCACCGTCGAGCGAGGCGATCTTGCGGTCCTGGGTGCCGTCGGCGGAAAGCACGATGATGGGCACGGCACTCCACTGTCGGATACGGCGGCACACCTCCATCCCGTCGATATCGGGGAGCCCGAGGTCCAAGACGACGAGGTCGGGTGCTCCGATGGCGGCCTGGGAGATGCCCTGCTCGCCGGTGGATGCCACCAGCACGTCGTGTCCGAGGGCACTCAGGCCGATGCGCAGCACCCGCAGCAGGGCCTGATCGTCGTCGACGGCAAGGATCGTGGCCACTCAGGACGCGACCACGGACACCGGCGCCGGCGGCAGGGTGAAGCAGAAGCGAGCGCCGCCGGCGGGGCCGTCTTCGACCCAGATCGCCTGGCCGTGTGCCTCGACAAAGGCCTTGGCGATCGAGAGCCCCACACCGGTCCCCCCCGTTGTCCCGCTGCGGTTGAACATGCGGAACACATTGGCCCGTTCGGTTCGGGGCACGCCAGGGCCCTGGTCCTGCACCGCCACCTGCACCAGACCGTCGGGGCGAATCCCGGCTGAGACCGAGATGGCGGTGTGGGGGGGAGCGTGGCGAATGGCGTTGTCGAGGAGGTTGGCGATCACCTGCCCGATGAGCAGGTGATCGACGTCCACCAGCGGGAGGTCGTCCTCCAGATCGGTGGTCATGTCGAGGACGTGCGTCGTGGGCCCGAGCCCACGCAGTGCGTCGGCCACGAGGTCGCCGACGGCGATGGGCTCGTTGCGCAGTTCGAGCGCGCCGGCCTGGACCCGCGACAGATCGAGAAGATTCGTCACCAGGCGGTCGAGCCGATCCGTCTGGTTGTCGATGAGCTCCAAGAGCTCTTCGCGGTCGGGCACGGACACGTTGGCGTCGGCGCTGCGCAGCGTGGACGCCGATGCCTTGATCGTCGCCAACGGGGTGCGCAGGTCATGCGACACCGCGCCGACGAGTGCCCGCTGTAGGCGGTCCACCTCCTCGAGCAACCCCGTGCGCAGAGCCTGCTCCCGGAGCTGCGCTCGCTCGAGGGCGAGCGCCATGTGGTTGGCAAAGGTGTGCAGCAGATCCTGGTCGTGTCGGCTGAGATCTGCGCCCCAGATGTGGAGCAGTCCGATGGGCCGGCCCGTGGCCGTCAACGCCACGGTCTGTGCCTGCTCACGGTGCGACGCGGTGGATCTCCCCAAGCTGGCCGGGACTCCGGGCTCGGGTGCGACCCGCGCCAGCTCCTGCGCCGAGAGTGGCTTGCCCGCTGAAGCCACCACTTCCAAACGGGTGTCCACGGGGAGCAGGAGGGCAACGCTCCGCAAGGTGAAGGCCTCGTGGACCGTGGACACGATGAGCTCGAGGACCTCCGACAGGGGCCGGTCCTCGATGAGCAGATCAGTGAGCTCGAACAAGCGCCGGATGGCGTCCTCGTGCTGATGGGCCTCGCTCCGGGCCCTGTCCAGACGGGCGACCACGCTGGCGACGAGCAGCATCACGGCCACGTACACGACGAGGACGACCCAGTTCTCGCTCGCCCCCACCGTCAGCGTGAAGTAGGGCGGGATGAAGACCAGGTCGTAGACGAAGAAGCCCGCCAGCACGCCGAACACGCCGGCGGCGAATCCACCGATGACCACGCCGATCACCACCGGCACGACCAGGACGAGACCGGTCGTGGCGATGCTCAAGTGGCTCCGGAGGGGAATCATGACCGCCACCAGAGGAGCCATCACGACGACAGCGGCGATCGAGCCCGCCATTGAGCGCCGCCACGTTCCCATGTGCTCTACCTCGGTTTCCCTCGTCACCACGATACCGGCGCAGCGTTTCGTCCCGCCCGCCCGGGCACCGGGCACAATGGGCGCATGGCCGTACCCGGTCCGACCGAACGCCGCCCGCCATTGGAATCCGACGCCGTCGGCCCCACGGGCCAGTTCCGCATCTACATGGGGGCCGTGGCCGGCGTGGGGAAGACCTTCGCCATGCTCGACGAGGGCTGGCGTCGCCACCGCCGGGGCGCGGATGTGGTCGTCGGATTCGTGGAGACCCACGGGCGCCCCCGCACCGCCGAGTTGATCCGGGACCTCGAGGTCGTGCCGCGCAAGGTGGTCGCCTACCGGGGATCGCAATTCGAGGAGATGGATGTCGACGCCGTGCTCGCCCGCCGGCCCGAGCTGGCGCTCGTCGACGAGCTGGCCCACACCAACGTCCCCGGCTCGGGGCGTTCCGAGAAGCGTTGGCAGGACGTCATGGAGCTCATCGACGCGGGGATCGCCGTCATCACCACGGTGAACGTCCAGCATCTCGAGAGCATCGCCGATGCCGTGGAGCGCATGACCGGGACCCGGGTGCGGGAGCGGGTGCCTGACTGGGTGGTGCGCCGAGCCGACCAACTGGAGCTGATCGACTCCTCGCCCGAGGCCCTCCGGCGGCGCATGGTCCACGGCAACATCTACCCGCAGGAGAAGGTGCCCGACGCCCTCACCCATTTCTTCCGGGCCGAGAACCTGGTGGCGTTGCGGGAGCTGGCGCTGCGGTTCGTGGCCGACGAGACCGAGGAAGAGCTCCTCGCCTACCTTCGAGATCGGCATTCCGACGCCTTGTGGGAGACGCGAGAGCGCATCCTGGTGGCCGTCACCGGCGCTCACGGCACCGACGCCGTCATCCGTCGGGCGGCGCGCATCGCGGCCCGGACCAAGGCCGATCTCCACGCCGTGTACGTCGTGGCCCCCGATCAGACGCGTCGCTCCGGCGACGACGAGCTCGACACTTTGCACAAGCTGGCCGATGACCTGGGCGCGCAATGGCATGTGATCCACCGCGAGGAGCCGGCTCGTGCGCTGGTCGACTTTGCCCGCGAGCACCAGGTCACCCAGATCGTCTTGGGGTCGAGCCGCCGCAGCCGCTGGGAAGAGCTCACCAAGGGCTCGGTGGTCCAACGGGTGCTGCGCTTCGCGGCTGACTGCGATGTGGACGTGCATGTCATCGCCCGTCGTGACGTGGAACCTCCGCTGGGGCCCGACCAGTCGGAGTAGGCAGGGAGTCGAGTCAGCGCGGGAGAGGGACCTGCCAATGCAGGCGGGTGCCCCGCTTGTCGACCGTGCCCACCGTCATCGACCCGCCCCGGGCCTCGGCCCGGGCACGGAGGTTGGCCAGACCGCTGGAACGGGTGCTGTCGCTCATGCCCACACCGTTGTCGGTCACGGTGATGGTGAGGTCGTTGTGGACATCGACGCGCACCTCGACGCGCGACGCCTTGGCGTGCCGGGTGGCGTTGGAGAGGCCCTCGCGCACCACGGCCAGGACGTCGGGGACGAGCTCCTCGGGAATCTTGGTGTCCACCGGGCCGTCGAATTGCAGGCGCGGTCGGAACCCGAGGCCCTGGGTGGCCATCGAGGTGACGTCGAGAAGGCGCGCCCGGGTGCTGGTGCCCACCTTGTCGCTGGTCCGCAGGGCCAAGGAGAAGATGGTCGACCGGACGTCTCGGATGGTGGCGTCGAGTTCCTCGATGGATTCCCCGATGCGCTCGAGGGCCGGCGGGTCCTCGATGGAGTGCGACGCGGCCTGCAACGCCATGCCCACGGCGAAGAGGCGTTGGACCACGTGGTCGTGCAGGTCCCTGGCGATGCGCTCGCGATCCCCCATGACGGCGAGTTCGGCGCGGTCGTTCTGGGCGCGGTCGAGCTCGATGGCGAGCCCGGCTTGTTGTCCGAAGCTCTCGACCACCCGGATCTCCTCGGCACTGAAGCCGGCCCGACCGACCAACCGCACGACGCCGAGCACCCCGTCGTTTCCGTGGGACGTGGTGATGGGGACGAGGAGCACCGGGCCCAACCCGGCTGGCAGTGCGTCGGGCTGGTCGACATCCAGCACCGACGGGGGATCGGTGGTCACCGTCGAGCGGCCCGAGGTGAAGACCCGGCCTGCCGTCGAGCCCTGGACGGGGAAGCGCTGGCCCACCCACGGTGCCACGATGGCGCCGTGGGTGGCGATCACCTCCAGATGGGCGTCGTCGTGGTCAGTCACCGCGCTGACCGTGACGCCATCGGCATCGGAGAGTTCCGACGCCCGCCGGGCGATGAGGGCCAGCCATTGCTCGATCCCCCCCCCGCCGAGCATGGCCAGCCGGACTTCGGAGATCGATCCCAGCCAGCGTTCGCGGCGCTGTCCGTCGACCAGAAGGCGCCGCAGCTCGCGTTCGGCTCGCTTGCGTGCCGTGATGTCTCGCAGCACCGCCGAGATCCCCGTGGCGGCGCCGGTGGGCTCTCGAATGAGCGACAGCGCCTCGGCCACTTCGATCTCGTGCCCGTTCTTGTGGATGCGCACGGTGTCGCGCGAGGGGATGTGCATCCCGCCCCGCACCCGTGCCATCTGCTCTTCGATGTCCACGCGTAGGCCGTCGGGAACGAGGCGGGAGACGGGTGTGCCGCAGATCTCCTCCGCGCTGTACCCGAGGAGCCGTTCGGCACCGGGGTTCCAGGTGGTGAGCGTGCCGGCCGGGTCCATCGACACGATGGCATCCTCCGACGACGACACGATGGCGGCCAGCCAGGCGCCGGCCTCCCATTCCGCCCGGCGCCCCGTGAGGTCGCGCACCACAGCCAGGGTCAGGGGTCGCTCGGGCACCCCCAGCGGGGCCAGGCTGATGTCGGCGGGGAATTCGGCGCCGTCGAGTCGCCGGGCCCTCAACTCGGGCCCCGTGCCCATGGGCCGCTGGGTGGGATGTGCAACGTAGGCGGCGCGCTGTCGGGCGTGTTCCTGGCGGAGCCGGTCCGGCACGAGGACCTCGACAGCCACACCGGTGAGCGCGCCGGCGGGGTAGCCGAACATCGACTCGGCCCCGGGGTTGGCCGCCACGATCTGGCCGCTGGCGTCGGCCACGATGGCCGCATCGGGCATGAGGCGCAGGACGGCGTCGATCAGTTGGGCCGAGCCCGGGTCGGTGTGGTCGTGTGCCGCCACGCCGTGGTGGGTCGACATGTCGATCAGCACCGTTCCTGTGATCGCACCGGTCGAATGCTAATGGCGGCTCAGGCGCCGTCGATCCCGTAGAAGACACGTTCGACCACCCGGCGGGCCCGGCGGGTCACCCGGCGATAGTCGTCTCGGAGCGTTGCCGGCGTGGTCCCCAGGCTCCTCGCCAGGTGCGAGAGCTGGTCGGCCTGGGTGGGGAGCGCGTCCCCGGGGGACCCGCCTCCGGCCAGCGCACCCACGAGGTGCCAACGATTGCGGGCCCGGTCGCACAAGCGGTAGGCGTCTCGCAGCGCCACCAGGTCGGCCTGTGCCAGCACGCCTCGATCGCCCAGTTCCTCCAACGCGCTGTGGGTACTGGCGCCGGGGATGTGGTTGCGGAGCTGGAGGAGCTGCACGGTCCATTCGATGTCCGAGAGCGAGCCCCGTCCCAGCTTCAGATGGAATTGGGGGTCCTCGCGCGCCGGGATCCGTTCGCGCTCGATGCGTGCCTTCATCCTCCGGATGTCCGCCACATCGTCGTCGGTGACGGGTCGACCCCACACGAATTCGTCCAGCAGCGCCGTGAACCGCACCCCCAGGTCGCGGTCGCCGGCGACGATGCGGGCCCGGGCGAGCGCTTGGCGTTCCCAGGTCTCGGCCCAGCGCTCGAAGTACGCCGCGTACCCGTGCAGGTCGCGGGCCAGGCGGCCTTGACCGCCTTCGGGACGGAGACCGAGGTCGATGGTGGCCACGCGCTGCGCCGGGCTCGGCCCGTGCATCAGGTGGAGCAGTGATTCGCCGACGGTCTCGCCCTCGACGTCGGTGGCTCCGTCGTAGACGAGGAGCAGGTCGAGGTCGCTGGCGTATGACATCTCGGCCCCGCCGAGCCGGCCCATCCCCACGATCGAGAACGGCATGGGGGGATGCACCACCTCCAGGGCGGACTCCAGGAGTGCCTCGTGCATGCCGCTCAGCGCCCGACCGGTGGCCACCACGTCGTCGACGTCGAGGATGTCGCGCGCCGCGATGCGCACGTGCTGGTCCTGGCGCAGTCGCACCAGCTGGGCCCGACGCCACGACTCGTCGTCGTTTCGGTGCAGTCGCTCGCCGGCTTCGGCCACCAAGACGTCACGGGGCGTGGGAGTGAGCGCTTCGTCGTCGCCCACGGCGGAGATCAACTCAGGATTGCGCTCGATGGCCTCGACCAAGGTCCGGCTCGTCCCCAGCAACAGGCACAGGCGCCGGGCCGCTTCGGGAGATTCGCGGAAGGTGGAGACCAGGAGCGAGCGTTGGTGGGCGTGCACCACGAGGTTGCGCAGCCCGACCAGTCCGAGGTCAGGATCGGGCGAGAGTGAAAGCCAGTCCAGCAAGAGGGGCAGCAGCTGGGCCATGAGCCGGGAGCTCCGCGTCAGCCCTCCGGCGAGGTCCTCGACCGCGGCGCGCGTGCGTGTGGCATCCGAGAAGCCGAACGCCGCCAGGCGGCGCGCCACGGCCTCGGCCGACATCATGGGTGCCGGGCCGGCGCCCAGGCCCTCCGACGGGGCCGGGGCGGGTGCGTCGACGGTGGCGAACGCCTCTAACAGGGGACGGAAGAAGAGCCGCTCATGGATGGCGCGCACGTCGCGTTGACAACGTCGCAGGGCGTCATCGAACCGGGCCGTGGCCGGCTCCGAGGCATCGTCTCGGTATCCCATCACCAGGGCCAGGCGACGCCGGGCCACCGGGTCGGCCGGCACCGAGTGGGTCTGGTCCTCCTCGACCAGTTGCAAGCGGTGCTCCACGGTCCGAAGGAACCGGTACGAGTCGGCCAATACCGCGGCGTCCTCGGTGGCCACATATCCCGCCGAAGCCATGTCGGCCAGGGCGCCCAGTGTCGAGCGGTCCCTGATCCCCGAGTCGTGGCGGCCGTGCACGAGTTGGAGGAGCTGCACGGCGAATTCGATGTCGCGGATGCCACCCGGACCGCGTTTGATCTCGCGCCCGACGAGCCCCCGGCCCACGACCAGGCCTTCGGTCCTGGATTTCATGGACCGCACCGTGGCCAACTCATCGGCGCTGTAGTTCTTCCCCCACACCCGCTCGATGGCGGCCACCTCGAATTGCCGACCGAGCTCGGCGTTCCCCGCCACCGAGCGCGCCTTCAATAGGGCCTGGAACTCCCAGGTCGCGGCCCATCGCGCCCAATAGGCGTTGTAGCTGGGGAGCGACCGGGTGAGGGGCCCGGCCCGACCCTCGGGCCGGAGCTCGACATCGACACGGAAGCACCGTTGGGCGATGTGCAGGATGCGACGTGCCGCCTCTTCCTCGGGTCCGGCTGCGGCGACGAAGAGGATGTCGACGTCACTGGCGTAATTGAGCTCGCGTCCCCCTAGCTTCCCCATGCCCACGACGGCGAGGGACTGCCCGACGTCCGCCAGCGAGACGGCGCCGTGCAGCACCTGCTGGGCGAGGTCCGCCAGTGCGGTCCCGACCGTCTCGAACTCGTCGAGGCCGAGCAGGTCGCGTGCCGCGATGCGCAGCAGCTCGAGGTGCTTCGATCGTGCCAGGGCGTCGGGGTCAGAACCGTCCACCGGGACCCGACGATCCAGAGCGTCGAGGACGTCCAGGGCGGCGGGGTCGACGACGCAGAGCCGACCGAGCGAATTGCTGGCCGAGCTCACGGTCACCAGGACCGAGGCCAAGGTGGTGGGCTCGAACCCCCGCACCAGCCGGTCGACGACCTCGGGGTGTTCGTCGACGACCCTGTGCAAGGTGGCCGACACGCCGTCGGGCGAGGCGGAGCGCTCGATGAGGTTGTCGAGCGCCTCTGGGACCCTGCCCGGTCGCGTCGAACGGCCGCCGCCCCGCTGGGCTCGGGGCGTCGAGGTGGCCATCACCGCAGCATGCCAGGCGGGGCCCGCGAACGGCGCCGGTAGGATTTCGTCGTGGCCCACCTGCGTTTGGCGTTGTGCCAGCTCGACACCGTCGTGGGTGAGGTGGAGGGCAATGCCGAGCGCATCATCGACTGCTTGGCGCGTGCCGAGGGGGAGGGTGCAGACGTGGCCGCGTTCCCCGAGCTCGCCATCACCGGCTATCCCCCCGAAGATCTGCTGCTCAAGCCGGCGTTCGTGGCGCACAACCTGGCCGCCCTCGACAAGGTTGCATCGGCGACGGCGGCGTGCGTGGCCCTGGTGGGGTTCGTGGACGTCGTCGGGGACGAGGACCTCGACGAGGCCGTGGCGCACGCGGCCGGAGCCGGTGCCGTCGCTCGAGAGGCAGCCATCCGAGGGGCGCCGCGCCGGCTTCGTAACGCCGTGGCCGTGTGTGGGGGTGGGCGGATCCTGGGCGTTTACCACAAGCGCCGGCTTCCCAACTACGGAGTCTTCGACGAGGAGCGCTGGTTCGCGCCCGGGTCCACACCCCTCGAGCTCTATCGGGTGGCGGGCATGGCCATCGGCGTGTCGATCTGCGAGGACCTGTGGTTCGCGCAAGGACCCATCCCCGAGCAAGGCGCGGGAGGCGCCGGACTCGTGGTGAACATCAACGCGTCGCCGTATTCGATCGGACGCGAGGCCGACCGGCTGGCGGTCGCCCGTCGGCGCGTGACGGAGGCGGGGTGTGCGATCGCCTACGTCAACCAGGTCGGCGGCCAGGACGAGCTCGTCTTCGATGGTGGTTCCTTCGTCATGGACGCGGCTGGCGATCTCCTGGCGGCGGCACCGAGATTCGTCGAGACGTCGCTCCTGGTCGACATCCCCGTCCCCCCGATGAGCACCGAGCCCACCCTCCCGGTCATCACGGTGAGCGGGGGCCCGCGCGACGTGGCCCATCGGCCGTCGCCGGTGGTGCCGGCCCCGCTCGAGGAGGAGGCCGAGGTCTACGAAGCCCTGGTGTTGGGCACGCGCGACTATCTGAAGAAGAATGGCTTCACCGACGCCGTGATCGGCCTGTCGGGAGGTGTCGACTCGTCCCTCGTCGCCGCCATCGCCGTGGACGCGTTGGGCGCCGGTCACGTGCACGGGCTGTCGATGCCTTCGCGTTATTCCAGTCGCGGTTCGGTCACCGATGCGCAAGCGTTGGCGCAGCGACTCGGGATCGATGTCTCGAGCGTCCCCATCGAAACCGCCCACAGCGCGCTGACTTCGGTGCTGGCCGGCGCCCTGGGTGAAGCCCCCTCGGGGCTCACCGACGAGAACCTTCAATCCCGCATCCGCGGGGTCGTGCTCATGGCGATGTCCAATGCCCGGGGATGGATCGTCCTGACCACAGGGAACAAGAGCGAACTGGCCACCGGGTACTCGACGCTCTACGGCGATTCGGCGGGAGGCTTCGCCGTGATCAAGGACGTGCCCAAGACCCTCGTGTACCGGTTGTGCCGCTTCCGCAACGCCCGAGAGCAGAGAGAGCTCATCCCCGAGTCGGTGCTGACCAAGGCCCCGTCGGCCGAGCTGCGTCCCGACCAGCGCGACGACCAGAGCCTGCCGCCGTATGAGGTCCTCGACCCTCTCCTCGAGGCTCTCGTGCTCCATGACCGGTCCATCGCCGACGTAGTGAGTAGTGGCTATCCGCCCGATGTCGTGGTCCGGGTGGCGTCTCTGGTGGACGGCGCCGAGTACAAGCGCCGCCAGTCGCCGCCCGGTGTCCGTATCACGGCCAAGGCTTTCGGCAAGGATCGCCGCATGCCCATCACGAACCGCTACCGCGACCCTGCGCCCGAGACGGTGCCGACGTCGGCCGCCGGCGACGGGGGCCGTCACGACGAGTCGGACCCGCATGCCTGACCGCTTCGACGCCGCCGGGCTGGCCATGGGCGGAGGGGCGCTCGATGGCGCCGCGGGGTCGGGGGGGTCGGCGTTGTCGCTCCATGCCCAGGCCCGCCTGGTGGGGTCGTATCAATGGATCGAGCGTCGACTGTTCGAGGTGCTCGGTTCGTGGGTGGCGTCCGAGCGCGTACCCGAGGCCCAGATGGTGTTCGACGTGTACTCCCAACAACACGCCTGGCACGCCGAGTTGTTCGCCCAGAGGCTGCCCGCACTCGACTCGGTCGACCCCGACGCCCTGGTGCAGGCACCGAGCGCCGAGGTGGACCGCATGCTGGGGGTGTTGGCCGGGGTGGTGCCCGACGAGGCGCGGTCGATCGCCGACGGGAGCTTGATGGCGAGAGGCGGTGGGACCGCCGGGCCGGCGGGGGGGACGCTGCCCCGTCTGGTCGGCATCGGCAGGGTGGTGCTGCCCCGTCTGGTCACTGGCTACACCCTGCACCTCCGACGGGTCTCGCCCGTCGCCGACGCGCCCATGACCCGTTGCCTGCGACTGGTCCTGCGCGACGAGACCGAGCAGTGGCAGGCCCTCGAGGCCCTCACCCAAGCGCTGCTCCGGCGCCCGCATGACGTCGCCGTTGTCACCGGACACCAACAGCGGCTCGAGGAGATCATCGCCGGGTCCGGTGCAGGTCTCGTGCCGTGGCCCGACGGGCCCGATGCTCCCGGGGCGACGGAGCCCGCACCGGCGTGATGCGGCTGCACGCGCCGAGCCGCCGCCCGGGCCGACCAGGTCGGTTCGCGTCGGACCGGGTGCTCGGTGTCGGTGCCCGAGCCATCGCAGGGGCGCAAGTCTTGACGCTGTAAGTAAGCTGATATCCACAAGTGCATTGCATGCGTTGCCCCAGGGGTTCGACCACCGGCAGGGATCGCCGGAGGGTTCCGGCGAAGGGTTGAGACGTTGGCAAAGGAGCGCGTCGAGCGCGACGAGGAAGATCTGGTCCGGCTGTACCTGACCGATATCGGGCAATACCCGTTGCTGACCAAGGACGACGAGGTACGGCTGGCGCAGACCATCGAGGGTGGGCGCACCGCCGAGCTGGACCTGGCGACGACGGTGAAGGACCTCACGCCGGCCAAGCGTCGAGAGCTGCGCCGCAAGATCCAGACCGGTGAACAGGCGCAGCAGACCTTCGTCCAGTCCAACCTCCGCCTGGTGGTGTCGATCGCCAAGAAGTACCAGGCGTCGGGGCTCCCGCTCCTCGACCTCGTCCAGGAGGGAAATCTGGGCCTGATGCACGCCGTCGAGAAGTTCGACTGGCGCAAGGGCTTCAAGTTCTCCACCTATGCCACGTGGTGGATCCGCCAGGCCATCACCCGGGGCATCGCCAATACGGGCCGGACGATCCGGCTCCCCGTGCATGCGGGCGACACCCTGGCGCGCGTCCAGAAGGCGCAGGCCCGGCTCGAGCTCAAGTTCGGCCGTCCCGCCACCCTGGCCGAGCTCGGGGCCGAGGTCGAGTTGCCCGAGGACAAGCTCATCGAGGCCCTGCGGTTCCGGGCCGAGCCGCTGTCGCTCTCCGAGCCCCTGCGCGAGGACGGCGACGCCGAGTTGGGCGACGTCGTCGAGGACCGCGGGGCCGAGTCGCCGTTCGAGGTGGCGGCGACGTCGTTGCTGCCCGAGGAGATCAACCGACTCCTGTCACCGCTCGACGAGCGCGAGCGCGAGATCCTGCGGCTGCGCTTCGGCCTCGACCGCGGGGAGCCCCGGACCCTGGAAGAGGTGGGGGAGCACTTCAACCTGACGCGTGAGCGGATACGCCAGATCGAAGCGCGCGCCATGTCGAAGCTGCGTCACCCGTCCTCGGACACCGGCGCACGCGACCTGCTGACCGTCTGAGCGTCGGGCCCCTGCCGGGCGGTCCTAGCGGGCGCCGGTCCTGGTCAGGGGCCCAGGACATGGAGCCCAGCCGCGTGGGTAGGATCCACGTCGTGAAGAAGCTGCTGATCCTCGCCATCCTCGTCGGTCTGGGCCTCATCGCCGCCAAGCGGCTGCGCGAAGCCTGATCAAACCTAGGCGCGGGCCGCTCTGTGCCCGTATCGCCTGACGAGCACTGCGGCACCCGTGGCGGCGAGCGCCACACCGGTCAACGCGGCCGCCGTCGGGAGGTTGGGTACCGGGACGCGATCGCGCAACCGCACGGGGCGACTGAATTGCAAGGTCTCCCAGCCCCGGTCGCGAGCCAGGCGGGCCAGGACGCGATCGGCGTTCACCACCACGGGGTGGCCCACCGCCTCGAGCATGGGCACGTCGGTGTAGGAGTCGGAGTATGCGTACGACGAGGCCAGGTCGATGCCCTCGAACTTGGCCAGGTCACGCATGGCCTCGGCCTTGAAGGGCCCGTAGGCGTAGAAGGCCATCTCCCCGGTGTAGCGACCGTCGAGGTCCACCACCGCCCGACTGGCGATGGCGCCGTCGACGCCGAGGTACTCGGCCAGGGGCTGGACGATCTCCTCCGGTGAGGCCGAGACGAGGTAGGTCTTGCGGCCCGACGCGTGGTGCTGCTCGAGAAGCTCGAGGGCCTCGGCGTAAATGATGGGCTCGACCACCTCGTCGAGGGTCTCACGCACGATGCGGCTGACCTCGCCCTGGTCCCATCCGCAGGTGAGCTTGAGCACCGACTCTCGGATCTTGGCCAGCTTCTGTTCGCTGGCGCCGAGATGCAGGTACACCAGCTGCGAGGTGAGGGCGCGCACCACCGTGGACCGCGAGATCAAGCCGCCACGGTAGAAATGGTGGCCGAAGGCGGCCATCGACGCCCGGGCGATGATGGTCTTGTCGAGATCGAAGAAGGCCGCCTCCATGGCGGGAATTGTAGGGGGCGACACCCCGCCCCGGGACCACGCGTCCGCTCAGTCGCCCACCAGCAGTTGCTGGACGGCCCTCTCTGCTTCTCCGGTCACGAGGACCATGACCTCGTCTCCGGCGTCGAGCACGGTGTCCCCCCGTGGGACGACGAGTCGGTCGCCGCGCACCACCGCCACCACGGTGGCGTCGCGGGGGAACTTGAGATCGACCAACGACGTCCCCGCCGCTGGCGAGCTTTCGGCCAGGGTCACCTCGACCAGATGGGCGTTGCCCCGTTCGAACTGCAGGAGCCGGACGAGCGAGCCCACCGACACGGCCTCCTCGACCAGCGCCGTGAGCAGCTGCGGGGTCGACACCGAGATGTCGACGCCCCATGACTCGTTGAACAGCCACTGATTGCTGGGGTGGTTGACGCGGGCCACGACCCGGGGCACGGCGAATTCCTGTTTGGCCAACAGGGAGATCACCAGGTTGTCCTCGTCGTCACCGGTGGCGGCCACAGCCACGTCGACCTGGGCCATCCCCGCGGCGTCGAGCGAGGCCACCTCGCAGGCGTCGGCGGCCACCCACGTCACGTCGACGGTGAAACGCAAGCGCTCGACCAGGTCAGGGTCCCGCTCGATGAGCAGCACGTCGTGACCGTTGGCGGCCAGGTCCTTGGCGATGGCCGTTCCCACGTTGCCCGCCCCGGCGATGGCGACTTTCATCCCGCGCTCCCCACGGCGCGCCCGTCGGGTTGGACCGCCCCGCCGTCGAATCGACGTTCGAGCTCTCCGACGGCGTCTTTGAGCACCGCCAGGTGCAACACGTCACCTTCCTGACCGACGAGGTCGGCGACCTCGAGGCGCGGGGTGCCGGCACGGGTCACCGCCACGACCTTGACCTTTCCGGCCATGCCGAGGTCGCGCAGGGACTTGCCGGCCCAGGCCTCGGGCAGGATCCGCTCGACCAGCACGAGGTGGCCGGACGGATCGCTCCATTCCCCGACCACCGCTTCGGGCAGGAGGCGGTGCATCACCTGGTCGATGGTCCACGTCACGGTGGCGACGGTGGGGATGCCGAGTCGCTGGTAGATCTCGGCCCGTCGGGGGTCGTAGATCCGGGCCACGACACTGTGGATGCCGTAGTTCTCCCGCGCGATCCGAGCCGTGAGGATGTTGGAGTTGTCCCCGCTGGTCACCGCAGCCAGGGCGCCGGCCTGCTTGGCGCCGGCACGATCGAGGTCGTCTCGGTCGAATCCCGAGCCCACGATGGAGGTCCCGGGCCAGTCGGCGGGGAGGCGACGAAACGAGCGCGACACCTTGTCGATGATCGACACCGTATGGCCATGCTCGACCAGCCCGATGGCGAGCCCCGAACCCACCCGACCACAACCGACGATGACGACGTGCACCGACACCATGCAACACGGCATCGGAGCGCGGGACAACTCACGGGATGTGCTTACCTGAAGGCGTGAGCGAGGTTCCGGTCCCAGGCGTGGACGAGGCCGTCCCGCCCGTCGGGGACGCGCCGGCTGTCCCGGTGGTGCCCCCTGCCCGCGGGATGGCCCCGGGCCGTCATGTCGCCCCTGAGGCCCTGCCCTCCCCGGACGCCCTCGACCTGCCCGAGAACCTCCGCTACCGGCTCAAGAACGCCGTCCTGGGGCCACCCCTGGCCACCGAGCGCCAGTCGGTGGAGCGCCTGGGGAAGCCCACGGCGCTGGCCGTGCTGTCCTCGGACGTCATCTCGTCCTCGGCCTACGCCACCGAGCAGATCCTCGTCCAGCTAGTCAAGTACATCGGCGTCGCCGCCTTCGCGCTGGTGGTCCCGGTCACCATCGCCGTCGTGGTGGTGCTGTTGTTCGTGACGGCCTCGTACCTCGAGGTGGTGAAGGTCTACACCAAGGCCGGCGGCGCCTACGTGGTGGCGCGCGAGAACTTCGGGTTGAGCGTCGCCCAGATCGCGGCGGTGTCGCTCCTCATCGACTACACGCTCACGGTGGCGGTGTCGGTGGCGGCCGGTGTGGACGCGCTGACGTCAGCGTTTCCCAGTCTCAAGGGCGCCACGGTATGGATCGCCATCGGCCTGGTCATGCTGATCGCCTATGCCAACCTGCGCGGCATCCGCGAGGCGGGCCGGGTCTTCGCCGTGCCCACCTACTTCTTCATCGCCAACATGGCGCTGCTCATCATCGTCGGCTCGGTCAAGGCCATCCTCGGTGACCTCCATCCCCACTCCCTGCATGCGGCGGGGGCGGTGTCGGTGGGAAGGCCCGGCAGTGGCCTGCTTCTGGGCGCTTCGGTGTTCATCGTGATGAAGGCGTTCGCCTCGGGTGGCTCGGCCCTGACCGGCACCGAGGCCATCTCCAACGGCGTGAGCGTGTTCCGGCGTCCGGAGGCGCGTAACGCCCGCATCACGCTGGTGATCATGAGCCTGGTGCTGGGGTCATTGGTGCTCGGGATCGCGGCACTGGCCGCCATTGTCCACCCCGTGCCCTATCTCCTGGGCACTCCGACGGTCCTGGCCCAGGTGGCCCAGTATGTCTACGGCCACGGGGCGTTCGCCCACACGCTCTATCTGCTCCTCCAGGCCGGCACCATGCTCATCCTGGTCCTGGCGGCCAACACCAGCTTCACCGGCTTCCCGTACCTGGCTAGCTTCGCCGCCGATGACTCCTATCTGCCCCGCCAGCTCACGCGACGCGGGCACCGTCTCGTGTTCTCCACGGGCATCATCGTGCTCACCATCGGCTCGGTGGCCTTGCTGCTCGTCACCGATGCCAAGCTCGACAACCTCATCGCCCTCTACGCCATCGGCGTCTTCACCGGGTTCACCATGGCGGGGGCGGGCATGGTCAAGTTCCACCTCACCCATCACGAGCCTCACTGGCGCCGTGGTGTCGCCATCAACGGGACCGCCGCGGTGTTGTCGTTCGTGGTGCTGCTCATCTTCGCCGTCACCAAATTCACCGAGGGCGCCTGGGTCGTCGTGGTGCTCATGCCCTTGGGCGTCTTCGTGCTCCTGCGCCTGCACCGCCAGTACGTCAACGAGGAGGGGCAACTCGAAGCCGGGGCTTCTCAGGCGTGCGAGGCCCCCGTCCTGCGCCACCACATGGTGGTGGTGCTGGTCGACCGGATGGACCTGGCCACGGCCCGCGCCATCCAGTACGCGCGCACGTTGTCGCCCGACCACCTGCGGGCCGTGCATTTCGCCATCGACCCCCTTGAGGCCGCCACGTTGGAACGGGACTGGAGCCGGCTCGGATTGTCGCGCCTGCCGCTCGACATCATCGACTGCCCCGACCGCCGTCTGGCGCGCGCCGCACTGGTGCTCGCCGCCCAGGCCACGAGCGACGACGACACCGAGCTCACCATGCTGTTGTCGCGGCGAGGCTTCGCGGCGGGGTGGCGGCGTCTGCTCCACGATCGCAGCGCCGACCGCATCGCCGCCGCGGTGGGACACCTCCCTCATGTGAACGCCACCATCGTCCCCTTCCAGCTCTCGGGGCGTCGCAAGGCGCGTCACGAACCGCACACCACCACCGAGCCCCGCCCGGCGCGGGCGTCGGTGCGGGGCGCCGAGTTCGGGCCCATGGTGGCGGGGACGACCCCCATCGGCGAGGCGCAGTGGCGCCAGCGGGTTCGGGTGGCGGGACGGATCCGGTCGGTGCGGGTGCCCACGGGCGGGGGGACCGCCAACCTCGAGTGCACGCTCGTCGACAGCACCGGGGCGATCCTGCTGGTCTTTCAGGGCCGGCGCCGGATCCCGGGGATCCAGCAGGGGGCGCGGCTGGTGGCCCAGGGGATGGTGGGGGCCTGGGAGGGTCGCCTGGCCATCTTGAACCCCGAGTACGAGCTCATCGCCGGTCCCGACACCAAGGAGGTCGACGTCGGGGTCTGAGGCTCGTCCACAGGCGCATCCAGGCAGCTTCCTTGCCCGTCGTCGCGTGGAGTCGGTATCGTCGGCCCCCGTTCATCGGGGGAGTGCCTTCATCTCGAGGCCGCGCCCGTCCCCGGGTCCGAACCGATCGACCGATTGACTTGACCGAACCCGAGACCTCGCCCGCCGAGTTCTCGTCCCAGGGCCTCGGGCCCATGTGAAGGGAGTACCAGCCACATGACCCACGTCCTCGCCGCCGAAGGGGGGTACCAGAGCTTCGTTCTCTCCGGCACCGAGAAGATCTGGCTCGTCTTCGCTCTGGCCGCCGCCGTGTTCGGCATCGTGGTGGGACTGATCCTGATGCGCGGGGTCCTGGCCGCCGACACGGGCACGCCCAAGATGCGCGAGATCGCGGCGGCCATCCAAGAAGGGGCCGAGGCGTTCCTCCGGCGCCAATTCCGGGCCATCGCCATCGTGGTGGTCCCCCTGGCCGTCCTTATCTTCTTCACGGCCACCAAGGTCCAGCGGCCTGACCATTCGGTCGCCCTCTCCTTCGCCTCGGCCGGGATCTTCCGGGTCATCTGCTTCCTCGGGGGCGCCCTGTTGTCCGGGACGACCGGCTTCATCGGGATGAGCCTGGCCGTTCGGGGCAACGTCCGCACCGCGGCGGCGGCCCGCGGGGGCGAGCTGCCCGGGACGTTGCGGGTCGCCTTCCGCACCGGTGCGGTCACCGGCATGCTCTGTGTGGGCCTCGGGCTCCTGGGCGCCACGGCCATCGTCTTCCTCTTCCAGAACACCGCCACCGCCGTCCTGGTGGGCTTCGGGTTCGGGGCGTCGCTCATCGCGCTGTTCATGCGTGTGGGCGGGGGAATCTTCACCAAGGCGGCCGACGTCGGCGCCGACCTGGTGGGCAAGGTAGAGGCCGGGATCCCCGAGGACGACCCCCGCAACGCGGCGACCATCGCCGACAACGTGGGCGACAACGTAGGTGACTGCGCCGGGATGGCCGCCGATCTCTTCGAGTCCTACGTGATCACGATCGTGGCCGCCATCATCCTCGGCTATGCCGCCTTCAGCTCGCTGGGTGGATCGCTGGCCGCGCATTCGGCCCGGGCCGTCGTCTTCCCGTTGATCGTCCCCGCCATCGGCATCCTCACCTCGGCCATCGGGGTGTACGTGGTGCGGGCCCGGCCCAAGGACAAGTCGGCCATGGCGCCGATCAACCGCGGCTTTTGGACCGCGGCGGCGCTGACGGTGCTCGGGGCCGGGCTCACCGCCGGCTTCTACCTCCATTACATGAAGGCCTTCTACGCCGTGTTGACCGGTGTGGTCCTCTCCCTGGTCGCCAGCCAGATCACCGAGCACTTCACCTCCACCGAGCGCCCCCCCGTGCGCGAGATCGCCGAGGCGGCGCGCACCGGCCCCGCCACCACCACCCTGGCCGGGATCTCCATCGGCCTGGAGTCGACGGTATGGGCCATCCTCGCCATCGCCGTGGCCCTGGCCGTGTCGGTGGGCCTGGCGCACGGCAATGTTGAGCTCTCGCTCTATCTCATCTCGCTCACCGGCATCGGGATGCTGTCGACGGCCGGCATGGTGGTCTCCGAGGACAGCTTCGGGCCCGTGTCCGACAACGCCGCGGGCGTGGCCGAGATGTCGGGGGAGTTCACCGGTGAGGCCGAACGCGTCATGGTCAGCCTCGACGCCGTGGGCAACACCACCAAGGCCATCACCAAGGGTGTCGCCATCGGCTCGGCCGTGATCGCCTCGGTGTCGCTGTTCGGGTCGTTCGTGGAGACCATCGCCTCGCAGCTGGGGCTCCACCTCTCGGGCGCGGCGCTCTTCGCCAGCAAGTACACCCAGATCAACGTGTCCAACCCCACCATCTTCATCGGGCTGCTCATCGGCGGTTCGGTGGCGTTCCTGTTCTCGTCCCTCGCCATCCGGGCCGTCGGCCGATCGGCCGGCACCGTGGTGCAGGAGGTCCGACGCCAGTTCCGCGAGCACCCCGGGATCATGGACTACACCGAGAAGCCCGAGTACGGCCGGGTCATCTCCATCTGCACCGCCGCGGCGCAGCGCGAGCTCGTGACGCCGGCCCTGCTGGCGGTGCTGACCCCGGTGATCGTGGGCTTCGGGATCAACTACCTCGCCCTGGGCGCCTTCCTGGCCGCGGCCATCCTCACGGGGCAGCTCATGGCCAACTTCCTGTCCAACTCGGGTGGGGCGTGGGACAACGCCAAGAAGTACATCGAGGACGGCCACGAGGGTGGGAAGGGATCCGAAGCCCACAAGGCGGCGGTGATCGGCGACACCGTCGGTGACCCCTTCAAGGACACCGCCGGGCCGGCGCTCAACCCGCTCATCAAGGTGATGAACCTGGTGTCGCTCCTCATCCTCCCGGCCGTGATCACCCTGCGGCACCACACCGGGGCGCGCCTGGGCATCGCCGGGGGTGGTGTCGTGATCCTGATCGCGGCCATCAGCTTCTCCAAGCGCAAGTCCGAGGGTTTCGGGGGCGAAGATCTCGCCGGGACCGAGTCCCCGGGTCAGCCCGCCCCGGCGGCCGTGGAGGCATGACGGAACCGGCGGTCGGTTCCGTCCACGGTGCGGACACGGGGATGAAATCGCTGGCCACGGTCGCCGCGGGCCGGGCCTTGCCCGGGGCGCTGTTGACACGGGCGTGGTGAACCCCCCACGCTCATCGACGACCATGCCCTCAACTCCGCGCTCCCCATCGACCGGCTCTGCCGCCGCGGGCAAGCCGCTGGTCATCGTCGAGTCGCCGGCCAAGGCCCGCACCATCGGGGCCCTGCTCGGGACCGGCTTCGTGGTCGAATCCTCGGTCGGCCACATCCGCGACCTGCCCCGGCGCGCCGACGAGATCCCCGCCGCCTTCAAGGGTGAGGGGTGGGCGCGCCTCGGCGTCGACGTCGACAACGGGTTCAAGCCCCTGTATGTGGTGGCCCCCGAGAAGAAGTCGGTCGTGGCCCGGCTCAAGTCGCTGCTGGCGGGGGCCAGCGAGGTCTACCTAGCCACAGACGAGGACCGCGAGGGCGAGTCCATCGCCTGGCACCTCACCGAGGTGCTCTCACCGCGGGTGCCGATCAAACGCATGGTCTTCCACGAGATCACCGCCGTGGCGCTGCAGCGGGCCGTGGAGGAGTGGCGCGACCTCGACCGGAGACTGGTAGACGCTCAAGAAGCCCGGCGCATCCTCGACCGCCTGTACGGCTACGAGGTGTCACCGGTGCTGTGGAAGAAAGTGATGCCCCGGCTCTCGGCCGGTCGCGTCCAGAGCGTGGCCACCCGCATGATCGTCGAGCGCGAGCGGGCCCGCATGCGCTTCCGGGCCGCCACGTGGTGGGATCTCGAAGGCACCTTCGACGCCGAGGGCCAGGTCTTCGCGGCCAACCTGGTGGCGGTGGGGGGCACACCGGTCGCCACGGGGCGCGACTTCACCGAGACGGGGGAGCTCACTCGCGCCGACGTCGTGCTCCTGGGCGAGCCCGAGGCCACGCGCCTGGTCCAGGGCCTCGCCGGCCAGAGCTTCACCGTGGGCGCCGTCACCGAGAAGCCCTATCGGCGCTCGCCCGCCCCGCCGTTCATGACCTCGACGCTGCAGCAAGAAGCCAGCCGGAAATTGCGCTTCGGTGCCCAGCGCACCATGCAGGTGGCCCAGCGCCTCTACGAACAGGGCTGGATCACCTACATGCGCACCGACTCCACCACCTTGTCCGACGAAGCGCTCGGCGCGGCCCGGTCCCAGGCCTCGGCGCTGTACGGCCGCGAGTACGTCCCCGACGCGCCGAGGCGGTATCAACGCAAGGTCAAGAACGCCCAGGAGGCGCACGAGGCCATCCGTCCCGCCGGCGAGGCCTTCCGGACCCCGGACGAAGCGGGGAGAGAGCTCAGTGGCGACACGCTGCGGCTCTACGACCTCATCTGGAAGCGGACCGTGGCCTCGCAGATGGCCGACGCCACCGGGACGAGCGCCCAGGTGCGTCTGGTGGGGGTCCCGGCGGGTGCGACGCACGCCGACGAGGCCGAGTTCTCGGCGTCGGGCACCGTCATCAAATTCGCCGGTTTCCTGCGGGCGTATGTCGAGGGCTCGGACGAGGAAGCCGAGGCCACCGAGCGCGACGTTGTGCTCCCCGCGCTGGTGGAGGGCGACACCCTGTCGGCCCAGGAGATCCAGGCGCGCTCGCACAGCACCCAGCCGCCGGCGCGCTACACCGAGGCGTCGCTCGTGAAGGCCCTCGAGGAGCTCGGCATCGGACGCCCCTCGACCTACGCCAGCATCCTCGGCACCATCCAGGACCGGGGTTATGTGTGGAAGAAGGGCACGGCCCTCGTCCCCTCCTTCACGGCCTTCGCCGTGGTGGGCCTGCTGGAGCGGTACTTCGCCGAGCTCGTCGACTACGGATTCACCGCGGCCATGGAGAACGACCTCGACGAGATCGCCGACGGCGAGCGCGAGGTGCTCCCCTGGCTGACTCGGTTCTACTTCGGTGGGAACGGCTCGACCGCCCCCGCCGTGGACAGCCATCGGGGACTCAAAGAGGACGTGGCGTCGCATCTGGGTGAGATCGACGCCCGGGAGGTCAACTCCATCCCCATCGGGGTCGACGGCGACGGCGAGGCCGTCGTGGTGCGCGTGGGTCGCTACGGGCCGTATCTCCAGCGCGGGGAGGACCGGGCCTCGATCCCCGAGGACCTGCCCCCCGACGAGCTCACCGTGGAACGAGCCGAGGAACTGCTCGCGGCGCCGTCGGGGGACCGCACCCTCGGCGCGCACCCCGACGGTGACCTCCCCGTCCTGGTGCGCTCGGGGCGGTTCGGCCCGTACATCCAATTGGGGGAGGCGGTTGACGGCGGCGAGCGGCCCCGCACGGCGTCGCTGTTCAAGTCGATGACACCCGAGACCGTCACGCTCGAACAGGCCGTCGAGTTGCTCCGTCTGCCCCGGATCGTGGGCACCGACCCGTCGTCGGGCGAGGAGATCCTGGCCCTCAACGGCCGCTTCGGGCCCTATGTGAAGAAGGGCACCGACACCCGCAGCCTCGAGACCGAGGACCAACTGCTGGCGGTGACCCTCGACGAGTCGCTGGCGTTGTTCGCGCAGCCCAAGGCGCGCCGGGGGCGAGCCGCGGCCGCACCGCTGCGAGAGCTGGGCGATGACCCCGAGACCTCGGCCCCCGTCGTGGTGCGCTCGGGCCGGTTCGGGCCCTACGTCACTGACGGCACGACCAACGCCTCGTTGCGCAAGGGGGACGAGCCCGAGACGATCACCATCGAGCGCGCCGCCGAGCTCCTCGCCGACCGGCGCGCCGCCGGCCCCCCGGTGAAACGGGGGCGCGCCACCAAGGCGGCCAAGAAGACGACCAAGAAGGCCGCCAAGAAGACCACCAAGAAAGCGGTCACGGCGAAGAAGGCGTCGAAGGGGACGCCCACGGCGTGAGCGGGCGCGGCCGGCTGATCGCCCTCGAGGGAGTCGACGGGTGTGGGAAGTCGACGCAGGCGGTGCTGCTGGCCCGCACCCTGGGTGCGGTGTCGACGGCCGAGCCCGGTGCCACACCCCTGGGGGCCACCTTGCGCTCCCTGACACTGGATCCCGACCTCCCGCCCGTGTCGGAGCGAGCCGAAGCGCTGCTCATGGCGGCCGATCGGGCCCAGCACGTGGCCGAGGTCATCGGGCCCGCCCTCGAGCAAGGGCGATGGGTCGTCACCGAACGCTTCTCAGGGTCGACACTGGCCTATCAGGGCTACGGACGGGGTCTCGACCTCGACGAGTTGCGGCTGTTGGTGTCGTGGGCGGCGCCGGGCATCGTCCCGGACCTCACGATCCTCCTCGACGTCCCCGCCGCCCTGGCCCGGGGTCGCCTCGACCTGACGCGCGCCGATCGTCTGGAGCGACTCGATGCCGGCTTCCACGACAGAGTGCGCGCCGGGTACCGCGCCCTGGCCGGGGCCGAACCCGACACCTGGGTTGTGATCGATGCCAGCGGCACCATCGATGACGTGGCGAAGCGGCTGCTGGCGTCGGTGGTCGACCGGCTCGGGCCGCTCCCGGACGCAGCTCCATGAGCCCGGCCGTCGACGACCAGACCCTGCCCGCGGCGTCGCTGTTCGCCGAGGTCATGGGACAGGCCGACGCCGTGGCGCAGTTGCGCGCCGCGGGTCGACGACCGGTGCACGCCTATCTCCTGGTCGGTCTCCCCGGCCTGGGCCAGCGGTCCCTGGTGCGCGGCTTCGCCGCGGCGTTGTTGTGTCCCCGGGGTGGATGCGGCCAGTGCGAGGTGTGTCGCCGGGCCTTGGCCGGGGTCCATCCCGATGTGGTGGAGATCGAGCGGGCCGGTGCGCTCGTGAGCGTCGAGGACGCGCGGCGGGTGGTGCAACTGGCGCAGCGGCGTCCCCTCGAGGGTCACCGTCAGGTGATCGTGGTGTCGGACATCCACCTGGCCCGCCTGGCGGCCCCGGTGTTGTTGAAGACACTCGAAGAGCCCGCCGGGCAGACGGTGTTCGTGCTCCTGGCCGACGCCGTCCCGGCCGAGCTCGCCACCGTGGCCAGTCGGTGTGTGCGCATCGAGCTTCGCCCCGTTCCCCCGGCCGAGCTCCGGGAATGGCTCATGCGCACGGGCACCGAGGCCGAGCTGGCCGAGGAGCTGGCGCAAGCGGCAGGGGGCAGCATCGACCGTGCCCGGTTGTTGGCCGACGACGCCGGATTCGCCGATCGGCGTCGCCTGTGGAGGTCGGTGCCGTCGCGCCTCGACGGCACCGGGGCGGCGGCGGCGGCTCTGGCAGCGGAGCTGCTGTCGTCGGCCGAAGACGCGGTGGAGCCGCTCCGGGCCCGGCATCGGGTCGAGATGGAGGAGCTCGGCTCCGACGCCGAGCAACGCGGGGAACGCTCGGTTCCCCGACGCAAGGAGATCGAAGACCGCCAAAACCGAGAAGAGCGCCGGTGGCGGACAGACGAGCTGCGCGCCGGGTTCGCCGTCCTGGCCGGCGCCTACCGCGACCGCCTGGTGGCGCTGGCCGCGCCGAGCTCGATACCGCCGGCCTGGTCGGGCAGAACCGCCGAGCGGGTCCGGGAGTTGGGGGGTGCCATCACGGTGGTGGAGCGCTCCGCCGCCGAGCTCATCCGCAACCCCAACGAGTCACTCCTGCTCGAAGCGATGCTCGTCCGCCTTTCCGCCGTCGGCGCATGACTCGAGCTGCCCCCGTCGGGCGATCTCGGCGTGATGTCGGTCAGGTAGTTTGAGCGGTCGCGTCGCCTGGGTAGCTCAGCTGGTAGAGCAGCGCATTCGTAATGCGCAGGTCAGGGGTTCGAGTCCCCTCCCAGGCTCCGATCCGACAAGACCTTCACTCCGTCCCCACGCCCGTCCGTCCCCTGGGCGCGGTCGGTGAGGATGTCGGGCCCGGTGTCACGGAGGTGGGCCCGATGCCACGACACGGCGAACAGGGCACCGCCCAGGGTGGCCTCACCGACGCGCCAGCGCCCACCGGTGGAGCGCACGATCGAGTCGGCGATGGCGAGGCCGAGACCCGTTCCCGACCCGTCGTCGGTCGCCCGGTGGAACCGGTCGAACAGCAGGGGACGCTCTTCGGGAGGGATTCCCGGCCCGCTGTCCTCCACAGAGAGGGTGGTCCGGTTCCCGTGAGCCGAGACCACGGCGCGCACCGTGCCATCGTTTCCGGCGTAGCGACAGGCGTTGTCCACCAACACGCCGGCGAGACGGTCGATCCAGTCGGGCGGAGCCGTGATGATCGGGTCGGGGTCGCCTCGGCGCTCGACCGACAAGGTGATGCCGCGTGCGTGGGCGAGCGCTCCGAATCGATCCGCACAACCCTGGACGACGGAGTAGAGGTCCACGAGCTCATCGCGGGGCGGAGCCGGCTCGGAATCGAAGCGGGCCAACCACAAGAGGTCGTCGATGATGTGGCGCAGCCGTTTGCTCTCGCCGTTGACCCGCTCGACGGTGTCGCGGTATCGAGCCGCGTCGCGCGGGGCACTGAGCGCCAGGGTCACTTCGGCCTCGATGACACTGAGCGGTGTTCGCAGTTCGTGCGACGCGTCGGCGGTGAATTCGAGCTGTCGGCGGCGCGCCAGTTCGACCGGGCGTGACGCGTTCAGCCCGATGATCAGCGCACCCAGGAACATCGCCACCACGACCACCGGGCCGGCGATGGCCTCACCGGTTATGAGCACCCTCTTGACGTGGTTCGCCTCGGTCAGGCTCTGCGCCGCCACCAGCCAGCCCCCGTGCACCGGGGTAGCGATGACGCGGAACGAGATCGACCCCAGATTGGCGGTGGTGGGCTGCCCTGCCCGGGACCATGCGTCTCGGGTCAGGCGTGGTGCGGCGTCACTCAAGGTCACGGCGTGCCCGGCCGCGTTCACGTGCCACAGCAGAACCGGGGCGGCATCGACATCGTGGTCGTCGTCGGCCTCGCCCGGTGCCCTGGCCAGGTCGCCGCGGGCGATGGCGTCGTGCACCCGGTCTCGGAGGTGGACGTCGACCTGCGCCACCAGCCGGTGAGAGTCGACGACGTCGAAGACCACGCACACCAGCACGTACACCGAGGCGATGAGCAACGTGGACACCGCCGCCACCCGGGCCGCGTGGGTCAGGTTCGATCGGAAGTAATGGCTCCGCACTCTCATGTCGGGACGATCCTGAACCCGATTCCCCGGACGGTCTCGATGCGTGTCCGACCCGAACCGAGCTTTCCCCGCAGGCGGGCCATGTGCACGTCGATGGTGTTGGAACCCAGAGCGTCGGCCTCCTCGGCCCAGACGTGCAGCGCCACGGCACGCCGCTCCACCACCGCCGGTGCCCGGCGTATGAGGATCTCGAGTATCGACAATTCGGTGCCGGTCAGCCCGGGATTCCTCCCGTCGACCAGTACTTCGCGCGTGGCCGGGTTGAATGCGAGGTCCCCCAAGACCAGGCGAGGCGACTGCAGAGCGGGGGACCGCCGCTGCAGCGCCCGGATGCGGGCCAACAGCTCTTCGAAGGCGAAGGGCTTGACGAGGTAGTCGTCGGCGCCCTCATCGAGGCCCCTCACTCGGTCGCCCGGAGCATCGCGCGCCGTCAGCATGAGCACGGGAACGGGTGATCCCAGGCGGCGAAGCTCGCGCACGACGTCGAGGCCCGACGCCGCCGGCATGCGCCAGTCGAGGATGGCAACCTCGTAGTCATAGGTGCGGAGGTACCGCAGGGCCCAGTCTCCGTCAGCGACGGCGTCCACCACGTAACCATTCTCTTTCAGCCCTCGCTCCAACACCGAGCGCAGACCGACGTCATCTTCGGCGACGAGTACCCGCACGGCTATCGGTCTACCTGAACATCGTGAAGGCCACGTGAAGAGTCTTCACGAATTCGCAAGGATCAGGGGGAAAGGGGCTTCATGCCAGCGTAAGGTGGGCTACGTAAGATGGCGACCGATGGCGCACATGGTCGTTTCCCCGCGACGGCCCGCGCCCGCCCCCCCCGATGCGCCTTTCGGGGTGCGCCGCCGCCGCTGGGTACGCCGCCACCGGGTCGTGAGCGTCCTGCTCATGGTGGTCGTGCTGCTCACCCCGGTGTGGTGGTCGCTGGGCACCGCACTCACCAACCCCGGTCTGGGGACAACCGTGTCGGCGAGATTGTCGGAATGGCTCCGCGGTCACGGTGGTGGATCGATCGTGACGTGGGCCGAGAACACCTGGTACTCCCATCATCCGCCCCCCGTGGGTGGCAAGCCCGCCAAAGGGGCCATCCCGCTCCCGGGCCCGACCAAGCGCGACACCCCGGCGCCCGCGACAGCACTTCGGGCCCATCTCACCCCGCCGAGCCCCATCGCCCCCATCGCCAGCCCGCCCATCGCCGGTGAGGGCCAGTGGCATCCGGCCGGCCGCACCGTCGGCGGACTGCCGGCGCTGTACGAGGCCTTCGTCCGTCCCGACGCCGTCCACACGAGCGTGGTGACAGCGGTCGCCTGGATGGACACCAAGCTCCTGTCGGCCACGTTGTACTCGGGAAGCACGATTCCCGGCGGAGGCCCGTGGCATGACACCGCGCCCATCTCGTCGCCGGCGGCCCGGACGCTGGTGGCCGCCTTCAACGCCGGCTTCCTGATGCCGAACGCCGGAGGCGGGTATTACACCCAGGGCCAGACGGTGCCCCATTTTCCTCTTCTCACCGGAGCGGCGTCCTTCGTCGTCTACAACGACGGGACGGCGACGGTGGGCCAGTGGGGCCGTGACGTGACGATGGCGCCAGATGTCAGTTCGGTGAGACAGAACCTGGACCTGGTGGTCGACGACGGCCGCCCCGTCCCGGGGCTCAACGCCAACGACACGACGCGGTGGGGTTTCACCCTCCGGAACCAGGTCTACGTCTGGCGCTCCGGTGTGGGTGTCACGGCCAACGGAGCCCTTGTCTATGTCGCGGGGCCCAACCTGAACATCACCGACCTCGCCGATGTGCTCGTGCGCGCCGGTGCGGTCCGAGCCATGGAGCTCGACATCAACACCGACTGGGTCAACTTCTCCGCCTATGCGCCCGCCACACCCACCGGTGCTGCCGCGCCGGACAACGGCACGGAACTGCTCCCGGCCATGGCGGGCGGGGCGGGACGGTACTTCCAGTCGTGGTGGTCTCGCGACTTCTTCACCATGTCGGCCCGCCCCCCACAGGTCGCTCCAAGGTCTGCCCGGTAGACAAGACCGGGCGCACATGCCGGGGCGATCTTCATGCTCCGGTCATGGTCGATCGCCCACCATGGGACCCGAAGGTGGTGATTCGTGGCTACTCCCTGGCATTACGCCAAGATCGAAGACGAACGGGACGAGACATTCGCCCGGGTCCGTCGGGTGTTCCGATGGACCGTCGCGGGTGCGGTCGCGGGCGCGGCCGTGATCATCGGAGTGGTGGCCCACGAGATCCCCGGACGGTCCGCCGCCGCCACAGCGCCGAGCAATGGTGCATCGGCCCCGGCGACCATCCCGGCGGCGGGCACCGGAACAGGAACGGGCACAGGGACCGGCATCGGGACGGGGACCGGCACCGGCACGGGCACGGGAGGCGCAGGTGCACCACAAGTGACCGCGCCTGCTCCCACACAACGGGCCCCGACGGTCGTGTCGGGCGGCACCGGGTGGTGACATGGAAGGCGTCGCCGTAGCAAGCCCCGGCGCGCCGGCCGCGGGCATCGTGCACCTGCGCGCCCTGGGCACCATCGCCACGGTGGCCGTGGACCGTCTCGACGCCCGGGACGAGGCCGCAGCCGTGCTGCGCCGCGAGCTCGATGCCATCGACCGCGCCTGCAGCCGCTTCCGGGCGGACTCCGAGCTCCATCATCTCTGTTGCGGTGACGGGCGCCCGGTGCGGGTGGGCGCGCTGCTGTACGAGGCGGTCTCGGTGGCCTGTGCCGTGGCGGAACGGACCGGCGGGGCGGTGGACCCCACCGTGGGCGAGGCCGTCGAGGCGCTCGGGTACGACCGCGACTTCTCCCAGGTGCCGTCGCGGGGGCCGGCGCTTCGCGCTCGGCCCGTGCCGGCGCCGGGGTGGTGGCGCATCGACCTCGACGACCGGGCGCGTTCGATCGCACTACCGCGGGGTGTGCGCCTCGATCTCGGGGCCACGGCCAAGGCCCTCGTGGCCGATCGTGCCGCGTGTGCCATCGCCTCGGACACCGGTGCCGGGGTGTTGGTCTGCGTGGGCGGGGACGTGGCCGTGGCGGGCGCAGCGCCCGACGGCGGATGGCCGGTCGGGATCGCCGTGAACAGCGCGGGGCCGTTCGAGGCCGGTCCGGTGGTGTCGGTCGTGGCGGGCGGACTCGCCAGTTCGAGCACGGCCGTGCGGGCCTGGCACCGGGGGAGCCGCAGCGTGCACCACATCGTCGACCCGGCCACGGGCGACTGTGCCGGTGATCACTGGCGGCTCGTCACTGCGGCAGGAGCCACCTGTGTCGACGCCAACGCCTGGAGCACAGCCGCCGTCGTCTGGGGCGAGAGCGCCCCCGAGCGCCTGGAGCACCTCGGTGTGCCCGCACGGTTCGTCCGCCACGACGGCGTGGTGTCGACCGTGGCACGGTGGCCCGCGGACGGGCGCATGGACGCCGTCGAAGTCGTCGAGGCGTCGGCAGTCGCACCATGACGGCGGTGACGTCCTCGCAGTGGCTGTGGTACACGACGCGTGGCACGGGCATCGTCGCCCTCGTCCTCCTCAGCGCCAGTGTGGTGCTCGGTGTCCTCACGTCGGTGCGGCTCGGGACGAGGATGTGGCCCCGCTTCACGATCCAGGACCTCCACCGTCGCGTCTCGCTCCTGGCCATGGTCTTCGTCGGCCTGCACGTGGTCACCACGGTGTCCGACGCGTTCGCCCCCATCGGGTGGTTGTCGGTGGTGGTCCCCTTCACCTCTCCCTACCGGAGGCTGTGGCTCGGCCTCGGCACGGTGGCGGTCGACCTCCTGCTGGCCGTCACCATCTCGAGCCTGCTCCGTCAGAGGATCAACCCCCGCACGTGGCGGGCGTTGCACTGGCTCGCCTATGCCAGCTGGCCCCTCGCCGTCGTCCACGGGCTCGGGACCGGAACCGACCCCCATCTCGGATGGGCGATGGTCGTCGTCGTGGGCTGTGTCGCGGCCGTGCTCGGCGCTCTGGCGTGGCGTCTCGCCTCGGGTTGGCCGGCGCACGCCGGGACGCGGCTGGTCGTGGGCACCACGAGCGTCGTGGCGGTCATGGCGCTGGCGGCCTGGACGGCCACCGGCCCGTTGCGCCCGGGATGGGCCGCCCGGGCCGGAACCCCGGCTGCCCTGCTCGGAAGCTCCAAGACCAACGGGGCCGCGCCGCCCGCCGCCGTGCCGTCGGCCCCGTCGTCCGCGGCATCGCCCCCGACCACGCTTCCGGCTCCGCCCTATCGCGCCGCCTTGTCGGGGACCGTCTCGGAGCGGAGCCTGTCGGGCGGCTCGGCCAGGCTCGAGATCAAGGCCGAGACCTCGGGTTCCCTCGTCGCCGAGGTCGACATCGTGATCATCGGCACCCCGGCCGCGTCGGGCGGTCTGGCGTTGCAACAGAGCCAGGCGAGCTTCGGGCCCCCCGGCGCCCCCACCCAGTACCAGGGTCACATCGTGGGCCTCGACGGCTCGCGCATGGTGCTCTCGCTGGCCGATCAGGCCGGGAGTCCGCTGGACCTGCGGGTGGACGTCACCCAATCGGGCACCCAGGTCGGGGGCGAGCTCACGTCGATCACCGGAACCCGAGGCGAAGGGAGTCTCGGTGCGCACGACTGAGTCGGCGACGTCCACGGCCCGGCGTGCCCCCGCATCTCGCATCCTGGCCGCCTGGCACCAGACCGGGCGCGCCGACCTCGAGAGCCATCTGGCCACCCACGGGCCGGCGCCGGTCCCGCGCCGGGGTGACGGTGCCTGGGGGGACCGGCTAGTGCAGGGAGTGGATGCGGCCGGGTTGACCGGTCGCGGAGGGGCGGGCTTTCCCACGGCACGGAAATTGCAGTCGTTTCGGTCCGGGCACAGACACGGGCTCCTGGCGGTGAACGCCATGGAGGGCGAACCGGCCAGCCAGAAGGACCGGGCCCTGTTGTCGGGCGCCCCCCACCTCGTTCTCGACGGGGCCGAGCTCGTGGCCACGGCCATCGGTGCACGCGAGATCGCCGTGTGCGTGGCCGACGATCGCGCCGACAACGCCGAAGCGGTGCGCGGCGCGTTGGCCGAGCGCGCCCCGGCGGGCCTGGGTCGAATTCCGATGCACCTCATCCGCCCCCCGGGTCGCTACGTCACCGGCGAGGAGTCGGCCCTCGTGGCGTGGCTGGCGGGAGGGCCCGCGCACCCGCAGTTCCGAACCGACAAGGCCATGCCGCTCACCATCAAGCGACGGCCGGTCCTGGTGCAGAGTGCGGAGACCCTGGCGCACGTGGCACTCATCGCCCGGTACGGCCCGGAGTGGTTTCGGAGCGTGGGCCTCCCCGACGCGCCGGGCACCTGCCTCGTCACGGTGTCGGGTCCGGGGACAAGCCCCGCCGTATGCGAGGTCGAGCTCGGGACCCCCGTGGACCTGATCCTGGAACGGGCCGGGATCAGCGTCCCCCTCGGTGCGGTGGTCGTCGGAGGCTACGGCGGGACGTGGCTCCGACCCGGATTGCTCGACACGCCGTACGCCCCCAAGCCCCTGGCCGCGGTCGGGAGCGCCGTCGGTGCCGGCGTCATCGCCGCCATTGGCGCGTCATCGTGTGGCATCGCTGAGACGGCGCGGGTGGCGACCTACATGGCCAACGAGAGTGCAGGTCAGTGCGGGCCGTGTGTGTTCGGGCTCCATGCCGTCGCTCAGGATCTCGTCCAGCTGGCACGCGGGGAGTGCGATTCCCAGACCCTCAACCGGTTGACCCATCGCCTCGGCGCGGTGGACGGTCGCGGGGCATGCGCCCATCCCGACGGGGTCGTTCGATTCGTCCGCAGCGCCCTAGAGGTGTTCGCCCGCGACGCCGCCGACCACGCCCGTCGGCGCCCGTGTACAGAATGGAACCGTCGTCCGATCCTGCCCGTGTCACCGTCGGCGTCCGTCGCTGTCGGGCACTGGCACTGACCGGAGCGAGTGCCCGTGCCCATCGTCTCGTCCCATGTCCGTCTGCGGGTGAATCCGGTCGCCTGTGACGCCTTCGGCTACTGCGCCGAGCTCTTGCCCGAGATCGTCACCCGCGACGAATGGGGCTACCCCGTCATGGCCGAGGGACCCGTCCCTCCTCGTCTCTCCGAGGTGGCCCGGCGGGTTGTCCGGGAGTGTCCTCGGCGTGCCCTGTTCCTGGAGAAGGTCCCCGCACCGCGGCCGTGACCGGCTCCTCGCCTCAATCCGAAAGGAAGTCCATGTCGTTGTCGACGATCATCGACCGTTCCGTGGCGCAGGCGAAGATCGATCTGACACCCACCCACCGCCAACCCTCGTTCCCCCGTGTCATCGTGGCCACCGTGCTCTCGATTGCCGGGTCTCTCCTCGCCGACGCCGCCTTGGTGGCCATGGGCACCTCGGCCTTCCCGGCCACCAAGGGGTACGTCCATTTTCAGTTCCACGACTACGCCAGGCTGACCGTCGTCGGCGTCATCGTGGCCTGTGCGGCCTGGCCGATGGTGACGCGGGTGAGCTCGGCTCCGAGATGGATCTTCCTCCGACTCGCCGTCCTCGTGACCCTGGTCCTGTTTCTCCCGGACCTGTGGATCCTGGCCCAGGGCCAACCACCCAAGGGGGTGGCGGTCCTCGGTGTCATGCACCTGGCCATCGCGCTGGTCACCTACAACCTGCTCGTCCACCTCGCCCCCGTTGGATCTGACCGCTCGCAACACACCCCACAGGACTCGCGCCACTGCCACGCCGCCAGCCGATGACATCTCGGCGCGTGGGCACAGCCCTGGTGCTGCTGACCCTCGGTGCCACGGCGTGCAGCTCGGTCAGAAGCGCCACCTCGACCTCCACCCCCACCACGACGGTGCACCCGCCGTCCACCACCACGACGCTTTCCACCACAACGCTTCCCACCACGGCGACGACCCGCCCGTCCCCGCCGCACGTCATGGTCGTCATGATGGAGAACAAGGGGCTCACCCAGGTCATCGGCCAGAGCGACCAGCCCTTCACCAACAGCCTGGCCACACGCAACGGACTGGCGACACAGAGCTACGCCTTCGGCCATCCCAGCCTCCCCAATTACCTCGACATCGTGAGCGGGAGCAACCAGGGCGTCACCGACGACAACCCACCGTCATCGCACCGGTTTCCCGCCACGGCCACGTTGGCCGACCAGCTCGCGGCGGCGGGGTACTCGGCCAAGGCCTACGCCGAGAACCTTCCCCCGGACCCCACCACGAGCGCCGGGAACTATGCCGTGCGCCACGTGCCCTGGGAGTACTTCCCCAGCGCCAAGATCTCGGTCGTCGACGCCTCGTTGCTGCTCTCAGACCTCGACGGCGCCCATGCCCCGGACTTCGTGTGGTACACGCCGAACGTGATCGACGACGAGCACAACGGGACCGTCGAGCAGGGCGACGCCTTCCTGTCCAGGCTGATCCCCTCGGTGCAGTCCACCCCGTGGTACCGCTCCGGGGGCCAGATCATCGTGGAGTGGGACGAGTCCGACGCCGACAATGCCGGGATCAGCGGCGGTGACGGGGGCCACATCCCCACCATCGTGGTCTCCAAGGCGCTGCAGGCCCATCCCCGACAGGACCCGATCCCCGTCGACACCGCCGGCATCCTGCGCTCGATCGAGGATGCCTATGGACTTGCCCACCTCGGCGCCGCCGCCAACGCCGCCAACGGGAGCATCGACACCCTGCTGAGCACCGCCGCCCACCCGTAGACGGCCCACCGTCTGTCCCCGGAACGACCTGTCAGGGATCTCCCCGGTTCTTACAGACGGCCCACCGTCCTGCGTTGTGCGGGAGTTGAGCGTGGCTTGGCCGCCCGGTGAGGATCGAGCGCCACCATGATTCCCCAAGGGGGCACGCCGCCGGGATGTCATTGCGCTCGGCGGCGCGCGGGCGGGTGAGCCGATGGGGGGTCCGCGATGAGCGTCACGGTTCCGTTTGGCGTGCAGGACGGCGCGAGTGCGGCGCCGGGACAGGATCGGGTTCGGGCGCACGAGACCGAGCCGGCCGTGGTCTACCTGGCGGCGGCGCGCAACACCTACGGCACGCTGTCGTACCGGCGGGCCATGCGGCGCGTCGCCGAGGTGTGGCCTCGGGCCGTGGTCATGGACGCCGACGCCTGTGGCTTCTCGTCCCGAGCCGATTGGTACCTGCGCTGGCCGTTCATCCGCGAAGGCATCGACTGCCTCGTGGTGCTGGCTGAGGCGGACGGCGCCATCAGCCGCGAGACGTGGCTCGAGCTGCGCGATGCCATGGACTCCGGCTTGTCGTGCTGGTTCGTGACCGGCGATGGCGACCTGGCCTTCCTGGCCTCGTTCCACTTCCGTCTCTATCCCACCGGTGTCCGCACCGAACGGCGCTGGGCCCATGCCGAGGTGCTGCCCGTCGACTGACCTCGACGCCAACGTCGCCGGGTGCGGCTCCACCAAGGCAGCGCGCCACCGCGGCACCGTGGCCACACCCACTGACTATGGTGCAGCCCATGGCCGATCGGGGTCGTTTCACAGAGCTGACCATGCCGCACATGCAGGCGTTGTACACGGCCGCGCTGCGCATGACGCGCAATCCGGCCGACGCCGAGGATCTCGTCCAGGAGACGTTCTTGAAGGCGTACCGCGCCTTCGACCGCTACGAGGACGGCACCAACATCCGCGCCTGGCTCTACAAGATCCTCACCAACACCTTCATCAACAGCTACCGCGCCGCCAAGCGCCGTCCCGAGAAGGCGGACGTCGAGGACGTCGAGGACCTGTACATGTACCACCGGATCGGGGATCTCCGGGCTAGTGGTGCGGGACAATCGGCCGAGGACGAGGTGTTCGACCATTTCACCGACGACGAGGTCAAGAACGCCATCGAGTCGCTGCCCGAGGCGTTCCGGATCGCCGTGCTCCTCGCCGACGTGGAGGGTTTTTCGTACAAGGAGATTGCAGAAATCACCGAGGTGCCCATCGGCACGGTGATGAGCAGGATCCACCGGGGAAGAAAGGCACTCCAAAAGGCGTTGTTGGACTTTGCGGTCGGGCGCGGCCTGGTCGGGTCCACCGAGGCGGGGCGTTAGCCTCGGGGCTGATGGGAGCACACGGGATGGGGCCTGAAGAGTCTGCGGTCGACTGCAGCGAGACCATCGAACGGCTCTACCACTATCTCGACGGTGAGCTCACCGACGAGCGCCGCAGCGAGATCCGCCATCATCTCGACGATTGCGCTCCGTGTGTGGGTGCCTTCGACTTCGAGTCGGATCTCCGGAAGCTGATCGCCAACCGCTGCAAGGACCATGTCCCGGATTCCCTGCGCCAGCGGGTGCACGACGCCATCAGCGAAGAGGAGCGGCGACAGGAGTCGGGCCACTCCGGCTGAACGGTCACTCGAGCTGAATTGGGGCGCCAGCCCTCCGCCTGCGGCGCCCGGCCCCCGTCGATACCCCCGGCACCGGGAGAACCCCCGATGGGGGCCCGATATGGCCAATTCACAACGGTTGCACAACGACCCGTCCGCCCCCTCACGACGCCGGTTCCAGGCGTCGATAGGTAGCCACACACCATTCAGAGGCGGGAGGTTCGAGGGGCATGGAAGACCGCACCGAGTTTGGGGAGAAGTCTGTCGGGGCCACGGCGTTCACCGGCTACGGCCGGCCGTCGCGCACCTTCGCGTCGGGCCGGGTCTGTACCGAGCCGGGCTGCGACACCAAGTTGTCGATCTACAACGACGACGAGTACTGCTGCCTGCACCTCAGTCCCAGCACACCCAGGCTCCGGGGCAAGAAGATCGCCTGAGAAAGGCGGAGGTGGGCCGTGGCTCCCTACACTGGGAGTCGTGACCAGCCCCGTATCGTGGGACGTGGCCCAACGCGTCGCCACCTGGGTGGGCACGCGAGGCTCCCTGTGGGGGCCGCCCGGGGCCGGAACCCTCGACCCCGCCACCATGGCCGAGCTCGAGGCCGATTTCTCCGAGGCGACGACGCGCGCCGAGACCCTGGTGATCGAGGCCACCGGTCTCCACCCCGCCACCGGGAGTGCCGGGGCCCTGGTCCTCGACCGCGCCGGCTGGATCCGGGCCAACGTGACGTCGTTCCGCCGCCTGCTCGAGCCCGTCCTCGAGAAGCTCGACACCGGGTCCCTGCAGGGCCCCCTGGCCGGCGCCGCCCGCCGTGCCACCGGGGCCCAGATGGGCCTGGTCCTGGGGTGGATGGCCACCCGGGTCCTCGGCCAATACGACCTCTTGCTGGCCGAAGGTGAGGACACCGGCGGGGTCGTGTCCTACGTGGGCCCCAACATCGTGGCCCTGGAGAAGCGCCACGGCTTCCCCCCAAAGCAATTCCGCCTGTGGATCGCCCTCCACGAGGTCACCCACCGGTGCCAGTTCACCGGCGTCCCGTGGCTGCGGCCCCATTTCCTCTCCCTCGTCGACCAGGCCATGTCGGGCATGGCGCCGGACCCCAAGCGCTTCGCCGAGGCCCTGCGCCGGGCGGCGGCGGCGGTGCGCGCCGGGCACAACCCCCTCGAAGAGGCCGGCATGCTCGGGTTGGTGGCGCCGCCCGAGCAGCTCGAGGTGATCGGCCGCATCCAGGCCATGATGAGCCTGCTCGAAGGACACGGCGACATCACCATGGACCGGGCCGGCGCCGACGCCATCCCCGATGCCGAGATGTTCTCGCGCGTGCTGCGCGAACGCCGCCGGCGCGCCAGCCTGCCGTCCCGGCTGCTGCAGCAATTGGTGGGCCTCGAGGCCAAGATGCGCCAGTACGAGGCGGGGGAGCGGTTCATCCGCGCCGTGGAGGCGACGGGTGGCCCGGCGCTGCTCAACCGGGTGTGGGAGGGGCCGGAGATGCTCCCCACCATGGACGAGATCCGCCATCCCGAGACCTGGGTGACCCGCATCGGACCGGCCCGTCTCGCCACGGGCTGATGGCCCCGCCCGAGGGCGCCCTCGCCGGTTCGCTGCTCGGACGCTGCACGTTCCCTCCCCGGTCCACCCCCATCACCTGCGCCGTGTCGGGAGGACCGGACTCCCTGGCGCTGCTGGCCCTGGGCATGGCGGCGGGATGCCGGGTCACCGCCGTCCACGTCGATCACGGCCTGCGTCCCGGCTCGGCGGCGGAGGGCGAGGTGGTGGCCTGCGCCGCCGCCCGCCTGGGGGCGCGGTTCAGTGGGGTGGCGGTGGCGGTGGCGGCCGGACCCAATCTCGAGGCCCGGGCCCGCGCCGCCCGCCGCGCCGCCCTGCCCCCGGGATCGGCCACCGGGCACACCATGGACGACCAGGCCGAGACGGTCTTCGTCAACCTCCTCCGGGGATCGGGGCTCGACGGGTTGGCCGCCATGCGACCCGGCCCCGAGCATCCCCTGCTGGGGCTGCGCCGGTCCGAGACCCACGCCCTGTGCGCGTCGTTGGGCCTCGACCCCGTCCAGGACCCCTCCAACACCGATCGGCGCTTCGTGCGCAACCGCGTCCGTCACGAGCTGCTCCCCTTGGCGAACGCCATCGCCGGGCGCGACCTCGTGCCCGTCCTGGCCCGCCAGGCCCGGCTCCTGGCCGATGAAGCCGACCTGCTCGAGGAGCTGGCGTCGGGGATCGACCCCGCCGACGCCCGGGCCCTGGCGGTGGCCCCCGATCCTCTCGCCCGCCGGGCCACGCGCCGGTGGCTGCGCGACGGCGCCCCCCATCCCCCCGACCTGGCCGCAGTGGAACGCGTCCTGGCCGTGGCCCGGGGACAACTGGGTGCCACCGACGTGGCCCCGGGCACCAGGGTGCGACGGTCGCGCGGGTCGCTGTCGTCGGCGCCGATCTCCCCAGAGGCGTCCGGTAGTGTCGGCGCCCGATGACCGAAGGACGCGCCATGGGCACACCGGCGCAACGGTGACGAGCGACCGGTGGCGCGACGACCCGGACCTCGGACAGGTCGTGGTCGCCGAGGACGTCCTGCAAAAGCGGGTGGTGGAGCTCGGCGACGAGCTCACCGCTGACTACGAGGACCGCCCCCCGCTGCTGGTCGGGGTCTTGAAGGGTGCCTTCGTCTTCATGAGCGACCTGGCCCGCGCCATCGCGCTGCCGGTCGAGGTCGACGTCATGGCGGTGTCTTCGTACGGGTCGGCCACGACCACCAGCGGCGTGGTGCGCATCGTCAAGGACCTCGACTCCGACCTCACCGACCGCCACGTGCTGGTGGTGGAGGACATCGTCGACAGCGGCCTCACCTTGTCGTACCTGCGACGCAGCCTCCTGGCCCGGCGCCCGGCCAGCCTCGAGGTGTGCGCCCTGCTCGTCAAAGAAGGGCGCCAACGCGCCAAGTTGGACCTCAAGTACGTCGGCTTCCACATCCCCCCCGACTTCGTGGTGGGCTACGGCCTCGACGTGGCCGAGCGTTACCGCAACGTGCCCGACATCCGCGTCTACCAGGGCCCCGTCCCTGTCGACTGAGCGCAGGGCCCCGTGACCGTCGACCGCGACCGCGTGGAGCGCCTCGTCGCCGAGCTCCTCGAGGCCATCGGCGAGGACCCCCGACGCGACGGCCTCCTGGCCACGCCGCGCCGCGTGGCGGCCATGTACGAGGAATTGTTCGCCGGGCTCGAGGACGACCCTGAGCGCTACCTCACCGTCACCTTCGCCGCCGAGCACGACGAGATGGTCATGGTGCGCGACATCCCCTTCGCCTCGCTGTGCGAGCACCACATGGTGCCGTTCATGGGGAAGGTGCACGTGGGGTACATCCCCGGCGAGGACGGCCGGGTCACCGGCCTGTCGAAGCTGGCCCGACTGGTCGAGGCCTACGCCCGGCGCCTGCAGGTCCAAGAGCGCATGACCACGCAGATCGCCGACACCATGGAAAAGATCCTCGCCCCCCGGGGTGTGCTGGTGGTGGTCGAGGCCGAACACCTGTGCATGTCCATGCGGGGCGTGAAGAAGCCGGGCACGCTCACCATCACCTCGGCCGTCCGGGGGCTGTTCCGGGACGACCCCCGCACCCGGGCCGAGGCCATGCAGTACGTCCACGGCCGCTGAGATGCAGCCCCGCGTCATGGGTGTGCTCAACGTGACACCGGACTCGTTCTCCGACGGCGGTCGCTACCTCGACGCCGAGCGGGCGCTGGCGCACGGCCTGGAGATGGCTCGATGCGGTGCCGACGTGGTGGACGTGGGCGGGGAGTCGAGCCGACCCGGTGCCGAACCCGTGTCCGAGCGCGAGGAGCTGCGTCGGGTGGTGCCGGTCGTGCAAGGCCTCTCCGGGCATGTGCGGGTGTCGGTCGACACCGTCAAGCGCGCCGTGGCCGAGGCGGCCATCGACGCCGGTGCCACCCTGCTCAACGACATCTCGGCCTCGCTGTGGCGCGTGGCGGCCGACGCGCAGGTGGGATGGGTGGCCATGCACATGCAAGGCGCCCCGCGCACCATGCAGCACGACCCGCGCTACGACGACGTCGTCACCGAGGTCCACGGCTTCTTGCGCCGCCGCGCCCGGGAGGCCATCGAAGGCGGCGTGGACGAGGTGTGGGTGGACCCCGGCATCGGATTCGGCAAGACCGCGGCGCACAACCTGGCCCTGTTGCACCATCTCCCCGCGCTCGTGGGCGAGGGACTGCCCGTCCTGGTAGGAACGAGCCGCAAGAGCTTCCTGGGGCGACTGGCGTCGGGGCCCGACGGCGAGCCCGCCGGTGCGCAGGACCGCTTGGCGGGGTCGATCGCCACCGCCACCTGGGCCATGCTGGCGGGCGCGTCGATGATCCGGGTCCACGACGTGGCCGGTGCGGTCCAGGCCGCCACCTTGGTGGGAGCCACACGGATCGAGGACCAGTTCGGTGAGGGATCACGCATGATGACGACAGCAGGGGGCGACCGGTGAAAGGGAAGTGGGCGGCGGGGATCCCCCCGCGCAACTTCACGTGGATCGTGAAGGATCAACTGGCGGTGAGCGAGCGCCCCGGCGGGTTCGCCCCTCACCACCGCCGGGTGCGGCGCCAGGAGGAGATCATCTGGCTCCGGGTGCAGGGCTTCAACCGGGTGGTGTCGCTGTTGCCGTCGCCGCACAACCTGGCCGCCTACGACGAGGGGGAGATGGTGTGGTCGCACTTCCCCCTCCCCTCCACCGGCGACGTGCGCGAGACCCTGGTGGACCTGTACCGGAACCTCGACACCTGGCTGCGGGCCGGCGAGCGTCTCCTCGTGCACCAAGAGGAGCTCGGAGACCGGCTCATGGGCATCGTGGCGGGCTACCTGCTGTGGAGCGCCCGCCTGCCCGGCGGCCCCCAGTCCATCGCCGTGGTCGAGCGGCTCATCGGGCACCCCATGGGGCCCCCCGGCCTGGACATGGTCGCCCGGGCGTCGGAGCTCGGCGTCCCCGGCGCCACCTGAGCGACCGGTCGGGCGCCATGGAGCACCGCCCCGGACCGGACCGGATCGAGGTGCGGGGCCTGCGCGTGGACGGGGTCCACGGTGTGCTCGACGAGGAGCAGCGCCACACCCAGCCCTTCGAAGTCGACCTCGACCTGTACCTCGACACCACTGCGGGCGCCACCAGTGACGACCTTGCCGCCACCGCCGACTACGCCGCCGCCGTCGATGCCGCCGTGACGGTCATCACGGGCCCGTCGCAGCGCCTGCTCGAGTCCCTGGCCGGCGCCATCGCCGAGCTGGTCCTCGCCGACGCCCACGTCGAGGCCGTGACCGTGGTGGTCCGCAAGCTCCGCCCCCCCCTGGCGCCCCCGGTGGCCTCCACGGGGGTGCGGATCCACCGACGCCGGTAGCAGTGCGCGCCTTTCTGGGACTGGGCTCCAACCTCGGTGACCGCCAGGGCACGCTGGCCCAGGCCGTGGCGGGGCTTCCCGACGTGGTGGCCGTGTCCCGGCTGTACGAGACCGAGCCCGTGGGAGGGCCCCCGGGCCAGGGGCGGTACCTGAACCTCGTGGTGGAGCTCGACACCGAGCTGGGCCCTCGCCAGCTCCTGGAGGTGGCTCGCCGGATCGAGGCGGTCGCCGGGCGCCGGCGCGAGGTGCGGTGGGGCGCGCGCACCCTGGACGTCGACGTGCTGCTGGTGGGGGACCTGGTGGTCGCCGACGAGGACCTGGTGGTCCCCCATCCCCGCATGTGGGAGCGACGGTTCGTGGTCGAGCCACTGGCCGAGCTGGCCCCCGATCTGGTCACCCCCGAGGCCCGAGAAGGGGCTGGTGGAGCGGTCGAGGTGGTGGGTAGACTGGCCCCGTACTGATCCGATCGCCTGGAGCGACCGGCACCCTCGGTGAGGGGCTGGAGCGCAGAGAGGTGTCTGGTGACAACTGTCCGATTGATCGGTCCGGGAAGGGCTGGTCGTTCTCTGGCCGCGGCGCTGGCCGACGCCGGCTGTGACGTCGGTGACGTGCTCACCCGCCTCGATGACGTGACCTCTGCCGCCCAGGGCGTGGACGTCCTCGTCATCGCCACGCCCGACTCGGTGATCGCCCAGGTGGCCGCCCGGGTCCTGGTGTCCCCGCACACCGTCGTCGTCCACCTGTCGGGGGCGCTGGGGCTCGACGTGCTGGCGCCCCATCCCCGCCGGGCGTCGTTGCACCCGCTCGTGCCCCTTCCCTCCGCCGAGGTCGGCCGAGTCCGGCTCCGCAGTGGGATCACCTTCGCCGTGGCCGGCGACCCGGCGGCGGCGGAGCTGGCGGGGTTGCTCGACGGCTCGGTCGTGGTCGTCGACGACGAGCACCGCGCCGCCTACCACGCCGCGGCGTGCATCGCCTCGAATCACCTGGTGGCCCTCATGGGCCAGGTCGAGCGGGTGGCGGCGTCGGCGGGGCTCGACCTCGACACCTTCGTGGGCCTGGCGCGCGCCGCGCTGACCGATGTGGCCGAGCTCGGCCCCCTTTCGGCGCTCACCGGTCCGGCGGCGCGCGGGGACGAGGCCACCCTCGACCGGCACCGCCACAGGCTCGACCCCGCCGAGCTCCCCGGCTACGAAGCCGGCGTGGCCCTGGCCCGGCGCCTGGGCGCCGACCGTCGCGCCCCGGACCCCGTCCCGAGCACGCCCCGGCCCGGCACCGCCGTCTCGATCACGCCCTCCCCGACGCCCTCCACGACGCGCCGGCCCCGGCGGGCCCGGGCCATGCGGATCGTCACCACGGCCCGGGAGTTCGCCGACGCCCTGGACACCGAGCGCGCCCTGGGACGAAGTGTGGGCCTCGTCCCCACCATGGGGGCGCTGCACGCCGGACACCGCGCCCTCATCGAGCGGGCCGCCTCGGAGTGCGACGTCGTGGCGGTGACGGTGTTCGTCAACCCGCTCCAATTCGACGATGCGGCCGACCTCGCCGCTTATCCGCGCGATCTCGACACCGACGCGGCCATGGCCCGTGCCGCGGGGGCGACAGTGGTGTTCGCCCCGCCCGTGCCCGAGATGTACGGCGCCCACCCCGAGGCGGTGGCGTCGACGGTGCACGTCGACGGGGTGAGCGAGGGGCTCGAAGGAGCGTGGCGACCGGGGCACTTCGACGGGGTGTCCACGGTGGTGGCCAAGCTCTTCGCCCTGTCGGGGCGGTGCCGCGCTTATTTCGGTGAGAAGGACTACCAGCAGTTGGCCGTCATCCGCTGCATGGTGGCCGACCTTTCCTTCCCCGTGACGGTGGTGGGGTGCCCGACGGTGCGCGAGGACGACGGGTTGGCGCTGTCGAGCCGCAACACCCGGCTGTCGGCCGCCCATCGCCACGCCGCGCTGGCCCTGCACCGCGCACTGGTTGTGGGCCGGGCCCGCGTGGAGCGGGGGGAGCGCGACCCCGTGCGCGTCAGCGCGGCGATGACGGCCGTGCTCGTGGCCGAGCCCCTCGTCACCCCCGACTACGCCGTGGTCGTCGACCCCCACACCCTGCGATGCCCGACCGAGCTGTCGGGTGAGGTGCGGCTCCTGGTGGCGGCCCGGGTAGGGCCGGTCCGGCTCATCGACAACGACGGGGCGACGTGCGCGCCGCCCCACGTGGGGGCCACCCCCGAGCTCGTGTTGGTCAACACCGGCGAGGAGCGCTGAGATGCGCCGGCGCATGATGAAGTCCAAGATCCACCGGGCCACGGTGACCGACGCCAACCTGGACTACGTCGGCTCCATCAGCCTCGACCCCGAGCTGATGACGTTGGCGGACATCCTCGAATACGAGCAGGTGACCGTGCTCGACATCGACAACGGGGCCCGCTTCGAGACCTACGCCATCGTGGGAGGGCCCGGTGAGGTGTGCCTCAACGGCGCCGCCGCCAGGCTCGTGCACCGGGGGGACAAGGTGATCGTGATCACCTACGCGGACTACGAGGCGGCCGAGCTCGTCGGCTTCGAGCCCACGGTGGTGCATGTGGACGCCACCAACGCCGTGGTGGACCTCACCCTGGAGCGGCTCGACGACGCGCTGCGCCCGGCCGTCACAGGCTGAGGCCGGCGCCCGGCCCGCGCTCGGGGGCGCCACCTGTGGAGCTCGACGTCCTCGTCCTCGGCTCGGGCGTGGCCGGACTGTCCGCCGTGGTCCGTCTGGCCACCCCCACCGGACTCCAGGTGGGCGTGCTCACCAAGGCCGACCTGGCCCAGTCCACGACGCGCTGGGCCCAGGGGGGCATCGCCGCGGCCGTGGGTGGTGACGAGGACTCCACCGACCTCCATCTGGCCGACACCCTGGCGGCGGGGGCGGGACTGTGCGACGTCGACGCCGTGCGCGTGCTCGTCGACGAGGGGCCGGGCCGCGTCGACGAGTTGATCGGGTTGGGGGCGGTGTTCGACCGCGAGGCGGGGGGTGATCTCGCCCTGGCCCGAGAGGGCGGGCATTCCACCGCCCGCGTCCTGCACGCCGGTGGTGCCGCCACCGGGGCCGAGGTCGAGCGGGCCCTGGTCTCCGCCGTGCGCCGCAGCGCGGCGGCCGTCCTCGAGCAGTGGTTCGCCGTCGACCTCATCGTCGAGGGCGGTCGCTGCGTCGGTGTCTCGGCCCTCGACCCCCACGGCGTCCTCCAGGAGGTCCGGGCCACCCAGGTCGTGCTGGCCACGGGGGGCGCGGGCCAGCTCTACGCAGTGACCACCAACCCCCCCGAGGCCACCGGTGACGGGATCGCCATGGCCCTGCGCGCCGGGGTCCCGGTGGCGGACCTCGAGTTCTTCCAGTTCCACCCGACGGCCCTGCATCATCCCGCCATGCCCCGTCCGCTGCTGTCGGAAGCCCTGCGGGGGCACGGGGCGTTGCTGCGAGACGCCGAGGGCGAGCGATTCGTCGACGAGCTGGCCCCGCGCGACATCGTCAGCCGGGCCATGGCCGACCGGATGGCGGCGCAGGGCGTGGGATATCTGTGGCTCGACGCCACCGGGCTCGAGTCCTTCGGCCAGCGGTTCCCCACCGTGGCGGCGTCACTGGCCGCCGCGGGGCTCGACCCCGCCGTCGACTGGCTGCCCATCGCGCCGGCCGCCCACTACCTGTCGGGAGGGGTGATCACCGACCTCGACGGCTCCAGCGCGCTGGCGGGATTGTGGGCGGTGGGCGAAGTGGCGTGCACGGGCGTGCACGGAGCAAACCGGCTGGCGTCGAACTCACTGCTCGAAGGGATGGTGTTCGGGGCGCGCCTGGCCGAGGCCATCGCCGCGGGTCATGACGGGCCGCGCGCCACGGGCGTGATGCGCGCCCTGGCGGGCTCGTCCGGCCCGGCCCCGTCGGCGGAGATCACCTGTGTCGAAGTCGACACCGACACCGACATCGAAGTCGACACCGGCGCCGACACCGGCCGGCGCGCCGGGTCCCCGGGCCTGGCCGGCACCACCACCGCCACTGGGATGGGCGACGCTGCATCGTCTGGCCCGGAGGCGGGCACCGACGTCGCCAAGCTGCGCGAACGCCTGCAGCGGGCCATGATCGAAGGTGCGGGAGTGCTGCGCTCGCCGCAGTCCCTGGCCGGTGCGGCGGCCGAGGTCGCCGTCGTGGCGCGACAGCTCGGCACCACGGCCGCGGCGGGCGGAGCCGGGCGCGCCGCGGGCGAGCTCGCCAACCTCGTGACAGTGTCGGGCGCCCTGCTACGCGCCGCGTACGTGCGCGAGGAGACGCGCGGGGCGCATGCCCGGCGTGACTTCCCCGAGGCGCGCCCGCAGTGGCGGTGCCGGCTGGTGCACCGCGCCGTGGCAGATGCAGGGTCGCTTCCGCCCCACGCCAGGACCCGGTCGTGACCGAGGCCCACACCCGGACCGAGCCCTGCGCATGGCCGTCCTCGGGCCCCCCCGACCCCCCCGAGGCGGCGGTGCGCGACGCGGTGCGGCGCGCCCTGGCCGAGGACCTCGGGCCGCGCGGGGACCTCACCGCCATGCTCGTGCCCGACACCGCCGAAGGCCGCGCCCGGGTGGTGGCACGTGCCGACGGGATCCTGGCCGGCCGGCTGTGCGCGCTCGAGACCTTCGGGCTCGTCGACCCCGGACTGGTCGTGGACTGGCGGATCCCCGACGGTGAGTGGTTGGCACCGGGCTCGGTGGTGGCCGAGGTCGCCGGCCCCATGCGCTCGATCCTGACGGCCGAGCGCACCGCGCTCAATTTCCTCTGTCACCTGTCGGGCATCGCCACCCTGGCCCGGCACTTCGTCGACGCCGTGGTGGCCGCCAACCCGGACACCCGGGTGCTCGACACGCGCAAGACCACGCCCGGTCTGCGGGTGCTCGAAAAGGCGGCCGTGCGCGCCGGCGGCGCCTGGAACCATCGGGCCAGCCTCTCCGACGCCGTGCTCGTGAAGGACAACCACCTGGGCCGTCTCGACATCGCCGAGGCGGTGGCGGCGGCGAGACGGTCGTGGCCGGGACTGATGGTGGAGGTGGAGTGCGATCGTCCCGAGCAGGTGGTCGAGGCCGTCGCCGCCGGCGTGTCGGCGGTGCTCCTCGACAACATGACACCGTCACTGGTGTCGGAATGCGTGGCCCTGGTGCGGGCGCGCACCGCGCCCGGGACGGTGCTGGTGGAGGCGTCGGGGGGTATCACCCTGGCCAATGCCCCCGCTTATGCCGCCGCCGGCGCGGACCTCATCTCGGTGGGGGCGATCACACACTCGGCGCCCATACTCGACCTCGGACTCGACCTCGTGGAGGACTGACAGTGCTGCTGGCCATCGACGTAGGGAACACCGAAACGGTGATCGGCCTGTTCTCGTTGGGGCCCGGTGACGACCCGCCCTCGGGCAGCCGCCCCGCCCCTCCGCTCCCGCCCGAACCGGCCGGGCTCACCCATCATTGGCGGCTGTCCACGGTGGCCGAGCGCACGCCCGACGAGCACGCCCTGTTGTTCTCGGAGCTGCTCAACCTCGACGGCATGGACGTCGACGAGGTGGTGACGGGCATGGCCGTCACGTCGTCGGTGCCGCGTGTCACCACCGCCCTGCGCCAGATGGCGGACCGGTGGTTCGACATGCCGTGCATCGTGCTCGAGCCCGGGGTGCGCTCGGGCATGCCGATCCTCTACGACAACCCCAAAGAGGTGGGCGCCGACCGTATCGCCAACGCCATCGGCGCCTATGACCTGTACGGGGGCCCCTGCATCGTCGTGGACCTGGGCACCGCCACCACCTTCGACGCCATCTCGGGCAACGGGGAGTACCTGGGCGGAGCCATCGCCCCGGGCATCGCCATCTCCATGGACGCACTGTTCCGCCACGCCGCCGCCCTGGGGCGGGTCGAGCTCGTCGAGCCCCGCAGCGTGATCGGGAAGTCCACCGTCGAGTCGATCCAGTCCGGCGCGCTGTACGGGTACGCGGCGCAGGTCGACGGCATGTGCAGGCTCATCGGCGACGAGCTCGGCCACGCCACGGTGGTGGCCACGGGCGGGCTGTCGGAGATCATCGCTCCCTTGTCACGCACCATCGAGCACCGCGAGCCGTGGCTCACGTTGCACGGGTTGCGCCTCGTGTACGAGCGCAACTCCAAGTCGGTGTGAGCACCGTCGTCGAGAGCCCCGGGGTCGTCGGGGGGATCGGGTCGAACCTGTAGCGTCGAGTCCTATGGCCGAGGTCCCCTATTCGTTCGACCGGAGCTCCGCAGCGGGGGCGCTGCACGACCTCTACGCCACGCTCGGCCCGGGCGAAGAGAGCGAGGACATCGTCTCGGTGGCGGGGCGCGTCATGTTGATGCGCCCCCAGGGGCGCCTCGCCTTCGCTACGTTGCGCGACTCCTCGGGCCAGGTGCAGCTGTTCGCGCTGGCCAAGATCACCGAGGACTTCGAGGCCCTCGCCAAGTTGTCGCTGGGGGACTGGGTCGGGGCCACGGGCAAGATCGTGCGCACCCGCAAGGGCGAGTTGTCGGTGCAGGTCCACACCTGGGTGCTGCTGGCCGAGGCCCGACGCGGCTTCGGCGACAAGTGGAAGGGTGTCTCTGACGTCGAGACCCGCTTTCGCCAGCGCGAGGTGGACCTGTGGGCCAACGAGCGCACGCGCCAGATCCTGACCATGCGCAGCCTGCTCATCAGCTCGGTGCGGCGGCGTCTCGAAGCCGCCGGGTTCATCGAAGTCGAGACGCCTGTGCTCCACGCCATCCCCGGCGGCGCGCTGGCCAAGCCCTTCGTCACCCACCACAACGCGCTGGACGCCGACCTGTACCTGCGCATCGCGCCCGAGCTCTACCTCAAGCGCCTCGTGGTGGGCGGATTCGAAAAGGTGTTCGAGATCGCCCGGGTGTTCCGCAACGAGGGGCTGTCACCGCGCCACAACCCGGAGTTCACCATGCTCGAGCTCTACCAGGCCTACGCCGATTATCAGGACCTGGCGGTCTTGGTCGAGGACCTCGTGTCGGCGCTGGCGTCGGAGCTGTGTGGTGCCACCACGATCTCGTACCAAGGGCGCGAGCTCGACCTCACCCCGCCCTGGCGGCGCGCCACCATGGCCGAGCTGGTGAGCGAGGCCACGGGGGAGGCGGTCGACGTGCACACCCCGGTCGAGGAGTTGCGCCGGCGCCTCGTCGCCGCCGGGGTCGAGCCCCATGCGGCATGGGGGGCGGGCAAGCTCCTGCTCGAGCTGTACGAGAAGACGACCGAGCCCGAGCTGTGGGGACCGGTGTACGTGATGGACTTCCCGGCCGAGGTGTCCCCCCTGTCGCGCCGCCACCGCGCCGACCCCGATCTGGTGGAGCGCTTCGAGGCCATCGTGGCCGGTCGCGAGCTCGTCAACGCCTTCTCGGAGTTGATCGACCCCGACGACCAGCGGGCCCGCTTCGAGGCGCAGGCCTCGGCCCGGGCCGGGGGCGACGACGAGGCCATGGCCGTCGACGAGGACTATCTCCGGGCGCTCGAACACGGCCTGCCCCCGACCGCCGGCCTCGGCATCGGGATCGACCGCCTCGTGATGCTGCTGGCCGACGTGGCCAACATCCGCGAGGTCATCGCCTTCCCCACCTTGCGCCCCGAGCGCTGAGGCGGCGGCGACGGGTCTAGCGCGAGACGGGAATCCCCGACAGCAGTGACCGGGCCAGATCCCCGAGCGAGCGTCCCAGGGCGCGCTCGGTCACGGCGTCAGCCGCGGCGACGGCCTCGTCGACGAATCGCTGGGAGGCGGCCACGGTGTCGGCGATGGCCCCGGACTCCGCCACGATGGAACGCGCCTTGTCCCGCTCGGGCTGGTCGAGCGGTGCACCGAGCAGGGGACGGAGCTCGGGGCCCGTGCTCGGGTCGCGCAACGCCAGGAGCACCGGCAAGGTGTAGATCCCCTCGGCCAGGTCCTGGCCGGCGGGCTTGCCGAGCTCCTCGTCGGTGGCCACCACGTCGAGGATGTCGTCGCGCAATTGGAAAAGCATGCCGAAGCAACGCCCGAAATTCGTGAGGATGTCGACTTCGGTACGCGCCATCCCCGCCGTGAGCGCGCCGATGCGACACGACGTGGACATGAGCGCCGCGGTCTTGCCCTTGATGGTCTGCAGGTAGTCGGCCTCGGTGCGCTCGGTGCTGAAGGCGGCGCGCACCTCGGTGACCTGGCCCTGGCACAACAGGCCCAACGTGTTGGCCAGCAGGGCGGCGATCTCGGTGCCCAGCGAGGCGGCGATCTCGGCCGAGCGGGCCAGGAGGAAGTCTCCGGCCACGATGGCCACCAGGTTCCCGAAGCGGGCGTTGACGCTCTCCACGTTGCGCCGCACCAGCGCCTCGTCCATGACGTCGTCGTGGTAGAGCGAGGCCAGGTGCACGAGCTCCACCGCCACCGCCCCCTGGAGGTCGTCGGGGGTGGCCGGGCGCCGGCCGCCCGAGGCCGAGGCCAGGGCCAGGCAGGGGCGCAGGCGCTTCCCGCCCGCCTCGATCAGGTGGGTGGTGACCTCGTCCAGGAAGCGGTCGCCCGAGCTGACGGCATCCCGGAGCTCGGGCTCGAGCCGTGCGAGGTCGTCTTGGAGGAAGGGGAGTGACAGCAGTGAGGCGGTGTCCACCAGGGGGAACGATAGGCGAAGGACCCGAAGCCGGGACAACGTGGGGCCGCCGCGACCTCTGTGGCCAGGGCCTTGGCCCGGAGCCGGCTCCTCCGGTGGTCGGTGCTTGCACAGGTTTGTGCGGGCCTGGTGACTACGGTCGGTGGAACGGGTCAGGATTCGGGCCCGGTGTGCCGAAGGAATGGGGGATGCATTTGGGACCTTACGCTCGAGGGAAACGAGGGCTCTGGGTGTTTGTTGCTACAGCACGCCCGGTAGACTTTGTCCAGGAGTCGAGCCGTCGAGGGAGGCGGTCTGGTGTTCGAACGCTTCACTGATCGGGCGCGGAGGGTGTTGGTGCTGGCGCAGGAGGAAGCGCGCCTGCTCAACCACAGCTTCATCGGCACCGAGCACATCCTTCTGGGCCTGATCCACGAAGGCGAAGGCGTCGCGGCCAAAGCGCTCGAGCAGCTCGGGGTCTCCCTGGAGGCGGTGCGCGAGAAGGTCGAGGAGACGATCGGCCTGTCGGGCACGGCACCCACGGGGTCGCCGCCGTTCACCCCCCGGGCCAAGAAGGTCCTCGAGCTGTCGTTGCGCGAAGCCCTGCAGCTCGGCCACAACTACATCGGCACCGAGCATATGCTCCTCGGCCTCGTGCGCGAGGGCGAGGGCGTGGCCGCCCAGGTGCTCGTGAGCCTGGGCGCCGACCTGGCCCGGGTGCGCCAGCAGGTCATCCAGCTCCTGTCGGGGTACCAGGGCAAGGAGTCCGTCGGTGCCGGGCCCGGGTCCTCGGCGTCGGAGACGCCCACGGGCTCCCCCGTGCTCGACCAGTTCGGGCGCAACCTCACCCAGCTGGCCCGCGACACCAAGCTCGACCCGGTCATCGGACGCGAGAAGGAGATCCAGCGCGTCATGCAGGTGCTGAGCCGCCGCACCAAGAACAACCCGGTGCTGATCGGCGAGCCCGGGGTCGGCAAGACCGCCATCGTGGAGGGACTGGCCCAGCGCATCGTGGCCAACGACGTCCCCGAGACGCTCAAGGGCAAGCAGCTCTACACACTCGACCTCGGGGCCCTGGTGGCCGGGAGCCGGTACCGCGGTGACTTTGAGGAGCGCCTGAAGAAGGTCCTGAAGGAGATCCGCACCCGCGGCGACATCGTGCTGTTCATCGACGAGCTGCACACGCTCGTGGGTGCCGGCGCGGCCGAGGGCGCCATCGACGCTGCCTCGATCCTCAAGCCCATGCTGGCGCGTGGCGAGCTGCAGACCATCGGGGCCACCACCCTCGATGAGTACCGCAAGCACCTGGAGAAGGACGCCGCGCTCGAGCGCCGCTTCCAGCCCATCAAGGTGGAGCAGCCCACGGTGGCCCACACCATCGAGATCCTGAAGGGACTGCGCGACCGCTACGAGTCGCACCACTCGGTGACCATCACCGACCAGGCCTTGGTGGCCGCCGCCAACCTGGCCGACCGCTACCTGGCCGACCGCTACCTGCCCGACAAGGCCATCGACCTCATCGACGAGGCCGGCAGCCGCCTGCGCATCCGGCGCATGACGACCCCTCCCGACTACAAGAAGCTCGAGGAGGAGATCGACCGGATCCGCCACGACAAGGAATCGGCCATCGAGCGCCAGGCCTTCGACCAGGCCAAGAAGCTCGCCGAGCAGGAGAAGGAGCGTCTCGACCGCAAGACGGCCATGGAGGCCGAGTGGCG
>Ga0208849_1000251_pt1 | contig 52075 bp, 45 predicted proteins | sample NGESurdeep072012_10_FD_184470 | JGI IMG/M metagenome (GOLD analysis project Ga0208849, IMG submission 184470) | Arctic peat soil microbial communities from Barrow, Alaska - NGEE Surface sample 53-3 deep-072012 (SPAdes) | ecosystem: Environmental > Terrestrial > Soil > Wetlands > Peat ... | reverse complement strand
GCTGGTCAGCGTCAACCAGCAACTGGCGGTGTCCGCAGGCGTCGCGGTCGGCGCCGCCTTGGTGGAATCCACCATGTGGGTGCGTCATGTCAGCGAACTCAGCGCTGCCGATTTCGCACCGGCGTTCATCGTGGTCGCGGTCATCTCGACCATTTCGGTTTATTTCTTTTTCGAGCTGCCTGCCGATGCCGGCCACCAGGTCTCCGGCCGCGGCGCGGTCGTGGTCGCCTCCCCCGAACGCGACGCCGAGCCGGAGGAGACCGCCGCCAGCGAAACCGTCAATGCCCGCGATCAGCGGCTGGGGTGAAACTTGGCGTCATTGCGAGCGAAGCGAAGCAATCCATGGCGCGGCAGGCGGAGGCATGGATTGCCTCGTCGCTCTGCTCCTCGCAATGACGGCAGAATTTACTCAGCCCCTAAATCCCGTCGCCAGCACGTAGCGCTCGGAGGAATCCTGCCGGCTCGACGCCGGCTTGACGTGACGCACGCTGGCAAAGTCGCGCTTCAGCTGCGCCAGCAGGTCCGCATCTGCGCCGCTTTGAAAGACCTTGGCGACGAACGCGCCGCCGGGATTGAGAACGTCGGCGGCGAAGGCGGCGGCAGCCTCGACCAGACCGAGAATGCGGAGCTGATCGGTCTTGCGGTGGCCGGTGGTGTTGGCGGCCATGTCCGACAGCACCACGTCGGCGCGGCCGCCCATCATGGCAAGCAGCTTGCCCGGCGCGTCGGCGGCAAGAAGATCGAGTTGCGCAAAGCTGACGCCCGGTATCTCGGGCATCGCCAGCAGGTCGATCGCGACCACCTTGCCCTTGCCGTCGGCGGCGCCGACACGCCTGGCGGCGATCTGGCTCCAGCCGCCGGGCGCCGCACCGAGGTCAACCACAATGAGCCCCGGTTTGAGCAGGCGGTACTTGTCGTCGATTTCGATCAGCTTGTAGGCGGCGCGGGAACGAAAGCCGTCCCGTTTGGCCTGCGCCACATAGGGATCGTTAAGCTGCCGCTCCAGCCAGAGTTTCGAAGACAGCTTGCGCTTGCCGCCGGTTTTGACCGTGACATGCAACCGCCCGGTGGTGTCTTTCGCCATGTCGGTATGCTTGCCTTATACGGCAGCGTGGCTTCATCCTTCGAGACGGCGCTTCGCGCCTCCTCAGGATGAGGTTTGCCGTCAGACCCTCATGGTGAGGAGCGCGGCTACGCCGCGCGTCTCGAACCACGAGGCCACCGGCGGCGCCGCCTGAATCGACCCTACGCAATGCTCTAGCACATCACCGCCGAATGCGCCTATCGGCATCCGCCGAGTGCGCCGTCCTCGCGCATCATCTCGACCAGCATACCTTCGCGCAGGCCGCGATCGGCGACGCGCAGCCGCGGCAGCGGGAACGCGTCGCGGATGGCATCGAGAATGGCGCAGCCTGCGAGCACCAGATCGGCGCGCTCGAAGCTGATGCAATGGTTGCTGGCGCGTTCCTGGTAGCTCATGCCGAGCAGGCGCGCGATGGTCGCGGTGACATCGGCATTGTTCATCCAGATGCCGTCGATCCGGCGCCGATCGTATCGCGGCAGATTGAGATGGACCCCGGCGAGCGTCGTCACCGTGCCCGAGGTGCCGAGCAGGTGCATGTCCCGGAGATCGGCGCCGTGCTCGGCCGCGAACGGGGCGACGTGTTTGGCGACCTCCTGTACCATCAGTGAATAGCATTGCGCCGTGACGTCCCTGCCGCCGAAATGCTCGGCCAGCGTGACGACGCCGAGCGGGATCGACATCCAGGCCCTGATCCGCGGCACCGCGTTTTGCTGCTGCGGATCGCGTTCGATTCGAACCAGTTCGGATGACCCGCCACCGATGTCGAACAGGATGGCGCCCCGCCCGCTCGGGTCAAGCAGCGGCGAGCAGCCGAGCACCGCGAGTGCGGCCTCGGTCTCGCGGTCGATTACCTCGAGCCGGATGCCGGTCTCGGCCGCAACCCGATCCCGGAAACCTTCCGCGTTCGACGCCGCGCGGCAGGCTTCGGTCGCGATCAGTCGCAGGCGTCTCGCCTTCCTGGACGCGATCTTGTCGCGGCAAATGCTCAAGGCGGCGATGGCGCGTTCGATCGCGGCGTCGCTGATGCAGCCGGTCGCCGAGATGCCTTCGCCGAGCCGGATGATCCGCGAGAACGAATCGACCACGCGAAACCCGTCCCCGGCTGGACATGCGATCAAGAGCCGGCAATTGTTGGTGCCGAGATCGAGCGCGGCATAGACGCGGGAGTTCGCGGTCAGCCCTGCTTGCTCCGCCGCGCCTGCCACAACCGGTCCCTGCGGGCTTCCGCGCGGCCAAGAGCCGTCGCGAAGCCGCGTGTCGTCGTTCATCAAATATCTTTCCGCGGCCAGCTGTGGCCGCCGGGGATTTCCGTTCACGGAAACTCTAGCAGCGCCGACAGGGGGCGCAACAGCCAAGCGTCTCCGGTCCGGCCGGGAAACGCTATCGCGCCGCAATATTCGGTCATTCCGGGGCGACGGTTCCCTGTTCACGCATCTGGGCCGCCGCCCGCTCGCGCGGCTGATAAATCGCGGTGTGCTGGCAATGGGCCACCGGCGTGCGGCCGTTGGCGATCACCAACGCATCGAGATCGACGAAGCGGTGACCCTTCTTTTCGTAATTGCCGGTGACTTTGGCGCGCGCGGTCAGTTCGTCGCCGCTTTGCGCGGCGGCGAGAAGCTGCATCCGGCTGCCGACATGAATCCATGGCCCGAGAATGGCATTGTCGACCAGCACGCTGTTCATCGTCCGCACCAGCAGGCCGGGATGGCCAAGGCCTTCTTTCGCATATACCAGGCTGGTTTCGCGGATATCCGCCAGATACTGCCTTGCCGCATCGCCTGCCCAGCCGCGCGGCACCGTACCGAGCCACTTGCCGACCGGATAGGATGCCGCATTCACCGGGCGGCGCTCGCTGACCGCAGCGGCTTCGCTGAAGTCCGAAATCGACACCGAGGGCGCCGATACCGGCAGCGACGCGCTGCCGGTCGCGCAGGGCTCGCCCCGACTTTCGACCCGAAGTGAAAGCGCCCCGTCGCGCTCCTCACAGCTCACCTCGGCGATCTCGCCGTCATAGACCGGCTTGACAAAACGTGCCTCGATCAAGCCGCGCTCAAGAAAGGCGCGGCCCCATTTCTCAATCGGCAAATGCATCATGTAGGCGAGCACATCGACACCCGGCACCAGCCCACCATTGAATCCGAACCGACGCGCCACGGTGTCGTCATGAATCTTGTTGTCTGATTTTTTGGAGGTGTTGTAGGCCGACACGCGGTACGCCCCGACCGGGTCTGTCATGCCTGTCCCCCTGATTCTGACGAGCTTTTCAGCCCTGATCGTACGCAAAGCAGTCATCATGGCAAGCGTGTTCCCAGGCGTGTTTTTCTCGCATTTTTGCGCCCCATGGAGTACCACCCGGCGACGATCGCAGCCGCCGGCCAAGAACACCGATGACGCCAAGCCCGAACCCCACCCGCATTTACATCGATGCCGACGCCTGCCCGGTCAAGGATGAGATCTACCGCGTCGCCATCCGGCACGGCCTGCCCGTCAGCGTGGTCGCCGGCAATTTCATTCGGGTACCGCCGGACCCGCTGATCGAGCGCATCGCGGCGGGTTCCGGCATGGATGCTGCCGATGACTGGATTGCGGAGCGCGCCGGCAAAGGCGATATCGTCATTACCTCCGATATCCCGCTGGCAAGCCGCTGTGTAAGGGCAGGCTGCGAGGTGATTGCGCCAAACGGCAAGCCGTTCACGGAGCAGTCGATCGGCATGACGCTGGCGGTTCGCAACCTGATGACCGATCTGCGCTCCTCCGGCGAAGTGACCGGCGGCCCCAGATCGTTCACCCCGCGCGACCGCTCGGCTTTCTTGTCGGCGCTCGACCAGACCATCCGCCGCGCCCGGCGCCAGCGCGCCGAACAGAAGCAGGATTGAACCAAAGACGATGGCGCCTCCCCTGATCCAGCTGAAAGACATCGCGCTGACCTTCGGCGGCACGCCGCTATTGTCGGGCGTCGAACTGTCGGTGTCTGCGGGCGAGCGGGTCGCCTTGATCGGTCGCAACGGCTCGGGAAAATCGACACTGCTGAAGATCGCCGCCGGTCTGGTCGAGCCCGACCGCGGCAGCCGCTTTGTGCAACCGGGCGCGACCATCCGCTATCTGCCGCAGGAACCGGATTTCTCCGGTTTTGCCACTACCTTGGCCTATGTCGAAGCGGGACTCGGCCCTGGCGATGATCGCTATCAGGCCCGCTATATCCTGGAACAACTCAGCCTTCGCGGTGACGAGGATCCGGCGCAGGTGTCCGGCGGCGAGACCCGCCGCACCGCATTGGCGCGCGTGCTGGCACCCATGCCCGATATCCTGCTACTCGACGAGCCGACCAACCATCTCGATCTCACCACCATCGAATGGCTGGAAGGCGAACTCGGCAGCCGCCGCAGCGCGCTGGTCCTGATCAGCCATGACCGGCGCTTCCTGTCGAACCTGTCGCGCAGCACCGCGTGGCTTGACCGCGGCGAGATCCGGCAGATCGACCGCGGCTTTGGCGCCTTCGAGGCCTGGCGCGACGAGGTGCTGGCCGAAGAAGAGCGCGACCAGCACAAGCTCGACCGCAAGATCGTCAATGAGGAGCACTGGCTGCGCTACGGTGTTTCCGGTCGCCGCAAGCGCAATGTCAAGCGGCTCGGTAACCTCTACGCGTTGCGCGAGCAACGCCGCGACCATCGTGGCGCCGCCGGCAGCGCCAACCTTGCCGCCGCCGAGGCCGACAAGTCCGGCAAGCTCGTCATCGAAGCCCGCAACATCGGCAGATGCTATGGCGATCGCAGGATCGTCGATGACTTTTCGATCCGCATCCAGCGCGGCGACCGCCTCGGCATTGTCGGGCCGAACGGCGTCGGCAAGACCACGCTGGTCGACATGCTGACCGGGGCGCAGCCACCCGATACCGGCTCAATCCGCCTCGGCGCCAATATCGAGATGGCGACGCTCGATCAGCACCGCGAAAGCCTCGACCCCAAATCGACGCTCGCCGAGGCCCTGACCGGCGGCCGCGGCGATCACGTCATGGTCGGCGGCCAGCCCAAGCACGTGGTCAGCTATATGAAGGACTTCCTGTTCGCGCAGGAACAGATGCGCACCCCGCTCGAAGTGCTTTCGGGCGGCGAACGCGGGCGCCTGATGCTGGCCCGCGCGCTGGCCAAGCCCTCCAACCTGCTGGTGCTGGACGAGCCCACCAACGATCTCGATCTCGAAACCCTCGATGTGCTGGAGGACATGCTCGGCGACTATCAGGGCACCGTGATCCTGATCAGCCATGACCGCGATTTCCTCGATCGCGTGGTAACTTCGGTAATCGTGCCGGAGGGCAATGGCCGCTGGGTCGAATATGCCGGCGGCTACAGCGACATGCTGGCGCAGCGCGGCGCCGACCTCGAACGCGAACCGGCCAGGTCCGCCCCCGCCGTCGATGGCACGAGGGCAGCGGTCAAGGGCGGCGCGCCGGCCGGTGCTGCGAAACGGCGGCTCAATTTCAACGAAAAGCACGCGCTGGAATCACTGCCGAAAACCATCGCCAGGCTCCATGCCGAGATTGCAAAGCAACGGCACCAGCTTGACGATCCCAATCTCTACCGGAACGATCGCCAGAAATTCGATTCCGCTTCGGCCGCGCTCGCCGCTGCGCAACAGCAAATGCAGGCCGCCGAGGACAAATGGCTGGAACTGGAAATGCTGCGCGAAGAGATCGAACAGGCATAACCGATGACGACACCGCTTGCCGCCAAGATCGCCCGCGAGTACGGCACACCTGCCGCGGTGATCGACATGGACCGCGTCGAGCGCAACATCGCGCGCGTTCAGGCGGCCTGCGATGCCGCCGGCGTTGCCAACCGGCCGCACATCAAGACCCACAAAAGTCCGATGCTGGCGAAACTGCAGATTGCCGCCGGCGCCAGGGGAATCACCTGCCAGAAGCTCGGTGAAGCCGAGGTGATGGCGGATGCCGGCATCGACGACATCCTGATCAGCTACAATCTGATCGGCGAGGAAAAAATGGCACGGCTCGGCGCGCTGCAGGCCAAGGCCAAGATGACGGTTGCCGTCGACAATTCCGTCGTCCTCGCAGGGCTGCCGCAGGCCGCGCGAACGTCGGGGCGTCCGCTTGCGGTCGTGGTCGAATGCGATACCGGACGCAAGCGCGCCGGCGTCGAGACGCCATCTGAAGCGATCGCGCTCGCGCGCGAGATTGCGGCGTTGGATGGATTGAGGTTTGCCGGCTTCATGCTGTATCCGACCGAGACCGGCTGGGCCGAAGCGCAGCGCTTCCATGACCAGGCGCTGGCCGGCGTCCGCGCGCACGGCCTTGACGCCACCATGGTTTCCACCGGCGGCACGCCGAACCTGAAGAATGTCGGCAAGCTCAAGGGCGCCACCGAACACCGTCCGGGCACCTACATCTACAACGACCGCATGCAGGTCGCGGCCGGCGTCGCCGGCTGGGACGACTGCGCGCTCACGATCTATTCGACCGTGGTGAGCCGCGCCGGGCCGGAGCGCGGCATTCTCGATGCCGGTTCAAAGACCCTGACCTCCGACACCGGCGGCGGGCTGGACGGTCACGGCCTCATTCTCGAACATCCCGAAGCCCGGATCGCGCGCTTTGCCGAAGAGCACGGCTTTCTCGATCTGGCGCGCAGCAACACCCGCCCCAATGTTGGCGACGTCGTGCGGATCGTACCCAATCACGTCTGTGTCGTTGTCAACATGATGGACGAGGTGGTGATGGTGCGCGGCGACGAAATCATCGGCACACTGCCGGTCGCCGCGCGCGGCAAACTGCGGTGATGTTTCCGCCGTCATTCCGGGGGCGCGCCTCTTTCTTGGCGCGAGCCCGGAATCCATACTCCCGATCGTGGTTATGGATTCCGGGCCTGCGCCAAGTGGCGCATCCCGGAATGACGGCGCCCCAGCCACTTCAACACGCCCTTCCCTGCCGCCGCGCCCGTGGCGAACGAGGCCTGCAGCAGATAGCCGCCGGTCGGCGCTTCCCAGTCGAGCATTTCGCCGGCAGCGAAGGTGCCGGGCAAGCGAGCGATCATGAAGTCGGCGTCCAGTTCGTCAAGGGCAATACCGCCCGCGGTCGAGATCGCACGCGCCATCGGCGCGACACCGTTGAGCTCGACGGGCACCGCATTGATCCAGTCGGCCAGATCGGCAGGCGATAGCGACGCCAGCGACACTGCCGCGGTGGTAGCTGCCTCCTGCAGCAATCCGATGCCGACCGGGGCCAGATGCACCGTCTTGCGCAGCCAGTTTGAAACCGATTGCTTGCCTCTCGGCGTCGACAGCCGCCTGACCAGGTCGCCGCGCGCGAGATCGGGCCGCAATGCGATGCGCAACGTCGCCTGCCCGGAATCGTCGACCGCCTCGCGCAAGTCGGCCGACAGCGCGTACACCGCGCCGCCCTCGATGCCTGCGCGCGTCATCACGGCCTCGCCGCGCATGGTGCGCTTGCCGAACGACAGCGCCGCGCCCTTGAGCGGCTGGCCTTCGAAGCGGTCGCGGAAAATCCCGGACCAGGCGACGGTGAAGCCGCAATTGGCCGCTCGAAGCGGCGATATCGCCACGCCCTTTGCCGAAAGCGTCTCGACCCACGCGCCATCGGAGCCAAGCCGCGGCCAGCTTGCGCCGCCGAGCGCCAGCACGGTTGCGCCCGCCTTGACGGTCAACTCACCCTCCGGCGTCCGAAACCAAAGACGCCCGTCCTCTTTCCAGCCAATCCAGCGGTGACGCACCGCGAATTGAACGCCCAGGGCATCCAGCCGCCGCAGCCACGCCCGCAACAGCGGCGAAGCCTTGAACGCACTCGGAAACACCCGGCCGCTGGAGCCGACAAATGTCGGCTGGCCCAGCGCGTCACTCCACTGGCGCAAGGTGTCCGGCGGAAAGGCCGTTATCGCGGGGGCAAGCCGCGGCGTCGCGTGGCCGTAGCGGGCAAGAAATTGCGGCAGCGCTTCGCTATGCGTCAGATTGAGCCCGCCGCGACCTGCCATCAGGAGCTTGCGGCCGGCCGACGGCATGGCGTCGTAAACCGTGGCCTGCATGCCGCCCTGCGCCAGCACCTCCGCCGCCATCAGCCCGGCGGGACCGGCGCCGATGACGGCGATCTGGGTTTTGGGTGGGTTTGTCACGGAAACAACTTTACGCCGGATTTAGGGAGTCAAGCACGTCATTCCGGGATGCGCCTGTTGGCGCAGGCCCGGAATCCATAACCACGATCGGGAGTATGGATTCCGGGCTCGCGCGGAGCCTGTCATCGGGCCGCGCTTGCGCGGACCCGTTGGCGCGCCCCGGAATGACCGCCCTGTATTACAGCTTGATCCCCGCCTTCGCTGCGGCCTGCCCGACATATTTCTGGGTCTGCTGGAATGCGCCCTCCAGCGCCTTTGCTGTCGACATGTCGCTGATTTCGGCAAAATGCGCTGCCACCGCGTCCGGCGTCCAGTCGGATTGCGGCAGGTTGATGCCCTCGGTTTCGACAAGCCTGATCACGGCAAAGGATCCCGCACCGGCGCCCATGATGGTCCGGGTCGGCGCGTCCTCGCTGAGCAGATACAGCACCGCCGGCGTGATGGCTTCCGGCTTCATCAGCGCGAGTGCCTGCGGCGGCAGCAATTCTTCCGTCATCCGGGTCGCTGCCGTCGGCGAGATGGTGTTGACGCGGATGTTGTTCTTGCGGCCCTCCTCGGCCAGCACATTCATCAGGCCGACCATGCCGGTCTTTGCCGCGCCATAATTGGCCTGGCCGAAATTGCCGTAGAGTCCCGAAGAGGATGTGGTGACGACAATACGGCCGTAATTTCGCTCGCGCATGCCCGCCCACACCGCCTTGCAGCAATAGAACGTGCCGGTGAGATGCACATCCAGCACCTTCGCGAAATCGGCAATTTCCATCTTGGCAAAGGATTTGTCGCGCAGAATGCCGGCGTTGGCGCAGAGCAGATCGACACTGCCCCATTCCCTGGTGGCGCGATCGACCATCGCCTCGACCTGCGCGTAATCGGAGACGTCGGCACCGTCAGCCATCGCCGCGCCGCCGGCCCTGCGGATTTCCTCGACCACGGTTTCCGCCGGCGTCAGCGATCCGCCAGTACCGTCGCGGGCCCCGCCGAAATCGTTCACAACCACCCTGGCGCCGCGCGCCGCGAGTCCGATCGCATGCGCGCGTCCGAGCCCGTTGCCCGCACCGGTGACGATGGCGACGCGCCCGTCAAACCTGATTGTCATGAGTGTCGTTCCTGGATGTGAAATGGCTCGCTGGTGTCCGGCTGCGGCGGGAGGATCAGGCAAAATAGATCAGGCCGATCCAGTCGGCCACCAGAGCGGGCTTTTCCTCGCCGTCGATCTCGACCGAGACATTGGTGCGCGACAGCAACTCCCTGGGCTTGCGCAACTTCGCTTCCATCAGGTTGAAACGGCCGCGGACGCGCGAACCCGAGCGCACCGGCGAGATGAAGCGAAGCTTGTCGAAGCCGTAATTGACCCCCATCGTGGTGCCCACGATCACCGGCATGACCTCATACGACATGATGCTCAGCAGCGACATCGTCAGGAACCCATGCGCCACGGTGGTGCCAAACGAAGTTTCGCGTCGCGCCCGCTCGGGATCGACATGGATGAATTGGTGATCCTCGATCACGCCGGCATAGACGTCGATGCGGTTCTGATCGACCAGATGCCACGATGACACGCCGACCTCATGGCCGACCATGGCCTGATAGGCCTGAAGCGAAATCGGCGGTTTCTTCCAGACTTCATTCACCGATCAGCTCTCCGCCGACGATCGCAGCTTCTGCAATTCCGGAAAATCCTCTTCGCGGAATTCCTGCCCTCGCAGCGCGTCGCCGCGATCATTGTCGTGCTCGAGGCGGCGCAGATGCACGCGGCGGATCTTGCCGGAAATCGTCTTCGGCAGCTCTGTCACCAGCTCGATGCGCCGGATGCGCTTGAACGGCGAGAGCCGCGTGTGCAAATGCCGGAAGATCGACAGCGCGGTCTGCGGCGAACGCTCGACGCCCGATGCCAGCAGCACATAGGCCTTGGGGATGGCCAGCCGGATCGGATCGGGGCTTGGCACGACCGCGGCTTCCGCGACCGATTCATGTTCCAGCAACACGCTTTCAAGCTCGAACGGGCTGATGCGGTAGTCCGACGATTTGAAGACGTCATCGGAGCGGCCGACAAAGGTCAAATAGCCCTCCTCGTCGGCGAATACCACGTCGCCGCTGCGATAGAGCTCGCCGTCGGCGCCGCCGAGCTTGCCGTTATCGTCCTGGTAGCCCTGCATCAGGCCCGCCGGACGGTCGGCGCCGAGCAGCAGGCTGACTTCGCCCTCCTTGGTGACGTGGCCATCGGCGTCGGTAACCTGGACGCGATAGCCGGGCATCGGACGGCCCATCGATCCGACCTTGACCTTCTGGCCGGGCGAATTTCCCGCCAAAGCGGTGGTCTCGGTCTGGCCGTAGCCGTCGCGGATCGTCAGCCCCCAGGCGGTGCGGACCTGATCGATCACTTCGGGATTGAGCGGCTCGCCGGCGCCGCAGACCTCGCGCAGCGAGACCTTGAAGTCGGCCAACTTCTCCTGGATGAACAGCCGCCACACCGTCGGCGGCGCACACAGCGTGGTCACGCCGCATCGGGCGATGGTCGCAAGCAGGCCCTTGGCATCGAAGCGGGGCTGATTGACCACGAACACGGTGGCGCCAGCGTTCCAGGGCGCAAACAGGCAGCTCCAGGCATGCTTGGCCCAGCCCGGCGAGGAGATGTTGAGATGGATGTCGCCGGGCAGCAAGCCCAGCCAGTACATCGTCGACAGCGCGCCAACCGGATAGCTGCGCTGGCTGTGCCGCACCAGTTTTGGTTTCGCCGTCGTGCCGGAGGTGAAATAGAGCAGCATCGGATCGTTCGGATCGGTCGCGCCATCCGGATTGAACGTCTCGGGCAGGCCGGCGGTTTCCTCATAGGACCGCCAGCCCTCATGCGCGGACGACGCGCCGACCACGATGCGAAGCAGACTGTCGTTACCGACGCCCGCGAATTTCGCCACCTGGTCTTGCGAGGCCACCACGGCCTTGGCGCGACCGCGGTCGAGTCGGTCGCGCAACTCGTCAGGCGTCAAAAGCGTGGTCGCGGGGATCACCACCACCCCGAGCTTGATCGCCGCCAGCATGGTCTCCCACAGCGGAACGACGTTGCCGAGCAGCAGCAGCAGATGGTCGCCGCGCTTGAGGCCGCGGCCGCGCAGGAAATTCGCCACCTGATTGGACCGGCGCGACAGGGTCTCGAACGACAGTTTGGTGTCGCGATTGCTCGCGGCGTCGACGATCCAGAGCGCCGGCCGATCCCTGCTTTCGGAATCGCGCGCGAGCTCGGCATCGAACCAGTCGAGCGCCCAGTTGAACGGCACCGGATCCGGCCAGCGGAAACCCCGGATCGCCGCATCATAGTCGGCGCGATGCTTCAGCAGGAACGAACGCGCATCCTGGAATGTGGTCATGTCTCGCTCCTATCAGAATGATCCATCGCGAACAGGATGGCGGTCATTTCCCCGCCAGCGCGCGAACATGGTGGATGATGCCGGAAAAATCGGTGCCGCCATTCCCGGCCGCATCGAATGCCCGGTAGATTTCCTGCGCATGCTTGCCGAGCGGCGTGGCCGCGCCGGCTGCCTTGGCCGCATCCTGCGCCAGCGTGAGGTCCTTCACCATCAGGGCCGAGGCAAAGCCCGGTTTGTAGTCATTGTTCGCCGGCGAGGTCGGGACCGGCCCCGGCACCGGGCAGTAGGAGGTCAGCGACCAGCACTGACCCGACGACGTCGAGGCGACATCGAACAGCGCCTGATGCGACAGCCCGAGTTTCTCGGCCAGCGCAAACGCCTCACTGACCGCGATCATGGAAACGCCGAGGATCATGTTGTTGCAGATCTTGGCCGCTTGACCGGCGCCGGCGCCGCCGCAATGTACGATCTTCTTGCCCATCTTCTCCAGCACCGGCCTGGCCGTCGCGAAAGCCTTGTCCTCGCCGCCGCACATGAAGGTCAGTGTCGCGCCCTTGGCACCGCCGGTGCCGCCCGACACCGGTGCATCGACCGATGCGACACCCTGCCTGGCAGCCAGCGCATGGGCCTGCTTGGCGCTCTCCACGTCGATGGTTGAGCAGTCGATGATCAGTGCGCCCTTGGTCATCGCTGGAATCACCTCATCCCAGACCGACAATACATGCTTGCCCGCGGGCAGCATCGTGACGACGGTGTCGGCACCCTTGACCGACGCGACTGCGGTTTCGGCGATCGAAGCGCCATCCTGCCTGGCCTGGTTGCGCGAGGCGCCGACGAGGTCGAACGCGATCACCTTGTGGCCGGCCTTGACCAGATTGGCCGCCATCGGGCCGCCCATATTGCCGAGGCCGACGAATGCGATGCTTGCCATGGTGCGCTCCCTCCGCAGCGTTTCTATTTTGGTCGGTCGAATGCCAGCTCGTCGGCGCCGATTTCCGCGAAATAGGGTGCCACCATTTCCGGCGTAACATCCTCAATCCGCGGCGGCGACCAGCGCGGGTCGCGATCCTTGTCGATGACCGCCGCACGCACGCCTTCGCGGAAATCGTCGCTGGCAAATACCTGCAACGCGGCGCGATACTCCCGGACGAGGCACTGCTCGAGCGAGGACGAAGCCCGCGCCAGCCGCAGCAGCTTAAGCGTGACAACCATGCCGCGCGGCGACTTCTCGTTCAAGATCTTGCGCGTCGCTCGCGCGAGCTCCGAGCCGTCGCGCTGCAGCGCTGCGAAGATATCCTCGATCCGATCATGCGCGAACCAGGCATCGATGCTGCGCTGCATCGCCGCCACCGGACCCGAGCTCTCGCCGGTCGCAAAGCCGTCGATCAGGAGCTTGATTTCAGCGGACGCCGTGCCGGGACTGACCTTGGTCAGGACGTCGCGCAAGGCGGCCCATTTGGCCGACGGTACCACCGCGTCGGCAAACCGGGCATGGATGGCGTCGGGGCCGTTCATGGTTTCACCGGTCAAGCCGAAATAGGTGCCGATTTCTCCGGGCGAGCGCGACAGCAGCCAGGTGCCCCCGACATCGGGAAAGAAGCCGAGACCGACCTCCGGCATGGCGAGCCTGGTGCGCTCGGTGACGACGCGATGGCGGCCGTGCGCCGAAAGCCCGACGCCGCCGCCCATCACCAGCCCATCCATGAATGCAACATACGGCTTCGGAAACCTGGCGATCCGGGCGTTCATCCTATATTCCTGGCGCCAGAACACCTTGCCGAGATCGCCCCCGACCCGGGAGCTTTCATAAAGTCCGCGGATGTCCCCACCGGCGCACAAGCCGCGTTCGCCCGCACCTTCCAGCAGGACCAGGGCGACGGCCGGGTCCGCCTCGAACCGATCCAGCGCCGCATCGATCCCGAGCGACATTTCCAGCGTCATGGCATTGATCGCCTTCGGCCGGTTCAGCCGGATAACCCCGGCTGCGCCCTCGCGCCGCACGATCAGTTCAGGCTCGGCCTTGACAGCGGCGTGAGAGGCAATCATCGCCCACCCTCGATCAGCTTGCGCGCCACGATCAGTCGCATGATCTCGTTGGTGCCCTCGAGGATCTGGTGCACGCGCAGATCCCGCACGATCTTCTCGATGCCGTATTCGCTGAGATAGCCGTAGCCGCCATGCAGTTGCAGCGCCTGATTGGCGACCTCGAAACCGACGTCGGTGCCGAACCGCTTTGCCATCGCGCAGAGCATGGTGGCGTCGGCATCCTTGCGGTCGAGCGCCGCCGCCGCGCGCCACACAAAGGTCCGTGCCGCCTCCAGTTCGGTGGCCATGTCGGCGAGACGAAACTGCAAGGCCTGGAATTCGTCGAGGCGCTTGCCGAAGGCCTTGCGCTCATTCATGTAGGCCAGCGATTTGTCGAGCGCGGACTGCGCCCCGCCGAGCGAGCAGGCCGCGATATTGATACGGCCGCCGTCGAGGCCTGCCATCGCGATCTTGAAGCCGATGCCCTCCTCGCCGAGCCGGTTGGCAACCGGCACGCGCGCATTCTCGAAAATCACCGCGCGGGTCGGCTGCGCGTTCCAGCCCATCTTGCGCTCATTGGCGCCAAACGAAAGGCCGGGCGTGTCGCCCTCGACCACCAGTGTCGAGATGCCACCGGGCCCGTCGGCGCCGGTCCGCACCATCACCACATAGACGTCGCCCTTGCCGGCGCCGGAGATGAACTGCTTCTGGCCGTTGAGCACATAATGGTCGCCCTCGCGCACGGCGCGGGTGCGCAATGCCGCCGCATCCGAACCGGAGCCGGGCTCGGTCAGGCAATAGCTCGCCAACAGCTCCATGGTGCACAGCTTCGGCAGCCAGCGGTGGCGCTGCGCATCGCTGCCATAGGCGTCGATCATCCACGATGCCATGTTGTGGATCGAGATGAAGGCCGACACCGTCGGACAGCCCTGCGCCAGCGCCTCGAAGATCAACGCCGCGTCGAACCGCGTCAGCGCCGAACCGCCGACGTCATCGCGGATATAGACCCCGCCGATGCCGAGCGTCGCCGCCTCCCGCATCACATCGACCGGGAAATGCTTCTCCTCGTCCCAGCGCAGCGCATGCGGCGCGATCTTTTCCATGGCAAAGTCCCGCGCCATGTCGCGAACCGCAATCTGGTCCTCGCTGAGAGCGAATTGTTTCATTCAGGCCCGCCATTCCGAAAGGGAGATGACGAATTTGGCGAGATTAGTACCTTTCACCCTTGCGACAAATCTTTGGTCCGCGGTCAACATCTTCGTATCGCGCCGGCGTGCCGCTTCAAGATAGATGAAATCGTAAATCGGATGCTGGTAGCTGCAGGCGTGGTGCAGTGCTGGCTCGATCAAGTCATCGATATCAAGAAACCCGGCGAGGAATCGCGGCAAATTTCTCACATATTCCGCCGCTTCAACGGGAGTAATCAACTTTTGGACCGCTTTGCGAGCCAAAGCGTTGGCGACCTCGGTCATGATCAAGCGAGGGGCCAGTAACCTGTAATTGCTCGCCGACACCTCGTCCGCGTTGCCCGAAGCTTCCTCCGACACAAACCATTTCACGGCCACGCTTGCGTCGACGACAAGGTCGGTCACTCCAGACCTTCCCTGATCTCGTCCAACGAGAGAGAAGGCTGAACGCCCTCATGTCTCGCTCGGAACAATCGAGATAGAGCGACCCTTTCCTCAGGCGTGAAAGGTTGATTGCGCTCAAGCAGTTCGCGCAGTTCCTGTTCGAGCGAACGACCGTTAAGTTCCGCCTTCTGCTTGTAAGTGGCGATTGTCTCGTCCGGTACATTGCGAATAAGCAGCTGTCCCATCGACACTTCCTTCATGCTATCATTTATGATAGCATCCTATCTCGCGGTTATCAATTCATCGTCGGCATCGAGAACTCGGCGCCCTCCTTGACGCCGGAGGGCCAGCGTGCGGTCACCGTCTTGGTCTTGGTATAGAAACGGATCGAATCCGGCCCATATTGATTGAGATCACCGAACCCGGAGCGCTTCCAGCCGCCGAACGTGTAGTACGCGACGGGCACCGGGATCGGCACGTTGATGCCGACCATGCCGACATTGACCTTGTTGGCGAAATCGCGCGCCGCGTCGCCGTCGCGGGTGAAGATCGCAACGCCGTTGCCGTATTCGTGCTCGGACGGCAGGCTCAATGCCTCATGGTAGTCATGGGCGCGCACAACGGACAGCACCGGTCCGAAGATCTCCTCCTTGTAGATGCGCATGTCCTTGGTGACATTGTCGAACAGGCAGCCGCCCATGTAGAATCCGTTCTCGTAGCCCTGCATCTTGAAGCCACGGCCGTCGACCGCGAGTTTGGCGCCTTCCTTGATGCCGATCTCGACATAGTTCTTGACCCGCTCCAGCGCGGCGCGAGTCACCAGCGGACCCAAATCGGCGGTCGGATCGATCGAGGGACCGATCTTGAGGTTCTCGACGCGCGGAATGAGCTTTTCCATCAGCCGCTCGGCCGTGGTCTTGCCGACCGGCACTGCAACCGAGACCGCCATGCAGCGCTCGCCCGCTGCGCCATAGCCGGCGCCGACCAGCGCATCGACAGTCTGGTCCATGTCGGCGTCAGGCATGACGATGGCATGGTTCTTGGCGCCGCCAAAGCACTGTGCGCGCTTGCCGGTCGCGGCAGCCCGCTCGTAGATGTATTGCGCGATCGGAGACGAACCGACAAAGCCGACCGCCTTGATATCGGGGTCGTCAAGGATCGCGTCCACCGACTCCTTGTCGCCGTTGACGACGTTGAGGATGCCCGGCGGCAGTCCCGCTTCCAGCATCAGTTCCGCGAGCCTCATCGGCACGCCCGGATCGCGCTCGGACGGTTTCAGGACAAAGGCATTGCCGCAGGCGATCGCAGGTGCGAATTTCCACATCGGGATCATCGCCGGAAAGTTGAACGGCGTGATCCCGGCGACGACGCCGAGCGGCTGGCGCATCGAATAGATGTCGATGCCCGGGCCGGCGCCTTCGGTATATTCACCCTTCATCATCTGGGGGATGCCGAGGGCGAACTCCACGACTTCGACGCCGCGCAGGATGTCGCCCTTGGCGTCGGGAAGCGTCTTGCCATGCTCGCGCGCCAGCAATTCGGCCAGCGCGTCATTGTCGCGCGCCACCAATTCCAGGAACTTCATCAGTACGCGAACGCGGCGCTGCGGATTGGTGGCGCCCCATTCCGGTTGCGCGGCCTTGGCGTTCTCGACCGCCGCGCGAACCTCGGCCTTGGAGGCGAGCGCCACCCGCGCCTGGACCGTGCCGGTCATCGGCTCGAAAACGTCAGCCGTCCGTCCCGACGTACCCTTGACCTCACGGCCACCGATAAAATGTCCAATCGAGCGCATCTGTTCCTCCAATACATTCAGAGCCGGTTTTGCCGGCATCTTGCAGTCTTTGCGGCGTTTGGAAAGGGCTTCTGCGCGCGGCGGTTTTGCGGAAATGCAGGCATGCGCCGCATTTCGGCGGCATTCGACCAATGGCGTAGGCCGATACCGCAGAACCCGATCAATGCCGGGCGGACATCGCGGCGTTTTTGGTCGCTCGTTTCTTCGCGGCCGGCTTTGCCGGTGCCGCACGACCGAGCACGGCCTCGCGTCCGGCGTCGAGAATCTCGTCGGAAAAGTCCCCGTTGCCGGCAACCCGGGCCATGACCAGCGTCCCTATCATGGTCGCGATCACGGCCATCCCCTGCCTGCGCGCCGCCTTCCGCGGAACCTCCGGGATCTGCAGGGCCAGCAGGTCGATCATCTGCTCCAGCTTGGCGGCAAACGCCTTGCGGGTCTTCGGGCTTTCGCGGGCAATTTCCGCGCCCAGTGTCGGAATGGCGCAGCCATGACCGGGATCGTCGCGGTGCAGCGCCGTCAGATAGGAATCGACGATGGCCGAAAGCCGTTGCTCCGGCGGGGTCTGTTCGGCGAGCTTGCGCCAGCGCTCGGTCGACCGTTCCATCGCATCGGCAAAGGCTTCTATCACCAATGCTTCCCGCGAATCGAAATGGGCGTAGAACCCGCCATGGGTGAGGCCGGCGTCCTTCATCAGGTCGGCCACGCCAATGCCATGCGCGCCCTTCTCGCGAAGCCGAACCGAGGCCTTCCTCACGATCCGGGCGTGGGTCTCGAGCTTGTGTTCCCTGGAGTAGCGCATCACCGGTTCCATAAGATGTTTCCAGTCATATAATAACATTTGCTGCCGGAAAAAGCTGCATCTATTTCGTTTCGGCCGCCATGGCACCCGCAAAAGGTGGCTCCCGGCAGCCCTTGACAAGGCAGCGATTTTGCCCGGGAAGTGGCCCCCCTCACCGATGCGAGACCTTCCATGGATATGCTCAACCCCCATTGCGGCGTCGATCGCGATTCCCGCGGCGTCGTCCGGCTGACGATCTGCAATGCCGGGGCGCTCAACATCCTGGGAACGGCCGTCATCAACGGTGTGCGCGACGGGCTCAAGGTACTGGCCACGGAGCGTCAGATTCGCGCCCTTGTCGTTGCCGGTGAGAGCGAAAAGAGCATGATCGGCGGGGCCGATATCAAGGAAATGGCGCGGCTCGACCAGGCTTCAGCCGAGAAATTCATTACCGGCCTGCGCGATCTATGCGAGGCGGTGCGGGCGTTTCCGGCGCCGGTCATCGCGCGGATGCCGGGCTGGTGTCTCGGCGGTGGCCTTGAAGTGGCCGCCGCCTGCGACTTCCGGATCGCCACGCACGATGCCAGGTTTGGCATGCCGGAGGTCCGGGTCGGGATTCCCTCGGTGATCCACGCCGCCTTGTTGCCGCGCCTGATCGGCTGGGGCCGGGCTCGCTGGCTGGTCATGACCGCCGAGAATATTGACGCGCCTACCGCACTTGCCTGGGGACTGATCGATGTGATGGCGCCGCCAGGCGGGCTCGACGCCGCGGTCGAGCACACCGTCAAGACCCTGCTCGAATGCGGCCCGGAAGCGCTGCGCGCACAAAAAGCCCTGCTCCGGCAATGGGAAGAACTGCCGCTGACCGAATCCGTCAACCTCAGCATCGCGGTATTCGGACAATCGTTCCTGAGCGGTGAACCGCAGCGAATGATGCAGCGCTTTATCGACCGCAAACGATAGACCCGCCGTCATGCTCCGCGAAAGCGGGCATCCCGTACGCCGTGACGTTTGTGAACATCGAGGCGGCTGCGTGTACTGGATCATCCGCTTGCGCGGATGATGACGGGAACGTACCGTCCCCCGCCGGCCTGCCACCTCACGATAAATTATCCCGCAGCGCCATTGCAATTCTTGCGACATTTCATATGATGCACATCATCCAAAAATGGGGAACTCATGATCTCGAATTGGCTCTCGGCCGCCCTCGCCCGCCGCAACATCCACTATGGATGGGTGATGGTCGGCGTGACGTTCCTGACCGCGCTGGTCAGCGCCGGCGCGGTCGGTGCGCCCGGCGTGTTCATCGTACCTTTGCAAAAAGAATTCGGCTGGAGCACCGCGCAGATTTCCTCGGCGCTGTCGATCCGATTTGTCCTGTTCGGGCTGATGGCCCCATTCGCGGCAGCGCTGATGAACCGCTACGGTTTGCGCAATGTGACCTTGTCGGCATTGCTGGTCGTGGTCTCGGCGCTGGTGGCCTCGCTCGCCATGACGCAGGTGTGGCAACTGATGTTGCTGTGGGGCGTGGTGGTCGGCATCGGCACCGGCATGACCGCGCTGGTGCTGGGTGCGACCGTCGCGGCGCGCTGGTTCGCGGCGCGGCGCGGTCTGGTGGTCGGAATCCTGACCGCGAGCGCGGCCACCGGGCAGTTGGTATTCCTGCCGCTGCTCGCCAGCCTGACCGAAAGGATGGGCTGGCGAATGGCGCTGGGATTGATGTGCGTGATGCTCGGCGTCGCCGCCCTTGTCGTGCTGATGGTGATGCGCGACCGTCCAGGCGATGTCGGCCAGCGGCCGTTCGGCGATCAGGGCACGCAACCATTGCCGGCGCCGGTTGTGAACTCTGGGCCGATCACGGCGGCAGCGTTTGGCACGCTGCGCGATGCCGCGAGGACGCGGGTGTTCTGGATCCTGTTCGCGACCTTCTTCATCTGCGGCGCCAGCACCAACGGCCTGATCCAGGTGCATCTGATTCCGATGTGCCTCGATTTCGGCATTCCGCAGGTTGAGGCCGCGAGCCTGCTCGCCGCCATGGGCGTGTTCGATTTCATCGGCACCATTGTCTCGGGCTGGCTGTCCGACCGCTATGACAACCGGTATCTACTGTCCTGGTATTATGGGCTGCGCGGCCTGTCGCTGTTGGCGCTGCCGTTCACCGATTTCTCGTTTTACGGCCTGTCGCTGTTTGCGATGTTCTATGGCCTCGACTGGATCGCCACAGTGCCGCCGACGGTGCGGCTCACCGCGCAGCGGTTCGGGCCGGAGCGCGCCAATCTGGTGTTCGGATGGATCTTCGCCGGCCATCAACTGGGGGCGGCGACCGCGGCATTCGGCGCCGGGCTGTCGCGAACCCTGCTTGCTTCCTATCTGCCGGCGTTTTTCGCCGCTGGTGCGCTGTGCATTGTTGCAGCGGTGATTGTGCTCGCGATGTCACGGCAGCCGAAGCTGGCGGCGGCATGAGAGGGCGAATGGCGAGTAGCGAATGGCCAATAGGGCCTTTCTACTCGCCACTCGCTATTCGCCACTCGCCTCTCAGGGCCGCATCCTCATGTTCATCGCCGGGCCCGGGGTGCGGATCGGCTCGGCCAGCCGCGCGAACTCGCACAGCAGCGAGCGGGTCTTGCGCGGATCGATGATCTCCTCGACCCAGAATTTCTCGGCCGAGCGAAACGGCGAGCGCAGCTTGTTGAGGCGATCCTCGATCTCCTTGAGCTTGGCTACCGGATCGTCAGCGGCATCGATGTCGGCGCGATAGGCTGCCTCGATGCCGCCCTCCAGCGGCAGCGAGCCCCAATAGGCCGACGGCCATGCATATCGCATCGAAAACCGGTCGGCGGGCTGGTGCACCACGCCGGCGACGCCGAAGGAATTGCGCACGATGACGGTGCACCAGGGCACCGTGCTCTGATTGACGGCGGCCATCGCGCGAACGCCATGACGGATGGTTGCCGCCTTCTCGGCATCAAGCCCGATCATGAACCCCGGGCAGTCCATCAGATAGACGATCGGCAGGTGGAATGTCTCGGCCAGGTCGACATAGCGCACCACCTTCTGACACGCTTCTGCAGTCCAGGAACCGCCATAGTGCAGGGGATCACTGGCGAGCAACAGCACGGCCCTGCCCTCGATCCGCGCGAAGCCGGTGATGATCGGGCGACCAAAATTCGCGCTCATCTCGAAGAACGATCCCCGGTCGACGACGGCATCGATGATCGGGCGCATCTTGTAGACTTGGCGACGGCTGCGCGGCACCGCCTTCATCAGCGATTCTTCGGCGCGCTCCGGGTCGTCCTCGCAGGCAAGCGTTGGCGGCAGGTCGAACACCGACGGCGGCAGATAGGACAGGAAACGCCTGGCACAGGCGAACGCCTCCTGCTCGGTCTCGACGGCATGATCGACACCGCCGGCGCGGGTCTGGATGTCGGCGCCGCCCAGTTCCTGCTTGCTGAGGTCCTGGCCAAGCCGTTTCACCACCGGCGGACCGGCGACGAACATCGCCGAATTCCTGGTCATGACGGAATAGTGGCTTGCCGCAAGCCTCGCCGCGCCGAGACCGGCGACCGAGCCGAGGCCGAGGCCGACCACCGGCACACGCGCCATGTTGGCGGTGGTGTACGCGTACCAGCGGGTGCCGCCGATGCCACCGGGCAGATTGGCAGCCCCTTTGGTCTCGATGGTTTTCACCGAGCCGCCGCCGCCGGAGCCTTCGATGACGCGGATGATCGGCAGCCGGAAGTCGTGCGCCATCTCCTCGGCCATCAATGGCTTCGCGGAAATCGAGGCATCCGCGGAGCCGCCGCGCACGGTAAAATCGTCGCCGACCACGACCACAGGACGGCCGTCGACCTTGCCGCGGCCGAATACGCAATTGGCCGGCGTCAGGTTGACGAGTTCGCCGCTCGCATCATATTCCGCGGTTCCGGAAATCGCCCCGACCTCATGAAAACTGTTCCGATCGAGCAGCCCGTCGATGCGTTCGCGAACGGTAAGCCGGCCCTGGTCGCGCTGGCGCTTGACCTTGTCAACGCCTCCCATCTCGCGCGCGAACGCTTCGCGCCGGGCGAGGTCGTCGAGTTCCGGCTTCCAGTTCATTCGCATCCTCCGTCTTGACAATCTTGTTATTGTGGGCCGGTATCGGAAACGGCTTGCCCTGCATGCGGTTGCTGAAGATATCGCCGTCCGCGCTCTCGAGCATGCTGCCGATCGCCACGCTCAATTCCAGCAGCCGCGGCGCGACTTCCTCGTGCAGCCGTTTCTCGTCATACATCGCAGACAAAAGACCGATCGTGACCACGACGAAAGTTTGATATTGCGGCGACCACAGCGGCACGGCGAGACCGTTGATATGCGGGCTCCAGGTGCCGCAGGCAACGACATAGCCATGCTGGCGCAGGAAGTGACGGCTGGTCTCGATCCGGGGCCGCAGCAGTCTGGCGGCCTCCGGCAATTCGCGCTCCATTTCCGCCAGCAGGGCATCGCCGACATCGGGATCGAGTGCGGCGGTGTAGGCGTGGCCGGCGGCGGTGCTCGCCATGGCGATGCGGCTGCCGGTACTCTCATGCAAGCCGAGCGCGTTGGCGGCCCGCGCAAACTCGAGATAGACGAGGTGAAAGCGGTCGGGGATCACGAAGCCAACGGTTCCTGGCAATTGCTCGGCGACATCCTGCAGCCGCTGCCGGATCAGGATGCGCAGCTGCAACCCGCGCATCATCGACGTGCTCATCGCGACCGCGCTTGGCCCGATGCGGTATTTCTGGTCGCGGGGCAGATAGACGAGTTGGCCCATGCGGGTCAGGGTGTGGGTCAGGCGCGATACCGTCGATCGCGGCAGGCCGCAACGGTTGGAGATTTCGAGATTGCCGAGCCGCGCCTCATGGCCCTCGAAGCAACGCAGGACGTCGAAGGCACGCGATACCACCTGAATGACGTCGCCATCGCCTGCCAGATCGCTTGCGAGAATTCCCTGTTTGCTGAGCCGCTCCGAGCGTCTTCCCATGCAGCACCCCATTCCGCCCTGCGGAATAAAATTCCACTTGCAGAACAAGCTACCTCAGGCAATCTGGCTCCACAACACTGAGCCGAGGGCGCCCGCCCTTCCCGATGCCAGCATCCGCGAGAGCGTGAATGCTCGCGGCGGCTGCCCCGGAGAACGCAATGCCAGAGATCAAGGTTGTGACCGAGGTGGCGGGGCGTGTCTGCGCGCTGCCCGTCGAGATCGGGGCCAGCGTCGGCGATGGCGACGACGTCGCCTTTGTCGAGGCCATGAAGATGGAAATTCCGGTCGCCGCGCCGGCCGCCGGCAAACTGAAATCACTGCTTGTCAGGCTCGATGATGTCGTGGCCGAAGGACAGGCTCTCGCCATCCTCGAGACCTGAACGCGTTGTTGCAGGTCATTGCGGCGACGCAAATGGCGGCCGTCCCGGTTTCCGCATCTGCCAAACCAACGTAAATTGGGTCTTGCCAACGGCGAAAGGCGAGACCGGCCATGAACATTCCGCAACCTGTCAACTCTCACAATGCCGGCCGCTGGGCCACCTCGAAGCCGCCTCTGCTGCGCTTTCTCGAGGCCTGTCATGCGAACTATGCCGCCGAGACCGGAGGCGCCGTCGCCGATTATATTCCTGAACTCGGCAAGGCCGATCCATCGCATTTCGGAATCAGCCTCGCCACCATCGATGGACATGTCTACGAGGTCGGCGATACCGCGATTCCCTTCACGATCCAGTCGATGTCCAAGCCGTTCGTATTTGCGCTGGCGCTGGACACGCTCGGCGCGGCGCGCGTGGAAAGCGCGATCGGCGTCGAACCGTCGGGCGATGCATTCAATTCGATCCGTCTCAATGCCGACAACCACCCCTTCAATCCGATGGTCAATGCCGGGGCGATCGCCTGCTCGGGCCTGATCCATGAGGCGAAGGGCGCCGGCGCCTTCGAATATATTCGCCAGGCGCTCGGCCGCTTTGCCGGCCGCGAGCTCGGCCTCGACCAGGCCGTGTACGCATCCGAAAGCGCCACCGGCGACCGCAATCGCGCGATCGGCTATCTCCTGCGCAACTCCGACGTCATCAAGGACAACGTCGGCGAGGTGCTCGATGTCTATTTCCGGCAATGCTCGATCCAGGTGACGGCGCGCGATATCGCCATCATGGCGGCGACGCTGGCCAACCGCGGCATCAATCCGGTGACCGGCGAGCAGGTCACGACGCCCTACGCCATTTCGCGAACGCTCTCGGTGATGACCAGCTCCGGCATGTATGACTATGCCGGGGAATGGATCTATCGGGTCGGCGTTCCCGCCAAGAGCGGCGTCGGCGGCGGCATCCTGGCGGCGCTGCCGGCGCGGCTCGGGCTCGGCAGCTACTCGCCGCGGCTCGACCGCCACGGCAACAGCGTGCGCGGCATCAAGGTGTGCGAGGCGTTGTCGTCGCATTATGACCTGCACATGCTCAACCGCAGCGACAATGCGCGCAACAGCATCATCGCCGACTACAACATCGGAAGCAGCGCGTCGCGCCGCAGCCGGCGGCCGCATGAGCAGAGGATTCTCGCCGCCCATCACCACGATGTCCGCGTCATTGAACTGGCGGGTACGCTGACATTTGCCAACATCGACTACGTCTCGCGCCAGCTCGCATCCGGGCCGCGCCCGAATTTCGTCATTTTCGACCTGCGCCGGGTCGCGGCGGTGACCCGAGCCGCCTCCCGCCTGCTCGTCGAAGGCTTTCGCGAACTGGCGACGTTCGACGTCACTGCGATCCTGTCCGGCGTCGAGCGCGGCTCCGCGCACTGGAACGCGATCGGCGAATGGGCCGAGGGCATCTCGAGCCTGCGGGATTTCTACCTGCTCGACACCGCCATCGAATGGGCCGAGGACCAGATCGTCTACCGTCACGGCGGCGCAATCGATTCCGCCGAAGTAACCGAGCTGTTCGAACAGGCGCTGCTGGCAGGGCTGGCGGCAGACCAACTCGAACAGCTCGCGGCGCTGGGCACCATCAGGAGCTACCGACCGGGCGAACGGATCATCGGCGCCGCGGAAGCCGCGACGTCGCTGTTTTTCCTCCGCAGCGGAGTGGTTCACGTCATGCTGCCAAATGGCGTTCGGCTCGCCACCATCACCGCCGGGATGGTGTTCGGAGAGATGGCGCTGCTGGAACACCGTCGTTCGGCCGACGTGATCGCCGACGTCGCGTCAACCGCGCTCGAAGTGCCGCTGGACGAGTTTCAGCGTTTCCGCGAGCAGCATCCGCAAACCGGCGAACGCATCATGCGCAATCTGGCGCAGTTGCTTGCCGATCGTCTGGTCATCGCCAATACCAAGATGAGCCTGCTCACCGCGAACTAATTTAGAGAGCGGGCCAGCCGACGCCCCGGCGCCGGGAGCGAATCCCGGCCTCCGTAGCCAGGTGCCACTTCAAAGGGTTCTTTTGCGCCGTCGAGATTCATTGTGTTGCGCTATAGTACGGCGGCCCGATCATTGGTATTCACTGGCATATGCGTCCTGCGGTTCTCATCATTGGGCTTTGCGTAACATTGCTCGGCTGCGCGTCGATCCAGAATGCGCCGGTCAACCTGCCCGGCAGCAGCGCCGGCCTCGCCGGCAAGGTTCATCTCAATTTCCAGGAACGAGCCCCGGACGATGACGACCTGATCGGCCTTTCCTTCTCCGGCGGGGGAACGCGCGCGGCGGCATTTTCGTTCGGCGTACTGAGCGAAATGGAACACACGCCGGTGCGGGGTGGCGGCGCCTCGATGCTGGATCGCATTGACTTCATCTCGGGCGTATCGGGCGGCGCGGTGACGGCGGCCTATTACGGCTTGCGCAAACGCGCCGCGCTAGCGGATTTTCGCGAACGGTTCCTTCTGCGCAACGCGGAGGAAGGGCTTCAGACCGACCTCAACCTCGCCACCATCGGCCGGGCCTTCGCCGGCGGCATCAATGATTCCACCGGCTTTCCGCGCTGGCTCGACGCCAATTTGTTCAACGGCGCCACGTTCGGCGAATTGCGCGAGGCTGGACGCCCGCGGGTGTGGATCAATGCCTCCGACATCTACAACCGCACCCCGTTCGTGTTCGGCGAGACCGCCTTTGCCGCGATGTGCAGCGATCTTTCCAAATATCCGCTGGCGAATGCCGTTGCGGCATCGGCGGCGGTGCCGGTCGCATTCGCTCCGGTGGTGATCCAGACCTTCCCGCGGCAATGCAACGATCCGCTGCCTCCCTGGATCATCAGGGCGCGCGACGACAGCCATGCGCCGCCGATGCTGCAGTCGTTTGCCAAGGCGATCAGCCGCTATCACGACGGCGAGGTTCCCTACATCAAGCTGCTCGACGGCGGTCTGGTCGACAATTTCGGCCTGTCCGGCTTCACCATCGCACGGCTTTCGGCAGATACGCCCTACGGGCCGCTGTCGCCGCAACAGGCCGTCAAGCTGCGGCGCGGACTGTTTCTTGTCGTCGACGCCAAGACCGGCGTTTCCGGCAACTGGATCAATTCGGTCGAAGGCCCGACTGGCGTCGAACTGGTCAAGGCGGCGGCGGACACCGCGATCGACGCCAGCGTCGGCACCAGCTTCACCGCTTTCGACCGCACGATGGGCGATTGGCAGAACTCCCTGATCCGATGGCGCTGTGGCCTGTCGGCGGCCGACCGCGCCAGGTTTGGCGCGCGCCCCGGCTGGAACTGCCACGACCTCAAATTCTTTGTCGGACGTCTCGGCTTCGACCAGCTCGATCCGGCGCGCTCGGCCGCGCTCGAGGCCATCCCCACTCGCTTCCGGCTGCCTGCCGAGCAGGTCGACAGCGTGATCGCCGCGGGCCGCGATGTTCTGCGCGGCAACCCCGCCTTCCGCGCCTTCGCCGGCAGCATGTGACGATTCCGGATGCAAGCCAGCCGCGGACGTTATATTCCGGCCGATCGAATCACGATCATGGCCCATCACACCACTTCTGTCACCGGTTGCATGTCGATGCCGAAGGTCTCCAGGAATTTCGACGTCATGATGTAGAAGCCGACGGAAAGCTGCAGTTCGACCAAGGCGCCCGGCGTCAGCTTCGCCGCAATGGCATTGAAGGTCGCATCGGTCGGACGGCGCAGCTTGACGATCTCGTCGGCAAAGGCGAGCGCCGCGCGCTGCACTTCGTCAAAGCACGTCGCCGATTGCCAGTTTTCCAGCGCCGCATTCTGCTCGTCGGTGACGCCGACATTCTTGCCGATGCGTTTGTGCGCGGCTACTTCATAGGGCGCCTCGCACAGAATGCCGGTGCGGGTGATGGCCAATTCGCGCAGCACCGGGTCGAGCTCGCCCTTGTTGCGGATCGCGCCGCCCAGCCGGCAGTATTGTTCGAAATAGCTCGGCGAGTGCGCCATCATCCGAAAGATGTTGGCGTTGCGGTTCTTGCCGAGGATTTCCCGGGTGCGATCGCTGGCCTTGGCGGGATCGCTGTAATCGATGCGGGCCATAATTCACCTTGGATTCCCGAAGCTTGTTGCTGGTTTTGGCGGCGACGGCATGTTCCGGACAGTACCAGAGGTCGACGCAAGAGCAACACGGCGGAGTCAAAATGCCGCCGCATTGCTATTCGAGGCTGGCACCGTCGATATTCGCCGAGTGGGGACTCGTTCGAGGCGAATACTCGTCGTGGGGTGTTCCGAGTACAAAAATCTGACTTTGTTGGCGCTGTTCGCGCAACAATGAGTTGTGTCCAAGTCTGGGGAGACAAGCGTGAAGGAAGCCACCAAGAGAGCGGCCTCGGAGGCGCTCGCGCAAATGCTGGCGGTGACGGCAATGCTCGTCATCGCCAGCTTTGTGTTTTACTGGCGGTGACGCGCGGCGCGGCCGCGACAAGCAATCTATCTCCGTCATTCCGGGATGCGCCGCTTGGCGCAGGCCCGGAATCCATAACCACGATCGGGAGTATGGATTCCGGGCTCGCTCCGCTTCGCTTCGCGCCCCGGAATGACGAGGTAAAGTCTGATCTTCATTCTAGTCTAATACGATTTCGGCAGGCCCAGCACCTTCTCGGCGATGAAGCTGAGAATGAGCTGCGGGCTGATCGGGGCGATGCGCGGGATCAGCGATTCCCGCAAATAACGCTCGACATGAAATTCCCTGGCATAGCCGAAGCCGCCATGGGTCATCACCGCCTGCTCGCAGGCCTGAAAGCCGGCTTCCGCTGCGAGATATTTCGCGGCATTGGCCGCGGGCCCGCAGGGCATGCCCTGATCGTATTGCCACCCCGCCGAAAGCGTCATCAGCCATGCCGCTTCCAGCTCCATCCAGTTCTTCGCCAGGGGATGCTGGATCGCCTGATTCATGCCGATCGGGCGGTTGAACACGTTGCGGGTCTTGGCATACGCCGAGGCGCGGGATAGCGCGACCTGGCCGAGCCCAACCGCTTCCGCCGCAATCAGGATGCGTTCCGGATTCATGCCATGCAGGATGTATTCAAAGCCGCGTCCTTCCTCGCCGAGCCGATCCTCGACCGGGATTTCAAAATTCTCGAAGAACAATTCGTTGGAATCGACGGGCTTGCGTCCCATCTTTTCGATCTCATGCACCGCCACGCGCCGGCGGTCGAAATCGGTATAGAACAGGCTGAGACCGTGGGTCGGCCGTTTCACTTCCTCGAGCGGCGTGGTGCGGGCCAGGAGCAGGATCTTTTCCGCAACCTGCGCCGAGGAGATCCAGACCTTCTGGCCGTTGACGATATATCGATCGCCGTTGCGTACCGCGCGGGTCTTCAGTTGCGTGGTGTTGAGCCCGGTATTCGGCTCGGTCACAGCGAAACAGGCCCTGTGCCTGCCTTCCACAATCGGCGGCAGCATCCGCCGGCACTGCTCGGCAGTGCCGAACACCACCACCGGATTGAGCCCGAACACGTTCATATGCACCGCGGAGGCGCCGGACATGCCCGCGCCGGATTCGGAAATCGCCCGCATCATGATCGCGGCATCGGTAATGCCGAGGCCGGAGCCGCCATATTGTTCGGGAACGCAGATGCCGAGCCAGCCGGCATCTGCCAGGGCCTTGTGAAAGTCGGCCGGGAAACCGCCCTCCTTGTCCTTCTTCAGCCAATAGGCATCGTCAAAACGCGTGCAGATTTTTGCGATCGCATCGCGGATCGATTCCTGGTTGGCAGTGAGGGCAAAATCCATCTGACCTGTCCTATGGCCCGTCCTATGGTGTGGCCGCTGCCTTGGTGACACCGTCGCGCACCAGCTCGGCAATCTCGTCAGCGGAGAAGCCGGCTTCCTGCAGTATCGCAGCGCCGTGCTCGTTCAAACGCGGCGCCAGCCGGATCGGCTCCGCCGGCGTCTCCGACCAGGTGGCAGAGACCTTCATGTTGCGAATGGCGCCTTCGGTCGGGTGCTCGACGGTCGGAAAAAATCCGGTCGCCACCAGATGCGGGTCCTGCAACAGGCTCTCGAGGTCATGCATCGGCATGACAGGCACATCGGCCTTGTTCAACAGTTCGGTCCACTCCGCGGTGCTGCGGGTTTCGAAGATGGCGGCGAGTTCGCCATATACCGTGTCGATATTGACGGCGCGTCCGGCGAAGCTCGCGAATTTGGGATTGGCGCGCAGATCGTCGCGGCCGGTGGCCTTGAAGAAATTCTCCCACTGCTTGTCGTTGTAGACGATCACGCAGATATAGCCGTCCGAAGTCTTGTAGGGTCTGCGGTCGCGCGACAGATGCCGCGCATAGCCGCCCTTGTCGAGCGGCGGCTGGTAGGTGAGGCCGCCCATATGATCGCCCATGACAAAACCCGCCATGGTCTCGAACATCGGGATGTCCAGCCGCTGGCCGCGCCCGGTGCGGTCGCGATGCACCAGGCTGGCACAGATCGCGCCCACCGCGGTGAGACCGACAATGCGGTCGACCAGCGCGTTCGGCACATAGCGCGGAACGCCGTCACCGGTCTGCGCCATCAAGGCCGGCAATGCGGTGGCGCCCTGGATCAAATCGTCATAAGCGGGCTTGGCGGCGTAAGGCCCGTCCTGCCCGAAGCCGAACACGCCGGCATAGATCAGGCGCGGATTGAGCTTCGAGACCACGTCGTAGCCAAGCTGCAGCCGCGCCATCGCCTGCGGGCGCACGTTGTAGACCAGCACATCGCTTGACGCGATCAGCCGCAGCACGGCATCGCGCCCGGCCGGCTTCTTCAGGTCGAGGCAGATGCTGCGCTTACTGCGGTTGGTATTGAGAAATACCGGACCCATGCCGGGATGGCGGGTCGGACCGATCAGCCGCGTCACGTCGCCTTCGAGCGCCTCGACCTTGATGACGTCGGCCCCGTAGTCGCCGAGCATCTGGGTGGCATAGGGCCCCATCAGCACGGTCGTCATGTCGATGACCCTGACGCCCTCCAATGGTCCCATGGTTCTGTTCGCTCCCTGGGAGACGTGAGATACGTCTCCAGAATGAGGGCCGTAGCCCGGATGGAGCGGCAGCGCAATCCGGGGATCCCGACGCGGGCGAACCACCCCGGATTTCGCTCCGCTTCATCCGGGCTACGGGCTCCTCGCAATGACGGCTGTGAGCCTGCGTAGCCCGTCCGCTATTTCGCGGGCTCCAGCAGCGAGACGTAGTTCGCGACCGCCGCACCGCCCATATTGAAAATGCCCGCGAGTTTTGCGTTCTTGATCTGCATGCCTTCGGGCGCCTGTCCGACAAGCTGCATCGCGCTCAGCACATGCATGGAAACGCCGGTGGCGCCGATCGGGTGACCCTTGGCCTTCAGCCCGCCGGAGGGATTGACCGGCAGCTTGCCGTCCTTCTGGGTCCAGCCTTCCTTGATGGCCCGCGCGCCCTGTCCTCTCGGGGTCAGTCCCATCGCCTCATATTCGATCAGCTCCGCCACCGTGAAACAGTCGTGGGTTTCGACAAAGGACAAATCCGAGAGCTGCACGCCGGCTTTTTGCAGCGCCTGCTGCCAGGCTACCGAGCAGCCCTCGAATTGCAGGATGTCGCGCTTCGACATCGGCAGGAAATCCTGGGCATGGGCGGTCGCCCGGATGTTGACGGCCTTGGCCATCGACTTCGCCGTTTCGGCGTCCGCCAGCACCAGCGCCGCGGCGCCGTCCGATACCAGCGAACAGTCGGTGCGCTTGAGGGGTCCTGCCACAAACGGATTCTTCTCGCTTTCGGAACGGCAGAACTCGTAGCCGAAATCCTTGCGCATCTGCGCATAGGGATTGGCGACGCCGTTCTTGTGGTTCTTGGCGGCGATCATCGCCAGCGCGTCGGATTGATCGCCGTGTTTCTGGAAATAGGCCTGCGCGATCTTGCCGAATACCCCGGCGAAGCCGCCGGGGGTGTCGCCATCCTCAGGCAGATACGATGCCCGCAGCAGGTTGCGGCCGATCTCCGGCGCGGGCGTCCGCGTCATCTGCTCGACGCCGACCACCAGCACGATCCTGGCCGCACCCGCCGCAATGGCCCGCACGCCCTGATGCACGGCAGCCGAGCCGGTGGCGCAGGCGTTCTCGACCCGCGTCGCCGGCTTGAACCGCAAGTGTGGATCGGCCTGCAGCACCAGCGAGGCGGTAAAATCCTGTGGCGAAAAGCCGGCGTTGAAATGCCCGAGCACGATCTCATCGACATCGGCCGCCGAAATGCCGGCATCGGCCAGCGCCTCGGTCGCCACCCGGACCACCAGGCTCTCGACGGTTTCGGTATCGAATTTTCCGAATGGCGTATGCGCCCATCCGACGATGCTGGCTGTCATGGCTGTCTCCCGTGATTGCTCGATCAAGGCTCAGTCGACGAACTTACCACCAAGTTCGTCCTCGATGTGGATTCGGATAATATCGTCGAAAGTCTTTTCGGTGGTGGTGAAGCCGAGCTTGACCGCGCGTTTGGCTTCGAAGTTGCGCGGCCAGCCGGCGACGATGCCGATGATGAAGGGATCGGGCTCACGCTTGATCCGTGCCGCCACCTTGTCGCCGGCGACCCGCTTCAGGGCGGCGATCTGCTCGCCGACGGTGGCGGAAAGCCCGGGCATGGTGAGATTGCGGCGGGCGCCGGCGGCGGCGCTATCCATGGTCGCCGCATGGATCAGGAACCCGACCGCCGAACGCGGCGAGGCATGCCAATGCCGGACGTCCTCCGATACCGGCAGCACCGCCTCCTTGCCCGCGAGCGGCTCGCGCAGGATGTTGGAAAAGAATCCGGACGCCGCCTTGTTGGGAAGCCCGGGGCGGATGCAAATGGTCGGCAACCGGATGCCGATGCCGTCCACGAAGCCGCGGCGCGAATAGTCCGCGAGCAGGAGTTCGCCGATCGCCTTCTGGGTGCCGTAACTGAGCAGCGGGGTATGAAAGAACTCGTCGCCGATGGCGTCCGGAAACGGCGCGCCGAACACCGCGATCGACGACGTGAACACCACCCGCGGCTTGTAGCCGCCGCCGGCGAGCCGGATCGCGTCGAGCAGCATCCGGGTGCCATCGAGGTTGATCCGATAGCCCTTGTCGAAATCAAGCTCGGCCTCGCCGGAGACGATCGCCGCGAGATGGAAGATCAGGTCCGGGCGGCTCGCCACCAGCTTCTCGGCGACGCCGGGCACGGCGAAATCGCAGGTCACGGTGTCGACCGGGAATCCGGCCCTGGGCGCCTGCGCGGGCGCCACCACATCCTGCAGCGTCATCCCTGTGATCTCGCGCGAGCCGAGCCGCCCGTCGCGCAACAGCCGTTCGGTCAGCTTACGGCCGACCATGCCGGTGGCGCCCAGAACCAGTATATGCAAGACCCAACTCCTTGTTGTTTTTGAATGTGAGACGCAATTTCCACCTCAATGGCTTCATCCTTCGAGACGCATCGCTTCGCGATGCTCCTCAGGATGAGGCCTCAGACCCTCATGGTGAGGAGCGCGCCTGCGCGCGTCTCGAACCATGAGGCCTTGGGAAAAGCCAGGGCGCTCACTCCTTCACGGCTCCGGTCATCGCCGACACGTAATGCTCGACAAAGAAGGCGTAGAGGATGACGAGCGGCAGCGAGCCCACCAGCGCCCCCGCCATCAGCGAACCCCAGTGATAAACGTCGCCATCGACGAATTCGTTGACGATCGCGACCGGCACCGTCTTGCTCTGCACCGATGTGAGGAAGGTAAGCGCGTAGATGAATTCGTTCCAGCACAGCGTGAAGCAGAAGATGAAAGCCGAGATCAGCCCGGGGACCGAAAGCGGCAAAACGATCTTGGTCAGGATCTGCCACCGGCTCGCGCCGTCGATCAGCGCGCATTCTTCCAGCTCGAACGGGATAGTCTTGAAGTACCCCATCAGCAACCAGGTCGAGAACGGGATCAGGATGGTCGGGTAGGTCAGGATCAGCGCGAATGGCGTGTCGAACAGGCCGTATTGATACACCACCGTCGCGAGAGGAATAAACAGGATCGACGGCGGCACGAGATAGGACAGGAAGATCAGACCGCCGACCCACTGCGCACCGCGATAGCGCAAGCGCACGATGGCATAGGCCGCAAGCACGCTGGCGACGATCGACACCACGGTCGAGCAGATCGCCACATACATCGTGTTCCATAGCCACAGCGGGTAGTAACTCTCGAACAGCAGCGCATGAATATGCTTGAACGTCGGATTCCAGGTCCAGAACGGATTGTAGGTATTGAGATCGATCAGTTGAGCGTCGGGTTTAACGGCGGAGAGCGCCATCCAGTAGAACGGAAACAGCAGGACGATCATGATGATCGACAGCGGCAGATAGAGCGTGATCAGACGGCGCGGCAGCGACTCCAGATAGCTCATGCCGACGCTGTGGTCGTCGGCCGCCGTGGTCCGCGCCGATCCCGATAGCACGGCCTTGAGATCGACCGGGGACGTCGGAAGATCAGTCATTCGATTCTCCCTGCTGCCATTTGCGGCAGCGCGCGCGGGGCCTGCCCCGTTCGCGCCAGAAAAACAACGCAGCGCCGCGTGGCTCAGTCATTCGACTCTCCCTGCTGCCATTTGCGGCGCTGCAGTCCAAACCACGAGATCATGATCGCGGCGAGCAGGAACGGAATCATCGCATTCGATATCGCCGCACCCTCGCCGAGCACACCGCCGATGATCGCGCGCTGATAGGATAGCGTCGCCATCAGATGGGTCGCGTTGACCGGGCCGCCACGCGTCATCGCCCAGATCAACTGGAAGTCGGTGAAAGTGAACAGAACGGAAAACGTCATCACCACGGCGATGATCGGGGTCAGCAGCGGATAGGTGATGAACCGGAATCGCTGCCAGCTCGTGGCGCCGTCGAGCGTCGCGGCCTCGTAAAGCGACGGAGATACCGTCTGCAACCCGGCCAGCAGGGTGATCGCGACAAACGGAACGCCGCGCCAGATGTTGGCGAAGATCACGCAGGCCCGCGCCCAGTTGGGGTCACCCAGAAAATTGATGTTGTGGCTGATCAATCCCATCTTGATGAGCGACCAGGACAAGATCGAGAATTGCGCGTCGAAAATCCACCAGAACGCCAGCGCCGACAGCACGGTCGGCACGATGAAGGGAATCAGCACCAGCGCGCGCAGCACCGCCTTGAACGGCAGGTTTTCGTTCAGCAGCAATGCGAGATAGAGGCCGACCGCGAATTTGATGGAGCTGGCGACGAACGTGTACAGCAGCGTATTGAAGACCGAGAGCCAGAAAATAGAGTCGCCCCAAAGCCACTCGTAGTTGTCCAGCCCGACAAAATGTCCGGGCTGCCCGATATGCGCGTCCGTGAACGAAATCCAGATGCCAAGGCCGAGCGGATAGGCAAGGAACAGAACCAGGAACCCCATTGTCGGCAGCATGAACCAGAAGCCGAGCCAGTTGCGGTTGGTCCTGAGCTGGTCCCATGTGGTCGCTTCACGGATCGGCCGCCTGGAGGCTCCGGGCTCAAGCGCGATGTCAGCCATGGACGATATCCCGTATTGATTCAAACAGCATGTCCCGCCCCGTCTCGAATGCACCGAACAGCTTTGTTCCGCGCCGTGAGCTATTGTTGAGCTATTATAATGGCGCGGACGGCGGTCGCCCACCGCCCGCGCCATATTTGATCAGCGATAGATTCGCTTCAATTGCCGCTCGGTCTCCGCAATCGAGCTCTTGGCATCCTTGGCGCCGGTGCAGTAATTGGCGAACATGTCGACGACGAGGAAATCGGCGATCGCCGTCGCCGCTTTCTCGCCGGGTATGCCGATGCCGGATGCCGGAAGCGCCCGCTTGCTGGCTTGGGCGAACACCGCGTTTTTCGGATCGGCCGTCCATACCGGCGCGGAATCGTAGGCATTGAGCGTGTGCGTGAGATAACCGCGCGCGGCGGACAGCCATTTCTCGTACTGATCCTTCTCCAGCATGAAGTCGATGAAGGCCTTCGCCGCGTTCGGGTATTTGGTGAACTTGAACGCCAGGATCGGAACGGTAAGCTGTAGTTCGGTGGGGTGACCGACCGGTCCGACCGGCCACAGCGCGTGATAGGTGTCTGCCGCGAGATCCTGCATCTTCGGATCGTCTTTTTCGGCCACGTAAATCGAAATGCCGTTGGCCGTGCAGTAGAGTTCACCCGACAGGAACGCCTTGTTGTTGGAGCCGTCGTTCCAGGACGCGCAGCCGGGGATGAAAGTGTCGGACAACGCCTTGGCGTATTCCAGCGCCTTCACGGTCTCCGGCGAGTTGATGATGACCTTGTCGTTCTTGTCGACCGTGTAGGCGCCGTGCCCCCACAGAACCCAGTGCAGCCACGCGTTGGCGTCGCCCGACGCGTGACCGAGCGCGAAGCCGGCCGGCGTGTTGTTCTTCTTCAATGCCTTGCACATTTCAAGGAAACCGGGAAAATCCGTCGGGAATTCCTTGAAGCCCGCCTTCTCCATCGCCGATTTGCGGTAGGTCATGTAACCGCCGACCGTCGCGACCGGAATACCCAGCCAGTCGTTGCCCTTCTTGCAGGTGGCGGCCGCCGCGTTGGTCCATCCGCCGTACTTCTTGCCAAGATAGTCGGCGACATCGTTCATCAGCAGCACTTTGGTCGGAAACAGTTGCGGCAGCGTGAACAGGCCCCAGACAAGATCGAGACCCTGGCCGGTGTTGGCCGCCACCGAGGCCTTCGGCTGCACATCCTCGAAGGACTCGCTGAACACATTCATCTGGGTACCGGTGGCGGTCTGGAACGCCGCGACGATGGCGTTGAAGGCGGCGTCTTCCGCCGGCACGAAGCGCTTCCAGCGCATCAGGGTCAGTTTCGCGCCCGGCTCCGGCTTCCACGGGGCCGTCTGAGCCCACGCCTTGGCGAAATCAAGCAGCGCGGGGCCGGTCAGCGCGGCGGCAGTGGCAAGAGCGGTGCCGCCCTGAAGCAGGGTGCGGCGGGTAAGGTCATGCATCGTCTATTCTCCCAATGGTTTTTTGGTTTGTCAGGCATTCAGTCGCTTGCCAGTCGTCTCGTCGAACAGATGAACGAGCGACGGGTTCGGCTTCAGCCGGACCTTATCGCCCGGACTGAATTGATGACGCTCGCGGAACACGGCCACCACCTGCTCGCCGCCGAGCTTGGCAAAGACCTGGGTTTCCGAGCCGGTCGGTTCCACCACCACGATCTCGGCCTCGGCGCCGTCGTCGGCGATGGTGAAATGTTCGGGCCGCACGCCGTATATCGCGGGCCGGTCGTCCGAACTGGCCGGCGCCGAGGCCAGCGGCAGTTTGACGCCGTTCGGGCCCTCGAAGGCGGCGCTACCGTTCGCCTTGACCTTGCCCTTGAGGAAATTCATCGCCGGCGAGCCGATGAAGCCCGCGACGAACTGGTTGTCGGGCCGGTCGTAGAGCTCGAGCGGGGTGCCGATCTGCTCGACAATGCCGTCATGCATGACCACGATCGTGTCCGCCATGGTCATGGCCTCGATCTGGTCGTGGGTGACGTAAACCGTGGTGGTCTTGAGCCGCTGATGCAGTTCCTTGATTTCGGTGCGCATCGCCACGCGCAGCTTGGCGTCGAGGTTGGACAGCGGCTCGTCGAACAGGAACACCTGCGGATCGCGCACGATGGCGCGCCCCATCGCGACGCGCTGGCGCTGTCCGCCGGACAATTGCCGGGGATAGCGCTCAAGCAGCGGCGTCAGATCCAGAATCTCGGCGGCGCGCCTGACGCCGGCGGAGATTTCGTTCGCGCTTGCGCCGCGCAGCTTGAGGGAAAACCCCATATTGTCGGCGACCGTCATATGCGGATAGAGCGCATAGTTCTGGAACACCATTGCGATGTCGCGCTCCTTGGGTTGGACATTGTTGACGACCCGCTCGCCGATCGAAATCGTACCCGAGGTGATGTTTTCGAGCCCGGCGAGCATCCGCAACAGGGTCGACTTGCCGCAGCCGGAGGGGCCGACCAGCACCACAAAGGCGCCGTCCTCGATCGGGATGGTCACGCCGTGCAGGACTTCGAAATTACCGAACGATTTCCGCACGTCGCGAATCTGAACCGACGACATCCATACCCTCCCGATCCGACGGCTTCCGCGCTCAATGCCGCGGTCGTCCTCTGCTTAACCCGGGGTCTTACCAGACTTTTTTGGCGGTGTCGTCGGATCAAAGTCGAATACAAGTCCGGTTCGCCGCCCACATTGCGATCGGGGCGGTGGCATGCAAACATCGGCCGCCGATACGAACATGACGCGCAAAAACAAGGCATGTGCGCTGCGGGAGAAACGATGAACAAGCCGCTACCGGGAACCACCAGGCGCAAGCTCCGCTCCAGCGAATGGTTTAACAACCCGCATAATCCGGGGATGACCGCGCTCTATCTCGAGCGCTACCTCAACTATGGCCTGACCCGACACGAACTGCAGTCCGGCATGCCCATTATCGGCATCGCGCAGACCGGCAACGACCTGTCGCCCTGCAATCGCCATCACCTCGAACTGGCGCATCGGGTCCGGGAGGGCATCCGCGCCGCCGGCGGCATTGCCATGGAATTCCCGATGCACCCGATCCAGGAGACCGGCAAGCGCCCGACTGCGGCACTTGACCGCAATCTGGCCTATCTCGGACTGGTCGAAATCCTGTTCGGCTATCCGCTGGACGGCGTCGTCCTGACCACGGGCTGCGACAAGACGACCCCCGCCTGCCTGATGGCGGCGGCGACGGTCAACCTGCCGGCGATCGTGCTCTCGGGCGGGCCGATGCTGAACGGCTGGCACGACGGCCAGCGCACCGGCTCCGGTACCGTGGTCTGGAAATCCCGCGAAAGGCTGGTCGCCGGCGAGATCGACTACGAGGAATTCATGAATATCGTGGCCTCGTCGGCGCCATCGGTCGGCCACTGCAACACCATGGGCACCGCCTCGACCATGAATTCGCTGGCCGAGGCGCTCGGCATGTCGCTGCCGGGTTGCGCGGCGATCCCGGCGCCCTACCGCGAACGCGGCCAGATCGCCTATGAGACCGGCACGCGCATCGTCGACATGGTGTGGGAAGACCTGAAGCCGTCCGACATCCTGACCCGAAAGGCGTTCGAAAACTGCATCGTCGTCAATTCGGCGATCGGCGGCTCGACCAATGCGCCGATCCATATCAATGCGCTCGCCCGCCATATCGGCGTGGACCTCTCGATCGACGATTGGCAGACATTCGGCCACCAAATTCCGCTGCTGGTGAACATGCAGCCCGCCGGCTTCTATCTCGGCGAGGAATATCATCGCGCCGGCGGCGTGCCGGCGGTGGTGCGCGAATTGATGCAGCACAAGCGCATCCATGAAGACGCCATGACCGTCAACGGCCACACCATCGGCGAGAACTGCCGCGCGGCGGCGAAACCCGACGGCGACGTGATCCGGGCTTACGACAAGCCGCTGGTGAAGGATGCCGGCTTCCTGGTGCTGCGTGGCAATCTGTTCGATTCCGCGATCATGAAGACCAGCGTGATCTCCAGCGAGTTCCGCGACCGCTATCTGGTCAATCCCGCGGATCCCAATGCGTTCGAGGGGCGCGCCATCGTGTTCGAGGGGCCGGAAGATTATCACCACCGCATCGAGGATCCCGCGCTCAATATCGACGAGCACTGCATCCTGTTCGTGCGCGGCGCCGGCCCGATCGGCTATCCCGGCGGCGCCGAAGTCGTCAACATGCAGCCGCCCGCCGCCCTCATCAAGCGCGGCATCCTGTCTCTGCCCTGCATCGGCGACGGCCGCCAGTCCGGCACCTCGGGCTCGCCGTCGATCCTGAACGCGACGCCGGAGGCCGCGGCCGATGGCGGGCTGGCGATTCTCAGGACCGGCGACAAGGTCCGCATCGACCTCAACAAGGGCAGCGCCAACATCCTGATCCCGGAAGAGGAACTGAAGCGGCGGCGCGCCGAACTCAAGGCCAAAGGCGGCTTCCCATACCCGGCCAACCAGACGCCGTGGCAGGAGCTCTATCGCTCGACCGTCGGACAGCACGCCACCGGCGCCTGCATGGAGTTCGCGACCCGCTATCGCGACATCGCCAGCCGCGTCGGCGTCGCGCGCGATAATCACTGAGCCGCTCGATGATTCCGGTCGCAATCTCGGCAGTCGTCCCTGCGAACGCAGGGACCCATAACCCCCGGTCTCAAGGATTGGAAAGGGGCGCTTACCGATTGCCTGAACGAGACGCCGCGGCGTATGGGTCCCTGCGTTCGCAGGGACGACCCGTGGAAGCGCATTACAAAACGTCATAAAAATCCGGGAGAACAACATGTCAGACCGCCTCAAGGGCAAGCGCGCGTTCGTTACCGCGGGCGCCGTGGGAATCGGCCGGGCCTGCGCCGTCGCCTTTGCGCGGGAAGGCGCCACGGTGATCGCAACCGATATCGACGAGAAGGGTCTCGCGCTGCTCGGCAAGGAGGGCGTTTCGGAAGTGGCGCGGCTCGACGTGCGCGACAGCGACGCCGTCGCCGCGATGGCCAGCCGCGCCGGCACCATCGACATCCTGCTCAACGCGGCGGGCTTTGTGCATCACGGCACCGTGCTCGATTGCTCCGATGCCGACTGGGACTTTTCGTTCGATCTCAATGTCAAATCGATGCACCGCACCATCCGGGCCTTTCTGCCGGGCATGCTGCAAGCCGGCCGCGGCTCGATCGTGAACATTTCCTCCGCCGCCGGCGTGTTCAAGGCCGCGCCCAACCGCTACGTCTATGGCGCGACCAAGGCTGCGGTCGCAGCCCTCACCCGCGCGGTCGCGACCGATTTCATCAGCAAGGGCATCCGCTGCAACTGCATCTGCCCCGGCACCGTCGAGACCCCGTCGATGTTGAGCCGCGCCGCCGCTGCAGGACCCGGCGGGCGCGAGATGTTCGTGAGCCGGCAGCCGATGGGGCGGCTCGGCACCGCGGACGAAATCGCTTCGCTTGCGGTGTATCTTGCGAGCGACGAGAGCTCGTTCACGACCGGTGTGGCGCATATCATCGATGGCGGCTGGACGCTGTAACGTCATTCCGAACAGACAAGGGCTCACCCATGAACAAGATCGATCTGAACGGCCGCTGCGCAATCGTCACCGGCGGCGCGCAGGGTTTCGGGCGTGCGATCGCCGAGCGTTTCGTCGCTTCCGGCGCCAGGGTTGCAATCTGGGATCACGACCAGCCGTTCGCCGAGAGGACCGCGAATGAAATCGGCTCGGCGGTGACCGCGTTCAAGGTCGACGTGTCGGATCCCGCCGCAGTCGAAACGACGCGGGACGCCACGCTCAAGGCGCTCGGCAAGATCGACATTCTGGTCAACAATGCCGGCATCGCCGGCATCAACAAGACGGTATGGGAAACCGACCTCGATGAATGGCGCAAGGTCCTGCGCATCAACCTCGATGGACCCTTCATCTGCTGCAAGGCGATCGTGCCTCACATGGTCAAGCAGAACTATGGCCGCATCATCAACATCGCCTCGATCGCCGGCAAGGAGGGCAACCCCAACGCGGCGCACTATTCGGCGTCAAAGGCCGGGCTGATCGCGCTGACAAAGTCGCTCGGCAAGGAACTCGCCGGCCACGAGATCGCGGTCAATGCGGTCACCCCCGCCGCCGCCAAAACCGCGATTTTCGACCAGATGACGCAGGAGCACATCGACTTCATGCTGTCGAAGATTCCGAAGGGACGGTTTGTGCTGGTGGAGGAACTCGCGGCCATGGTGGCGTGGCTCGCCTCGGAGGATTGCGCGTTCTCCACCGGCGCGGTGTTCGATATTTCCGGCGGTCGCGCGACGTATTAGATCAGGCCATATGGCGATTAGGTGGATATGACGGCGTGTCAGATGGCCTCGTGGTTCGAGACGCGCGGCGTTGCCGCGCTCCTCACCATGAGGGTCTGACAAGAGCTCGGACTCATCCTGAGGAGCATCGCGAGGCGATGCGTCTCGAAGGATGTAGCCACGATGCTCGCACTACGAAGCGGTTGCGTGGTAGGATCGGCCGTCAGTTGAACCGGATGGGATCGTCGATTGCCCCTGAACAGCACCCTCTACGCCGTATCCGTCTGGATATTGCCGCTGATCATCGCCATCACCTTCCATGAAGCCGCCCACGGCTTTGTCGCGCACCATTTCGGGGACAATACGGCCTGGGAACGGGGGCGCGTCAGTTTCAACCCGCTCAAGCATATCGATCCGTTCGGTACCCTGTTGTTGCCGGCCGTGCTGCTGCTGTCCCATTCGCCATTCCTGTTCGGCTATGCCAAACCGGTACCGGTGAATTTTCGCGCCCTGCGCAACCCGCGGCTCGACATGGTCTGGGTGGCGCTGGCCGGGCCGGCGACCAATATCGTTCTCGCGCTGTGCGCGGCAGCGGCGTTCCACCTGATCGACGTGCTGCCCGCCAATGCCGCGCAATGGGTGGCCGACAACCTCAAAAATGCGCTTGTCATCAATGTCGTGCTGGCGATTTTCAACATGCTGCCGATCCCCCCGCTGGATGGCGGGCGGGTCGCGGTCGGATTGCTCCCCAACGTGCTGGCTGTGCCGCTGTCCCGGCTGGAACCGTTCGGGATGCTGATCCTGATCGGGTTTCTGATCATCCTGCCGATGGCCGGGAGCCAACTCGGTCTAAATCTTGATGTTATTTCGGCGATACTGCGAACGTCGACCGGCTATGTAATCCGGCTGGTTCTCTTGTTAACCGGCAACACGTAGTCCAAGCTTCGCGACCCGCTGAAAAAGCCGAGGCTCTCTTGATCAAAGCTGCCGACATGATGATCGCGCGACGTGCCGACACCAAGGCCCGCGCCGATTTCGCGACCTGGAAAATGATGGCCAAGCTGAACGGCGCCTCGGCGCTCCCGGTCGAAGCCCAGGATTTTCTCGCCGGCTACAACATGCTTCTGAAGAAAATGAGGGAGCCGGAAGCCACCGAGGCCACCATCAATCTGATTTACCGCCGCTATTACGCGGAAATGGGCGGCACCGGCGCAGCACCCGATGTCAAGGCCCATGCCAGCGATCCCGCGACCAACAACGTGACCGCCTTCCGGCGCTCCCCGCCGCAGCGGCCCCAGCCGGCAGCCGGCCCCGCTGCGAAGCCGCGGCTGCCGGTGGCCTTGATCTTTGCCTGCCTCGTCGTGGTCTATGTCGGGATCCGCTATTATTTGCACTGAACTCTCGGCCTGAGGCGTTTTCCGGTTCGCTCGAATCATTGTGGCTTCTCCCGAGGCCTCATGGTTCGAGACGCGCGAAGACGCGCTCCTCACCATGAGGGTCTGAGACCTCATCCGGAGGAGCGTGCTCTTGCGCGCGTCTCGAAGGATGAAGCCGGCTCAATCGCCCTTGAAATTCACATCCAGGCTGTAATTGAACTCATCATCCGTGAGCTTCGCGGGCGGGCGCGGCACCGGATCCGAGCGACGGATCATGGAAATCGCGGCCTCATCGTACAGCGCATCGCCGGATGATTGGAGAACGCCGACCGAGACGACGTGACCGAGGCGGTTGAGCACCAGGCTGACCTTGACCTTCGCATTGCGGTTTTTCTGAACCTTGGGATAGCGCTTGTGAAGCTCGAAATAGGCGCTGATCTGCTTGCCCCAGGCTGCCGTCAGTCGCTGCTTGTCCTTGCCGATGCCGATATTGGGCGCGGTGACGGCTTCGGATTCATGGGCATCCGCCAGGGTTTGCCGGGCCGTCGCCTCCTGCGCGACCGATTCCTGCGAAGCCGCGGTCTGCACGGTCTCGATCTTCGGTTCGTCTTCCGGGGGCTTCTTCGATTCATTCTGCGTCACCACCCGATCGGGGTCGTCGGTCTCGTCCGGCGTGTCCTTGGGCAAATCGGTCGGCTTGATCTCGGCCTTCTGCTCGGCGAGCGCCGGCGAGGCGACCGAGGCGTCGGCATCCGGGCCCGGCGGCAGGTCGGTGGTCTCGGTGTGCGGCGACGACAATTCGACCCCAATCTCGATTGCATTCGCCCCAAGTGAATCGTCACTGTCTTCGGACGGCATGCGGGCAATCGCCAGCGCAGCGCCGCCGACATGAAGCGCCAGCGCGACGGCCGCTGCGAAAAACCACAGCCGCCGGGATGGCTTTTGCTCGAGTATCAGCTCAGACATGGTTCAGGGCTTTGCGCCTTCGGTTGCCGAGGGTTGCGCCGCCCCCTCCGCAACGCCCTCCAGCGCCACCAACTTCATCCGGTAATTTCCCTTGCGGAGAAGTTCCAGCACGTCCATCAGATCGCCATAAGGAACCAGGCGGTCCGCACGTACGAACACCAGCCGCTCCGGATTGCTATCGGCTGCCGCATCGAGTGAACCGATCAGATCGATCCGCTTGACCGGCGTTTCACCGATTGCCAGCGTCAGGTCCGGCTTGATGCTGACATAGATCGGCTTGTCCGGCTTCTTCTGCGGGGTCGCAGTCGAGGTCGGCAGATCGATCGGAAGATCGACGGTCGACAGCGGCGCCGCCACCATGAAGATGATCAGAAGGACCAGGACGACGTCGATGAAAGGCGTGACGTTGATCTCATGGGTTTCCGCGAAATCGCTGTCATCGTCGAGATCGGTATCTGCGATCGAGACCGCCATCGCCTACTCCGCCGCGCGCGAATGCGCGCCGCCATGGGTGCGGTCGAGATCGCGCGACAACAGCCGCGCCGCCGCGCCCGACGAGCGGCTGACCAGTTCGAGATAGCCTTTGGTCACGCGCGCAAAGTGGTTGTAGATAATGACCGCCGGGATCGCCGCGACCAGACCGAAGGCGGTCGCGAGCAGCGCTTCGGCGATGCCCGGGGCCACCACGGCCAGATTCGTCGTCTGCGATTTCGAGATGCCGATGAAGCTGTTCATGATGCCCCATACGGTCCCGAACAGCCCGACGAACGGCGAAGTCGCCCCGATGCTGGCGAGCAGCCCCATGCCGGTGCGGATCCGCCTCCCCTCGGCGCGAACGATTTCGGCAAAGCTCGACGCCGCGCGTTCCTTGATGCCGTCGTCGCTGGAAATTCCCGCCGACAACCGCGCCTCGCCCATCGCGGCAGCAAGCAATGCCGACAGCACGCTGTCCTTGGCGCCCAGTGAAAACTGCGCTTCCGCGAGCGACCTCGCGTCCCTGATCCTGGCGAGCGCCGCGCGAAGCTTGCGCCGCACGAACGACAGTTCGATCATCTTCGCGATGAACACCGTCCAGGTCACCAGCGAGGCGAACGCCAGCCCGACCATGACCGCCTTGACGATGATATCCGCCGCCAGGAACATCGACCATGGTGATAGCTCGCGCAGCCCGGGGGCGGTCGATTTCAGGGGTCGCGCATCGGCGGCGGTTGCCGGAACGTCGGCGAGGTTCGGCGGCGGTGCGGGCTGACTGGCTGAAGGGGACGCAGCTACCGGAGCGGGCGGCGCCACTGCCGACGGCACCGGCGCGGGTTGGACGGACGGCAGGCCCGCGGCTGGAGGCTGCGGTGCAACCGGCGCAGCGGCGCGCGACTGTTGCGCGGACGCGGACGCAACCAAGGACAGCATCACCAGCGCCGTCAGTGCTTTAAGAATCGTTCTAAACATCAACACACGATCTCCGGCCCAGTGACGATGCCATTGTGGTTATGACGCGTAACTTGACCAATTCAAGGTCAATCTGCCGATCCATTCTACAAATCGTTTTGAACATGCGATCCTGAAGGCATCGCCGATGTGACCTGCGAAATGCGGCCTCCTTCAGAACCGGTAGATTGCCTTGAGGCGAACCGTGCGTCCCTGGCCCGGCGAGATGTTATTGTTGGCGTCGGCAGAGGCCCAATAGCCCTTGTTGAAGATATTCTCGATGTTGAGCTGTGCGCGCCAGTTCTCGTTGATCGTTGCATAGACTGCGGCATCGAAACGGACAAAGCCCGGCAGCCTCACGGTGTCATCCGACGAGGCAAAGGAGTCGCCGAAATAGATCACGCCGAGCGCGGCGGCCCACATCGGGGTGATCTGATATTTGTTCCACCACGCGAACTGGTTGTAGGGCACGAGCTGGACGCGATTGCCGGCAACAACGGTGGTCGACGTGGCACTGGTAATCCTGGCGTCGGTGTAGGCATAGGCAAGCGATGATTGCCACTCGTTGTTGACGTAGCCGACCAGGCTCGCCTCAAAACCCCTGGTCAAGGTGCTGCCGGACGGAAAGAAGAAGCCGGGGTTGTTGCCGTCCGCGATCGGCTGATTGGTGCGGTTCAAATTGTAGACCGCGGTCGAGAACAACAGCTTTGGATTGATATTCCACTTCACGCCGACTTCGGTGTTTTCAAACTTCTGCGGCTCGAGAATCAAGGTGCCGTTGTTCAGTGAACTGAACTGGTCGCCGGAGGCCGGCAGGTAGGAAATGCTGTAGGCGGTGTAGATCGACAGGGTATCCACCGGCTTGACGATGATCGCCGCTTGCGGCGAGACCTTGTCATCGATCCGGGCGCGCCGGATGCCGGTGTTCATGTCGAGAGCCGCCATATCGAAACGATCGAAGCGCGCGCCGCCGATCAGCTGGATCCAGCGGGTAATTTCGACGGTGTCGCGCGCATAGGCGGATTCGATGTTGAGCCGGTAACTGCTGTTTGAGTCGGGGCTGGTGACGCCCGGCGAAAGAGCGCCCGGATATTGATGGATGAAGGTGACCGGTCCGAAATAGGTCGGAGCAAACGGATTGTCGGCAATGGTGTTGGTCCCGTTCGGGAAAATACCGGTGTTGCGGATATCCACGCCGGTCTGCTGGCCGAACTCGGTGCCGAACGCCACCGTATGCAGCGCCGGTCCGGTGTTGGTCTTGTAGACGAAGTCGGTCTGGTTGAACAAGTTGTCGCGGTTGGTGGTGTGCTGGTAGGCCGCGAGATTGAAGCTGGTATCGGCGGGATTGACCGCGCCCGACAGCGCGCCGTTGCCCGGATACGCATTCTGGTAGAACTTCTTGTAATCGGCATAGATCGTGCCGTTCTTGACGGTCAAGCCGTTTCCGAAATCATGTTCGAAAATCCCCATCGTGGTCTGAACGTCGGCGCGCGCGACATTCAGGCTTGGGCTGCCGAAAAATACCGAGAGGTCGCCGTTCGGAGCGAACGGTGTCGCGGGATTGAAGCGCGTGGCGCCGCCAACCGGCGATTGCGAGGGATTGCCCCGGTCGGAGGTGCGCTCGTCGTGAAAATATTCGTAGCTCAGCTTGAGCCAGGTATCATCGTCCAGCTTGAGCGTGACCGTCGGATTGATTCCGTAGCGCTCGAGATGGCCGAAGTCGCGGAAGGCATCGCTGCCCTCGTAAAAGGCATTGAAACGCACTGCCACGTTCTCGTTGACGGCCTGGCCGGCGTCGAGCGTGAACCGGCGATCGCCGTAAGAGCCGGTCTGGGCAGTGGCTTCATAGATCGGTACGCCATCGGCTTGCTTGAGCGTGCGATTGACAATGCCGCCGCCGGCGCCGCGACCGAAGGTCAGCGCGGCCGGCCCCTTGAGAACCTCGATGCTTTGCGCGTTGTAGAAATCCCGGAAGTATTGCACGTCGTCACGGAAACCGTTGACGAAGAAGTTGGCGCTGGAGTCCACCCCGCGAATGACGAGCTCGTCGCGATTGCCCTCGCCCTGGTGAACGGCGACGCCTGGCACGTATCGGGTGACATCGGTGAGGTTCGTAAAGCCCTGATCCCTGATGAAATCCTTTGTCAGCACACTCAGCGACTGCGGAATGTTGACCAACGGGGTGTTGGTCTTGGTCGCAACCGAGGTGTTGTTGGCATAGATACCCACCGCGCCGGCGCGCGCGTCCTGCGACTGCGCGAACGGCTTCGGCGCCGCCTGCTGCTGCGGCTCGGGTCGCCGGGCGACCTGCTGATGACGCTTCTGCCCGCCGCGATCGGCGCGGGGGCTAGCCGTGCTGTTGGCGCGGTGCTGCTGCTGCGGCGCCGTGACCTGAATGGGTGGAAGCTGCGCACCGGGATTCGCCGCTTTGTCCTCTGCCACGGTTTGCGCGTCGACCCGCGTCACGCCGGCGAGCACGCCGAACATCGCTGACGCGATCGCGATGGCGCTGGTCGCGGCGAGCAAGCTTCGTCCCGAACTGGCGCTCGTGGTCTCGCCGACCGAGACGGTTGCGATCGAACGCACCGATTCCGGCAATTTTGTCTGGCCCATTCCCAACGCCCCCTGAACCCACATCAACCCCGCTCACGCGTATAATTCGCAGCAAGCCATGGTGTGTTCGTATCGGGCGGGAAAATGGTGGTCAACGCGAATACGGCTTTTGGATTTTTGAATCCATCAAGATCAAAACCATTCTAAATCGCAGCCTGAAATCGTTCCAAGCCGAAATGTGGAGTCGTTCTAAGCTGACGCTGCAATTTCGCGCTTCGCGGGCACATGTCCGGCGCAGCGGCCCGGTGCCAAGCTTCGGCTATCGATCAGGCAGATGCGGCTACTTGGCGGCGATGCTGCCGGGCTCGGCAAAACCCTTGATGCGGTCCTTGATGTCGCGCAGCGTTTCGAGCGTGGTCTCGATCGAGGCCGCCGGAATATCCCGCAGCACGTCCGCTGCGATGGCGTCCCGCAAGCCGTCGAGATCGTCGACGAGCTGGCGGCCGCTCGCGGTGAGGAACAGCCGGTTGGCGCGGCGGTCGCGGGGATCATGCCGCCGTTCGAGCAAGCCGTGCTCGACCAGGCGATCGAGCAGTCTCACCAGCGAGATCGGCTGCAGCTCCAGCACCTCTGCCAGATCGACCTGTGAAAGCCCTTCCTGTTCGCGCAGCCGAAACAGCACGATCCACTGCGCGCGGGTGGTGCCGCGGCCCTTGGCCCGGTGATCGATGAAGGTGCGCAGCAGCCGCGAGCTTTCGACAAGTTGCGCGACCAGCTGGCGTTTCAGATTGAGCGGCATCAGATTGACGGTCCCTCCCAAACCTCTCCAAATGTTTAGGATTCTCAAGTTATAGTGTGTTTACACATAAAGTGCACGCATATTATATTTGTGCTTTGGGGGAACCTGCAGGAGACCCCATGTTGAATTTTTGAACCCGCGAGCCGGCTCGAATAGACACAGGCTGCCATGAATAAATCGCGAACGATTGTATGGGTTGCCGTGATCGCCGCCGTGTCGGCGGCTGGCTATTTCGGCTGGCAGCGGTACCACCAGGCGCAGGAAGCGGCCACAGCGGCGGCCAACGCGAAAAAATCGGCGCGCAATGCCGTTCGCGTCACCATTGCGCCAGTCCAGAAGTCCGACTTCCCGGTCTATCTGACCGGGCTCGGAACCGTTCAGGGCTTCAACACCGTGCAGGTGCGGACCCGCGTCGACGGCCAGATCGACAAGATCGCGTTCACGGAAGGCCAGCTGGTCAAGCAGGGTGATCTTCTGGTCGAAATCGATCCGCGGCCGTACCAGGCCGCCCTCGACCAGGCCAAGGCCAAGAAAGCGCAGGACGAGGCCAACCTCGCCAACGCCAATCTGGACCTGCAGCGCTACACCAAGCTCGGCGAATTTGCGACCAAGCAACAGACCGACACCCAGCGCTCGACCGTGCAGCAATTGACCGCGCAGATCGCCGCCGACGATGCCGCCATCGCCAACGCGCAGACCCAGCTCGACTATACCGCTATCAAGTCACCGATCCCGGGTGTCGCCGGCCTGCGCCAGGTCGATATCGGCAACATCGTCAATGCTTCGAGCCTGACCGCCATCGTGACGATCGCCCAGATCGAGCCGATCGCCGTGATCTTCACCGCGCCAGAAGAGCAGCTGCCCTATATCAACGAGGCGCAGGCCCGTCAGCCGCTGAAGGTGATCGCGATCACGACCGACGGCAAGAAGCCACTGGCGGAGGGTTCGCTCGCAGTGGTCAACAATCAGGTCGACACCACCAGCGGCACCATCCGCCTCAAGGCGGTGTTCGACAACAAGAACCACGCCTTGTGGCCGGGCCAGTCGGTCTCGACCCGGCTGCTGGTGAAGACGCTGAAGGATGCCACGGTGGTTCCGGACGACGCGATCCAGCACGGCGTCGACGGCCTCTATGCCTATTCAGTCAATCAGGACAACAAGGCTGAGTTGCACAAGGTCAAGGTCAGTCAGTCGATCGACGGGCGTTCGGTGGTCGATGAAGGGCTGTCGCCGGGGCAGCAGGTGATCACGGCGGGCCAGTACAAGGTCTCGCCCGGCACCCTCGTCACCACGGCGGTGGCGAGTTCGGAGGCCGCGCAGTCCAGGGTCCAGCCGGAATGAGCGACGGCATTTCGGCACCGTTCATTCGCTATCCCGTCGGCACCTCGCTGCTGATGGCCGGCATTCTCTTTGTCGGCCTCGTCGCCTATCCGCTGCTGCCGGTCGCCCCGCTGCCGCAGGTCGACTTCCCGACCATCCAGATCACCGCGACACTGCCGGGCGCGAGTCCGGAAACCATGGCGTCCTCGGTGGCGCAGCCGCTGGAGCGGCAATTCGCGCAGATTCCCGGCATCGCCCAGATGACCTCGACGAGCTATCTGGGGACCGCGGCCGTCACCATCCAGTTCGACCTCAACCGCAGCATCGACGGCGCCGCCAACGACGTCCAAGGCGCCATCAATGCCGCCAGCGGCCAGTTGCCGAAGAACCTGCCCTCGCCGCCGACCTATCGCAAGGTCAACCCGGCGGACTCGCCGATCCTGCTGCTGTCGGCGACGTCGGACTCGTTGCCGCTGACAACGGTGAGCGACGCGGTCGATGCCCAGCTCGCGCAGCAGATCAGCCAGATTTCCGGCGTCGCGCAGGTGACGATCGGCGGCCAGCAGAAACCGTCGGTCCGGATCCAGGTCGATCCCGCGAAGCTGGTCGCCAAGGGCCTGTCGCTGGAGGATGTCCGCAACCAGATTGCGATCACGACCGTCGACAGTCCGAAGGGCAATATCGACGGCGCCACCCGCGCCTACACCATCTATGCCAACGATCAATTGCTGGACTCCAAGGACTGGAACGACGTCATCGTCGCCTACCGCAATGGCGGCCCGTTGCGGATCCGCGACATCGGCCAGGCCGTGACCGGTCCGGAAGACGCCAAGCAGGCGGCGTGGGCCAATGGCAAACGCGGCGTGTTCCTGGTGGTCTACAAGCAGCCCGGCGCCAACGTCATCGACACCGTCGACAAGATCAAGGCGATGCTGCCGCGGCTGGTCGCCGCGATTCCACCGGCGATCAAGATCGAAGTCATCAGCGACCGCACCCAGACCATTCGCGCCGCGGTCTCCGACGTTCAGTTCACGCTGCTTTTGACCATTGCGCTCGTCGTGATGGTCATCTTCCTGTTCCTGCGCAGCTTCTGGGCCACCGTCATTCCCGCCGTGACGGTGCCGCTGGCGCTGCTCGGCGCCTGTGCGCTGATGTGGATATTCGGCTACACCCTCGACAATTTGTCGTTGATGGCGCTCACCATCGCCGTCGGATTCGTGGTCGACGACGCCATCGTGATGCTGGAAAACATCACCCGTTATATCGAGGACGGCGAGAAGCCGCTCGCCGCGGCGTTCAAGGGCGCCCGCGAAATCGGTTTCACCATCGTGTCGATCAGCGTTTCGCTGGTCGCAGTGCTGATCCCGCTGTTGCTGATGGGCGGCATCATCGGACGGCTGTTCCGCGAGTTCGCGGTGACGCTCGCCATGACGATCTTCGTCTCCATGGTGGTGTCGCTGACGCTGACGCCGATGATGGCGTCGCGCTTCCTGCGCGCCCACGGCGAAACCAGCCACGGTTGGTTCTATCAGTGGAGCGAGCGCGGTTTCGACGCGATGCTGCGGGGCTACGAGCGCGGCCTCGACCTCGCCCTGCGCTGGCGATTGACGACGCTCGCGATCTTCTTCGCGACGCTGGCGTTGTCGGTCTATCTGTTCATCGTCATTCCCAAGGGCTTCTTCCCGCAACAGGACGTCGGATTGATCACCGCAACGTCCGAAGCCGCGCAGGACATTTCCTTCGCCGCCATGGAGAATAAGCAGGAGACCCTGGGCAAGATCGTGCAGGCCGACCCTGACGTCGCCAGTGTCGCCATGGCGATCGGTGGCAGCGGCCGGGCCGGCAACAACGGTAACCTGTTCATCACGCTGAAACCGCGCGACCAACGCAAGGCGAGCGCCCAGCAGATCATCGCCCGGCTGCGTCCCAAACTCGAAAAGGTCGAGGGCGCGCGGCTCTATATGCAGGCGGCCCAGGACGTGCGGCTGGGCGGCCGGCCGACACGAACCCAGTTCGAGTTCACGCTGCAGGATGCCAATCTGGACGAACTCGGCGAATGGGCGCCGAAGATCCTGGCGAAGATGCGGACCTTGCCCGAGCTGCGCGACGTCGCGACCGATCAGCAGAGCCAGGGCACCACGCTGCAGTTGAAGATCAATCGCGACACCGCCGCGCGCTACGGCATCCAGCCGCAGCTGATCGACGATACGCTCTACGATGCGTTCGGCCAGCGGCAGGTCACGCAATATTTTACCCAGCTCAACAGCTACCATGTGATTCTGGAGATCCTGCCGGCGCTGCAGGGCAGCCTCGACACCCTCAACAAGCTCTACATCAAGTCGCCCTTGACCGGCGAGCAGGTGCCGCTGGCGACGTTCGCGACCTGGACCAGCGTGCCGGTCCGTTCGCTTTCGATCAGTCATCAGGGCCAGTTTCCGGCCATCACCATCAGTTTCAACCTCGGCCAGGGCGTGGCCCTCGGGCAGGCGACCGATGCCGTGCAGCGGGCGATGGCCGATCTCGGCGCGCCGGCCACGCTGAATTCGAGTTTCCAGGGCACCGCGCAGGCATTCCAGCAGTCGCTCGGCACCGTGCCGCTGTTGATCATGGCGGCGCTGGTGGTGGTGTACCTGATCCTCGGCATTCTCTATGAGAGCTATATCCATCCGCTGACGATCCTGTCGACGCTGCCCTCGGCCGGCGTCGG
>Ga0208849_1000250_pt1 | contig 52227 bp, 34 predicted proteins | sample NGESurdeep072012_10_FD_184470 | JGI IMG/M metagenome (GOLD analysis project Ga0208849, IMG submission 184470) | Arctic peat soil microbial communities from Barrow, Alaska - NGEE Surface sample 53-3 deep-072012 (SPAdes) | ecosystem: Environmental > Terrestrial > Soil > Wetlands > Peat ... | reverse complement strand
TTTCCTTGCCAGGAGTTCGGCATTGTGCGGTGGCGCCCGGCGTCCTTCTCCCCTTGCGGGAGAAGGTGTCGGCGAAGCCGACGGATGAGGGGTCGCGCGGAAATCGCCGTTTAGCGTCAAAGGTTTAACCCGATGACGCCATCGACCCCTCATCCAACCCCTTCGGGGGCCACCTTCTCCCGCAAGGGGAGAAGGACCACATGGGATTCAACTCCAAACGACTGTTTTCACTGATGGTTTTTGAGATGTGTGCCGACACTAGGGCTAGACCAGGGGGTTTGTTGCTCCTGTCCCCGTTTCTGCACCGATTGGCCTCACGTCACCCAGATTGCCCGCCGCCGCTCGCGCAATGCGCGCATCGATCCGGGCGAAGGCCCTCGCATCCGGAAGGGCGTGAAACCATTTCGCAAACTCCGGCGTTTGGCGAACGGCGATCATTGGTGTGACTTTTAGTTTACACTCCGGGGTTTCGTCAAGACGCGCGCTTGGGGGAGATGGATCATTCATTCGAAATGTCCCGCGATCCTCGACGCCCCTTGCGCTGGCGAAAGCCCAAGGATTCGCCAGTTCATTCTCTTCCACTGCGAGAGCAACAGTGCAGCGACAAGGAGCACAGGGGCCAATTTCACGAAGGGTCCCAGCCGGGGATAGCGGTCGAACACGTGAGGTGTATTGTAGTACATCCAAGCAGAAAGCGCCGCAGTATAGGCCAGGTTGAGCAATATTGGCCATCGACTCATGCGCAGAGACGCCACGGTCAGATATGACGCCCAACAAAACGTCCCGATTACGTATGCGGTTACGACCGCGGGTTCACGGCCGTAACCGGCCGACAGGCGCCATAGCGGCGCCAGGGTGATGAGGAGCCAAAGAGCGACCCCAACTTTAGTCAAGACCGGCGACTTCGCTAACGCGGCCTCCAACGGCTACTCCGCCGCGATCAAGGTCGCGCCGGGGACGTTGGCGCGGCGGGAGCGGTAGGTGGCGATGCGGGCTTCGATCTCGGGGCGGAAGTGGCGGAAGAGGCCCTGGATGGGCCAGGCGGCGGCGTCGCCGAGGCCGCAGATGGTGTGGCCTTCGACCTGGCTGGCGACGTCGAGGAGCATGTCGATCTCGGCGGGCTCGGCCTCGCCGGTGACCATCCGCTCCATGATCCGCCACATCCAGCCGGTGCCCTCCCGGCACGGGGTGCATTGGCCGCAGCTCTCGTGTTTGTAGAAATAGGCGAACCGGGCGATCGTGCGGACGATGTCGCAGTCCTTGTCCATGACGATCATCGCCGCCGTGCCCAGACCGGATTTCAGACCCTTGAGCTGATCGAACTCCATCAGCGCCGTCTCGGCTTCCTCGGCGCTGATCATCGGCACCGAACAGCCGCCGGGGATCACCGCCTTGAGGTTTCCCCACCCGCCGCGCACGCCCCCGAAATGCTCGTCGATGAGCTGGCGCATGGGGATCGACATCGCCTCTTCGACAACGCACGGCCGGTTGACGTGGCCGGCGGCGCTCATCAGCTTGGTTCCGGTGTTGTTCGGCCGGCCGAAGCTCGCGAACCATTCGGCCCCCCGGCGCAGAATCTCCGGGGTGACGGCGATCGATTCGACGTTGTTGACCGTGGTCGGACAGCCATAGACCCCGGAGCCGGCCGGGAAGGGTGGTTTGAGCCGCGGCTGGCCCTTCTTGCCTTCGAGGCCCTCCAGCAGGGCCATCTCGTCGCCGCAGATGTAGGCCCCGCCGCCGTGGGTGACACGAATGTCGCAATCCCAGCCGTGGATGTTGTCCTTGCCGATCAGCCGCGCTTCCAGGGCCTCGGCCAGCGCCGCCTCGAGATGCTCGCGCTCAAGGACATATTCACCGCGGATATAGATGAAGCAGTCGTGCGCCCGGATGGCGTAAGAGGCCAGCAGGCAGCCCTCGATCAGGCGATGGGGATCGCCGCGCATGATCTCGCGGTCCTTGCACGTCCCCGGCTCGGATTCGTCGGCGTTGACGACCAGATAGTGCGGCCGGGCGCCCTCCTGTTTGGGCATGAAGGTCCACTTCAGGCCGGTGGAGAAGCCGGCCCCGCCCCGTCCTCGCAGGCCGGAGGCCTTGATCTGCTCGCAGATCCATTCCGGCGTCTGGGAGAGCATGTCGGCGGTGCCGTTCCACACCCCGCGCGCCTTGGCCCCCTCCAGCCGCCAGTCATGGAGGCCGTAGAGGTTGGTGAAGATGCGGTCCTTGTCTTCGAGAATTCCAGGCATTTTCAGGTCCGGCCGTTGGCATCGAAGGGGTGGGCGCGGACCCAGGCGGCGCGCTTGAAGACCGAGACCACGAACAGCGCCCAGCCGACCGCGATCACCGCCGCGCCGAGATAGACTCCCCAGCCAGGCACACCGGCCATGTAGCGCGAGCCGACCAGGATCAGCGTTCCCAAAAGGCAGGCCACGAACCCGGCGTTTCGCGTCCCCCGATACAAGGCGCGGACGCTGTCGATGTAGGCCGACTTGCGGGCGAGGTCAGCCGCCTCCCGGTCCGGAGCGCGGCCTTCCAGGCCGCTCTTTTCGGCGCTGTCCGGCGAATGCGGGCTGGAAGCCCGCGCTCCGAAGGAAGGAGCGGTCATGCCGTCGCCTTGGCCAGGTTCGGGAGGGAAAAGGGTTTGGCGCGCGATCCGTCGTAGAGCGCCGGATCGGCGAGTGTGGTCGGCCCGCCTTCGGGCGCGCAGCCCTGGCGGCCGATCGCCGAACCCGGCGGCGGCGTCCGCCCGGCGGCGAATTCGTCGAGGATGTGACCCAGCGACTCCACGGTCAGGTCCTCGTAATAGCCGTCGTTGATCGCCACCATCGGGGCGTTGACACAGGCGCCCATGCACTCGACCTCGACCCAGGCAAACCGTCCGTCCACGGAAGGATGGTCACGCCGGCCGATCCGGTGTTCCAGCAGGCTCTTCAGCGCTTCCGATCCGCGAAGCTGGCAGGGCGGGGTTCCACAGACGCTGACCACCGCCACCGTCGCCATCGGCTCGAGATGGAACATGGTGTAGAAGGTGACGTTCTCCAGCACCCGGATGACCGGCGTCGCGAGCATTTCGGCGACTGCCCGCAGCGCCGGCTCGGGGACCCACCCCTCCTGCTTCTGGACCAGCCACAGCAGGGGCACGATCGCCGACTGCTGGCGGCCGGCCGGGAACCTGGCGATCCAACCCTTGGCTTTTTCGAGAGACTCCGGGCTGAAGACGAAGGACGGCGGCTGCGTCCTCGAAAGACGGCGCACGCTCACCGGTCGATTTCTCCGAACACGATGTCCAGGGAGCCGAGGATGGCGCTGACGTCGGCGAGCATGTGGCCGCGATTCATCCAGTCCATGGCCGCCAGATGCGGAAACCCCGGCGCGCGGATCTTGCAGCGATAGGGCTTGTTGGTGCCGTCGGCCACCAGATAGACGCCGAACTCGCCCTTGGGGGCCTCGACGGCCGCGTAAATCTCACCCTCCGGCACGTGATGGCCTTCGGAATAGAGCTTGAAGTGGTGGATCAAAGCCTCCATCGACCGCTTCATCTCGCCCCGGCGCGGCGGGGTGACCTTGTGGTCGTCGGAGAGCACGAGCCCAGGCGTTTTACGTAGTATATCAATTGTTTGCCGCATGATTTTGATCGACTGGCGCATCTCCTCGACGCGGCAGAGATAGCGGTCGTAACAGTCTCCGTGGACGCCGAGCGGAATCTCGAATTCGAGTTCGTCGTAGCATTCGTAAGGCTGACTGCGCCGCAGGTCCCAGGCCACTCCCGACCCCCGCAGCATCACGCCGGTGAAGGACCAGGCCAGCGCCTGCTCGCGGCTCACCACGCCGATATCGACGTTGCGCTGCTTGAAGATGCGGTTGCCGGTGATCAGCCCCTCGATGTCGTCGAGGACTTTCGGGAACGTCGTCGTCCAGCGCTCGATGTCGTCGATCAGAGCCTCGGGCAAGTCCTGGCGGACGCCGCCGGGCCGGAAGTAGTTGGCGTGCATCCGCGCCCCCGAGGCGCGCTCATAGAACACCATCAGCTTCTCGCGTTCCTCGAAACCCCACAGCATCGGCGTCATCGCGCCGACGTCCATGGCCTGGGTGGTGACGTTGAGGATGTGGCTGAGGATCCGGGTGAGTTCGGAATAGAGGACGCGAATGAGCGAGGCCCGGCGCGGAACCTCCAGCCCCATCAGCCTCTCGATGGCCAGGATGAAGGCATGCTCCTGGTTCATCGGCGCGACGTAGTCGAGGCGATCGAAATAGCCGGTGTTCTGGGTGTACGGCCTCGCCTCGATCAGCTTCTCGGTGCCCCGGTGAAGAAGCCCGATGTGCGGATCCACCCGTTCGACCAACTCCCCGTCCAACTCCAGGACGAGCCGAAGAACGCCATGGGCAGCCGGATGTTGCGGCCCGAAGTTGATGTTGAACCGGCGTACCGGCGTCTCCGGGACCGGGCCGGTTTCGGGGATGATCTCGGTCGCGCCGGCCGGGGCGTTGTCCCCGGTCATGGACCCTTCCCCACCTTCTCGTCGCCCGGCAGTTCGTAGTCGTAGCCCTGCCCTGGCTTGACGTACTCCGCGCCCTCCCACGGCGAGAGGAAATCCCAGTCGCGGAATTCAACCGACTTTACAGGCTCGTAGACCACGCGCTTCAACGCGTCGTCGTAGCGGACCTCGACGTAGCCGGTCATCGGGAAGTCCTTGCGCAACGGATGGCCGTGGAAGCCGTAGTCGGTGAGGATTCGCCGCAGGTCCGGATGGCCGGCGAAGAAGATCCCGTACATGTCGAAGGCCTCGCGCTCGTACCAGTCGGCGGCGGGGAAGACTCCGACCACCGAGGGCACCGGCGTGTCCTCGTCGGTCTCCACCTTGACCCGGATGCGCCGGTTCCGGGTCATCGACAGCAGATGGTAGACGACATCGAAGCGCAGCGGCCGTTGCGGATAATCGGCGCCGCAGAGATCGATGAGCTGGTGGAAATCGAACCCCGGGCTGTCGCGCAGCGTCGTCAGCACGTCGATGATCCGGTGGGCCGGCGCGGCCACGGTGAGCTCGCCGAACGCCACCACGAAGCCGCTCACGGCGCCGGCGCAATCGGCCACCACCCGCTCGCCGAGGGCGGTCAGATGGTCATCCGAGACACGCCAACTCATCGCTCTATGGTCCCGGTGCGGCGGATCTTTTTCTGCAGCTGAAGCACGCCGTAGACCAGCGCCTCGGCGGTGGGCGGGCAGCCGGGCACGTAGATGTCCACCGGCACGATGCGGTCGCAGCCGCGGACCACCGAATAGCTGAAATAGTAGTAGCCGCCGCCGTTGGCGCAGCTGCCCATGGAAATCACATAGCGCGGCTCGGGCATCTGGTCGTAGACCTTGCGCAGGGCCGGGGCCATCTTGTTGGTCAGGGTGCCGGCGACGATCATCACGTCGGACTGGCGGGGTGAGCCGCGCGGCGCGAAGCCGAATCGTTCCAGGTCATATCGGGGCGTCGCCGACTGCATCATCTCGATGGCGCAGCAGGCGAGGCCAAAGGACATGAACATCAGCGAGCCGGTGCGCGCCCAGGTGATCAGGTCGTCGGCGGCGGTGACCACGAACCCCTTGTCGGCGAGCTGACCGGAGACTCCGTCGAAATAGGGATCGTGCGCCCTGGGATCATAGCCCGGAGCCGAGGCGCGACCGGCGGCCAGGGCGGGCGGCTCTATTCCCATTCCAGCGCGCCCTTCTTCCACTCGTAGACGAAGCCGACGGTGAGCACGGTCAGAAAGCTCATCATGCTCCAGAAGGCGAACTGGCCGGCGGCGTGCGGCAGCTTCATCAGCGCCACCGCCCAGGGGAACATGAACGCCACCTCAAGGTCGAAGATGATGAACAGGATCGAGACCAGATAGAAGCGGATGTCGAACTTCATCCGCGCATCGCCGAAGGCGTTGAACCCGCACTCGTAGGACGACAATTTTTCCGCATCCGGCGCCCGGGGCGCGATCACCGCCGCCGCCAGCATGAACCCGATCCCCAGCGCCGCGGCGACGGCCAGGAAGATGACGATCGGCAGATACTGCAGCAGGAAGGCGTTCATGGCCGCCTTCTAGCCCATGCTCGCGAACCGTTCAAAGTCCCCCGCGGAGCGCGGCCTTCCAGGCCGCTCCTCGCGGCGAGGCTTGCGGGCTGGAAGCCCGCGCTCCGGCTTCACGGCCGGTTGACCAACCCCGGCACGGACCCTATCAGAGCCGGCTCGACGCGGGTGTAGCTCAGTTGGTTAGAGCGCCGGCCTGTCACGCCGGAGGTCGCGGGTTCAAGTCCCGTCACTCGCGCCATACGCCGTAAGGCCTTGCGGCGATCGGCCAAAAGCCATTCCAAGTCCGTTCCAACTGGTCCGTTCCGACTCCGTGCCGTCCAAACAAGCGAAAGCCCCCGCCTCCGGTGAGGGAGACAGGGGCTTGGCTCTGGCACCACCCGTGGAGTCACGCCACGGGACGTTTGGTCAGGCGGTCACGCTGCGGCGACCACCGTCGAGAGCTTGGCCTCGAGCTTGGCGACGACGCCGTTGATGATGGCGTCCACGATCGGCTCGGCCAGGACCCCGAACGGGATCTTGGAGAGCGCCGCGTTGGCGATGTCGTCGAGCAGGGGCGCGACGGCGGCCTCGGCGGAAGCGGCGGCGGTCTGAACGTCGGCGACGGCCTGTTGCGCGGCGGGGTTGCTCGCCGCCGAGCCCTCGAACAGCTTCACGACATCCCCGAACAGGGTTGAGAAAATCGACATTGGTGGTTCCTTTCAGGCGGGAGGTTGGGCCGGGGCGTCCGCCTGGTTGACGGCTCCGGTCTGAGTGAGCTTGTCCGCGAGTTTCGATCCGCCGGCGACGGTGAGGGCGCCGGCCAGGGCGCCGACGATGGTCGCGAGCAACGTGGTGTTGGCCGCTGGAACCGGCACGAAGGCCATGACCCCGCCGAGCGCGCCGAGGATGATGAGCGAGGCGATGGCGAGGCACGTCTGAGAGTTGGGAGGATTCATTCCGGGTCTCCAGGCCAGCGGGTGGAAGCGGTTATGATCGTCCAGAGCCACAGGCCGAGGATGCCGAGGATGCCACCGACGATGAGGCCCCACGCGACGACGGACAGGAAGGCGGTGGCGAAGTCACGCATTGGAGCCGGCCATGGAGAGGGCTCTGGCGGTCACATCGTTCAGGCGATTGGTCCACCCGGCGCCGAAGCGGGGATACGTCGGGAGGCTCTTGTAGGCCGCGAGCCTAGCGGCGCGGATCGCGTCTATGATCCCCGGCGCGTGGAACGACGCCACGGCGGCGAGGGTGATCTTGCCGATCGATCCATCGACCGTGACGCCCACGGCCTCTTGCAGCGTCCTGACAGCCCGTCCGGGTCCCTGGTTCACCGCTTCGTCGAAGCACATCAGATCGACGCCGGCCGGCAGATCATCGCCGTGAACCGCGTCCCAGTAGTCGGCGCGGTAGATCGGGGCCACGTCGGACGGCGTGAGGGCCTTGAGTTCCGCGGGTGTGACCGTGCGTCCGACCCATTGCTCATAGACGCCGAGCGTGACCCCGAGCATGGTCGCGCCGCCGGGGTCTTCCGGATCATCGCTGAAGCCGCCCTCGTATCCGAGGATGATCGGCAGACAGGTGGCAAAGTTGCCAGCGGCCATCGGAACCCCCTCGATGTCAGTGCGTTGATGCGGTGCGCGCGGCTCAAGCAGCGTGCGGAAATCAGCCCCCGGCGTGTCCCCCGCGTCGGGGGTTTTCGCGTCAGTGGATCGCGGTTCGCCAGAGCGCCTCGATGAGCCCGAGGCCCGGCTTCCACGCCGCGTCGGCCACCTTGGCGAGGATGAACAGGCCAGAGCCCCACATGCCGATCGAGCGCATCACTTTGCCGGGTGACCAGAGCGCGACGGGCTTCTTGCCGTCCTCGCCGAGCCCGAGGGCGCCAATGATCGTCTCGACTTTGACGCCCACGGCGTGAGCCGCCAGAGCGGCGGCGCCAGCCTTCTTGGCGATCGCCGCCTGACCACTGGCGATCTTGTCACGCGCGGCCTTGGCCTCGGCGAAGGCTTTCCGAGTCTCCGCCCGATGCTCATCGAGGCAGGCGTGGAGGTCCGGGATCGTCGCCAGCCAATCCGTGATCGGCGCTTCGGCGGCCGGGCGCTTTGAAGATGTCATTCGGCCTCCGTTGACTTACGCGCGGCTTGACTCGTGGATCGCCGAGGAATCCTCTGGTCTCTCGCGGCCGGAGGCGGTCAGGCGGTTGATGGAGCGGGGGCTTGGACGGGAAGTTTGAAATCACCGTAGCGCTCGCGCTGCTCGCGCTGCTCGCGATGCCGGGGATGGCGACGGCGCAAACCCAATGCTTTCCGAACAATCCTTCGATGCCCTCTGCCGGCACGACCTGTTATGATAATCGGCCTCCGGCGCTGCCGCCGGCGCCCTCATACGATCAGTCGGTCATTCTACCCCGCGCACCTGGTGAGTGCGGCCTTCTGAACCGCGCGTGCCGGGCGCGGGCGGCGGAAGTGTCCGCCCTCATCCAGCGCGGAGACTGCCAAGGCGCCGTCAATCGCGCATTGCAAGACAATGATTTTGCCCTCGCCGAGAAAGCAAAAAGTCTGTGCGCGCCCCGATAGAGCTCCCCATCACCGACGCTGAGTTCACCGTCATTCGCGGTCCCGATCCGCTGGCCGGCTACGAGAAGCGCATCCGGTGGCTGTTCGGAATGATCCTCATCGCCAAGCGCGCCATCGAGTCAGACGAGGGACGGCGGCGAAGGCGGGATGTCCGATGGTTCCTGTGGGGCTTTATTGGACTTGCGATGCTGGGACCGGCCCTGCTTTCCCTGATAGCGTTCCTACGGCGCCTGCTATTGCAGTAGGCGCGAGCCTTGCCCGGTAGGCGTTGACGTATGGCGCGAGCGACGGGTGAGAATAGGCGAAGCTTTGGAACATCTGATCGACGGCGCCAGGCCGCGCGGCGCGGGCCTTGAGCATCGTCCGGGCAAAGCCGGGAGAGGCTAGAAGCCTCGCCGCGCCATTACCCATCGTTCCTAGGGCGGCGAGCAATGCTGCCGCCCCCAGCGCACCGTGAATGCCTCCCTCGCGGAAGCCTTCCCCCAGGAGAGCCATGCCCCCAATGATGCCGCCGGCATGACCAGAATTGGAGTGGTTGTAGAACTTGCTCGCCGCCTGTTGATCGCTTGCGATCTGGTTGAAGGCGTCCATGTCCCCGGCGAGGCCGCCGCGCCCGAAAATGGCGGCTTTCCCCTCCAGCGTCATCTTGCCATAGGCCGTCGCGAACCGGAGCGGGCTGAACGTGCCATCCGGCGTCGTTCCCATGGTGTGGATCGTGCCGGCGGTGAAATTGTTTCACGAGTCCGGGTCGAGGGACCGCTTCAGCCGCTGGACAGTCTGGAGATCGGCCCGCGCGCCGCCCTGCGCCGCCGCCACGACCTTGTTGTAGGCCGCTTCCGGCGTTGGCGCGTTGAGCACGCTGGAAAGCGTATCATCGACGCGGGCGTGCATGGCCGAATTGTAAGTGTCCGCCCGCTCCAACGCGTCCTGAGCATTCACCCCAGACCTGATCGCCATGCGCGGCGTCTGGCCGGCCGCGATGGCGTCCGTTCTAGCCACCGGGCCGGCGCCCTGCATGATGTCGCTCGACAAAGCCCCGTAGAGCCCTTTGAGCCTCGCCTGGTCCGTATCGCCGAGGGTCTGGTCGCGGAGCATCGTGCCAACATCGGTGCGCAGCGCCCGCGCTTCGCCGAAGTTGAGATTCCCCCCCGCGTTCTGGATGCGCGACTGGATATCGACGAGCTTGGGTGAGACGCTCTTGACGTAGCTGGCCCCAAGGGTCGGGAACTTGGCGATCTCGTCGTTCACCGCGCCGAGCGTGTTGCTCATCGGGATCAGGGTCGGGCTGCTGTCGATGGCGTTGATCGGTTCATAGAGGCGGTCGGCCGTCGTCTTCATGCCGACCACGGCCTGGTTCGCGCCGGACTGGAGGGCGCTTCCTGCTTGAAACGGCGTGGTCGCCGGCCCCAAGGACGATGCGGTATCGACCAGGCCGCCCCGCAGTTGGCCGGCCGTTGTCGCCGCCCCGGCCTCCAGAGGCGAGCCAGCAAGGGGCATCCCCTTGAGGGTTTGGGCGATCTTCTGGACGCTCGTTGATCCGTTGACCGCGAGCATGGGATTGACGCCTACGCGGTTATAGGGCGCGAGGACATCCGCGCCAGACGATGGATGGGCCGGGCCAAGCAGGCCGCCGAGCGCCGCGCCGCCGGCCATCCCCTCGACGGCAGGAAGGAGCGTCTGGGCGAGAACTTGGCCAGCATCGCCCCGCGCATGGCCGCTTGCGTTGATGCCCCCGAGCAAGCCACCTTGCGCCGCGCCCTGCAAGAGCCGGCCGCCGATGCTCGCCGCCTTGGCTTCTGGAAGGAGGAAGCCCTGCGTCACCTGTCCAGGGAACGAGCCGATCAATGAAGCCAGCGGGTGGAAGTCCTGCGCCTGGGAGGTGAGCGCATTCTCGTGCGTCAGGTTGGCGCTGTAGGTTTGTCCAGGATTTGCGCCGCCCGCAACCGGGAGGACGCTATCCATGAAGGCCGCGCCCTTATCCGCCCATCCCCCGCTCACGCCATTGGCGAAGCTCCGCACGAGCGCCCCCAGGCTCCCGAGCGGGCCGGTGTCCACCATCGGCGCTTGAATCTCGCCACGCCCGAGGCCGGCGAAGCCGTTCATCACGCTAGGCACGGGCGGCGCCGAAACGGGTGCCCCCGATCCATCGTCGGTGAACTCTTGAAGTGAGAGCGTCTTCGGGGCCGGGACGGTCGCGACGGGGGGCGGCGTGGCGTCGTCAGGCGGCGACCCGACGGGGCCGAGGTAGTAGGCGGTGACGCCGCCGGTGTCTTGAGGCGGCGCTTCCGATTGGAAATCCTCGGGTGAAAGTTGTTCGCCGGCCATCTATTGCATCACGAAGGCTTTGCCGTTCCAGACGCCCGGCCCGCGCGGCCCCCAGTAGGTGCGACCGGGGACCGGCTGGGCTGGAATGGGATCGCGCGCCCATTTCGGGACAGGCGGAAGCGAGGGGGGACTCTCGCCCACGTCTTGGGGCTGGAAACCGTGCTGCTGCGCCAGCGCCGCATCCTTCTGCGCGAGGTCGTTGGCCGCGTCCACATGGGCCTTTGCGTAGGACCATGTCGTGCGGCCGATCTGGCGGATCACGGCCGGGGTGAGGAAGCCATTTCCGGTCGCGTTGAGGATTTGGCCCTGAAGCTCCGCCGGAAGGCCGGTGTGGTCCATCAGGATCTTGACCATGCCCGTCCGAATGACGCCGGTTGGGTTCAGGGACTTGGCGAGGGTGTCGATGGCGGCCATGTCGACGATTCCCCCTGGCGCGGCGGAATTGATCGTCTGCGTGAGGCCCACGAGCGGCGCGACATTGCTCTCCGCCGCTTTGTATTGATCGGAGCCGTAGAACGCTTTTCGGTTCGACTGGACCTCGTCCATGCCGAACTCCGGCTTCATTTCCGTGACCTGGCCGTTGGCCGGGTTCACCTGATAGGTCGAGTGCGGATTGCCGCCAGGGACTTGGGTTCCGGGGACGGTGCGGAACTGCGCGGCATTGCTCGGGCCGGCCACCACGGCGCCGGGGACGACGTTGGCGCCAAGGCGTGGGGCGTTCGCAGCGGGATCGGGCGCCGGGCCGATCAGGTGCGCCGTTCCGCCCGAGCCGGCCATGACCTGGCCGCGCATCTGCGGGCCGACTCCGAAGTGAACGTGGTTGCCTTCGTCGATGACCTGATCAAACGGAACGCCAGACTGGACGATCCTCTGGATTGCGGCTTGGTTTGACATGCCGCGCGGCGGGATGAAGTCGTAAGCGAAGCCATTGCCCGGGATGTGTTCGGACGTGGGCGAGCCGCCGACCGCGGCGTTGCGCGCCGCCGACCGGGCGCCGGACGTGATCTGAACGCGCGGGGCGCCCAAGAGCCCTCCGATGAAGCCTCCCGGATCGCCAGTCATGGCGGCCACGGTGTTAGGGGTCATTTGCTCGCCGACCGGAGCCCCGGAGGTCAGGCGCGGCGCGTTAGCCGCAAGATTGGGGAGGGGTCCGACTTGCGCGGGAGGCTGGGCGCCGGGCGGGAAGTAGCCGGGCGAGCCTGGCTGACCGCTCCCGATCTGCGGTGGTGGCGTGCCCCCGAAGTTCATCGTTGGCAGGATGCCCGGCGCCTTCTCACCAGGCGCGAGCGTGGTCGGGATGGCGACGGACTGGCCGGTCAGACCGGTTCCCTGGTCAATCAGCGCGCCGGTCTTGTCGTCCTGAGAGATGACACCCCCGAGCGATGCGCCGGACTGAAAGCCGTTGCCGGTGAAGGCATACGGCTTGTTGTTGCCCGGCGAGATCCCTGTCTGGGTATTGAACCGCGCCTGGCCACCGGGGCCGAAATAGCGCGTGGTGGTCCCGGCCGCGCCGGTCTGCGGAGCGTAATTGGCGGAGAGGTTCTCCCCGAGTTTGCCGGGATTGGTCACTAGCGCCAGGCGCTCTTGCGGGTCGGTGACCGTGGATGCCTGCTGACGATAGAGCGCCGCCTGATAGAGCCCCTGCGCCAACTCGAGGCTCTTCTGATACAGCGCCAGCCGGTGCTCGTCCTGCATCATGCCGAGGCCTGGCAGGATCGAGCCCAAGAGGCCGTGCTTTCCGATTTGTGGCGGCGGCGGCAAGCCGAGACTGGCCGCCATGCCCGCTATCCCACCTTGCGGCGGTTGCTGCGGGGCCGGAGGCGGCGCTTGTGGGCCTTGATCTTGCGGCGGCGGCAAGAGGCCAGGTGATTGCGCCGAGCCCGGCAGAAGGCCCTGCTGGGGTGCCGGAGGGGCTTGCGGGGCCTGGGCGGCAACGAGCGCTTGGGCGATCCATGGCGGCAGCGTGGGCGTCTGAGCGGCGATACCGTTCGGATCTAGGAGGCCGCCATAGGAGCCATCAGCCATAGCGCCCTCCTAGGGCCGGAAGGAGCCCCGGCATCGGTTTGAAGCCGGTCGGGGGTTGACCCTGACCGGCTCCCGCGAAAGGCGTGAACGGCGCCGGGAGGGGAGAAAGGGCGCCCTGCGCGGGTTGACTTGGGGCCGCGCCGCCGAACTGAGCCATTCGTTGCGCCAAGGTCGAGTCCCCGATGGACGGCTGCGCGCCGGCCGCTTGGGCGTCCGGCCCGAGCAAGCCGCCGAACGTCTGCGACTGATCGGCCAGCGGAGGGACCGGGCCGGCGAAGCTGTCCTGCGCGGCAATGCCGCTCGGATCGATCAGGCCGCCATAGTTCGACGGGTCCGGAAGCAGGCCACCTTGAAGATAGTCGCCGACCGACGAAAGGAGGCCCATCTAGCCGCCCAACAATGCAAGGTCTTGGGGCGCGAGACTAAACCCGCTGCTGGTCCCCTGGCCGCTCGACTGCGACGTTCCGAGCACCGGGTTACCGGCCAGTCCGAGCGCCTGGTTGATGAGCTGCTGCATCGTGACCTTGTTCCCGAGGTTGGTCTGGAACTGCCCCTGATTGGCGGAGAGCACGTTCTGCGACTGCTGCTGCTGTTGCGCGCCGACCGTGCGGATGAGATTGGCCAGGGCGGTTCCCTGGCTGACCTGCTGGCCAGACATGGCCGCGAGTGAATTGCCGGCGTTGAGGTTGAGGCCCGCGCCCGCGATCCCGGCCGACTGGTTGGATGTGGACGCGGCCTGCTTCGCCGCGATATCGGCAAGCGCCGACTGCTGTGCGTTGGAATAGTTCGCTTGGTTCAGCCCGGCGTAGGTCTGGGCGCCGGTGAGGGCGTATTGCTGGTTGGTGAGGGCGTTCTGAACCGCCGAGCGGTCCCCGCCGAAAGCGCCTGCCGAGGTCGCAGAGGCGTTGTTGGCGTTGTCGGCTACTTGGTTCTGCTGATTCAGGTTCGCCATCGTCGTGTTGACGACATCCTGGGTGTAGGGGTTGAGATACGGCGAGAGGTCGGTCCCGGCCAGTTGTCCGGCCTGGACCTGGGACGGCTGGAACCCGGCGACCTGACCCGCCGCCCCAATTCCCTGGTTCAGCGCCGCCATTCCGGTTCCGGACGTGGCGATGTTGGCCAGGGCCGTGTTGCCCGCGGTCTGAGTGTCGTTCATCGGCGCGACGAGCTGGCCAGTGTATTGGCTCGGCGTGTTCGCGACGAGGCTTTGCGCGTCGGCGTAGTTTCCGAGCAGCGCGCCCTTGATCTGAGGGTCGAGTTGCTGCTGCGACGTGGACTGGGTGGACTGCTGAGAGTCGGACTTGCTACCCATCGGGTCGTTCAAGGTCGTCCAGAACGGGCCGGAGATCATGCTCTTGCCAATCGGCGCCGGGGCTGATGATGCTGAGGACATCGGCCGGCGGATCGAGGCAATGACGGATGACGACAGTGCGCCTGCCCTACGTCCGTCGTAAGCGCGGCAACCTCTTCTGGGAGCCGACGCCGGCCATGCGGGCCAGGGGCTTCCTGCCGAGCGCCTTAGGTCCCGAGAGCCCGGAGAGCATCGCCCGGGCCGGGAAGCTCTACGCGGACTGGCGCAAGGCGCTGACGACCCCAGAGCGCGGCACGACGTGGCCGACGGGATCGCTGGGCCACTTCTTCGATCGGATGAAGCTGACGGCCAAGTGGGCGAAGAAGAAGCCCCGGACGCGTGAGGACTATGACCGCGCCGCGCCGCACCTCCAGGGACTGTTCGCCAAGCGCCTCACCGCGATCTCGGTCGATGATTGCGAGCGCCTGGCGGACGATCTGCAAGCCTCGCGCGGCGGCCATGAACGCTATCGGACGATCAAGGTCCTGCGCGCCATCTTCGCCGACGCCATCGTGAGGTTGAAGCTCACCGGCTACCCATCCCCGGCCAAGGGCTTTCCCAACCCCCAGCCTCGCGGCCGATCGGCGATATGGCTCGGGGCCGAGGTCGTCGTTCTGATCGCCACTGCCGAGCGCGAGGGCTATGCTGGCATGGCCATCGCGATCCGCATCGCCTGGGACACGCTGTTCTCCCCGGTCGATGTGTGGTCGATCACCAGCGCGGAGATCAAGCGCGACGGCGCCGGGGCCTACATCGAGCGCGACCGGACGAAGACCGGAAAAACCGCTTTCGGCGACCTGTCGCCGGCGACGTGTAAAGCGATCGAGGATTATCGAACAGGTCTCGCCTTCGACCTCCCGGCCGACGGTCAGGTGATCCGTCAGCGCAACGGCCACGCCTACCGCTCCAAGGACACCTTCGGCGATGACTTCCGCGCCGTCCGCCTCGCGGCCTTCGGCCCCGGGGAACGCCGCCAGTTCCAGGACCTGCGCCGATCCGGCAACGTCGAGGCCGACGCCGCCGGGGCCAGCAAGGCCGACATGGCCCAGATCCTCGCCAACACCCTCGATTCGTCAAAATTCCTCGACGAAACCTACACCCCGCCCACCGTGGCCAAGGCCCGCCAGGTCGCCCAGCTGCGCCTCGAGGGGAGGAAGCGCCTGGCCGGCGAAGTGGCGAGGCGGCGGCGATGAAGCCGCGCGGGCTCCTCACCGCCCGCGCCATCAGCGCCGGGCCCGCGCCCATTCTCGCGTGTCTGTGCCCGGCGACCGCCAACAACCTCGGCCTCGCCGTCCTTGCGGACGGCCGAAGGATCGTCACCTACCAGGTCGAGGACCGCACCTACGCCGTCCACCTGCAGATCACCCATCGCGTCGAGTTCGCCGCCGCGGCGAGGCGGAAGTCATGAGTGACGAACTCGACGACCTTGAGGCACTGATCGCCGAACTCCTGGCGCCCGACCGCATGCACCCGATCGGCTGCGCGAGCTGGTGTGAGGAAGTGATCGTGCTCCTGGAGGGCCACGTCGCCGCGCTGATTGCCGAGGTCAGGCGAGCGCGGGAGCGGTGAGTGGTGCGTGCTGCCCGAGCAGGCGGTGCGCGAGATTTCGGCGGCCGCGGGCAAGCCGGCGTTCTCGCGGCTCATTCCGACTCCCGTCCCTAAGCTGTTGATTTCCCGTTCCTGAAAACGGCCCGGCGAATTGGAAGGCCTTTTGAAAGGCCTGAGAACTCCCCCGGCCTGTCACGCCGGAGGTCGCGGGTTCAAGTCCCGTCACTCGCGCCATTTCTGGCGCGCGCCGCTCACTTCGCCTCTCTGACCGGCACGACCACGTTGCAGACGTCCACGTGGCCGGCGGGGACCTTGTACCAGTCGTCGTGGCGGAAGCGGCGGGCCTGGACGAGGGCGGCGAAGGTGGCGCTGTCGGTGCGTAGTTCCTGCAACGAAAGCCGTTCAGCGACCGGCACATCGGCGGCGATCCTGATCGATCGGATCGGGATGCGTTCGGCCGGCGTGGCATAGAAACCCAGCGGCGCCGTTCCGCGCGGCATCACCGAGAGGACGTCGATCCCGCGCACCACGCGGCCGACCAAGGTGACATTGCGGTCGAGCAGCCGCGGCGCCTGGCCGATCACCGCGTAGAGTTCGGCCCCGTTGCCGGAATCGGCGGCGTTGTCGCGGCCGGCACCGACCATACCGTAGCAGTGGGTGAGCCAGGTCTGGCCGGCGGCGGGATCGCGGGCCGTCGGGAATCCGTCGGCGAAGCCGACTTGCGGGGCGTAGGTGTCGGCGTCGGGCAGCGGGGTGAACGGCGGAGCGCCGTCGATGGCGCGGGTGAACTCCGGCGCGAGCCTGGCCGCCGCGCCACCGAGGGAGCGCTTGCCGTCCGGGTCGGCCCACTGGACAACGTAGTTGTCCTGCGCCCGCACCACCGCCAGGCCGTCGAAATAACCCTGGCGCACCAGCCGCTTGATGTTGGCCACATGGTTGGGCGCGAAGGCCGGGGCCAGTTCGATGATCACCCGGCCGCCCGGCAGATCGAGATAGAGGGTGTTCTCCGGATCGATCGTGCGCCAGTCGCCCGCCGGCGAGGCGGCGATGATCTGGTCGGCCTGGCTCGCCGGCGGCGGCGCGGGATCGGCCGCCTGGCGCATCGCCGCGCTCGCCAGCAAGGCCAGGAAAATCGTCATCACCACCTCCCCCAACCCAAAACCGGAACGCGGGCATCCTGCCCGCTCTTAGAGCGGCCTGGAAGGCCGCGCTCCGAAAAGAAGCACGAAACGGTCTGGAAGGTCGCGCTACGAAAGACTTAGATCCGCAAGGTCAGGCCGCCGTCGGCGGCGATGGCCTGGCCGGTGACGAAGCCGGCGTCGGCCGACGCCAGGAACAGCGCCAGCCGGGCGATGTCGATCGGCTCGCCGAGGCGCCGCAGGGCCGACTTGCGCGCCCAGACATCGGCGATCTTGGGGTCGGCGAAGCTGGCCGCGGTCATGCCGGTGCGGATCGCCCCTGGCAGAATGGCGTTGGCGGTGACGCCGTGCCTGCCCAGTTCCAGCGCCAGGGTGCGGGTGAGGCCGACGACGCCCGCCTTCGAGGCGCAATAGGCCGAAAGCCCGAAATCCGCGCCACCCGCCATCACGCTGGCGGTGTTGATGATCCGGCCGGCGTCCGAGGCGATGAGGTGCGGGATGGCTTCGCGGCAGAGCCTGAAGACAGCGCGCAGATTGACCGCCTGCACGCCATCCCAGGCCGCGTCGGTCATCTCCGCCGCCGGGCTGCTCGCCCCCACGCCGGCGTTGTTGAACAGGATGTCGATGCCGCCGAAGTCCGCCACCGCCCGCGCGACGATGGCCGCGGGGGACGCGTCGCCGGCCAGATCGGCTTCCATGGCGTTGATCCGATTGTCCTCGAAGCCCAGATCGGCGCCGGGCCGATCGACCCCCAGAACCCGCGCGCCCTCGGCGGCGAACAGCTCGGCGCTCGCCCGGCCGATCCCCGAGGCCGCCCCGGTGACGATCGCCGTCCGTCCCTTCAGCCGATCCATGCCACACCTCTCTGGCGGTTCAGGTTTCCACATGACGAAGCAGGATGGTGGGCGGCGAGGGGTTCGAACCCCCGACCTCCTGGGTGTAAACCAGGCGCTCTGACCAGCTGAGCTAGCCGCCCCGCCCCGCGGCGAACCTCGGCCGCTAGTTGAGGGCGACCTTGAGGCCCTCGCCTATCCGGAAACGCGCCGTGCGGGAAGCGGGCCGCTTGACCGCCGCGCCGGTGCGCGGATTGCGGGCCATGCCGGCGGCGCGCTTGACCGGCGTGAAGCTGCCGAATCCCACTAGGCGAACCTCCTCGCCGGCCTTCAGCGAGGCGGTGACCGAGGCGACGAAGGCCTCCAGGGCGTCCTTGGCCTGGGTCTTGTTGAGTCCCGCCTTCTCGGCGATCGCGGTGACGAGTTCAGCCTTGGTCATCGATGTCTCCCAGCCCAACCGCGGCGGTGGTCTGTGCTCGCGCGCCACATCGCCTCGGATCCGATTATGAGCCGCCCGCCGCGTCCGTCAAACGACGAGCGGCGCGGAATCCTCCGCGCCGCTCAAGTTATCGCGGTTCAGTCGCCTAATGGGTGACGACCAGCCCACCCTCGGCGTCGTCGCCCGCCGCGGGGACCACCGGGGCCTCATCCTCTTCCCGCCATTCGATCGGGGTCAGCGGGCCGGTGAGGGCGAGGGCCAGGACCTGATCGACCGTGGCCACGGGGATGATCTCCAGGCCCGCCTTGACGTTTTCGGGGACCTCGGCGAGGTCCTTCTCGTTCTCGGCCGGGATCAGCACCGTCTTGACGCCGGAGCGCAGGGCCGCCAGCAGCTTCTCCTTCAACCCCCCGATGGCCAGCACCCGGCCGCGCAGGGTGATCTCGCCGGTCATGGCCAGGTCCTTGCGGATCGGAATGCCGGTGAGGACCGAGATGATCGCCACCGACATGGCGACCCCCGCCGAAGGACCGTCCTTGGGGGTGGCGGCCTCGGGCACGTGGACGTGGACGTCGGTCTTCTCGAACGATGAGGGCTTGATGCCGAACTTGGTCGCCCGGGAGCGGACGTAGGAGGCGGCGGCGGCGATGGATTCCTTCATCACCTCCTTGAGATTGCCGGTGATCGACATGCGGCCCTTGCCGGGCATCTTGACCGCCTCGATGGTCAGGATCTCGCCGCCGAACTCGGTCCAGGCAAGGCCGGTGACGATGCCGACCTGATCCTCTTCGTCGGTTTCGCCATAGCGGAACTTGCGCACCCCGGCGTAGCGGGCCAGCCGCGCCTCGTCGATGGTGACGGCGATGAGGTTCTCCCTGGCCATGTCGCGCACCGCCTTGCGGGCCAGATTGCCCATCTCGCGCTCCAGCGAGCGAACCCCGGCTTCGCGGGTGTAGTAGCGGATGAGGTCGCGGATGGCGGCGTCCGGCACCGTCCATTCGCCGGCCTTGAGGCCATGGTTCTCGGCCAGCTTGGGCAGCAGGTGGCGCTTGGCGATCTCGATCTTCTCGTCCTCGGTGTAGCCGGGAATGCGGATGATCTCCATGCGGTCCATCAGCGGCTGGGGCATGTTCAGCGAATTGGCGGTGGTCACGAACATCACGTTGGAGAGGTCGTAATCGACCTCCAGGTAGTGGTCGTTGAAGGTCGAATTCTGTTCCGGATCAAGCACCTCCAGCAAGGCGCTGGAAGGATCGCCGCGCCAGTCCGCGCCCATCTTCTCGATCTCGTCCAGGAGGAAGAAGGTGTTGGTGGTCTTGGCCTTCTTCATCGACTGGACGATCTTGCCGGGCATCGAGCCGATGTAGGTCCGCCGGTGGCCGCGGATTTCCGCCTCGTCGCGCACCCCGCCTAAGCTCAGGCGCACGAATTCGCGTCCGGTGGCCTTGGCGATCGAGCGCCCGAGCGAGGTCTTGCCGACCCCGGGAGGGCCGACCAGGCACAGGATCGGACCCTTCAGGGCGCCCGTGCGGGCCTGGACGGCGAGGTATTCGAGGATGCGTTCCTTGACCTTCTCCAGGCCATAATGGTCCTCCTCAAGGATCTGTTCAGCGCGGGTGATGTCGATCGGCTTGGTCTTGGCCTTGCCCCACGGAATCGACAGCAGCCAGTCGAGGTAGTTGCGCACGACCGTGGATTCCGCCGACATCGGGCTCATGTTGCGCAACTTCTTCAGCTCCGCGTCGGCCTTGGTCCGCGCCTCCTTGGAGAGCTTGGTCTTCTTGATCCGCTTTTCGAGTTCGATCAGTTCGTCGCGGGCGTCGTCGTGCTCGCCCAGTTCACGCTGGATCGCCTTCATCTGCTCGTTGAGATAGTACTCGCGCTGCGTCTTCTCCATCTGACGCTTGACGCGGCTGCGGATCTTCTTTTCGACCTGCAGAACGCTGATCTCGCCTTCCATCAGCGCGAAGACCTTTTCCAGCCGTTTTCCGACGTTGAAGATTTCCAGCAACAGCTGACGGTCGGCGATCTTCACCGCCAGGTGGGCGGCGATGTTGTCGGCGAGCCTGCCCGGCTCGGTGATCTGCGGGATCGCCGCCAGGGCCTCCGGAGGCACTTTCTTGTTCAGCTTCACATAGTTCTCGAACTGTTCGATCACCGCCCGCGACAGAGCCTCGGCCTCGTGGGGCTCGCCGCCCTCCTCCTCGATGGCCGCGACCTGCGCCTCGTAGAATGACTCCGTGCCAGTGAACCTCAGCACCGCGGCGCGCGAGCGGCCCTCGACCAGCACCTTCACCGTGCCGTCGGGGAGTTTCAGCAGTTGCAGGACGCTGGCCAGCACGCCGACCTCGAAGATGTCTTCCGGCGAGGGGTCGTCCTCGTCGCGGTCCTTCTGGGTCACCAGCAGGATCTGCTTGTCGGCCTTCATCACCTCCTCAAGCGCGCGCACGGACTTCTCTCGGCCGACGAACAGCGGCACCACCATGTGCGGGAAGACGACGATGTCGCGCAGGGGCAGCACCGGCAGGGTCTTGATCTCGGACATCTCGGCTGTACTCCTCGGCCCGCGCGTTCACTTCATACGCGCGCCCCGCATTGTTCGGATTTGGCTCGCGCGACGATGCGCCGAGTCGTCATTTGGGACCCCGGCATGACCGGGTCCCGTCGAAAGTTTATGTGGATGCTTTGGAGGCGCCATTCAAGCCGGCGGCATAGAGGCCGGCGTGGCGGGCGCGCAACGCCGCCTTCTGCACCTTGCCCATGGCGTTGCGCGGCAGTTCGTGGGCCAGGATCACGCGCCTGGGCTGCTTGAAGCGCGCCAGGGTCGCGCCCAGGGCCTCGATGATGGCCGTCTCGGTGAGCGTGCCATCGGCGACGACGATGGCGGTCACCGCTTCGCCGAGGTCGGCGTGCGACAGGCCGATCACCGCGCTTTCGACGACACCGGGGATGGCGTCGATCCGCGCCTCGACCTCCTTTGGATAGACGTTGAGGCCGCCGGTGATGATCAGGTCCGTCTCGCGCCCGACGATCGAGACATAGCCGTCCTCCTCGATGACCCCGAGGTCGCCGGTGACGAACCAGCCGTCGGCGCGGAACGCCGCCGCCGTCTTTTCGCGATTGCGCCAATAGCCGGAAAAGACGCCCGGTCCCCGGACCTCGATGCCGCCGATCTCGCCCGCCGCCGCGGCGATCCGCACCTCGACGCCCGGAAGGGGAAAACCCACCGTGCCGGCGCGCCGCTCGCCGTCGTAGGGGTTGGAGGTCATCATGCCGGTTTCGGTCATGCCGTAGCGCTCGAGGATGGCCTGGCCGGTCCGCTCGAAGAAGGCGCGATGAGTCTCGGCCAGCAGCGGGGCCGAACCGGAAACGAACAGGCGCATGCGTTTGGCCGCCTCCCGCGTGAAATCCGGATGGGCCAGCAGGCGGGTGTAGAAGGTCGGCACGCCCATGAGCGAGGTCGCGCGCGGCATGGCCTCGACCACCGCGCCGGCGTCGAACCTCGGCTGCAGGATCATCGCGGCGCCGGCCATCATCAGGACGTTGGTGGCCACGAAGAGCCCATGCACATGAAAGATCGGCAGGGCGTGGATCAATACGTCGTCGGCGGTGAAGCGCCACAGGTCCTTCAGGGTCCGGGCGTTGGAGGCGAGATTGCCGTGGGTCAGCATCGCGCCCTTGGACTTGCCCGTGGTGCCGGAGGTGTAGCAGATCGCCGCCAGATCGCTGCCGCCACGCGCCACGGTCTCGAACCGGGCCGCCTGACGGGAGGCGAGGGCGGCCAGCGTCCCCTCCCCTTCCCCATCCAGGGTCTCGACGCGCGCGGTTCCGGCCATCGACGCGACGCCATCCCGCGCCGAAGGATCGCAGACGATCAGGGCCGGCTCGGCGTCGGCGATGAAGAAAGCCAGTTCGTTCAAGGTGTAGCCGGTGTTGAGCGGCAGAAAGACCGCGCCGGCGCGGATCGTCGCCAGATAGAGAATGAGGTTCGCCGCCGATTTCTCGACCTGAACGGCCACCCGGTCGCCGGGCTGGACCCCCAAGCCGACGAGGGCGCTGGCCCACCGCGCGGTTTCGACCTCGATCTCGGCGTAGCTATAGTCCCGGCGCTCTGTGAGCAGCGCCGGCGCTTGGCGCGCGCCAGCCCCGATCAGGCGATCAAAGAGGTGATTGGCCATGCGCCGAACTGAGGCGGGTTTCGCTGGATTCCCAACGGACCAACGGACTCTGCGGCTTCGCGCCCCCTCCACCACTTCGTGGTCCCCCTCCCCCGTGAAGAGGCACAGGGAAGGATAGAAGCAGGCCGAGCCGCCTTAATCCTCCCACGCCCTCTTGCGGGGGAGGGGGACCGCCTCGCCGAAGGACGAGGTGGTGGAGGGGGCGCAAAGCCGCCACATCACTTGGGCAGGCCGTCCTCGTCATAGAGATCATCGTCGGTGAGAAGGGGGCCGACGATTGGCAGTTCCTGAATTCTCGCAACCGCATCCCGCATCGCTTGAAGCTTTCGGTCGCGCTCTTGCTCGCTGACCTCCGGCATTCCGATCGGAGTATCGTTCATGACGGACGACCCTCTATCATGATCGCGAGATCAGGCCGAGACGGCGCCGCTCTTCTTTTCGGAGTAGATCATCAGCGGTGAACCACGTCCCTCGACCACCTCGGCGTTGACCACCACCTCTTCGACGCCCTGCAGGGTGGGAAGCTCGAACATCGTCTCGAGCAGGATGGCTTCGAGGATCGAGCGCAGGCCGCGGGCGCCGGTCTTGCGCAGGATGGCCTTGCGGGCCACGGCCTTGAGGGCGTCGTCGGTGAACGACAGGCCGACGTTCTCCATGTCGAACAGGCGCTGGTACTGCTTGACCAGGGCGTTCTTCGGCTCGGTGAGGATGCGAACCAGGGCGGTCTCGTCGAGATCGTCGAGAGTGGCGATGACCGGCAGGCGGCCGATGAATTCGGGGATCAGGCCGAAGCGCTGCAGATCGTCCGGCTCGACCTGGCGCAGAACCTCTCCCGTGCGGCGATCGTCGGGATCGGAAACCTTGGCGGAGAAGCCGATCGAAGTGCCCCGGCCGCGGCTGGAGATGATCTTCTCGAGCCCCGAGAAGGCGCCGCCGCAGATGAACAGCATGTTGGTGGTATCGACCTGCAGGAACTCCTGCTGCGGATGCTTGCGACCGCCCTGGGGCGGCACCGAGGCCACGGTGCCTTCCATGATCTTCAGCAGAGCCTGCTGCACGCCCTCGCCGGAGACGTCGCGGGTGATCGAAGGGTTGTCCGACTTGCGGCTGATCTTATCGACCTCGTCGATGTAGACGATGCCGCGCTGGGCCCGCTCGACGTTGTAGTCCGCCGACTGCAGGAGCTTGAGGATGATGTTCTCGACATCCTCGCCGACGTAGCCGGCCTCGGTCAGGGTGGTGGCGTCGGCCATGGTGAAGGGCACGTCGATGATCCGCGCCAGGGTCTGGGCCAGCAGGGTCTTGCCGACGCCGGTGGGGCCGACCAGCAGGATGTTGGACTTGGCCAGTTCGACGTCGTTGTTCTTCGAGGCGTGGTTCAGGCGCTTGTAGTGATTGTGGACCGCGACCGAGAGCACCTTCTTGGCGTGCTCCTGGCCGATCACGTAGTCGTCGAGAACCTCGCGGATTTCGCGCGGCGTCGGCACCCCGTCGGGGGACTTCTTGAAGGCGATCTTGTGCTCTTCGCGAATGATGTCCATGCACAGCTCGACGCACTCGTCGCAGATGAACACGGTGGGGCCGGCAATGAGCTTGCGCACCTCGTGCTGGCTCTTGCCGCAGAAGGAGCAATAGAGCGTGCTCTTGCTGTCGCCGCTGGCGGCTTTGGTCATCGTCGCTCTCACTCTTGGCCGGCGCCGGCCTGAACCGAACGCCGCCCCTCGCCCGAATCTACAGGCGTCGGCCCTTGCAGGATAGGCGCCGCAGGTTGTCGCAAGGTTGACAATCCCCGATCCGCGCGCCGATCACAAGCCTAACACGGCCCCAGGCGCGCATAAGGCGGTGGGGTGTCGCATTTGGGGCGCGCGCCCAGCCTGGGAGTCGAACCTGAACATGGCGGCGTGCGAATCGGATGGCAAGGGGGTCGAAGCCTCGCGCCCGCTGGTGGCGTTTGATTTCGATGGCACCCTGACCTGGCGCGACAGCTTCGTGGATTTCCTGGCCTGGCGCGCCGGTCCGCGGCGATTTGGCGTCGGCATGCTGCGCCTGGGACCGGCCATCCTGCGCTATCGCGCCGATCGCAACCGCGACGCGATGAAAGCGGCGGCGGTCCGCGAGTTCCTCGACGGCGCCGGCCGGGCGGATCTGGAGAGCGACGCCCGACGCTACGCCACGGCGAGGTCGGCGCGCCTGCTTCGCCCCGACGCCCTGGCCGCGTGGCGGCGCTGGCGCGACAAGGACGCCCGCCTGATCATCGTCACTGCCTCGCCCGAGATCACGGTGACGCCATTCGCCCGGGACCTCGCCGCCGAACGCCTGATCGGCAGCCGGCTGGTCTTCGACGCCGAGGACCGCGTCGCCGGCGGCTTCGTCGGGCCAAATTGCCGGGGGCCGGAGAAAGTCGTCCGCCTGCGCGAGGCCCTGGGTCCGAACGTCCGGCTGGCCGCCGCCTATGGCGACAGCGCCGGCGACAAGGAGATGCTGGCGATCGCCGACGCGCCGCATTACCGGGTGTTCGGCGTTCCGAAGTGAAACATGCCGGCCAGGACGCGCTCGATCGCCTCGAGCCGCTGCTCGATCGAATCCGCGCCTTCGAGGGCCTGAAAGAACCAAGGCGCGGCGCGTTCTATCTGAAATCAAAGGCGTTGCTGCACTTCCACGAGGATCCGGGCGGCCTCTTCGCGGACATCCGCGCCGCCGACGGTCGCGACTTCGACCGCTTGAACGTGGACGACGAGGCGGGCCGTCGGACCCTGATGGAGAGAGTGGCGAAGGCCGTGTGAACAAACCTCCCTCCCCTTCATGGGGAGGGACAGCCGACGCGAAGCGTCGGCAGGGTGGGGATGCGCCGATCGACTCCGCGGTTTCGTGGCGCCGCGCACAGCCCCACCCCGGCCTCCGGCCGACCCTCCCCATGAAGGGGAGGGAGGACGACTACCCCTTCTCGGCCGCCTCGGAGGCCGCCCGGCTTTCGTAGATGTGATCGACGATGCCCCACTCCTTGGATTCCTCGGCGCTCATGAAGTGGTCGCGATCGAGGGTGCGCTCGACCTCCTCATAGGTGCGTCCGGTGTGTTTGGCGTAGAGTTCGTTCAGGCGCCGCTTGGTCTTGAGGATGTCCTCGGCATGGCGTTCGATGTCCGAGGCCTTGCCCTGGAAGCCGCCGGACGGCTGGTGGAGCATGATCCGGGCGTTGGGCAGCGCCACCCGCATCCCGGGCTCACCCGCCATCAGCAGGAACGAGCCCATGGAGGCGGCCATGCCCATGCAGATGGTGGAAACCGGGCAGCGCACGTACTGCATGGTGTCGTAGATCGCCAGGCCCGAGGTGACGATGCCGCCGGGCGAGTTGATGTACATGTCGATCTGCTTCTTGGGGAATTCCGATTCCAGGTAGAGCAACTGGGCGCAGATCAACGCCGACATGCCGTCGTCCACAGGACCGTTGAGGAACACCACGCGCTCGCGCAGCAGGCGCGAAAAAATGTCGAAGGCGCGCTCGCCGCGGGCCGACTGCTCGACCACCATCGGCACGAGGTTGAGGGAGTGGGTGAAGGTGTCGGTCATGGTCGAAAGAGCCCTTGGCGGAGGGCGCGCGCCTCATCGCGCCCTGATTGATGGTGTGGATATCGCGTGACCGGCGGGCGGTTACAAGGACGCGCCCGCCGCCGGCTCCTCACGCAGACTCCGCCTTCGGCTTGGCTGACCGTTTGGCGGCCGGTTTGGCGACCGCCTTCGGCTTGGCGGTCTTGGCCTTGGCGGCCTGGGGCTTGGCGGCCTTGGGCTTCTCCTGCGTCAGACTTTCCGGAAGATCGTCGTCCTTCATCAGGTCTTCCTTCGACACCGCCTTGTCGGCGACCGAGGCGCGCCCGATGATCAGATCGACCACCTTCTCCTCATAAAGAGGCGCGCGCATCTGGTTCTGGATGTTGGGATTTTGGCGCATGAGGTCGAATATCTGCTGAGCCTGGTCACCGTAGCGCCGGGCCTCCTGCCGCATCGCGTCGCCGAGTTCCTGATCGGTCACCGTGACGTCGGCGCGCCGCCCAATCTCCGCCAGAACCAGACCCAGGCGGACCCGCCGCTCGGCGATCTTGCGGTACTCGGCCCGCAGCGTTTCCTCGCTCTTGCCTTCGTCCTCGGGGGATTCGACGCCCTTTTCCTTGTCGGCCCGGACCTGGGTCCAGATGCCCTGGAACTCCGCCTCGACCATGCGCGGCGGCAAGGCGATGGCGTGGCTCTCGTCCAGTCGATCGAGCAGGGCGCGCTTCAACTTGAACCGCGAGGCGTTGCGATACTCCCCCTCCAGATTGCCCCGGAGGGCCTGCCTCAGCGCCGCGAGGTCGGCCATGCCGAGCCGCTCGGCGAGGGCGTCGTCGGCCTTGGCGGTCTTCGGCGCCCTCACCTCCTTGACCGCGACCTCGAACTCGGCGGATTTCCCCCGCAGGCGATCGACGGCGTAGTCGTCGGGGAAGGACGTCTTGACGATGAGATTGGCGCCCGCGGCGGCGCCGACCAGCTGCTCCTCGAAACCGGGAATGAACTGGCTGGAGCCCAGCACCAGGTGGACATCGTCGGCCGTCCCGCCCTCGAACGGCTCGCCGCCGATCCGGCCGACGAAATCGATGACCAGCTGATCGTCCGTCTGGGCCTTGGCGGCCTTGCCTTTCCTGGGCTCGTAGGTCCGGTTCTGGGTCACGACTTCGGCCAACGCCTCATCGACCTCGGCTTCCGAGGGGTGATAGACGGGCCGGGTGAGCTTCAGGGCGGCGATGTCGATCGGGTCGAAGTCGGGCATCACCTCGACCTCGAGGTCGTAGGCCAGATCCTCAGCCCCGGCGATCACCTTGGCCATGTCCGACCGGGGCTTCAGGTCCGGTTGTGAGGCGATCCGCAGGTGATGATCGTCGAGAACCTGGCGCGAGGTGTCGCTGAGGGTCTTTTCCACCACCTCGCCCATCAGCGCCTTGCCGTAGAGCCGCCGGACGTGCGCCGTCGGCACCTTGCCCGGGCGGAATCCCTTCAGTCGCAGGGTCGGCGTGATCTCGGCGATGCGCGCCTCGAGCATCGCGCCCAGTTCGCCGGCGGGGACCACGACATCGTAGATGCGGCTCAGACCTTCGCCAGGCTTTTCAACAACTTGCATGGAGACTTTCCAGTTCTTCCCGAGCCCTCTCGAGTGGCGGGCGGTCGGCCGTAAACAAAACGCCGCCGCCAAGATCCCGTCCTGGCCGGCGGCGCGAAACGAACCGGCTTTATGTCACGCCCCCCATGGGACGTTCAAGACCCGCGACGGCGTGGTGCGGATGAGAGGACTCGAACCTCCACGCCTTTCGGCGCTGGAACCTAAATCCAGTGCGTCTGCCAGTTCCGCCACATCCGCGCCTCGCGCCCGACGACATCGACCCGCGCCGCTAAGCGGCTTACCCGCGATCCGCTTTCGTGGGAAGCCGCGCATGCGGTGAAATGCCCGCGCCCGCGGAGTTGGCGTCTTGCAATCGCTTCCGTAAAAGGGCGGACGCCATTGGTTCGATTGCGGGGAGGTTTGAGGCCGAAGCATGGACGACGCGGCCCACACGATAGCGATCGATCCGGGGGCCGCGTCGCTGGCGTTCCTGGTCCAGCTCCTCGGCGTGCCCGCCGACCCGGCCGAAATTCTCCATCACAGCGGCCACGCCAGCCTGGATGAGGCCGGACTCATTCGCGCCGCCAAGCGCTTCCCGGTCAAGGCCCGGGCGGTCACCTCGACCATCGCCCGGCTGGAAGGCACGCCCTTGCCCGCCCTGGCTCAGCTCAGGGACGGCGGATGGCTGGTCATCGGCAAGGCCGCCGACGGCAAGGTGCTGGTCCAGGACCCTCGCGCCGCGTCGCCCGAACTGATCACGGGGGCCGCGTTCGCCGAGCGCTGGTCGGGCCGGCTGATCCTGATGACCCGGCGGGCGACCCTCTCGGACCCCTACCGCCGGTTCGGCGTCTCGTGGTTCGTCGATGCGGTCAAGAAATACCGGGCGCCGCTCACCGAGGTCCTGATCGGCTCGTTCTTCCTGCAGGTCTTCGGCCTGCTGACGCCGCTGTTCTTCCAGGTGATCATCGACAAGGTCTTCGTGCACCGGGGGATCTCGACGCTTGAGATCCTGGCGCTCGGCATGGGCATCATGGCGATCTTCGAGGTCGTTCTGGGAGGTCTGCGGACCTACCTCTTCGCCCACACATCCAACCGCATCGACGTGGAGTTGGGCGCGCGGCTGTTCCGGCATCTGTTCGCCCTGCCCATGGCCTATTTCCAGGCCCGCCGGGTGGGCGACACCGTGGCCAGGGTTCGCGAGCTGGACACCATCCGCCAGTTTCTCACCTCGTCGGCCATCACCCTGGCGCTGGACCTGTTCTTCTCGATCATCTTCCTGGTCGTGCTGTACATCTACAGCCCGCTGCTGACACTGGTCGTCGCCGGCTCGCTGCCGCTCTACGTCGGTCTCAGCCTCGGGCTGACGCCGATTTTCCGCGAACGGCTCAACGAGCGCTTCAAGCGCGGGGCGGAAAACCAGGCCTTTCTCGTCGAGGCCGTTTCCGGCGTCGAGACGGTGAAATCCATGGCCCTCGAGCCGGTCATGCAGCGGCGCTGGGAAGAGCAGATCGCCGCCTATGTGATGAGCGCCTTCAAGGTCATCGGCGTCGGCAACGTCGCCACCCAGACGACGACCTTGATCAACAAGGTGACCATGGTGCTGATCCTGTTCCTCGGCGCCGGCCTGGTGATCCAGAACAAGCTGACGGTCGGCGAGCTGGTGGCCTTCAACATGATCTCCTCGCAGCTCGCCGCGCCGGTCCTGCGCCTGGCCCAGCTGTGGCAGGACTTCCAGCAGGTGCGCATTTCCATCGACCGGCTCGGCGACATCCTCAACACCACGCCGGAGCCCGGCCAGAGCGGGCAGCCGAGCCTTCCTCCCATTCGCGGCGACATCCACCTGGAGGCGGTCAATTTCCGCTATCGCATCGACGGCCAGCTGGTGCTGCGCGACGTCACCCTGGAGGTTCCCGCCGGCCAGGTCCTGGGCATCGTCGGCTCATCGGGCTCGGGCAAGAGCACCCTGGCCAAGCTCATCCAGCGCCTCTACGTGCCGGAGACCGGACGGGTGCTGATCGACGGCATCGATCTGGCCCTGGCCGACCCGGCGTGGCTGCGCCGCCAGATCGGCGTCGTCCTGCAGGAAAACGTGCTGTTCAACCGCACCGCCCGGGAGAACATCGCCCTGGGCGACCCCGGCATGAGCATGGACCGGGTGATCGCGGCGGCGGAACTGGCCGGCGCCCACGAATTCATCCTCGGCCTGCCGGAGGGCTACGGCACGGTGATTGGCGAACGCGGCGCCTCTCTTTCCGGCGGCCAGAGGCAGAGGGTGGCGATCGCCCGGGCGCTGGTCGGCAATCCCCGCATCCTGATCTTCGACGAGGCCACTTCGGCTCTCGACTATGAGAGCGAGGCGGCGATCCAGGCCAACATGCTGCGCATCTGCCAGGGCCGCACGGTGATCATCATCGCCCACCGGCTCTCGACCTTGCGCAACGCCGACCGCATCGTGACCATCGAGCAGGGACGGCTGATCGAGGACGGCTCGCACGCCTCGCTGCTGCGCACCGGCGGCCGCTACGCCCAGCTCTGGGCGATGCAGGCCGGCGACCTGACGCCGGTGGCGGGATGAGGGGGCGCGTGATGATCCTCCCTCCCCTTCATGGGGAGGGACAGGCCGCGCAGCGGCCAGGGTGGGGAAGTCTCGATCACCACGAACAATGGTGTCGCTTCACACAGCCCCACCCGGCCCTTCGGGCCACCCTCCCCATGAAGGGGAGGGAGGACGCATGACCGGGATTGCGAATGCGTTTACCGGGATGCTGCGCCGGGGGGTGGCGAGCTTCGACAAGCGCGATGAGCGGGAGTTCCTGCCCGCCGCCCTCGAAGTGCTGGAGACACCCCCCTCCCCCGCCGGCCGCGGGCTGGCGATGATCATCGGCCTGTTCTTCCTGATCGCCGTGGCCTGGGCGTTCCTCGGTAAGGTCGATGTCCTGGCGACGGCCCCGGGCCGGCTGCTGCCGGCCGGCAAGATCAAGGTCGTCCAGCCGCTGGACCCCGGTCTGGTGCGCGCCATCCACGTCCAGGACGGCGACCACGTGCGCGCCGGCCAGGTGCTGATCGAACTCGATCCCACCTCCACCGGCGCCGATCGCGACCGGCTGACCCAGGACCTCGCCCAGACCCGCCTCGAGGTCGAGCGCCTGACCGCCCTGAAGCGCGGCGGTCGCGGCGAGGCGATGCTGGTCGTCCCCCCGGGGGCCACCGAAACCGAGGTCGCCGAGGCGCGCGCCGCCATGCGCGCCCAGGCCGACCAGCATGCCGCCAAGCTGGCCGACCTCGACCAGCAGATCAGTGAAAAACGCTCCGAGGCGGCGGAGGTGGCGGCGGAAACGGCCAAGAACAACGCCTCCCTGCCGATGCTGGCCGAGAAGGACCGCCTCCACCGGCAACTGCGCGAGAAGGGCTACGGCACCAGCTTCGCCGCCCTGGACGCCGAACAGGCCCTCAGCGACGCCCGCCATCAGCAATCGGTCCTGACCGATCGGGCCGCGCAATCCGAAGCCGCGCGCAACGCTCTGGAGCGCCAGCGTGACGAGGCCGACTCGGAATTCCAGGCCGGCGTCCTTTCCGACCTCGCCAAGGCCGAAGAGAAGCAGAACGAGCTGTCGCAGGAGCTCATCAAGGCGCAGGAAAAGTCCCGCGACACCGAACTGCGCGCGCCGATCGACGGGGTGATCGAGGAACTGGCGATCCACACCATCGGCGGCGTGGTGACCCCCGCCCAGCGCCTGCTTATCGTGGTGCCCGACAGCCAGAAACTCACCGTGGAGGCGCAGCTTCCCAACCGGGACATCGGCTTCGTCCACGCCGGCCAGGACGTGGCGGTCAAGATCGAGACCTACAATTTCACCCGCTATGGCCTGGTCCACGGCAAGATCACCGAGGTCAGCCGCGACGCCTTCGCGCAGAACGACCGCACGCCCGATCCCACCGCGCCCGCGCCGCCGGCCGAGCGCGTCGGCGCCTCACCCACTTACACGGCGCGGATCAGCCTGGAGAAGTCGTTCATGATCGTCGAGGGCCGCCGCGAGCCGCTGCTTCCGGGCATGGCGGTGACCGCCGAGATCAAGACCGGCCGCCGCACGATCATCGACTACCTGCTCTCGCCGCTGGCCCGACGGGTCAACGAAAGCCTGCACGAACGCTGAGCAGAGATTCCCAACGGTTGGTCGGTGAGCGCGGCCTTGCGCCCCCTCCACCACCCCGTCCTTCGGCGGGGCGGTCCCCCTCCCCCGCTGCGCGTGGGAGGAGAGCGAGGGCTCGTCCTTCTTCCATCCTCCCATGCGAGCGCAGCGATGCGGGGGAGGTGGCGCGGCGCTCTTTCTTGCGCCGTGACGGAGGGGGCGTCGTTGCGTTGGCCAGCCGCGACAAGATTGCTCAGGCCTTCGGCGCCGGAGCTGAAGACTTCTGCCCCGCATCAGACGACCCCGTCAGGGCAGCGAGCCGCGGTTCGGGAGACGCGCCATCTCTTCCCCGAGGTCGTACAGTGGCGCGACCTCGTCGGCGAAATCGGGCCGGGTTCCGGTGGCCTGCCAGAATTCGCAGAGCCCGAGCCGGGCGCACAGGCGCACGAAGCGCCGGTCGCGCCGCATGGCGGCGAAGATCGGCGAGAAGAGCACGTTGGTGCTGAATTCGCCCGGCGGCAGGCAGCCCTCGGGCGTCGATAGATGGTCGAAGCTCGCCGCGTCCAGAATTTCGTAGATCTCGTCCGTTAGACCCTTGGTGGAAAGGAGTCCCGCCCAGGTGAAGCTGGTGGTTCCGGTCTCCTTCACCTCTCGCCGCAGCGCCTCGAGGGCGGCCGAGGCGCGCGCCGGCGACCAGTCGCGCAACGGCTCGGCGTGGCCGCGGATCAAGGCGACGATCGGATTGGCCGCCATCGAGGCGGGCAGGCGCGAAAGCAGCCGGTCATATCTTACCCAGTCCCCGCTCGAATAGGCCGAACGCAGGGCCGTGGTATGGAGCAGCAGGACATCGGGCCAGCGGGCCAGGTCCCGATCGAACGCCCCGGCGGCTTCGACCGAACGGCCCAGGGCTTCCAGCAGGTAGTCGTAGTAATAGCAGATCAGCCTAGGATCGAGTTCGTAGGCGCGCGCCACATAGCCGAAGGCGAGCCGCGTCTGGCCGGTGACGTCGTAAATTCCGCCGGCGTGCGAGAGCACCATGGGATCGTTCGGGGCGGCGGCGAGGGCCTTGGTCGCCAGCGCCAGGTGGGCCTCGAAGCGGCCACACAAGGGCTCGATGGTGGTCAGGGCGAGATGCGCCAGGCCGCTGGCCGGGTCACGGGCCAACGACTCCCCGGCGGCCGCGACCACGCCGTCGCGTTGCTCGGCGAACGATCCGGCCCCGTAAGACCAGCGCAGCGCCACGCCCCGGGCGTAGGCCAGCAGCGCCCAGGCCTGGGGGAAGTCCGGCGCCAGGGCGACCGCCTGTTCGAGCATGTCGGCGCTGGGGCCGGCCCGACCGGCGCCGGTGTCGCGGGCCCTGAGGAAGAGGTCGTAGGCGGCCGGATCGATCGGTCCTTGGGGCGGCGAGGGCGCGAAGGCGACGTCGAGGGCGGCGGCGACGGCGGCGGCGATCTCGTCCTGCAGGGCGAAGACCTCCGCCACGGGACGGTCGAAGCGGTCCGACCACAGGCGGGTCTGTCCGGCGCAGGCCTCCAGCTGGGCGCTGACCCGGAGGCGGTCGCCGGAGCGGCGCACCGAACCATCGAGGAGGTGGGTGGCGCCCAGCAGCGCGGCGACCCGCGGCGCCGACTTGTCCGCCCCGCGCAGGGAAAAGCTCGATGAGCGGCCGACCACATTCAGGGCGGTGGTCTTTGAAACGGTATGCAGGATCTCTTCGGAAATCCCGTCGGCGAAATAGGCGAGATCGGGATCATCGGTCAGGTTGTCGAAGGCCAGCACCGCCAGCCTCGGCTCGGGTGCGCGGTCGTGGGTCTCCGAAGCGCCGGGCAGCAGCCGATAGCCGACCTTGGCGATGGTCTGGATGCGAAATCCCCCGCCGCCGCTCTCTTCCGCCACGTCGCGCAGGAGGTGGATTATCCGGTTGATCGCGTCGTCGCCGACCGCGCGGCCATCCCAGCAGGCGGCGATCAGCCGGTCGCGCGAAACCACCGCTCCACCGGCTTCCGCCAGCATGATCAGCACCTGCATGGCGCGCGGCTGAATCGCCGCCCGCCCGCCGGGCCAGGCGGCCTCAAGCAGCATGGGACGGACCTCCATCCGCCCCAGGCGGAACGGCGTCGCCTCGGCGAGCCCGATCGTCATCCCACTACACTCCGGACGCAACGCTTTTCCCGCCGCCGAAATCAGCTTCCGATCGGCAAGAAATCAGGACGTTGTCCTAGCACATATGGCGTGCGGCCTGTCACCTTATCCTCAGGTGGAACTTGACGATGCGGCGGTCGGTCACGGCCGCGCCAGGGGCCGTTGCGTGTATCCGGGATTTCTCAACCGATTGGCGGGGACCCGGAAATGACCGGCACGATTCTGAACGGCGGGAACGCCGTCACCACCCAGGCTCAGCTCGACGCGGCGATCACCGCGGCCGATGGCGAAGCGACGAACAGCGGCGCCTATGAGATCGACCTGGGCGGCAATATCGCGCTGACCTCGGAACTGGCCGCGATCTCCCTGAACTCCGGCGTCATGCTCGACATCGAGGGCGGGAATTTCACGCTCGATGGCGGGAGCCAGTACCGGGGCCTGTTCATCCAGAGCGGCACGGTCAGCGTCAACGGCCTGAACATCGACAACACCCTGGCCCAGGGCGGCACGGGCGGCTTCGGATACGCCTCGGGCGGCGGCGGGGCGGGACTGGGCGGCGGCCTCTTCGTCGGGGCCACTGCGTCGGTGTCGCTGAGCAACGTCGCCTTCAATGGCGACAGCGCCGTCGGCGGCAATGCCGGGACGCCGCAGGATCCCTTCGCTTCGCAGTTGGCCGGCGGCGGCGGCGGCGGCGGCATGGGTGGGGCCGGCGGGGCCGGCGGCAGCGCCGACGGGGCCGGCGAGGGCGGCGGCGGCGGCGGCATCGGGCTTGCCGCCAGCGGGGGCGCGGGCACGGCGGGTCCGGCGAGCGGGGCCGGCGGCCGGCGCGGCGCGACCGGCGTCCTGGTGAACGGCGCGGCGGCCGGGGCGGGCGGCGAGTTCCAGTTCTTCTACCACCAGACCCTGTACGGCTTTTCGGTCCAAACCACCGAGGACGACACCTACGGCGCCGTCGGCGGGGCCAAGGGTGGCGGCGGCGGCGGCGGCCAGTTTCTCCGTGACCTCTCCAACAACCCCTTCGGGACCGGCGGCGGCGGCGGCGGGGTCGGTGGCGGGGCCGCGGAAGTCTATGACGCCGGCAGCGCCAGCGAGGACCTGTACGGCGGCGTCCTGCAGAGCGCCGTCTTCTTCCTCACCTTGCTCTCCGGCGGCAGCGAGTTGGAGCTCGCGGCCGACTTCGCGACCGCGGGCCTGGATGGCGAAGCGGCGACCACCGAAGCTGCGACGGAGATCGAAACCGAAGTCGGCTTCTGGAGTAACTTAAAGAACACCGTCGTCAACTCGAAGATTTATCAATTCGTCAAGGCAGCCAAGCAGTTATATAAAGACGAACAACAAGTTCAATCTGCGATTGAAGACGAAATCGCTTTAATAGAGACCTATGGACACCAGAACACCCCGGCCCCGCCCGGGGGCGTTACGATCGACGATAGCGGCAATATCATCGCGACCAATCAGAGCCTCGCCACCCTCGCCGCCGAGAACCTTGTAGATACCATCTATTCGAAGCTTGGCCAGGACGGCAATCTGACCGGCGGCGGCGGTGGTTTCGGCGGCGGCGGCGGCGGCGGGGGCGGGGCCGGCGGGGCCGGCGGCTTCGGCGGCGGCGGCGGCGGCGGCGGCCCGGTCAACCCCAAGTCCGCCACCTACAGCGGCGGGGTGGGCGGCTTCGGCGGCGGCGGCGGCGGCGGCGGCCAGTTCGGCGCCGGAGGCCTGGGCGGCTTCGGCGGTGGGACCGGCGCCTCGGGCTATGCGCTGGTCAACGGCGTGGCCGAGCCGTTCATCGCCGACGGTGGCGGCGGCCTGGGGGCCGGCGGGGCGATCTTCGTCCAGCAGGGCGGCAGCCTGACCCTGGGCGGCGGCGTCACCCTCGCCAACAGCACCGCCGCCGGCGGCGTCGGCTACACCAGCGGGCTTGGCCTGGGCGCCGGGGTCTTCCTGCAGGGCGCGGGCACGCTGAACTTCGCTCCCGCCGCCGGATCGACGGTCCTGATTGCCGATATCGCCGATCAGAACGGCGCGGAGTCCGGCTACGGCGTCGATCATAGCGGGCTGGTCATCGGCGGCGCCGGCACGGTGCAGCTGGGCGGCCTCAACACCTACACCGGGCCGACAGTGATCGGCGGCGCGCTCGTCGCGGGCGGCCCCGACGGCAATCTGGAGCTGGTCGGTGGCGGAGCGATCGCCGACAGCGCCATCACCGTCAACGACCATGGCGTCCTGACCCTGGACGCCGGGTCCTATGTGGCCGGCAATATCGGCCTCGCCGTCGGCGGCGGCCTGACCCTGGAGGCGGGCTCGCGGTTCGATGGCGACATCGATCTGAGCGCCCTGCCGCCGGACGGCGCGATCAACCTGGATATCCAGTCGGGTGCGGTGTTCACCGGCGGATTCATCAATGCCCCCAACAGCTTCACCCTCAGTTCGACGGCCTGGACAGGCGAGCTCGCGGTGCTCGAGGTCAACGGCGCGCCGACCCTGGTGGTGGAGGCGCCGCGCCAGGCCGGCAACGGCGCCGCCGGCGTCAGCCTCACGCAGTATGACAATTCGATCGCCGCGACCCAGTTCCTGGTCGCCTCCGGCGCGGACTACGACACCGCCTTCAACTGGATCGCCACCAAGGAGAGCGTTAGCGCCGGCCCCTTCGTCCTGACCGCGGTCAACGGCCTGCTGGTCGGCCAACTGGGGGCCAGCAACGCCGAAATCTACGTCCCGTCCCTGGTCGCCGGGGCCTCGATCACCATCACGTCGCCGACCGGCAGCGGCAGCGGCAGCGGCAGTACGATCGCCAGCGGCACCGGTGTCCTGGGCCCTGGAACGCTGGATCTCTCCCCCGGCGGCCAGCCGCTCACCCTGCAAGGCGGCGCCGCTCCGCTGACCGTCGACAGCGCCATCATCGACGCGCAACTCCCCAGCCTCGCCGGCGGCCTCAACGCCCATGCGCCGATCGTCGGCGGCCCGACGGCGGGCTCGAACGCCGCCGGCGCCCAGTACAGCCAGGAGATCAGTTTCAGCGCCCACGACGACCTGGGGACCACGGTCCAGCTCAACGCCTATCTGACCAGGACGGCCAATGGCTGGCAGCTGGCGGTCTATGACGCGGCGACCGCCCCGGCCGGCGGCGGCTTTCCCTATACCGCCGGGCCCCTGGCCACGACCGACCTGACCTTCGCCGACGGGTCGCTGGTCAATGCCAATCCCCTCGCCCTGACCCTGTCGGACGGCCGCACGCTCGATCTGGATATCGCCGGCCTGAGCCAATCGGACGCCCATGTGTCCGGCAACCTCGACGCCGCCTCCCCGGCTCTCGGCGGGATCGGGGCCAGCAATGTCGCCGGCGCCGCCTTCAGCGATCGGCTGACCCTGGCGACACACAACAGCGCCGGCGCGGCGGTCACCCTCGATCTCTACTTCAGCAACACCGGGGCGGGCGCCTGGCAGGTCGCCGCCTATGACGCCTCGACGGGCGCCGTCGGCGGCGGTTTCCCCTATTCGGCCCCGGCCCTGGCGGTCGAGCAACTAAGCTTCAACGCCGCCGGCGCGGTCTCGGCTGGCGGCGAGTTCGCCATACCCGGCATCGCCGGCGCCGCCCTCACCGTCGATCTCTCCAGCCTCACCCAGCTCAGCGCCGTCGCGAGCCTGCAAGGCGGCGACGGCGTCCTGGCGCCGGTGACCGAGGCGTCGGTCCCGGCCCCGCCGGTTCAGGGCGCCGGCGACGCCCTGGTGATCAGGGGCGGCGTGGTGACGCTGAACGGCCAGAACAGCTTCACCGGCGGGATGGCGATCGAGGCCGGGGAACTGCAGCTCGGCGGCGCGAATTCGGCCGGAACCGGCGAGATCCGATTCACCGCACCTGGCCAGACGCTCGACATCGAGGCGGGCGCGCCGGCCAACACCCTGGTCGACTTTGGCGCCGGCGACACCATCCTCCTGGCGACGGCCAGCGCCGCGACCCAGATCCTGGTCAGCAACGCCCAGGGCCAGCTGGCTGTCCCGGGCGGGACCCCGGTGACGCTGAACTTCGGGCCCGATCTGGCGCCGGAGAGCGTCTTCGCGGTGACCTCACTGGGGGTCGGGGCCGGGGACTCGATCACCCTGCTCCCCTCGATGTTCAGCGTCGCCAGCCCGGCGAGCCTGCAATCGGCCCTGACCGCCATCGCCCCGGGCGGAGGCTCCTCGGCGCCCGGCGCCGCCTACACGATCACCGGTCAGACGGGCCTCAGTTTCGCGGCCGAGACGGTCAATCTGGCCACCGGCTCGACGCTGACCCTGACCGGTCAGGCCACCTCCACCGGGACCGGCCTCGACATCACCTCCGGATCGGTGCTGCTGAGCGCTCTCACCTACAGCGCCGGCGCGGGCGAGACGCTGTTCACCGTCGAATCCGGCGCCTCGGCGACGCTCACCAACGACACCCTGAGCGGGGCGATCGGGGTGGCGGCGGGCGGCGCCCTGGCGCTGCTCTCCGGAACCATCGCCGCTTCGATCACGGTGGCGAGCAGGGCCGTGGTGACGGCCGAACCGGCGGCCGGCGCCACCGTCGATCTGACGGGGACCCTGACCGGGGTGCTGCAGGTCGGCGTCGCGTCGCAAGCCGCCGGCGGCCGCGCCATCCTGGACCAGGCCGACCCGGGGCTGAGCGCCGTCTATCTCGACGGGCCGGGAATCTTCGAAATCCCCGCCGGTTCCGGATTCAGCGGCCCCATCCATTTCGACGCGGCGGCCGGAGCGAAGCTGCGGATCGACGCGGGCCTGCCCACCGGAACGATCTATTGGGACAACTCGAGCGGCGAAATCGACCTCAAGGGCGTCGCCGCGCCGGGCGGCGTCTCGCGGACCCTCACCGTCTCCAACACCGGCGTTCTGACCCTCGCGGCCGGGACCCTGACCTTCGCCGGCGAGAACGGCGCGACGTTCTTGCAGACGCCGGACAGCGGGACGGGCTCGCTCCTGATCCCGCTCAACGAAACCGCGCCGGTGGCCAGCGAGGCGCAGTTCGACGCCGCCCTCCAGGCCGCCGCCGCTCTGCCGGCCAACGCCGGCTTGTCCTACACCGTCGCGCTGGCCTCGGACGTGGTTCTCAGCTCGGCCGACGGCACGGCCGACGCGGCCAGTCTGCCGGCCGGCCTGACCTTCGCCATCACCGGATCCGGCGGCTTCACCGCCGCGATGGGCGCCGATGTGATCCTGGCCGGGGCCGACAGCTTCACCGGCGGGGTCACCCTGGACGCCGGCTCGACGGTCGAACTGGCCACGGCGACGTCGGCCGGCTCGGGGCCGATCAGCTTCGCCGGCGCTGGCGCGCTGCTGAAGATCGACGCCGCGACCCTCGCCAATCCGGTCGCGGGCTTCGCGCCGCGCGACACCATCGATCTTACCGGCGCGAACTGGAGCGCTGGCCTGCCCCAGACGATCTACGCCGATTTCAATGGCGATTTCTCGGTCCCCGGCGGTTCCGTCACCCTGCCTTCCTTCACTGGCGTCGCCTGGGGCTCCGCCCTGACCCTGGCCCCCGACGGCCGTGGCGGGGTCCTGCTGACCGCGCCCTACGCCCAGCAGACGGTGAGCGTCTCGACGGCGGCGCAGTTGGCGCAGGCGATCGACCTCGCCGACAGCCTGACCGGAAATGGCCGCAGCCTGACGATCGACCTGGCGGCCGGGGCGCCGCTGCTGCTCACCCAGGCCCTGCCAGCCATCCAATTGGCGACCGGCGTGTCCCTGACCATCAACGGTTCGGGCGACACCATCAACGGCGGCGGGGCGGTGCGCGACCTGTTGGTCGCCTCGGGCAATGTGTTCGTCGAGAACCTCACCCTGACCGGCGGCGCGGCCACCAGCGGCGACGGGCAGGCGGAAGACGGCGGCGGCGCGGGCCTCGGCGGCGATCTCTATGTCGGGGCCGGCGGCAATGTCACTCTGCAAGGGGTGAGCCTCGCGGGCGGGACGGCGACGGGCGCGGCCGGCGGCGCCGGGGTGCTCGGCGGCGGGGCGCTGGGGGGCGGCGCGTTCGTGGCCGGCGGGGGCGCCCTGGCGATCAACGGCTCCGGCGGCGAACAGGGCGGATCGGCCAACGGTGGGTTCGGCGACGGTGGCTTCGGCAATGGCCAGGCGCTCGGCGCGGGTCTCTTCGTCTCGGGATCGACCCCCCTGGCCATCGCCCCGGCGAGCGGGCAGACGATCGACATCGCCGACCAGATAGCCGGCGGTGCGGCCGGCGTGGTCATCGACGGCCCCGGAACCGTGCGCTTCGACGGTCCCGACGGCTACGGCGGCCCGACCACCATCGCGTCGGGGACCCTGGTCCTCACCCAGACGGCGCTCGGGGTCGCCGGCGGGATCGTCGATGACAGCGCCCTGGTGCTCAGCGAGGGCGACACGACCGCCGTCTCGGCCGTCGAAGCGCCGTACGTGGGCGAGACCTTTTACAGCCCGAATGGCGGCAGCTCCTCCACCCAATTCACGATTGGGGGCGGCGCCAGTTTTGATGACGTCGTCAACGCCTTCCGTTCCGGCTTTCTGTTTTCCTCCTCGTCCGTCAGCGGCGATGAGCTGATCGGGATCGGGGAATCGGCGCAAACCCTGATCGTCGATCTTCCGAACATATTCCTCAGTGGATCGCTCCAGCCCTATCTGAGCGACCCGTCGGTACAGGCGTTCGAGCAGTCGTACTACGCCGAGAAGCCGACCAACGCGACCTTCGGCGGGCTCACCTTCGATGGCCTGGGCACGCCGACCCTCGCGATCAGCATCGCCCGGCCGCTGGCCCCGACCGACCAGGTGTCGATCAACGGCGTGACGGTCACCGTCGGCGGCGTCGGCCAACTCTCCGACCTGGTCGCCGCGATCGGCGCCGCCCACATCGCCGGCGTCACCGCCGGCATCGATCAGACCTCGGGGCGCCTGCAGCTGGTTTCGGCGGGAGGCCCCCTGGTCCTGGCCGACGTCACCGGGACGCCCTGGCAGGAGATCGGTGTCACGCCGGGAACCTATCCCGGGACGGCGCTCGCCGAGACACTGGCCGGTCCCCTCACCGGAACGGGCACGGTGCTGGTCAACTTCGCCCCCGGCTCCGACATCACCCTGGCCGGCGTGGCCTCGCTCACCGGCGCGGTGACCATCGCGGCCGGGAACACCCTGACCCTCGCCGCCTCCGGGTCCAGCCTTGGCCAGGTGATCGACGACGGAGCCCTGGTGTTCAGCCAGACCGGCACGGCGAGCGTCGGCGGCGCGATCACCGGCGGCGGCGCCGTCAGCGTATCGGGCGGGACCGTGACCTTGTCTGGGTCGGGCGACGCCCTCGGCGCGGTCAGCGCCGCCAATGGCGCCCTGACGATTTCGGGGTCCCAGGAACAGATCGCGGGCCCGGTCACGCTCACCAACGCCTCGCTTTCGCTCACCGCCAGCGGCGACCAGGTCGGCGGCTCGGTGATCCTGAACCGCGGCGCCCTGACGCTCACGGGCGCCGGCGACAGCGTCCTGGGCGCGGTCACGATCAATGCCGGCGCCCTGACCGTCTCTGGCCCCGGCGAGAGCATCGGCGGCGCCCTGACCCTCAACGGTTCCACGGCGACCTTCGCCGGGGCCGTCGGTGGCGGCATCGTCCTGAACGGCGGTTCCCTGAGCCTGACCGGCTCCACGTCCCCGATCAGCGGCGGCATCGCGGTGAACGGCGGCGCCTTGACCATCACCGGCGCGGTGGACCTCCAGGGTGGCGTGGCTATCGACGGCGGCACGGTGTCGCTGCAGGCGGCGAACGCCATCGGCGCCAACGGGGTCACCTTCGCCGCCAAGGCCACCGACACCCTGGTCATCGGCTCAGGCGACGTCCCGACCGGCGTCATCTACGGGCTGAACCCCGGCGTGACCATCGATCTGGAGGGGATCGGCGCGGTCACGGACACGCCGACCATCGCGGCCAATGGCCTCCTGACCGTCGTCGGGGCCAATCGGACCGTCACCCTGCAGCTCGATCCGAGCCAGTCCTACGCCGGCGCCGGCCTGCAGATAAACGCCCATGGCGACGGCGCGGGAGGGGCCGATGTCCAGTTCCAGCCGACGAGTTACAGCCTGGGCGCCGGGCCCGATGGATTGCAGGCGACCATCCAACAGATAAGCGTGGGCGGCGCGCTGGCGGCGCCGAACACCAACTATTCGGTCGGCCTGAACAGCGTGGGAACCGCGACCCCGGTGAACCTGGCGCAGAACAGCACGCTCAACCTGAGCGGGGTTCTCGATCAGGCGCTGGAGGCACAGCAGCTTCCGCCGGCCGGCGTTGCTTCCCTGACTCTGCAGCAGGGCCTGACCACTCTGAACAACTTGGTTTATGATCCTTTCGGTACGTTCGGCGCGTCGCAGGGGATCGCGATCAGCGTCGGTTCGGGCGCGAGCCTCGCCGTCGGCATGGCGCAGTTCTATGATGTCGGCGCCGTGGCCATCGCCCTGCATGGCGATCAGACGCTCCTCTTCGCGCCCGGCGCCGGCCAGGAAACCGACGTCGGGGGTTCGATCACCGACGATGCCGGCTCGGGCGCCGGTCCCGGCGTCGGCCGGCTGGTCATCCAGGGCGCGGGGGACACGGTCCTCGACGCGGGCGACAGCTTCACCGGCGGCATCACGGTCGATTCCGGCAGTCTGGACCTGAACGCGCCGGGCGCCGGGGGGAGCGGCGGGGTGACCCTCGACGGCGGCGACCTCACGTTCAGCACTCCCGACGCGATCTCGGGCAGCCCGATCGTGTTCGGCGGGCCGGGCGCAACCTTGAGCCTGATCGGCAATTTCCCGCTGGGACTGGCCAATACGATCGAGGGTTTCGGGGCCGGCGACCAGATCATCCTGAACGATGCCTACGCGCCGGCCCCGATCGTCGAAGCCGGCAACATCGTGCGGGTGGGCCTGGCCGAATTTCACTTCGATCCCAGCCAGGACCTCTCCGCGGGGGTGTTTTACGTCACGCCAACCCAGTATTACGTGGGCGGGCAAGCGCAACCCGGCCAAAGCCTGCAATTCGAGCAGCTGGACTACAATGTGGCCAGCCCCGCCGCCCTGGCCAACGCCATCACCGGCGTCGACGCTTCGCCGCTCATGGCCGGGCGTGACGGCCGCGCCATCACCCTGACCCAGGGCCTCACGGCCGCCGGTCCGCTGACTTCGGCGCTGCCCGCCATCGACCTGCCCGCCGGGGCCAGCCTGACCATCGACGGCGAAGGCCAGACCCTCGACGGCGGAGGGGAAACGGGATTCGTGCTCAGCGGCGGCCCCCTGACCCTGGAAAACCTCAGCCTTTCGGGCTTCGGGTCGGCCGGCGCGGTGGGAGGCGCGCTCTCGATCGGCGCGGGCGACACGGTCACCCTGGCGGGCGGCAGTGTCACCGGCGGGGCGGGCGCGCCCGGAACCTTAGGCAGCGGCGTTTCGATCGCCGCCGGCGGGACCCTGATCATCGTTCCATCGGCCGCCAGCCCCGTGGTGATCGGCGACGCCATCGCCGGCGCCGGCGCGGTCGAAGTCGCCGGCCCCGGCATCGTCAGCTTCACCGCCGCCAACAGCTTCACCGGCGGGCTCGCCCTATCCGCCGGGCAGCTGGTGCTGGCGGCGGCCGGCGCGGGCGGATCGGGTCCGATCACGGTCAGCGGCGGCGTACTGGAGGTCTCGGCCGCGGCGGCGGCCGGCATTTCCGCCATCATCCTGTCGGGCGACGGCCAGCTCGTGCTCGACGCCGGCGCGGCGATCCCAACAGTGGACGGATTCTCGGGCCAGGGGACGATCGACCTCCTCGGCGATCCGCTCTCGGCCCTCACCCTTGCGGCCTCCACCGGCGGCGTGGTGGTCGATGGCGTCACCCTGGCCGGGGTCGGCGCGGTCGAGGCGCAGTCGGACGGCCAGGGCGGCACGCGGATCATCATTCCCGCGCCGGTCACCGTCCAGGACAGTCAGGGTCTGGAGCAGGCCCTGGCCCAGATCGCCACCTACGCCGGACAGGCGGCCTTCGCGGCCGCCGATCAGATCAACCTCGGCAACGCCGCCACCTTCGACCTGGGCGGCGCGATCAGTCTGGCCACGAGCGGCAGCCTGACGATATCCGGCGGCGCCGGCGCCAGCCTGATCGACTCAGGCGTAAGCGGCGGCGTGCTTGCCCTGGGGCAAGGCGCCTTGACCATCAACCAGGTCGGTCTGAACGGCTTCCTGCCCGTGCCCACGGCCGGGTCGGGCGCCTCGGTGACCCTCAACCACGTCACCGTCACCCTGACCATGGCGCAGCTCGCCGCCGCCATCGGCGATCTGTCATCGGTGAGCGGGACCTACAACCTCGCCATCGCCGACAGCTGGGCCGATGTCGAGGCCAACACCGCCCTGCTGGGTGAACTCGGCTCCAGACTCGCCAAGATCACCCTGACCGATCCGGCCGGCGCGCCGATTTCGATCACCGAGGCGCAATACCGTCAGCTGTCGCCCTATTTCGCCGGCTCGTACAACCTGAACCTGACCAACGTCGCCGCCGCCGACGCCGCCAGCTTCGTCGGCAAGGTCAGCACCGTCTCGGTGACCGACACGGCCAGCAACATATCGGCCAATATCAACGCCTTGAGCAACGATTTCAGCAACGGCCAGCTGAAGTCGGTCACCGTTTCCGACAGCTCGACCCTCACGGTGGACCAATGGCTGGTCTTTGACGAGGATTACGACGGACCTGGCGCATCGGTCCTGAGCACGATCAGCAACGCCGATGGTTCAGCGCTCACTCTGCACGTGATGATATCCGCCATCTGGACGGCCAGCACGCCTCTTCTGACGGTCCTCGGCAACGACGCCAGAGTGACGTCGATCAGCTTCTACGACTCCGGAACGCCGGTCATCCCGTTCTACTCCGCCGCCAATGCGCGCGCCTACAGCCTGATCACCGGCCCCTATCAACTCAACGTCGTCTCGACCGACGTTGCCGACGCCCTGGCGCTGGCCACCAATCCGCATGTGACGCCCTTCGAGATCGACGACACCCCGGCCAACATCGCCGGCGCGCTCGTCGCGCTGAACGGCGAGGTCCTGCTGGGGAGAATCACCCGCATCGCCCCCGACAGCTACCTCACGCCGATTTCCGATCTGAGCGCGGCGGCCGTGGTCGGCGCTCCCGCCGCCATCGACGCCCTGACCTACCAGGCCTCGGTTCAGGACACCGCCGCCAACATCTCGGCCAATCTGGACGGCCTGGAAGGCGTGTCGAACCTTTTGGGAATCCTCGTCACCGACAACGCCAACGTCACCGTCTCCATCGGCCAACTGCAGACCGACGCGGGCGCCCTTTCCAAGCTGATCTTCGCGGATGAAGCTGAATTCGTCCCCAATCCCGAATTCCCCTTCATCGGCGTCGGACAAGAATTTTCGACCGCGGGCGTAGGCGTGGGCTACTCCCTGACCGTCGCCGACACGGTGGCCAACGTCACCGCCGACCTCGCCGCGCTGGGCGCCAATCCCAAGGTCACCGCCATCACCCTGACCAACGGCCCATTCCAGGCCCTGGTCCTGAGCGAGATCCAGGTCAACCAGTACAGCGCCGCGATCGCCAAGCTGACCGGCGCCGGCTATCTTGAGATCACCGGGGCCCACGCCGCCGATGCGGCCGGCCTGGCGCTCTTGCCCCTGGTCAGCGGGATCGCCGTTTTCGACACGGCGGCGGACATCTCCGCCTCGCTGGATAGCCTCAACGGCAATCCGCTGGTCAGCCAGATCGTGGTCTCCGACGGAGCGCCGATCACCGTCGATATGTCGCAGCTGATCCACGATCGCTACGCCCTGGGCCTGCTGCGGACTCCGGCGGGCGCGGCCGTCTCGATAACGGTGGCCGACAAGGCGCAGTTCGTCGCCCAGGCGTTCGATCAGCTGAACGGCAACCCGCTGGTCGGCTCGATCGTACTCACCGACGGCGGCGCCCCGACGCTCACCCTCACCGACCAGCAGCTGCACGCCGACACCCGCGCCCTGGGGGTGATCGCCGGCCCCTACCAACTGGCGATCACCGGCGTTCCCACCGCCGACCTCGCCGCGGTCACCGCCAACGCCCACGTCACTTCCATCCAGATCACCGACACGGCGGCCAACATCGCCGCCGCCTTCCCCGCCATCGTCGGCGCCGGGGATGTCGTCGCGATCACCGTCGCGGATGGCCAGCCGGTGACGATCAGCGTGGCCCAGCACCAGGCCGACGGGGCCACCCTGGCGGCCCTGAGCAACCCCGGCGGGACGCCCGCCGGCCTTGAGATTCTCGATTCATCGACCAGCATCGCCGTCGGCCTCGACGCCCTCGCCGCCGACAGTCGCGTGGCGCTCATCGTCACCACGGACAGCGGGGCGGTGACCGTCTCCGTCGCCCAGCTGACCGGCGACGCCGCCGCCATCGCCGTCCTGCAGACCGGCCAGGCAACCCCCGCCTCGCTGCAGGTCACCGACACCGCGGCGCATGTGCAGGCGGCGCTGGACAGCCTGTCGGCCAACGGGCGGATCACCGCTGTCACCCTCACCGACACCGGCACGCCGACGCTGGATGTCACGCAGACGCAGCTCACCGCCGACAGCAGCATCCTGGGCCTGATCGGTTCCAGCTATCAGCTCCAGGTCAGCGGCGTGCCGGTGGCCGACCTCGCCGCCGTCGCCGGCGCCAGCCACGTCACCGGCGTGGAGATCTTCGACAGCGCCGCCAACCTCGCGGCGGACCTGGGCGCCCTCAGCATCGATTCGACGGTGCTCGGCCTGACGGTCTCCGACAGCGCGCCGATCACCCTCACCGTCGCCCAGCTGACCAGCGACGCGGCGGCCCTGGCCGAACTCACCAACGCCAGCGGCTCGCCCTATCAGGTCGCCATTGTCGATTCCGGCGCCAACATCGACGCCGACCTTCCCGCCCTGATCGCCAATCCGCACGTCGCTTCGATCTCCGCCACCGGCGGCTTTCCCGACCAGGTCGACGTGGCCGACCTCAATTCGGTGAACAACTCCAGCGGCTTCAACGTGGTCGACACGGCCGCCAACATTTCGGCCGGGTTCGACGCCATCGAGGCCAAGGCGGGTGTGGTCGCGATCAGCTTCACCAATCCGGCCACCCCGGTCCTCAGCCTGGCCGTGGGTCAGCTGACCAGCGACAGCCAGGCGCTGGGCCTCATCGTCGGCGCCTACGACCTCGCCGTCTCTGGCGTCAGCGTCGCCGCCCTGGCCGGAGTCGAGGCTGCCAGCCACCTGACCTCGGTTTCGGTTGTGGACACCGCCGCCAACATCTTCGCCGATCTCGCCGCGCTCGCCACCGACCCGAAGATCGGCCAGGTAGTGATCTCCGACAACAAACCCTTGATCTTGGATGCCACCCAGCTGGCCGCCGACGCCGCCTTCATCGGCAAGCTGTCGTTCGCCAGCGGCGGCAACACGGGCGTCGTCCAGGCCGTCGATGCGGCGGCGAACATCGACGGCGTGCTTAGCGCGCTGACCGGCGAGATCGGCAAGGTCACCATTTCCGACAACAAGCCGCTGGTCATGAGCACGGCCCAGTATCTTTCGGCCTATTCCGGTATCTCGGGGGGCGAATTCGTCAATGCCGACGGCTCGTCCTTCCAGATCAACATCGAGGACACGGTCGCCGGCGCGGATCAGGCCAACGGCTCGAGCCTTCAGCAGAGCCACCTCGCGTCGTTCACGATCACCGACACAGCGGACAATATCCTCTCATTCAGCCAGGGCAGCGACCATTCCGCGCTCAATGCTTCCGCCCAGTTCGACGTCGTCGATAGCGCCAGCGACGTGCTGCGGGACCTGCAGCAACTGGGCGATCTCGGCGCCGCGATCAAATCGATCAAGTTCACCGATCCGGGGACCCCGACCCTCATCATCTCCGGCGATCGGTACCAGGTCGAGGCCGCGATACTGAAACGTCTGTCGATCAGCGCCTATGATCTGGAGGTCTACAATGTCGTCGCCGCCGATGTCGCGACGCCTGGTGGTGCGATGATCGCGGCCGACGGTCGGGTGGTTTCGATCCAGGTCGCCGACACCGCAGCCAACATCGCCAGCAACTTCGACCAGTTGGACGCCGCCTCCCAACTCGCGCCCATCACGGTGACATCGGGCGGCCCAGTGACGCTCGATGTCGCCCAGGCGCTCGCCGACACCGCCGCCGAAGCCCTGCTGCCGGCGGGGGACCTCGCCGTCTCGGACAGTTCCGCGAACATCACCGCGGGCCTCGCCGCCCTGTCCCTGAACTTCGCGATTTCGACCATCACCCTCGACGATTCCGGCCCGGTGACCCTCGATGTCGCCCAGCTCACCGCCGACGGGGCGCTCAGCCGGCTGCAAGTCTACGACGGCTCGGCCTACACCCTCAGCGTCGTCGACACGGCGGCGGACATCGGGGCGGGGTTCGACGCCCTCAAAGCCAACAGCCATGTCACGTCGATCAGCTTCACCGATGGCGGCACGCCGACCCTGACGCTCGGCGCCGCCCAATACCTCGCCGACACCCGCGCGCTCGGCGCGGTCACCGGGACCCATGACCTGGCGATCACCGGCGTGGCGATTTCCCAGATCGCGACGTTCACGGCCATCGCCGGGGTGACCTCCATCGCCGTGGCCGACACGGCGGCGAACGTCGCCGCGGACCTGGACAGCCTGAACAGCCTCGCCGACCTCGCCTCGATCACCCTGACCGACGCCGGAACGCAGAATCTCGTGGTGACCCGGGCCCAGCTGACCAGCGACAGCCGAGCTCTGGGGCTGATCCAGGGAACCCATTTCCTGACGGTCACCGGCGTTGCGGTGGCGGACGTCGCCGCCGTCGCCGCCCTGCCGGGCGTCGGGTCGATACAGGTCCTGGACACCGCCGCCAATATCTCGGCCGATCTCGACACCCTGAACGGCGACCCGACAGTCACCGCGATCAGCGTCGCCGACGATCAGCCGATCACCCTCAGCATCGCCCAGCTGGCCTCCGACACCCGGGCGCTGAGCCTTCTGAGCCATGCCGACAGCTCGCCCTACACCCTGGTGATCAAGGATACGGCGGCGAATATTTCGGCCGACCTCGACAACCTCGACGCCAATTCGCACGTCAGCGCGATCATTGCCTACGACGAACCGCCCCTCGATGTCAGCGTCAGCCAACTGACCAACAACGCCATCCTAAAGGCGGCCGGCGATAGCTTCGCCAGCCTCACGGTGGTCGATACGGCAGCCCGCGTCTTCGCCGATCTCGTCGCCATCGCCGACAATTCGGCGATCCGCGGCATCACCCTGACCGACACCACCGTTCCCACCGTGCCGGTCAGCGCGACCCAGTTCGCCGCCGACGACCTCGCCTACTTCGAGACCGCCCAGCTGATCAGCGGGGCCTACAACCTCGACCTCACCGGCGTGACGTTCGTGCAGCTGGAGGAGGCGCTCCAGAGCGGCGAAGCGCTCCACAGCCACGTCACCAGCTTCACCGTCACCGACACATCGGCCAATATCTTTCCCCAACTGAGCTATCTTGAGGGACTGGCCGGACTGCAGGGTGTCACCCTGACCGACTCCACGACGCCGACCCTGCCCCTCACCCAGGGGCAGCTCACCAGCGACGCCAGGGTGCTCGGCCTGATCAGCGGCGCCTTCAACCTCGCCATCACCGGCGCCACGGTGAGCACCGCGCTCACCTATGGCGACGATCCTCAGGTCACCAGCCTGGCGGTGAGCGACAGCGCGGCCGCCATTTCGGCCAGCCTGGATCAGCTGAACGCCCAGTCGCAGATCACCTCGATCTTCGTGAACGACGGCGGCGCGGTTTCCCTGAGCCTGGCCCAGATGCGGGCCGATACCCACGCGCTGGCCGAACTGGGGGCCGGCAGCCTCAGCGTCGTGGATACCGCCGCGAATATCTCGGCGAACCTGACGAGCCTGGCGAGCGACAGCCAGGTGGCCTCGATCGTCATCACCGACGTTGCCAATCTCGACCTCGACGTGGCCCAGTTCACCGCCGACAGCGCGCTCCTGAGCAGGATACACTACGCCGACGGCGGTCCGGTGTACGTGGAAGTTATCGACACCGCGGCCAACGTCTCGGCGGCCCTGAACCAGCTCGCCAGCGATCGCTCCGTCGACTTCATCGAGCTTTCCGACGAGCAGCCGGTCGCCGTCACCTACGTCCAGTTCGCCGCCGGCGACTTCGACAAGGTCGAGCTCGCCGGCCTGAGCGAGCCTTTCACCGTGCCCCCCACCATGTCGGTGACCGGCTCGGCGGCGCAGATCATCGGCGGCTACACGGACCTTGAGGACAGCCTTCAGGTGGCCGTGATCACGGTTTCCGACACCGCCGCCAATATCACCGCCAATCTGCCTGCCCTGGCCGCCCTGCCGGCCTACCTACCGATCCTGACCTCGCCGCCGCTGATCGTCGTCTCCGACTATGGGGCCGTGGTCATGAACGTGGCGCAGCTTGGCGCCGACACGGCCTTCCTGGCGCGATTCAGCAACGCCGACGGGTCGGCCTACACGCTCCAGATCGTCGATACGGCGGCCGACGTCACCGCCGGCCTCGCCGCCATCACCGCCAACGGTCACGTCACATCCATTGTCATCACCGACAGTCAGCCGCTCGTCCTCACCGCCGCGCAGGCTGCGAACGCAGGCCTGGCCCTGCCGTCGATCACCACGCCGGCGTCGATCAAAGTGCTGGACTCCGCGGCGGACGTCGGCGCGGTCCTGGGCGCGCTGGGCGCCGTGTCGGGACTGAGTTTGATCACCCTCACCGATGCGGCGACGCCGACATTCACGCTGACGCAGGCGCAGTTCAACCAGGACTCCCTGGCCTTGAGTCTCATCGCCAGCCCCTACAACCTGGTCATCACCAACGCCGCCGCCGGGGCCGTGGCGAGCCTGGAGACCGATTCGCATGTGACCTCGATCGGGGTTTCCGACAACCTCCAGGACACCCTGCCGCTGCTCGCCGCCCTCACGGCCGATCCGAAGGTCAGCGGCATCCAGATCGCCGACACCTCGACCAATATCGTGGCGAATCTGGCGACGCTGAGCACTTGGACGAAGCTGACCCAGCTGACCTTCACCGACCCCCATCCCGACCCGCTGATTTCCCTCACCAGTGTCCAGCTGTTCGACGAGGCGCCCACGCTGAACCTGATCAGCGGCAACTACGGCATCCGCCTCACCGACGTGCCGATCCAGTATTTCCCGGCCGCCAACGGCGTCGCGCGGGTCGTTCAGATCCAGCAGGTCACCGCCACCATCGCCGACTACCTGGCCGATCCCGCCGCCGTGAACGCGGTGGGAACCGGCAAGTCCAGTGGCGCCGCCATCGTGGTGCAGGACAGCGCCGCCAATGTGAGCGCGTATCTTAGTTCCCCAGGTTACACACAGTGGTTCAGCTATATAGCACTGACTGATCCAGAAGACTATCCAGCACATCCAATTCCAGTCTTGTCCGTGACCTACGATGCTTATATCAAAGACTTGAATCTGTTCAACCAGCTTGAGGTCGATTCGCGCCATCTGGCACGCGTCACAGGAGTTTCTGTCGCTAATATCAGCGAAGTGGTCGGTTCCTATTACGGGTTGCAGGTGTCGGTCAGCGACACCGCGGCGACTCTCGCCGGATCGACCCTGGATTCCCTGGCCGCCGACTTCGGGACGAATACCCCATTGATGTACAACACCCAGGTCGTGTCGGTCGTGGTCTCGGACAACGGCGCTTCGGCCGGCGGCTTCCTGCCGGTCAGCGTCGCCCAGCTGAGTTCCGACGCCCCCCTGCTCGCCAACCTCTCCTTCGCCGATGGCCAGAACGCCGGGATCCTCGAGGTCGCGGATACCGCCGCCAATATCACCGCCGATTTCGACAATCTGAACACCAATCACCAGATCGGCGCGATCGAGATCACCGACAATGGTCCGATCATCCTGACCGCGACCCAGCTGGCCAATGACGGCGTCGCCATCGGCGAACTTCGCAACGCCAACGGCAGGCCCGTCCAGGTGAACCAGTTTCACTGGGTCCAGGCGACCAGTGGGGCCTTTGCATTGGCTGCGGACTGGACGTCCAATCAGGCCCCCGGCTCGGCGGACGCGGCCATCCTCGATGCGCCGGGTTCGAGCGCCTACGTGGTCACCGCCTCGACGAGCGAGACGGTGGCCTCGATCCAGACCGCGGCGACGGCGACGCTGTCGATCACCGGCGGGGTGTTCGTGGCCGCTGGCGGCACGGGCGCGGGGGCCAACGCCGGGGTGATCTCGGCGGTCAACGGGTCCACGCTGCAACTGGGCGACAGCGGGGCGGACACCATCGCCAACACCGGCCTGATCCTGGCCGGTCTCCATGGGGCGGTGACGATCACCGGCGCGGTGGTCAACACCGGGCAC
>Ga0208849_1000249_pt1 | contig 52262 bp, 42 predicted proteins | sample NGESurdeep072012_10_FD_184470 | JGI IMG/M metagenome (GOLD analysis project Ga0208849, IMG submission 184470) | Arctic peat soil microbial communities from Barrow, Alaska - NGEE Surface sample 53-3 deep-072012 (SPAdes) | ecosystem: Environmental > Terrestrial > Soil > Wetlands > Peat ... | reverse complement strand
CAGGTTGAGTGGTTTCAGCAAACCTCAGTCTGGCTCCAGACTTGGTCGCTATCCACTCCCCATGGAATCTTCGTCGCTTGCGCTCCTCGCAATGACGGCGCAAGGCATTCGGGCCACGAGGATGGTCGGGGTCCGCGCCAAGAGGCGCGGCTAGAAATGACGGGGATCGTTGTGCAACGGCGCCGGATTCCGCTTCGCTTCATTCGGGCTGCGGAGGCTCGAACCAGGGCCATTCCGCCGCGCCGTCATGGGTGACGGCGCCGCCCGGTGCCTGACCGACCAGGCGGGCGTATTTGGCGAGTGCCCCGGCCCGGTGCCGCGGCGGTCTTGGCTTCCAGGCGCGCCGCCGCGCTTCGAATTCGTCGTCGCCGATCAGCAGATCCATGCGGCGCGCGCCGGCATCGATGCTGATCCGGTCGCCATCGCGGACCAGGGCCAGCGGGCCGCCGACGAAGGATTCCGGCGAGACGTAGCCGATGCACATGCCGCGGGTGGCGCCGGAAAAGCGCCCGTCGGTAATGAGCGCGACCTTCTCTCCCATCCCCTGCCCGTAGATCAGCGCGGTGACGCCGAGCATCTCGCGCATGCCGGGACCGCCGACCGGACCTTCATTGCGAATGACGAGCACCTCTCCCGCCGCGTAGTTGCGACGGCGCACCGCATCGACGCAATGTTCCTCGTCTTCGAACACCCGCGCCGCGCCTTCGAAGGCCAGCTTCTTGAGACCGGCCACCTTGATGACCGCCCCGTCCGGACAAAGATTGCCTTTCAGCACCGCAACACCGCCATCCGCCATGATCGGCGCCCGCACCGGATAGATGATCTCGCCGTCGGGTGCATTCGCCTGCCCGTATTCTTCCGCAATCGTCCGGCCGGTGATGGTCAGGCAATCGCCATCGATGTGCCCACTTTCGACCAGCGCTCGAATGACGACAGCCGTGCCGCCGATGTCGTAGACGTCCTTCGCAGTATATTTGCCGCCCGGCCGCAAATTGCCGATCAGCGGCGTCCGTGCAAAGACCTCGCCGACCTCGTCGAGGCCGAACGACAGGCCGGCCTCGTTGGCCAGCGCCGGCAGATGCAGCGCAGCGTTGGTCGATCCGCCGGTGGCCGCGACAATGGCCGCGGCGTTTTCCAGCGATTTTCGCGTCACGATCTCGCGTGGCAGCGGGCCACCCCGCTGCAGCATCTGCATCACGAGGCGCCCCGCCTCGCGCGCGACCTGCGCCCGCTCGGCGTACACGCCGGGGATCATCGAGACGTTGGGCATGGTCAGGCCGATCGCTTCGGAGACCATGGCCATGGTGTTGGCGGTGAATTGTCCGGCACAGGCGCCGATCGTCGGCAGGCAGTTGCGCTCGATGCCGGCCAGCGTGGCCTGGTCGATTTCGCCGGTCATGAAGCCGCCGACGGCCTCATAGGAATCCAGCACCGTCAGGGTTCGTCCCTCGAACCGCCCGGGCAGCGCGCTGCCGCCATAGATGAAAATCGACGGCACGTTGCACCGGATCATCCCCATCATCACGCCGGGCAGCGTCTTGTCGCACCCGCCGAAGCCGATCAGGGCGTCGTAGGCAAGGCCGTGGACGACGGCTTCGATCGAATCCGCGATCAATTCGCGCGACAGCAGCGAGAACTTCATGCCCTCGTGATTCATGCTGATACCGTCGGAGACCGAGATGGTGGTGAATTCCCGCGGCGTGCCGCCGGCTTCGGCGATTCCGGCCTTGGCGGCATCAACCTGGAAATCGTGTGTCATGTTGCAGGGGGTCTGCTCGCCCTTCATGCTGACGACGCCGATCATCGGCTTGCCGATCGCCGCATCGTCGAGCCCCATCGCCCGCATGAAGGCGCGGTGCGGCGCACGATCGAGGCCATCGGTGGTCACCCGTGATCGCCACTTCTTCATGGGCATCTTCTCTCAGCGCCTGCAACCCGTGGAATTCCGTCATTGCGAGGAGCGTCAGCGACGAAGCAATCCATTCCACCTAGCCGGCCAGATGGATTGCTTCGCTTCGCTCGCAATGACGCGAACAATGTCACTCGGTCATTCCGGGATGCGCCTCTTGGCGCAGGCCCGGAATCCATAACCACCATCGTGAGTATGGATTCCGGGCTCGCGCCAAGAGGGCATGCCCCGGAATGACGGCGCCCTACTGCAAGGGCGCCACGATGGTCGGGTGCTTGAACTGCGCGACGTCCATCTTCGGCAGCATCCCCGCCTGATGATAGATGTCGAGCATCTTCTGGATTGCCTCGAAATTCGGCGCAGCGCCGGGATCCCTGCCGAAATCATTGTCCTTGAGCAAATAGGTATCGAGCACGGGGATCGGCGCCTTCAGCACCTCGGAAACCACCTTGAGGGTCTCATTGCGGTCGGCGAGCGCCTTCTTCATGCCGAGGGTGATATCGCGCACATAGGCCCTTACCAGGTCCGGGTTTTTGTCGACGAAGTCGGCGCGGCAGGCTTCGAGGATGTGGACGATGTTCGGCATTTCCTCGGACAGCGAGAACAGCTTGCGGGTACCGCCCTTGGCCTCGGCGTGGGCGGCGAAGGGCTGGTTCATGTTCACGGCGTCGACGCGGCCCTGACGCAGCGCGTCTTCGGAAACGGCAAAGCCGACCTCCACCAGCTTGATGTCCTTCTCCGGATCGACGCCGTTCTTCTTCAGGAGCATCGCGAACGGCCCATAGGTGCCGCCGCCGATCACCGAGATGCCGACCGTCTTGCCCTTGAGGTCGGCGATTTTCTTGATCGGGGAATCGTCCTTGACCGCCCAATAGACCGAGAAGCCGCCGGGCTTTTCAAAGACGTGCTGTGCCACAATGTAGGCCTTCAGATTTCCGCCGACCACGCCATTCGCAAGCGACAGCGGCGCCTGGGTCGCGCAGTCGAGCGCGCCCGCGGCAAGCGCCTGGGTCATCGGCGCGGTGCCCTGGAACTGAGTCCATTCGACATTGTAGGTCTTGCCGAGATCCGGGAATTCCGCCGGCCGGCGCATCATCCAGTATTTCGATTCCTCCGCCGGGATAGTCCAGCCGACGCGGATGGTTGGTTGTGCCTGCGACGCGCTCGCGCCGGCCAGCAGGCAGGCCGCTGCCCCTGCCGCCAAAACCCATTTCGAGGCTAACCGCATCATCCCCACTCCACTTTCCCGTTGCCTGCGAGCTCTGCCACACTGGCTTGCAACAAGCCTTTCATGGTTCAAATGATCAGGCAAGCCATCCAGGGCTCGCCTTTCGTCGGCCACCCGGGCGGGGCTATGGTAGGGCCGGCAGGCCGGGCGGTTTCGGCTGCAACGGGGGAATTGAAATGGCTGACGTCGGCGGGGGAAATACCGAAAAGCTCGGATATCTCGGGCTCGGGATGATGGGTTTTCCGATGTCACGACGCCTGATCAAGGCCGGTCATGACGTCACGGTGTGGAATCGTTCAGCCGCCAAAGCGGTTGCCCTTGTCGAGGCTGGCGCGAAGGCTGCCGCGTGTCCGCGCGACGTGGCTTCCGCTGCCGGCATCATCTTCATGTGCCTCACCGACGCTGCTGCCGTCGAAGCGGTGGTGTTCGGCCGCGATGGCGTCGCGGAGACGCCCGGCGCCGGCAAGCTCGTCGTCGACTTCTCGTCGATCCATCCGGACGCGGCCCGTGGCATCGCCGCACGGCTCCAGGCCGCCAACGGCATGGGATGGATCGACGCGCCGGTCTCCGGCGGCACCATGGGTGCGGAAGAAGGCACGCTTGCGGTCATGGCCGGCGGCGATGCCGCCGACATCGAACGGGTGAGGCCCTATGTTCTGTCGATGGCGCGACGGCTCACGCCGATGGGCCCGACCGGCGCGGGCCAGACCGCGAAACTCTGCAACCAGGTGATCGTCGGCTGCGCCATGGCGGTGCTCGCGGAAGCGACGCGGCTCGCGGTCAACGCCGGGATCGACGCCGGGCGTCTGCCGGAAGCGCTGGCCGGTGGCTTTGCCGATTCCATCCCGCTGCAATTGTTCGTCCCCCGCATGGTGCAGGGGATTCATTCGCCACCGCTCGGCCATATCGCCACCATGCTGAAGGATCTCGATACCGTGGTCGACGTGGCGCGCACCACCTCGAGCCCGGTGCCGATGTCGGCGCTGGCCGCACAATTGTTCCGCCTGGCCAAAGCGGCGCGCGGCGCCGATGTCGATGCGCTCGAGATCTACAAGCTGTCAGCCGCGCAGACGGGATAGAAATGGACTGGTGAAATTCGTCATGCCGGGACAAGCCCGGCCATGACTAAATCGCGGAGAATTTCGCTCATCGCCGATTGCCGCTACGATCCCCAAACAAGGAACGCCTCATGTACAGTCCGGCCGGCGTAAAGACCTCGTCCAATGTCCCGGTGCCCGCGCAAATGAAAGCCTGGGTTCTGGGCGGCTCTGACGAACTGTTCCTGCGCGACAAGCCCACCCCGGTTCCGGGGCGGGCCGAAGTGCTGGTGCGCATCGACGCCGTGGCGATCTGCGCCACCGACCTCGAGATCATCCATTCGGGATCGCCAGCGAGCATCCAGGGCGGCCTGCCCTTCAACAAGAATTTTACGCCCGGCCACGAATACATGGGAACGGTGGCAGCCCTCGGACCCGACGTCGACGAATTCGAGATCGGCGAACGAATCAGCGTGGAAATCCACGCCGGATGTGGTCAGTGCAAACGATGCCGCCAGGGCATGTACACCTCATGCCTGAACTACGGCCGGCCGGACAAGGGCCATCGCGCCAACGGCTTCACCACCGACGGCGGTTTTGCCGAATACGCGGTCAACCATATCAACACCCTGGCGCGGGTACCCGACACCATGAGCGACGCCGAGGCGACGCTTGTCGTTACCGCCGGCACCTCGATGTATGGACTGACCGAACTGGGCGGGCTGGTGGCGGGCGAAAGCGTGGTGGTGATCGGGCCGGGCCCGATCGGGCTGCTCGCGGTGGCCGTCGCCAAGGCGCTGGGCGCAAGCCCGGTGATCCTGACGGGGACCCGCAACAAGCGGCTGGCGATAGGCAAGGAGCTTGGCGCCGACCGCGTCATCAACATCGCCGAGGAGAATGCGGTCGACATCGTCAGGCAGCTTACCGGCGGGATCGGCGCGGATTACGTGGTCGAGTGCGCCGGCACCGAAGCCACCGTCAACCAGGCCATTCACATGGCCAATCGCGGTGGAAAGGTTTGCCTGGCGGCGTTCCCGCACGATCCCGTGACGATGGATCTCGCGCATCTCGTCAGGAACAACATTTACGCCTACGGCATACGCGGCGAAGGCCGCAGCGCGACCCACCGCGCCATGGCCTTGATGGCGGAAAAGCGCTTTGACGCCACCAAAATTCATACCCACACCTTTGCGCTCGCCGATCTGCCGACCGCGCTGCGTTACGCGAAGGACCGGGTCGAGGACGCCATCAAGGTCGTCGTCGTCAGCCGACAGACCGGCGCGCTGACGGCGGCGGTGTCCGCCGGAAGCTTCTCGCGTCCTAGCTAGAGCACTTTCCAGCACCGCGGCTTCATCCTTCGAGACGCGCGCAAGCGCGCTCCTCTGGATGAGGTCTGGACCCTCATGGTGAGGAGCGTGGCAAACGCCACGCGTCTCGAACCACGAGGCCCTCTGGATGTGCGGCGGATCACACCGAGCAGTAGCGTTCCTTGATCTCGTCATCGGCCAGCAGTTCGCGGGCGGCGGCATGATGAACCACCGCGCCCTGATCCAGCACATAGGCGCGGTCGGCGATATCGAGCGCCAGCTCCACATTCTGCTCGACCAGCACCGGCATGATGCCCTCCGACGGCTCGTCCAGCATGATCAGATCGGGTCCCGCGATCATGGCGCGAGCGATCGCCAGCATCTGCTGCTCGCCGCCCGACATCGTGACCGCTTCCTGGTCAAGCCGCTCGGCGAGCCGCGGAAAGATCCTGGCGATGCCGGCGATCAGTTCGGTCTCCCGTTTCCTTTCGGGCGAGGCGACGAGGCCGAGCCTGAGATTCTCCCGCACCGAAAGCCCCTGCACGATGCGCCGCTCTTCCGGTACATAGGCGAGGCCGAGCGCAAAGCGGACATGCGCGGGCTCGCCCAGGAGCTTCCTGCCCTTGAAGGTGACCGAGCCCCGTGTCTTGTCCATCAGACCCATGCTTTGCTTGCGCCGTCCTCGTCTAAATTCGTCCGAGCGCCGCCAGGATGACCTGGGGCGTCAGCGGAATCTCGGTGATCACAGCGCCGAACGGTTTCAGCGCATCATTTACCGCATTGGCCACCGCCGCCGCGGCTCCCGCCGTTCCCGCCTCCCCCGCGCCCTTCGCGCCGAGCTCCGTTTCGAAGGTCGGCGATACCACGTGCCCGACGTCTATATCCGGCATCTCGCCGGACATCGGAACCAGATAATCGGCCATATTGGCGTTGGTCAGCTGGCCGCGCTCGTCGTAGATGCAGTGCTCGAACAGCGCCGCGCCAAGGCCCTGCACCACGCCGCCGCGGATCTGCTCGTCGACCAGTTGCGGATTAATGATCCGGCCGCAATCCTCAACCACCCAATGCCTCAGCAGTTTGACAAAACCGCTGTCGGTATCGACTTCGAGCCAGCAGGCCTGGACTCCGTTGGTAAAGGCGAAAGGATATTGGCGCGGGACAAAGTGGCGGGTCGCCATCAGCTCGGGCTGAATACCCGGCGGCAGCGTGTCCGGCCGGAAATAGACGATCCGCGCCAACTCTTTCAGTTCGATCCGCGGCGCGCCGTCATCGGCGTTCACGATCGCATCGTTGACGATATCCAGTTCCGCAGGCGAGGATTGCAGGATCGCTGCCGCGACATCCAGGATGTTGCTCCGAAGAACCTTGGCAGCCTGCAGCGCCGCCTCGCCGCCGATTCCGGCGCCGCGCGATGCCCAGGTGCCGCCACCATAGGGCGTGTTGTCGGTATCGCCCAGAATGACGCGGACGCGCTGTATCGAAACCCCGAGTACGCTGCCGACGATCTGGGCCGTCAGGGATTCCGAGCCCTGCCCCTGCTCGCTGATGCTGGTCTGGCAGATCACCGAGCCGGTCGCGTCGAGCCGCACGGCAACGCCGTCCTGCGACGAGATGCGGGCGCCGCCGACGCCGTAAAACGCCGCGCTCGGGTTGGTGATCTCGATGAAGCTCGCAATGCCGATGCCGCGGTGAATGTTGCTCCGGCGCAATGCCGCCTGCTCGGCGCGCAGTGCATCGTAATCCATCATGCCCATCAGCTTGTTCATTGCAGCGTGATGCGACAACAGCTCGAATTTCAGCCCCGCCGGCGAGGCACAGGGATAGCCGTCGTCGGGAACGAGATTGCGGCGGCGAATTTCGACCGGGTCCATGCCGATTTTCGATGCCGCCAGATCGACCAGCCCTTCCGTCACCGAGCACGCGATCGGATGGCCCACGCCGCGGTACTGGCACATCACGTTCTTGTTCTGGAACACGACACGGGCCCGCGCGCGATAGTTCTTCGTGACATAGGCGCCGCCGACCAGATTGACGATCTGGTTGGCCTCGATGGCGCTGGTACGCGGGTACATCGAATACGGACCGATGCCGGTGAGATCATCGATCTCGAACGCCGTGATCGTGCCGTCCTGGTTGACGCCGATCCGGCCCTTGCAGCGGTGGTCGCGGGCGTGGATATCGGTGTTGAAGCTTTCGACCCGGTCGGCGACGAACTTGATCGGCCGGCGCAGCAGTTTCGACAGCGCATAAGTGGCCATTTCGTCGGCGTAGATGTGGACCTTGATGCCGAACGAGCCGCCGACATCCTTGCAGATCACGCGAACCTGGGCGTCCTCGAGGCCAAGGTGAAGGGCCGCAATGTTCTGCACCATGTGCGGCGCCTGCGTGCCCTGGTAGATCGTCAGCCGCGCCTCGGCGACGTTCCAGTCGGCGACCACGGCGCGCGGCTCCAGCGTGACGCCGGTATGCCGGCCGAAGACAAATTCCGCTTCCACCACCGCGTCTGAATCGGCAAACGCCCGATCGACGGCGCCGACATCGAGCTGCCGCTCGAACGCCAGATTGTCGCCCAGCGACGAGTGAATGACCGGAGTTTCCGGATCGAGCGCGGTGCGCATGTCCGTCACCGCGGCCAGTTCGCGGTATTCGACCGAGACGATTTCCGCAGCGTCCTCCGCCACGGCGCGGCTGGTCGCCACGATTGCCGCGACGGCCTCTCCCTGCCAGCACACCCGACCGATCGCGATCGCATGCTGGGGGGCGGATTTGAGACCCTTCATGTGCGACAGCACGCCAACCCATGGCGTGACGACCGCCGCCAGTTCCCTCCCCGTCACCACCGCGATGACGCCCGGAATGCGCTTTGCCGCGGCCGCATCGATCGCAACGATGCTGGCATGCGCATGCGGCGAGCGCAGGAAGACGACGTGCGCCATCCGCGGCAGTTCCATGTCGCTGACGTAAAGCCCGCGCCCCTGCATCAGCCGTTCGAGATTGGGCCGCGGGACCGCCTTGCCGATATAGGAATTCGGCCGATCCAGCGCCGAGAGGCCATCGGAAAACGCGCTCATGGCTCACGCCCGATGCGGGCCCGCGCCGTCGTCTCGATCGCGTCGACGATCGCCTGGTAACCGGTGCAGCGGCAGTAATTGCCGGAGAGATGTTCGCGAATCCGTTGCCGGCTCGGCGACGACTCCAGTTTCAGCAGATCCTGCGCCGCCATCAACATTCCCGGCGTGCAAAAGCCGCATTGCAACGCATTGCGATCGCGAAACGCAGCCTGCAGGTCGGCAATCTCGCCGCTGTCGGACAATCCTTCGATGGTTTCGATCGACGCGTTATCGGCCTGCACGGCCAAGGTCAGGCAGGACCGAACGATATCCCCGTTCACGCGCACCGTGCACGCCCCGCAGACCCCGTGCTCGCAACCGACATGCGTCCCGGTCAGATGCAGGTGCTCGCGCAGGAAGTCCGCGAGATTGAGGCGCGGCAGAACCTGCGCGACGACAGCCTCTCCGTTGACATGGAGCGAGATGGGCATGGCCGTCGTCACCCGGGTCCTCCCGCGGCAAGATCGGGACGACCAAGCAACGTCGCCACGCAACGGACCAGCAAAAGTTTCGCAAGATGTCGGCGCATCGACACCGACGCCTGCTGGTCGCCTTCGGGTTCCAGCTCTGCGGCCAGCGCCGCCGCTGCGTCCGACAGCAATGCCGGCGTGACCGGACGATACACCAGTCTTGAAGCGGCCTTGGCCAACACCGGCCGATCGCCGACGGCAAAGAACACCGGGCGAAAATCCGCCAGGACTTCGCCGCGCACGATGGCCTGTGCCGCCAGGCCGACAATGGCGTAGTCGCCATGCCGCCGCGCGAATTCATCAAAGAAATGCGCTGAGTCCCCCGGCAACACCGGCAGTTCGACGGCGATCAGCAATTCCTGCGCGGTCAGCGCCGTCTGGTAGATCCCCGTAAAAAAATCCGCAGCGGCGATGCGGCGTTCGCCATGCTGACCGCGCACCACAATCGTGGCCCCCAGCGCGACCATGCAGGCCGGCAGTTCGGAAGCGGGGTCGGCATGAGCGAGGCTGCCGCCGATGGTGCCCTTGTTGCGGATTGCGGGATGCGCCACATGGCCGATCGCCTGCGTCAGCAACGGCGCATGCGTGGCAATTTCGGGCGATCTTGCGAGATCGACATGGCGCGTCAGCGCGCCGATATGAACGACCTTCTCTCTGACCGCGATGCCCCGCAATTCGGCGAGTGCGCCGATATCGACAATCATTTCCGGAGATATCAGGCGCAGGTTCATCGCCGGCATCAGGCTCTGGCCGCCCGAAAGTACCTTGGCGTTCTCGCCGTGAGCGATGAGCAGCTCCAACGCGTTTCCGACGCTGGTGGCGCGTGCGTAGCTGAAAGCCGAGGCTTTCATAGACGGGACCTCCCCGGCCGGATTTTTGGTGTGTTTTTTTCGCGATTAGAAGGCGCAGCCCTCGAAACGTCAAGTTTGCTTATCGAACGATTATTTCGAGACATTCGACTTTCGGACGTGTCATAATATCGAGGACGACGCGTTCGGCGCGCACGGATCGACCCGGAGAGGAGCAGGCGATGAATCTGGGTTTCTTTACCATGCCGGTCCATCCTCTCGGCAAGGATTGGCGGCTATCGCTGAAGGAGGATCGTGAAGCTTTCCTGCTCGCCGAAGAACTGGGCTTCAGCGAAGCCTATGTCGGCGAACACGTCAGCGACCGAGCCGAGAACATCACCTCATGTGTCGCGTTCATCGCGTGGATTGCGGCCGCGACCCGCCGCATCAGGCTTGGGACCGGCACGATCAACATGCCGAACACCCATCCCGCCACCGTGGCGGCCTCGATCGCGATGCTCGACCACATGCTCGACGGCCGGCTGATTTTCGGGATCAGCCCCGGCGGACTGCTGTCGGATGCCGAATTGTTCGGCAATCTCGACGGCGACCGCAACGCGATGTTTCTGGAATCGATCAATCAGGTCCTGGAACTCTGGGCAGGCGAAGCGCCTTACAATCTCAATGGCAAATACCGAAACCTGTCGACGCAAAAAACCCTGATCGAAGAGGTCGGCCAGGGATACGTGGCGCGGCCACTGCAAAAGCCGCATCCCCCTATCGTGGTGACCGCCGTCGCGCCGTTCTCAAAGGGCGTCACCGAGGCGGCCGCGCGCGGCTGGGATCCGATCTCGGCGAACTTCCTGATGCCGGCCTGGGTAAAGAGCCACTGGCCGAGATATGTCGAGGGCTGCGAGCGCATCGGCCGCGCTGCCGATCCCGCGAACTGGCGCGTCGCCAAGAGTGTTTTTGTCGCCGACGATGCTTCGACCGCGAAAGCCTACGCCACCGACCCGAACGGGCCCTACGTCTACTATTATCGATCGCTGTTCACCAAACTGAAAAAGAGCGGCCGCATCGAACTGTTCAAGACGAGTCGCGATCAGCCGGACGACGAAGTGACGCTCGAGACGATCTGCGACCGGCTGATCATCCATGGAACACCGGACAGCGTTGCCGATCGACTGCTGGCCTTCCAGGACGAGGTCGGCGCGTTCGGCACGCTGCTCTATGCCGGCAAGGACTGGAAGGACCGCGAACTGGGGCGCCGGTCGATGATTCTGATGGCCGAAAACGTCATGCCGCGCGTCAATGCAGCGACCTCGAAACGGTCGCGGGCCGCGGAATAATCCGCTAAAATCAGAGAGGTTCGCCTTGGCCTTTACCGACCGCATCCCCTTTCAGGCGCAAATCGACCGGCCGAAACTGAGGCTCCCGGGCGGCAAGAAGCTTGCCGTATGGGTGATCCTGAACGTCGAGGAATGGCGGATCGAGAACGCGATGCCGCGAACCGTGCTGAGCCCGCCGATGGGGCAGCCGCTGTTGCCCGACGTGCCCAACTGGTCCTGGCACGAATACGGCATGCGCGCCGGCTTCTGGCGGCAATTCAAGGCACTCACGGAGCGCAACATGCCGGTGACATTGGCGTTGAACGCCAACGTCTGCAACACCTATCCCCGCGTCGCATCGGCGGCACTCGAGGCCGGCTTTGAATTCATGGGCCATGGATTCGTTCAGGGCCCGATGCATAAACTCGAGAACCAGGCGGACGCGATCCGACGCGCCGTCGAGACCATCGCGAAATTCAGCGGCAAGGCGCCACGATCATGGGAAAGTCCCGGCCTGACAGAAACCGAGCAGACCATCGACCTGCTGCGCCTCAACGGCATCGAATATCTCGCCGACTGGGTGATCGACGATCTCCCGCAGGATATCGCCACGCCCCACGGCACCATGACGACAATCCCCTATTCGGTGGAGACCAACGATATCGTCATCCATGCGCTGCAGCACCTTTCTTCCGAGCAGTTCCTGAAGCGCTGCACCGATCAGTTCGACCGGTTGTATCTCGAAGGCGCCAGCAATGCGCGGATCATGGCGATCTCGGTTCACCCCTACATCACCGGCGTGCCGCATCGGATCAAATATCTGGAAGCGCTGCTCGACTATGTCATCGGCCATGACGGCGTCGCGCTGATGACCGCGAGCGAGATCGGCGATTGGTACCGAGGGGCGATGGCGAAGTTGTAGATCCCCCATTCTCCGTCATTCCGGGGCGACGCGAAGCGGCGAGCCCGGAATCCATAACCACCATCGGGAGTATGGATTCCGGGCTCGCGCCAAGAGGCGCGCCCCGGAACGACGGTCCGAGGTCCGCGCCCTAACCGGCTACCTCGACCGGCTCGCGCGCCATATCCGCCGTTCGTGTATCGAATACCCGCTCGAACCCGGCCAGAAAAGCATCCAACGCATTGCTGATCATCTGCTCCTTGTCTTCGAGCACCGGCGATTCATAGATATATTTGCGAACCCCGTAGTAGAAAATTCCGCTGTGAAATACCCACGCCATCTCAAGCTCGGACGCGGTCGGTTTGGTTTCCGGCGGTAGACCCGCTTCGTGACGACATTCACGGATGATGCGGGTCAGGATCTTGTCCCGCACCACGCCGACATACCAGCGGTTGATGTCGAGTCCCTTCAGACCTGAATAAAGATAGATGCGGAGCCATTTGCGGGTGAAGATCACCTTGGTATAGGCGCCGTAGAATTCCTGCAGCCGGCCGCGGATCGGCCTCGACCGGTCGGCCAGCAGCTTCTCCCAGCCGGTATCGAGCGGCTCGAGATAGACGGTGCGATAGACTTCCCTGATCAGGTCGTCCTTGCTTGGAAAGTAGCGATAGAGCAGCGGCTGCGTCACGCCGAGCCGGCGCGCCAGGTCGCGGGTGCCGCCATCAAACCCCTCTTCGGAAAAGAATTCGGTCGCTTTCGCGACGAATTCCTGGCGCCGGTCCTCTGGAGAGAGCCGCTTCTGCTTCGCGCGCATAGGTCCGGGCGAGGCTTGCTTTCTCATGAAGAGCGGCTCGTCCTTCAACTGTCGCCGGCACCAAGAAACCGGCCATAACCGCCGTGGGCGAACAACAGCGGCTCTCGCCGGTTGTAGGTGTAGGCTTCGACGGCGCCCAGAAAAATGACGTGGTCGCCGCCATAATACCGGTTGGCCGCGCGGCATTGAAAGCTGGCGACGCTGTCGGCAAGAATGGGAGCGTTGCCAAGGCCCGGTATCCATTCGACCCCGGCGAACTTGTCGTCCGAGGATTTTGCGAACCGGCTCGCCAGCGCCTGCTGCGACGCGCCAAGCACGTTGACCGTGAAATGGCTGGCGTTCTGGAACACGCTCAAGCCTTGCGAGAACATCCCCAGGCTCCAGAGCACGAGCGGCGGATTCAGCGACACCGAAGCGAACGAATTGCAGGTCAGCCCGTAGGGCTTCCCGTCGGCCGCAACCGCGGTGATGATGGTGACGCCAGTGGCATAGGTGCCGAGCGCGCTGCGAAAATCCCTGGGATCGATCGCCGAACTGTCGCTCTCGAGTTCCCTGGCTGGATCCGGATTGGCGGGATGCTTTGGCGCGTCGGTCATGGCGCTCGCCTCAAAGCGTCAGGTTTTCGGAGGGCAGGCCAAGCGCAACACGCCCGTAATTGGTGCCGGCTGCGTCGAAATTGAACGCGAGGTGCGAATTGATCGCGTGGGCATCGCGGAACTGGCGCTGCAGGGCGGCTGCCGTGGACAAACCGCGGGCGCCGCTCGCCGCAAACAGCAACGATACGGCTTCCGTGCACAGATTAACCGAATAGGCCCCGTCGCGCCGCAGCCTGGTCTTGACGGGAACATCCTGAACAAGGCCCTGCCTGACGTCGACCATCGCCTCGATGCAGGTCGAACGCATGATGCGGCGGGCCGCGTCGATTTTTGCCGACGCCTCGGCAATCTTGATCTGTGTACTCTGGAGGTCGCCGATCTTGGCGCGATTGTAGGTCGAGGCACGATGCTGCGCGACCTTGATATAGTCGTCGAGGCAGGCTTGCGCATTCCCGAGCGCCACGCCGGAAAGCACGTAGGGAAACAGCGAGAACACCGGCAGCGCGTAAAGCGCGTTCGGATTGACCGCGCTTCCGGGCGTCGGACCGCCGCCGAGATCGTTCACCGCAACCGTCATCGGCTCGGCAACGAAGGCGTCGCGGACCTCGACGTCATTCGAGCCGGTTCCCCGCAATCCCGTCGCATTCCAGGTGTCGATGATCTGATAGTCGCTCTTGTTGAGCAGGAAGATGCGGTATTCGATTCCGTCGGCTTCATCGTCGGTGGAAACCACGCTGGCGAGCATATTCCATTCGCAGGAATCGACGCCGGAGCAAAATGGCCAGTTGCCGCGCAGCGTATATCCGCCATCGACCTTGCGGGCACGGCCGGCTGGAAAGATGAAGGACGAGGCAATCAGCGCATTGACATCCCTGCCCCAAATCAGGTCCTGGGCGCGGTCGTCGAACATCCCGAGCATCCAGTGGTGGCTGGCGAGATTAGCAAGATTCCATGCCACCGACGCATCGGCCCGCCCGATCGCTTCCGCGCAGTCGACCAGAGCCACATAATCGAATTCGGAGCCGCCGACCCGTTTCGGCTGCACGATCCTGAACAGACCGGCGTCATGCAAATCGCGTTCGGTCTCCGGCGGCAGACGCCGCAGCTCCTCGGTCCGCGAGGCGCGCTCGCGCAGTTGCGGGATCAGCGCTTCGGCCCGGCCGATCATGGCGGCGTAGGCGCGCTGATCCATGTCCGGTCCGGGCGGCACGCTCGCGTCAGGCTTCCGACCGGCATTTACCATCTGTCGCTCCTCGCTATCGCGCGCGTCGTGCGGTCTTGAGATGAGGCCGGTCGAGATACAGCGAGGCAGCCAGTCCTTCCTGGTCCTGCTCGGCGAATTCGGTCAACAGCTTCATCTCGGGAATTCGCGCGCGGTCAAGCGTACCCACATCAGGCCAGTCGATCTCGATCAAATTGCCGGCAGGATCGCGCAAATACATCTGGACGCAGCCATCCGGAAGTTCGTTCACAGGATTGCGGAACGTCGTGGAGTCCAGCGCGCCAAGTGCCTTGGCAGCGTCGTAGGCGGCATGAAAGTCGTCCACATCGACGGCAAAGTGCTGGTAGAGCGGAACCTGATCTTCCAGTTCAAAGATGTGCAATTGCAGATCGCCGCAGCGGAGATATCTGGTCTTGAAGCCGAAATTATAGCTGGGGATCGTCTCCATGCCCAACACCGTCTGGTAGAATTTGACGGTCTCGGCGAGATTCGTGGTACCGATCGAGAGGTGATTGAAGCCGGTTACTTTCACCATGCGTCTCCCCAAAAAAGCACCGCACTGCAACGAAAGCGGCCGAACCGATCTGACTGTTGTTTATCGCCTGATCACTGGTTATTCAAGGCGCGGCCGAAATCAGTTCGCCAGCGCCCGTTTACCTGACAGGAGACAGGGCTTATCCAATGATCGACCGCAAGAATCGCTATGGCCGCACCGCCGCCCGCATCCATGATGCCGACGGCCTCGCACGGCGTCCCTCCTCGCCCACGATCGACATCCACGCTCATATCGTGATTCCCGAGGCGGCCAAGCTCGCCCAGCCGCATGTCGATACCAGCCGAGTCCCTCTCGCGCATTTCGCCGATGCCGCCACAATAGAAATCAACGGGCAGCAGCAAAAGGATATCGGCGAGGTCATGACGACCATTGACCGTCGTCTGCGCGACCTCGACAGCATGGGCATCGACATTCAGGTCGTGGCCCCGGCGCCGGGCCAGTGCTACTACTCGGTCGACGCCAAGATCGCGGAAGCCGCGCATCGCCTCGCCAATGACGGCGTGGTGGAATATTGCTCACGCCGGCCGGACCGGTTCGTCGGGCTCGGCGTCGTCACGCTGCAGGAGCCCGAGATCGCCGTCCGCGAACTCGATTACATCATGAATAACCTGAAATTGAAGGGTGTCGAGATCCTGACCAATGTCGACGGCCAGGAATTGTCCGATCCGAAGTTCCAGCCGTTCTTCGCAAGGGCCGAGCAACTCGGGGCGTTCATCATGATGCACCCGAACGGATTCACCCATGGCGAACGGCTGACGCATTTCTACTTCAACAATGTGCTCGGCAATCCGCTCGAGACCACGCTCGCGCTCCACAACCTGATCTTTTCGGGGATGCTGGCGCGGTTCCCCGAACTCAAGCTGATGGCGGTCCATGGCGGTGGTTATCTTCCCGGCTATTCCGGCCGGATCGACCACGCCTGGGGTGCGCGCCGGGATTCGCACGGCGAGTTGCCGTTGCCGCCGACGACCTATCTTCGCCAAGTCTATCTCGACACCGTGGTTTTTACCTATCACCAGCTCGCTTACATGATCGACGTCTTCGGTCCCGACCGCATCCTGATGGGCACCGACTACCCGTTTGACATGGCTGAATATAATCCGGTCGGCCATATCGCGGGCGTGCACGGCATCGACGAGGCTACGCTCGCCCAGATCGCGGGTGGCAATGCCGCCAGGGTTCTCGGCCTCGATCTCTGAGGCGGCCGCGCTCAGTGCCGCGTGCCGCCGCCCCGTTCTCCCTGCACGATGTGAGGAACCAAGTGCCGCTGGCGTGCGTTGCTGATGTTACGCGCGGAGGCGACGCAAATGCGTATCAAGACACCCGCCGTATGGCTTACCTCGGTTTTGAAGCTGGCCGGCCACGCAGCCATGGGTGTTGCCATGGGTCTCGCTTTCACGCTGGTCTTGTCCATCGCCGACCCTGCCGGCATGATAACCCTGCTCAAGCACAGCGCCACGCCGGGGCCTACATGGACCATGTTCGTGGGCACCGTCGTGCTGACATTCGCCATCGGCGCGACCCTGACGGGCTTTGTCTTCATCATGACCGAAGATAGGTGACACGTCTTTGTACTAAAGAATCAGGGTCGACTTAGCTCGCGGTCTGGAACAGCCTTTTCGGCATCGCGTTCTCTGGGCATGCCGCGTTATCATTTCGACCTGATTGGACAGCACACGATCGTAGACCATAACGGTCTCGATCTGCCCGACGACATTTTGGCATCTGACGCGGCGGATAGCCTTGCCAACGAGTTGTATTCCGCCCGGCCGGAGCTCCGCCGTCAGCATTGCTCGGTCCTGGTGACAAATGAAGACGGTGAGGAAGTTTGCCGCGCACCAATATGGGATCCCGGCCGAGACTGAACAGGTCGGGTGCCGACGTGACGTCGCATTGGCAGCGCGAAAGCCGACCCTGACCGGCCGGCTGAAGCCATGGTTATGTGCTAGCAGCCGGACTCGGAGGGCGAAAGCACGACCTTCGCGGACGGCTCTCATTCAGAGATAGCCCTCGCCGGCTTCCGCGGCGAAACGGCCGGGATCGCCCTCCCAGACGATCCGAGCATGTTCCAGCACATAGACCCGGTCGGCATGGGGAAGCGCGAAGGTCACGTTCTGCTCGCCCAGCAACACCGTGATCGGCGTCGTCTGGCGCAGTTTCTCCAGGGCCTTGGACAATAATTCGAGAATAACCGGGGCCAATCCCAGGGTCGGCTCGTCCAGGATCAGGATCTTCGGTTGCATCATCAGCGCACGGCCGATCGCCAGCATCTGCTGTTCGCCGCCGCTCAAAGTCTGCGCCAATTGCCCCTGACGTTCCTTCAGGATCGGGAACAGTTCGAACAGCCAGGCGAGTTGCCGGTCCCTCACCTCGTCGGTCAGATGCTGGCCGCCGAGGTCGAGATTTTCCCGCACCGTCATCTCGCCGAACAATTCCCGTGACTCCGGACACTGCACGATGCCGCTGCGGGCGATGCGTGCCGGGCTCGTGCCACGCAACTTTTCGCCACCGCGAATGATTTCGCCGGAATACGGCAGGAAACCGGAAATCGTATTGAACAGCGTGGTTTTGCCGGCGCCGTTGAGGCCGACAACGGAGACGAACTCCCCCTCGTGCACATGGATCGAGACATTCTCCAGCGCCTGCGCCTTGCCATAGTGGACGCTGACGTTCTCGACCTGCAGCAGCGGCACCTTGTCCTTGAAGCTGGTTTCCGGGCGGGCCGATGTTTCGATCGCGCCGCCGAGATAGACCCGCCGCACGGTCTCGTTGCGCATGACCTCGTCGGCGCGTCCGGTGACGATCTCTTCGCCGAGATACATCGCGAGCACCCGATCGACCAGCGCGGCGACGCTTTTGACGTTGTGGTCGACCAGCAGCACGGCACGCCCTTCGTCGCGGAAACTGCGTATCAGTTCGGAGAAGGTGCCGACTTCGCCGAGCGTCAGGCCCGCGAACGGTTCGTCGACCAGCACGACCTTGGGATCCCGGGCGATGGCCTTGGCGAGCTCGAGCCGGCGCAGGTCGGCGAACGGCAGGGTCGGAGGTCGCCGGTCCATCACGGCACCGAGGCCGACACGGTCGGCGATCCATCTGGCACGTTCGCTCAGCGCTTTGTCCGGAAACAGCATGAACAGGCTGTCCGGCAGCAAAGCCACCATGATGTTTTCAAGCACGGTCTGCCGATTGAGCGGCCGCGAATGCTGGAACACCATGCCGAACCCCTTCCGCGCAATCTTGTGCGCGGGAAGGCCGGCAACGTTTTCGCCCTGAAAAATCACATCGCCGGCGCTCGGCCGTTCGATGCCCATGATGGCCTTCATCGCTGTCGACTTGCCGGAACCGTTCGGGCCGATCAGGCCAAAGATTTCGCCGGCACGCAGATCGAGATTCAGGTTCTTGACGGCGGTGAGGCCACCGAAGCGCTTAGTCAGACCCCGGACCTGGAGAACGGGTGCGTTGTTGGCGGTCGCGTCCATCACGAGCGGGCCTCGCGCGACAAGGCGGCTCCGAGGAACCCGCCGGGGAAGAACAAAACCACAAGCAGGGCAACCGCCGAGACGATGAATGTCGCGAGTTCGCCGGTCGGCCGCAGGAATTCGCCGGCAACGATCAGGAAGATCGCGCCCAGCGCGGCGCCGAGCACGGTGCGGCGGCCACCGAGCACGGCGGCGACGATGACGTTGACGCCGACGGCGACGTCAACCACCGTGCCGACCGATGCGGTGCCGAAGTAAAACACCAGCAGCGCGCCGGACAGGCCGGAGAAGAACGCACTGACTATGAACGCGGCAAGCTTGTGCTTGACGATATTGAAGCCGAGCGCGCCGGCCTGAACCGGGTCCTGCCCGCTCGCCTGCAGCACGAGTCCGATCGGCGACTGCGAAAGCCCGTACAGGATCGCTGCGCTGATGGTCATGAAGCCGAGCGCGATCCAGTAGTTGATGCTGGCGCTGATCGTGATGACGTCGGGAATGGTCAGGCCGATTTCGCCGCCGGTGAGATCGGCGAATACCACGACGAAATTCTGCAGTATCAATACGGCAACCAGGGTCGTCAGCCCGAAATAGGGCCCGCGCACCCGCAAGGCCGGAAGCGCCAGCACGAAGCCGGCGATCACCGACGCCAATGCGCCAAGGATGATGCACAGATACACCGACCACCCATACCGGTTGTTGAGGATACCCGCGGTGTAGGCGCCGACGCCGATCAGGAAGGTCGGTCCGAAATTCACCTCGCCGGCGAAACCGAACAGCAGGTCCCAGGACATTGCGAACACGCCGAAGTAATACGCGACCGTCAGCAGTCCGAGAACATAGCCGGAGACGTAGAGCGGCAGCGTCGAGGCGACGATGACGATGACGAGCGAGATCAGGAACAGCCGTGATTGGAAGAAACCGGCCATGCTCATCGCCTCCCGAGCAGGCCTTGCGGCCGGATGTACATCACGATGACCAGCAGCAGCAGCGCCGGAATGGTGCGGTAGGCGGGCGAGACCAGATAGGCGGTGAGGGTTTCGAGGTAGCCGACCACGAAGGCGGCGATCAGGGAGCCCGACACGCTGCCGAGGCCTCCGAGCACGACGATCGAGAACGCGCTCGCCGTCAGCGGCCCGACGCTGTAGGAGCTGACGCCGAGGAACATGCCGAGCAGCACGCCGGCGACGCCGGCAAGGATGCCGTAGATCCCCCACACCACCACATAGATGCTGGTGAGTTCAAGTCCGAGCAATGTGACGCCGCGGGGGTTCATCGATGCCGCCAGCACCGCCTTGCCGGTGCGGGTTCGATTCACCAGCAGCCAAAGCAGGCCGATTGCCAGGCAGCAGACCACGGCCGTGAAGATTTCGTTGTTCGGCGTGCGCACGCCGAGGATGCCGACCACGCCGTCGACGATCGGCAACACGGTCTTGGCATTGTTGGTGAAGAAATACGCGATCAGCTCCTGAATCATGATTCCCCACAGCAACGTACCGGTGAGGACGAAGATCTCCTTCTCCTCGTTGGGAATCCGCGTCGACCTCTGGATCGGCTGCACCACCGCGAAGTAGGTGGCGAAGGCGGCGACCAGCGCTGCCGCGACGCCGACCAGCGCGCCGGAATAGGAGCCCAGATGCAGCACGCTCGCTGCCCCCCATGCAGCCACTGCCGCCAGAACCATGATGGCGCCGTGCGACAGATTGAGCACGCCGGAGACGCCGAAGATCAGGGTGAAGCCGGTCGCGCCGAGGGCGTACAGTGCGCTGATGGCAAAGCCGTCGATCAGGATCTGGAAGGCAAGCATTTAATTTGGCCGCGGCAGCAGCGCTGCCCCACTCTGGGAAAACTACAGATATGAAAATGCTCCCGGGCGAACCCGGGAGCCTATCATTGCAATGTCAGTTCGTGGTGACCTTGATGAAGCTCGGGAACTTCAGCTGGCCCTTGGCGACTTCCTTGGGCCAGACGCTCACCTGCTTGCCATCCTGCCATTGCAGCATCAGGCCGGTGATCAGGCCCTTGCCGTATTTGATCGAATGGGTGAACGGATCCTCCTTGCCGTAGAACTGGATGCGGCCAATCGTGCCTTCCCAGTCGGTCTTTTCCAGCGCAGCGACCAGCTTGTCCGCATCGGTCGATCCCGCGCGTTTCACGGCGTCGGCGATGTAGTAGACCTCGTCATAGGAGGTGTAGCCGGCATAGGACGGATAATTGCCGAACTTCTTCTTGAAGCCCTCGGCGAACGGAATCGACTTCGGGGTAACTGCGACGTCGGGACCGGAGACGCCCTGATAGAGAACGCCTTCCGCCGCTTCGTTGGTATCCTTGCCGAAGGTGCTGTTGGTGGCCTGCGAGCTGATGCCGAACATCGGGATCGGCACCTGCTGGTTCTTCCACTGCACGGTCGGCTGCACCCCGACATGCGAAATGCCGGTGATGATCACGTCGGGCTTCGCACCTTCGATCTTGTTGAAGATCGGGGTGAAGTCGGTGGTGTCGGGCGAGAAGCGGATGTGGTCGAGCACTTTCAGGCCGATCTTGGGCAGGCACTCCTCATATCCGACGTCGAGCGGCTTGGTCCAGGCGGCGTCCTCGCTCATGATGACGGCGGACTTCATGTGCTTCTGGTCCACCAGAAGTTCCTTGGCGGCATCGCACACCGACAACGCGAGCGCCGCCGAAGTCAGATAGCCGTGAAAGGTGTATTTGTTCTTCTCATAGTCGCTATGCACGCTCTTGCTGATTTCGTTGGACGCCGCACCCGGCGACACGAACGGCGTCTTGAGCCGCGCGGCCCACGGTTCCAGCGCCAGCACGACTTCGCTGATGTAGCTCGCGATGACCATGTTGACCTTGTCCTCGTTGACCGCGCGCTGGAAAGCGCGGACGGAATCCGCAGAGGAACTGTGGTTGTCGTAGGTGATGATCTCGATCTTGCGGCCGTCAACGCCGCCCTTGGCGTTGATTTCTTCCGCGGCCATTTGGGCTGCCTGGGGGATCGAAGCGCCAGCGATCGCCTGCGCTTCGGCGATCACGCCGATCTTGATCGGATCCGCGGCCAACGCCTGACCCGAGGCGGTTGCCAGCAGGCCCAGCGCAGTCGCGCCGAGAAGTCCCCGCAATGACCAAAAAACAGGCGGGCGGGACGTATTTGTCATGTCGTTTCTCTCCACTTGATAGGCTCTTAGACTGGCTGCCGGTATTCTAACGGTGCCTGCGCGCGCGGCAAGCGAAACCACACCATAAACCTTAACCGGCGGCGAAACTAAAGTAGATTGGGTGTCGATGCCTCCACACCACTATGCGATTATTCCCGGTTCTGGAAGAATATTTACAGAGGCGGGTCGAGGCCAGCCGCCTTTCTTTCTGCCGACCGCGGACCATCCGGCGCCCCGGTCGGCGTCGGAGCGCTCCGATGAATTCGGCCTGGAGCACTGTCGCGCTGGGCATGACAAGCCTGATATCGACAGGTTCCGAGCCTGAAGGTAGGGTCGCCCCAAAAAACCATCCCCGGAGATGCGCCGTTGCAGGACAGATTCAGGCTGAAACGCGATTACTACGCCGGCGGCCTGATGGTGCTGCTCGGAGTGGGAGCCGCCGTGACCGGCACCGGCTACAAATTCGGCACTCTCGCCAGAATGGGCCCCGGATTCATGCCGGTCATGCTCGGCATCGTGCTGGCATTTATCGGGGTCCTGATCGCCGGCACGGCGCTGGGATCATCCGAGCCCGACGACAACAAGTTCCTGCCTGACAACCCGCAATGGTTCGGCTGGCTCTGCATCATCGGCGGCCCCATCCTGTTTATTATTCTCGGGCAGTACGGCGGCATGATTCCAGCGGTGTTCGCCTGCGTCTTTGTCTGCGCGCTTGGCGATAAAACGGCGACGTACAAATCGTCGCTCGTTCTGGCGGCCGGCGTGACCGTGTTCGGCGTCGTGCTGTTCCATTATTTGCTGAGCATTCCGTTCCCGCTGCTGCGCGGGGTCAACCTGTGATCTCAACGGCGATTACGGATCTTTGGTACGGCTTTGGCGTCGCGCTCGAGCCGCACAACCTGATGTATTGTTTCCTCGGGGTGCTGGTCGGCAACCTGGTCGGGGTGCTGCCGGGGATGGGTCCCGTTGCCACGATCTCGATCCTGCTCCCGCTGACCTTCGGGATGCAGCCGGTGCCCGCGATCCTGATGCTTTCCGGCGTCTATTACGGCGCCCAGTATGGCGGGGCGATCTGTTCGATCCTGCTCAATCTGCCCTGTCATCCGCCGCATGCCGTGACCTGTCTCGACGGATTTCCTCTGACCAAGCAGGGCAAGGGCGGCACGGCGCTCGGCATCACCATCATCGCCGCCTTCATCGGTGCGTCGTTCGGCATCACCGAAATGGTTTTCCTGGCGCCGTTCCTCGTCAAGATGGCGCTCGAATTCGGGCCCGCCGAAGTTTGTTCGCTGATGCTGGTGGGATTGCTCGCGGGCTCGACACTGGCGAAGGGATCGCCGCTCAAGGGTATCGCGATGACGGTGCTCGGCCTTTTGGTCGGCATCGTGGGATCGGACATCGAGACCGGACAGCCCCGCTTCACCTTCGGCGTCACCGAGCTGTTCGACGGCGTCGAGATCATCGCGCTTGCGCTCGGGATGTTCGGCATCGCCGAGTTCATGAACAGCATCAACAATACCGAAACCGTCGACATGAAATACGCCAAGGTCGGCATCTCCGACATGTTTCCGTCGAAGGCAGACCTCAAGCTGGCGTTCTGGCCGATGATCCGCGGCACCATCCTCGGCAGCCTCTGTGCATTGATTCCCGGCACCGGACCGACGATCGCCTCGTTTGTCTCCTATGCCACCGAGAAGAGGATTTCGAAGACGCCGGAGCGGTTCGGGCACGGTGCGATCGAGGGTGTCGCATGCCCCGAGGCGTCAACGCATTCCTCGGTGCAGGGCGACTTCATCCCGACCATGAGCCTCGGTATTCCCGGCGACACCGCCATGGCCCTGCTGCTCGGCGCCCTCATCATTCACGGCATCGTTCCCGGACCGCAGCTGATCAGCCAGCACGCTGATATCTTCTGGGGTCTGATTGCGAGCTTCTGGATCGGCAACATCCTCCTGGTCATTCTCAACGTGCCGATGATCGGCCTGTGGGTGAAACTGCTCAGCATTCCCTATCGCTACCTCTATCCGAGCGCGATGTTCTTCGTCTGCATCGGGGTCTATGCGGCCAACAACGACATGTTCCAGGTCGGCGAAACCCTGGTGATCGGCATTGTCGGCTACGTCCTGCTGCGGCTCGATTTCCATCCTGCACCGGTGCTGCTCGGATTCGTGCTCGGCCCGCGCTTTGAGGAAAACTTCCGCCGCAGCCTGCTGATCTCCCGCGGCGATTTGACGACCTTCATCGACCGCCCGATCAGCGCGTTCTTTCTCTTGATCTGCCTTGTACTGATCGTGGCCCAGATTTATGTCTGGCTGCGCAAGCCCAGGGTGGTTGCCAAAGAACAAGCGATCGAGACCCAGGTGCCGGCGACGTCCTATTCCGAGGTGGCAGGCTAGCCGCGTAACCGTCGGGAACGAATGCAATCGCTACATTTTGTCGGGCTTGTTCTGCTTGTTCAAAGGCCTCACCGGGGGAACTTTAGCGTCCCGCACGGGTTACCCCGCGCGGATCAGCCCCTCTCACCGGGGCCCGCGCGCGTCGAGGGTGCGATGTCGAAATTCAATCTCCTGGTTGTTGTTCTGGCGATCGTTCTGACCGGTCCTGCTGCCGCGGGGCCGCAAAGAGGCGGCGGTGGTGGCGGTCATGGCGGTGGTGGCGGCGGTGGCGGTGGTCATATTGGCGGTGGCGGGGGTCACATTGGCGGCGGCGGCGGCGGCGGTCACTTCGGCGGTGGCGGCGGTCACTTCGGTGGTGGTGGTCACATCGGTGGCGGCGGAGGCCACTTCGGTGGTGGCGCACATTTCGGCGGTGCGCGCCCAGGCGGTGGCGCGCGTTTCGGTGGCGCGCATATCGGCGGAGGACATATCGGCGGACGACCTGGAGGGCATATCGGCAGGCCGGCGATATCGCATTCTGCAGCGCGGCCCGGTTTTCGCGGTCAGCGCTCGTCTGCCACCCATGGCAACCCAAGCCGCGCCAGCCGCAGAGCGACGCTGCCGCAAAATCGCAACGCCACGCTCAGGGGAAATCGGAATACAGGTTTCCGCGGAAACCACAACGCCAGCGTGAGGTCACGCGCAGTGCAACACGCGCTGAACTCGCGTTCGGTCGCTGGCGCACTGCACAATCGAACCGCGCTGCGAAATCCACATACGCGCGCTCAGATCGCGGCAAGTGCAGCCACGGCCGGATGGCAGCATAGCCGCGGCAGAAACGGCTGGTGGCGACACCGCAACGGCGGCTATGGCTGGGTCGGCCCATTGTTCTGGCCGTTCGCCTACAACGATTGGTACGACTACACGATGTGGGGCTATGGCGACGACGCGTCGTTCTGGGACTACGGTTACAACGACATCTATGCCGGCATTTTCGCTCCTTACGGTTATGACGACCTCGCCGGCTATTTGCCGCCGCGCGTGAACGGCTCTCGACCGGCATCGGGCGCCCCGGCCGCGGCCGCAGCCTCCGACCAATTGGCGCAAATGTGCGGCGACGACACTCGCGAGATCGCGGGCCTGCCGATCGATCAGATCCAGCAGGCAATTCAGCCCAACGACGCACAGCGCGCGGCGCTCGATGACCTCGCCAATGCTTCCGTCAAGGCAGCGCAGGACATCAAGGCCGCATGCCCGACACAGATCGCGGCGACGGCCCCCGCGCGCCTTGAATCCATGCAAAAACGGATCGAGGCGATGATTGCCGCGGTCGGCACGGTTCAGCCGGCCTTGCAGAAATTCTACGATCTCCTGAACGACGATCAGAAGGCCCGCCTGAACGCGCTCGGCCAGGACCAGCGTCAAAGCAAGGCCGCGCAAAATAACGCCGGCTCGCTGGCGCAAAGCTGCGGCGCTGCGCAATCCGGCGCCCTGACGTGGCCGACCGCTGAAATCGACGCCAAAATACATCCGACCGACGCCCAACGAACCAGCCTTGCCGCACTCCAGGACGCTACGGCGAAAGCTGCGGACATGCTCAAGGCGTCATGCCAGCCCAGCGACGCCATCACGCCGCCGGCGCGGCTCGAAGCGGTCGGCAAACGGCTGAACACCATGCTGGACGCCGTCAAGACCGTGCGCACGGCATTGGATGACTTCTATGGCAAGCTCAGTGACGAACAGAAGGCGCAGTTCGAAGCGATCGGGCCGCGCCGAGCCGCATCGTCAGATCAGCCGGCCGGCTCGCGGTCCCACATTCGCCGCCACCATGCCAGCATCGATGGCATGATCCGCCATTTGATTTGGCTGGCCCGCTGAACCGACCGCGGAAATAGCGCCCCAGCGTTTACACCTGCGCGCAATCACCTGTACATTCGGTGCAAGATGGTCAGCCGGCCTCAGGTGCCGCGCTGTGTCCCAGGGAGTTGCAGCATTGGCTCTACCGAAACACGTATTGCCGACGACGCCCAATTTTCACCTCAAATGCTTCATCCTTCGAGACGCATCGCTTTGCGATGCTCCTCAGGACGAGGTCTCAGACCCTCATGGTGAGGAGCGCGCCTTTGCGCGTCTCGAACCATGAGGCCCCGGGAGAAGCAACAATGATTCGAATGAACCGGAAATCGCTATAGCCGCGGCCGTCTCAGGAATTTGCCCGCCGTCCCGCAGGTTGTCTTTGGCCGGCTTTTGCCGCAACGCCTCCGCTCCTTGTCTGATTGAATGGTTGGATCGGCACGGCGCGCTGAGCTAGGGTAGGCCCTTATTCGCATCCGGAACCACGCCCATGCAGCAATATGACCGCACCGCCGAAGACCTTGGCAATGCCATCCACCTCGAACATGTCAACGTTCAGGTCCCGGATCAGCGCCTTGCGACATTGTTCTATGTCGCCGGGCTTGGGCTGACCCGCGACCCCTATCTGATGGTCTCCGACAGCAACATGTGGATCAATGTCGGCAGAAGCCAGTTTCATCTGCCCAGCGGTGACGCGCAAGTGCTGCGCGGCCATACCGGGATCGTCATGTCGGGCCGCAAGGCTCTGCTCGACCGCCTCGCCTCGGTGGCGAGGAAACTTGAAGGCACGGCGTTCAGCTTCCGGGAGAATAACGATTACGTCGAGGCGACCTGTCCATGGGGCAATCGCGTGCGTTGCTACGAGCCGGACGCGGCACGGTTCGGACGCATCACGCTCGGCATTCCCTATGTCGAATTCGACGTGCCGGCCGGCACGGTAAAGGGCATTTGCGGCTTCTATCCGAAGGTGATGGGGATGCCGGCCGAGTTCAGCAACGGCGACGGCAGGCTTGCGCGGGTGAAGATGGGCAGGGACCAATACCTGCAATTTCGTGAGACCGACCGGCCGCAGCCGGAATATGACGGCCATCATGTGCAAATGTATATCACGAATTTCTCCGGCCCCTACCGCGAGTTGTCGGCGCGCAGCCTGATCTACAGCGAGGACAACCAGTATCAATACCGCTTCCGCGACATCGTCGATCTCGCCGACGGCAAGCCGCTGTTCACCATCGAGCACGAGGTGCGCAGCGCCACCCACCCGATGTATTTGCGGCCGCTGGTCAACCGTAACCCGACCCAGACCAACCAGACCTATGCGGCCGGCCATGACCAAGGGCTTTGGGCGATGGAACCGGACCTCTACGACAAACGTTAGCGGCTGACTGCCAAAGCTGAGCAAGACGGAGTTGGAAGACAGGGTTAAATTAACCGACGCGCTGAACCTGCGCGGGGATTCGGTCCTGGACCTGACTGGCGTCCGGCCGGATGGCCCGACCCTCCTTCGTCGGGGATTGGCCCCAGGAAAAATCTTGTCCCACCGGTGGAACCATTTGCCAGCCATGCGGCTTGGCCCGCATGGGCGAGTTCCAATTGCCCAAACAACTCTCTTTCGTCTTTCTTGCTTTGGCGTTTTGCAAAAGGCTTCTATGCCTGATCTGCTGCGCTGATTTGGATTCGGTATCGATGCGCGGGGGGGAAATGCCATGAGCGACCTTGATCGCGGAGCCGCTGGTCCGCCCCTTCATCCCGTCCCAAAGCGCAAGTCCGCGGCAGGCCCCGAACCGGACTCGCGGCAGGATCTGCTGCAGGCGCTTCAGGCAATGCGCAGCGGCGATTTCTCGGCGCGAATGACCGGTGACCATCTCGGGATCGACGGCAAGATCGCCGATACCTTTAACGAAATCATCGCGGCCAACCAGCGTATGGCGCAGCAACTCGAGCGCGTCGGCCAGGTTGTCGGTCGGGAAGGAAAGACCCGGCAGCGCGTCAGGTTCGGCCTTGCCAGCGGCTCATGGGCCGACATGGAGGGCTCCGTCAACACGCTGATCGACGATCTGCTCTGGCCGACCCGCGAAGTGACCCGCGCGGTCGCCGCGGTTGCGCAGGGTGACCTGTTGCAAACCGTGCAGCTCGACATCGACGGCCGCCCGCTGGGCGGCGAATTCCTGCAATCGGCCAATATCGTCAACACGATGATCAAGCAGCTCAGCGTGTTCACGTCGGAGGTGACGCGCGTCGCGCGCGAGGTCGGAACCGAAGGCAAGCTCGGCGGCCAGGCCCAGGTCCCCGAAGTGACGGGGGTGTGGAAGGACCTGACCGAAAGCGTCAACTCCATGGCCAACAACCTCACCGGCCAGGTTCGCAACATCGCTGAAGTCACCATTGCGGTGGCCAATGGCGACCTTTCCAAGAAAATCACAGTCGACGTTCGCGGCGAGATTCTGCAGTTGAAGGAAGCCATCAACACCATGGTGGACCAGCTGCGCTCGTTTGCATCGGAAGTGACCCGCGTCGCCCGCGAGGTTGGAACCGACGGCAAGCTCGGCGGCCAGGCGATCGTGCCCGGCGTCGCCGGCACCTGGAAGGACCTCACCGATTCCGTCAATGCGATGTGCGGCAACCTCACCGCCCAGGTGCGCAATATCGCCAACGTGACCACCGCGGTCGCCCGTGGCGACCTCTCGCGCAAGATCACGGTGGACGTGCGCGGCGAGATTCTGGAGCTGAAGGACACCATCAACACGATGGTCGACCAGCTCAATTCGTTCGCGTCGGAAGTGACGCGCGTGGCGCGCGAGGTCGGCACCGAAGGCAAGCTCGGCGGTCAGGCCCAGGTCCCCGGCGTCGCCGGCACCTGGAAGGATCTCACCGACAACGTCAACTTCATGGCCTCGAACCTCACCGCCCAGGTGCGCAACATCGCCGATGTCGCCACCGCGATCGCGGGCGGCGACCTTTCCAAGAAGATCACGGTAAACGTGTCCGGCGAAATCCTCCAACTCAAGGAAACGCTGAATACGATGGTCGACCAGCTCAACGCCTTTGCCGGCGAAGTGACGCGCGTGGCGCGCGAGGTGGGCACCGACGGCAGGTTGGGCGGCCAGGCCAACGTGCTTGGCGTCGCCGGCACCTGGAAGGACCTGACCGAGAGCGTCAACTCGATGGCGAGCAACCTGACCGCCCAGGTGCGCAACATCGCCGAGGTGACCACCGCAGTCGCCAATGGCGACCTCTCGAAAAAGATCACGGTCGACGTCCGCGGCGAAATTCTCGAGCTGAAAGATACCATCAACACCATGGTCGACCAACTCAACGCCTTCGCCGGCGAAGTGACGCGCGTCGCCCGCGAGGTCGGTACTGAAGGCAAGCTCGGCGGCCAGGCGCTGGTGCGTGGCGTCGCCGGCACCTGGAAGGATCTGACCGACAGCGTCAACTCGATGGCGAGCAACCTGACCGGCCAGGTCAGAAACATCGCCGAGGTCGCAACGGCGGTCGCCAAGGGCGACCTGTCGAAAAAGATCACGGTGAACGTGTCGGGCGAAATCCTGCAGCTCAAGGAAACCCTGAACACGATGGTCGACCAGCTCAACGCCTTCGCCGGCGAGGTGACGCGCGTCGCTCGCGAAGTCGGCACCGACGGCAAGCTCGGCGGTCAGGCCGAGGTGCCCGGGGTGGCCGGTACCTGGAAAGACCTCACCGACAGCGTCAATTCGATGGCCGGCAATCTGACCGCCCAGGTCCGTAACATCGCCGAGGTGGCGACCGCCATCGCCGGCGGCGACCTGTCGCGCAAGATCACGGTCGACGTGCGCGGCGAGATCCTGCAGCTCAAGGAAACGCTGAACACCATGGTCGATCAGCTCAACCGGTTCGCCGGTGAGGTGACGCGGGTGGCGCGCGAGGTCGGCACCGAGGGACGGCTGGGCGGCCAGGCCAACGTCCCCGGGGTCGCCGGCACCTGGAAGGATCTGACCGACAACGTCAACTCGATGGCCGGCAACCTCACCGGCCAGGTCCGCAACATCGCCGAGGTGACCACAGCGGTGGCGAAAGGCGACCTTTCCAAAAAGATCACAGTCGACGTCAAGGGCGAGATTCTCGAGTTGAAGAACACCGTCAACACGATGGTCGACCAGCTCAATGCCTTCGCCTCCGAAGTGACGCGCGTGGCGCGCGAGGTTGGCACCGAGGGCAAGCTCGGCGGCCAGGCCCAAGTGCCGGAGGTTGCCGGCACCTGGAAGGATCTCACCGACAACGTCAACTTCATGGCCTCGAACCTGACCGCCCAGGTGCGCAACATCGCCGAGGTCGCCACCGCGATCGCCGGCGGTGACCTGTCCAAGAAGATCACGGTCGACGTCCGCGGCGAGATCCTGCTGCTCAAGGACACGCTCAACACCATGGTCGAGCAGCTCCGCTCCTTCGCGGCCGAGGTGACACGCGTGGCGCGCGAAGTCGGCACCGAGGGTCGGCTGGGCGGCCAGGCGGTGGTGCCCGGGGTCGGCGGCACCTGGAAGGACCTCACCGACAACGTCAATCTGCTCGCCGCCAACCTCACCACGCAGGTGCGCAATATCGCCGAGGTTACCACTGCCGTGGCGCGGGGCGATTTGTCGCGCAAGATCACCGTCGACGTGAAGGGCGAAATCCTCGAGCTCAAGAATACCATCAACACGATGGTCGACCAGCTCAACGCCTTCGCCGGCGAGGTGACGCGCGTCGCTCGCGAAGTCGGCACCGAAGGCAAGCTCGGCGGCCAGGCGCAGGTCCCCGGCGTGGCTGGAACCTGGAAGGACCTGACCGACACCGTGAACTTCATGGCCGCCAACCTGACCGAGCAGGTCCGCGGCATCGTCAAAGTGGTGACCGCGGTCGCCAATGGCGATCTGAAGCAGAACCTGACCGTGAAGTCGAAGGGCGAAGTCGCCGCCCTCGCCGATACCATCAACAACATGACGGAGACGCTGGCGACGTTCGCCGACCAGGTCACGAGCGTCGCGCGCGAGGTTGGCGTCGAAGGCCGGCTCGGCGGCCAGGCCAACGTGCCCGGCGCGGCCGGCACCTGGAAGGATCTGACCGGCAACGTCAATCTGCTGGCGGCCAATTTGACCTCGCAGGTGCGCGCGATCGCCGAGGTGGCGACCGCCGTCACCAAGGGCGACCTCACCCGTTCGATCCAGGTCGACGCCAGGGGCGAGGTGGCGGAACTCAAGGACAACATCAATACGATGATTGGCAATTTGCGGCTCACCACCGACGTCAATACCGAGCAGGATTGGCTGAAGACCAACCTTGCCAAGTTCACCAACATGCTGCAGGGCCAGCGCGATCTCACCACGGTCGGCCGATTGCTGCTGACCGAGCTGACCCCGCTGGTGAACGCGCATATGGGCGTGATCTACCAGGTCGAAAACGAAGACCATCCGCAACTGCGCCTGCTTTCGGCTTACGCAGGCGACGGCATCTATCCGCAGCAGCCGATCGTGCAGCTTGGCGAAGGCCTGATCGGGCAATGCGCGATGGACAAGCGCCAGCGCCTCGTCGCCGACATCCCGTCCGATGCGGTCCCGATCAACTCGGCGCTGCTGCGGGTGGTGCCGAAGAACCTCGTGGTGCTGCCGGTTCTGTTCGAGACCCAGGTCAAGGCGGTGATCGAGCTCGCTTCCGTCAGCTCGTTCACGACCTCGCAGATGACCTTCCTCGAGCAGCTCACCGACAGCATCGGCATCGTGCTGAACAGCATCGAGGCCACCATGCAGACCGAGGGGCTTTTGAAGCAGTCCCAGCAGCTTGCCGGCGAGTTGCAGACCCAGCAACGCGAGCTGCAGCAGACCAACGAGCAGCTCGAGCAAAAGGCGCAGCAGCTTGCCGAACGCAACGTGGAGGTGGAACGCAAGAACCAGGAGATCGAGCAGGCGCGGCGCGCGCTCGAGGAAAAGGCGACCGAACTTTCACTGACGTCGAAATACAAGTCCGAATTCCTCGCCAACATGTCCCATGAGCTGCGTACGCCGCTCAACAGTATCCTGATCCTGGGCCAGCAGCTCACCGAGAACCCGGACGGCAATCTGACCGGCAAGCAGGTCGAATTCGCCCGAACCATCCATGGCGCCGGCACCGACCTGCTCAATCTGATCAGCGACATCCTCGATCTTTCCAAGATCGAATCCGGAACCGTCACCGTCGATGCCGAGGAAATTCTCACCTCCAACCTGCTGGACACGGTGGGACGCCCGTTCCGGCACGAGGCGGAAAACCGCCAGCTGTCGTTCAACATCGAGCTCGACCCCAACCTGACGCGCAGCATCGTCACCGACTCCAAGCGTTTGCAGCAGGTGCTGAAGAACCTGTTGTCCAATGCCTTCAAGTTCACCGCCGAGGGCGGCGTGAGCCTCAAGGTTTCCGGAGCCCTCGGGGGCTGGAGCAACGAACATCCGGTTCTCAACAGTTCCCCCGCCGTGATCGCCTTCGAGGTGTCGGATACCGGCATTGGCATCCCGCCGGAAAAGCAGAAACTGATCTTCGAGGCGTTCCAGCAGGCCGATGCCGGCACCAGCCGCAAATACGGTGGCACCGGTCTTGGTCTCGCCATCAGCCGCGAGCTCGCGAGCCTGCTCGGCGGCGAAATCCACCTTCGCAGCGCCCCCGGCAGGGGCAGCACCTTCACGCTCTACCTGCCGCTGAAATATTCCGGACCGACCGTGGCGCCGCGCGTCAATGCCGCGCCCCGATACGGCACCACGCCGATGCTGCAGGTGGCAACCCAGGAACGGGTGATCGAGCAATTGCCCGACGACCGGCTCAATCTGGAACCCGGCGACACCATCCTTCTGATCGTCGAAGACGACCCGCACTACGCGCGGGTGCTGATCGATCTGGCCCGCGACAAGGGTTTCAAGGTACTGGTTGCCGCGCGCGGCGCCGAGGCGCTGGATCTCGCCAAGCAGTTCCAGCCGGCGGCGGTCTCGCTCGATGTATTCCTGCCCGACATGCTCGGCTGGACGGTGCTGAGCCAGCTCAAGCACAATCCTCTGACGCGGCACATCCCGGTCCAGATCATCACGCTGGACGAAGACCGCCAGCACGCATTGGCGCGCGGCGCGTTCTCCTTTGTCAACAAGCCGACGACGACGGAAGGCGTCAGTGCCGCGCTGTCGCAGATCAGGGAGTACGCCCGGCCGCGTCGCAAGCGATTGCTGATCGTCGAAGACAACGCAGCCGAACAGCTGAGTATCCGGGAACTTCTCGATCACAACGACATCGAGATCGTGACGACCGATACCGGCGCGGGCGCCCTCTCCGCGCTGCGCGACAACCCCTGCGATTGCGTCGTGCTCGACCTGCGCCTGCCCGACATGAGCGGATTCGAGGTGCTGGACCGGATTCGCAACGACGGCGAACTTTCGAATGTGCCGGTCGTGGTGTTTACCGGTCGTGAACTGTCTGCCGAGGAAGACGCGGAACTCCACACCATGGCGCGCAGCATCGTGGTCAAGGGCGTGGAATCGCCGGAACGCCTGCTCGACGAAACGTCACTGTTTTTGCACCGTGTGATCACGGAATTGCCGGTCGAGAAGCAGCGAATGCTCGAGAAGCTGAACAGTTCCGATGAGGATCTGGTCGGCAAGACCGCGCTGCTGGTCGACGACGATGCCCGCAACATCTTCGCGCTCAGCAGCGTGCTGGAGCGGCGCGGCATGAAGGTGCTCACCGCCACCACCGGAAACGAGGCTGTCGCGCTGGTGCGGTCAAGCCCGGAGATCGCGATCGTCCTGATGGATATCATGATGCCGCAAATGGACGGCTATCAGACGATGGGGGTGATCCGGCAAGACCCGTCGTTCAGCCGCCTTCCCATCATCGCGTTGACTGCCAAGGCCATGAAGGGGGACCGGGAGAAATGTCTGGAAGCGGGCGCTTCCGACTATCTGGCCAAACCGGTCAACACCGAACAACTGCTGCTCGCCATACGCATGTGGCTGCATCGCTGAGCACGATGATGGACCATGAAAAGGTAAACATCCTTCTGGTGGACGATCAGCCGGCCAAGCTGCTTGCCTATGAGGTCATCCTGAAGGAGCTGGGTGAAAACCTCGTGGTCGCGGCCTCCGGCCGCGAAGCGCTGGAACTCCTGCTCAAGAACGAAATCGCGATTATCCTGGTCGATGTCTGCATGCCGGAACTCGACGGGTTCGAGCTCGCCGCCATGATCCGCGAGCATCCCCGTTTCCAGAAGACGGCGATGATCTTCATCTCGGCCATTCAGGTCAGCGATATCGACCGCCTGCGCGGTTACGAGATGGGCGCCGTCGACTACGTTCCGGTGCCGGTCGTGCCCGAGGTGCTGCGGGCAAAGATAAGGGTCTTTGCCGAACTTTATCGCAAAACCAGGCAGCTCGAGCGTCTCAACGCCGAACTGGAAGACCGCGTTCGCGCGCGAACCGCTGAGCTTCAGAAATCGACGGCCCAGCTTGTCGAGAGCGAGCAGCGCCGCAGCATGGCGATTGCCGCCGGCAAGATGGGGTCATGGGACTGGGACTGGCTCAACGGCGACTGGATGTGGGACGAAGGACAGTACCGGATCTTTGGCGTCGCCCCCCAAAGCTTTGAGGTAACGTCTACGAATATTCAGGCGCTGTTGCATCCGGACGACGTCGATGCGCTGCGCGGCATTGTGACTGCCTTCACCGAGGGGGCGCGATCGTCAGAGGCGGAATTCCGGATCCATCGGCCGGACGGCGAGATGCGCTGGTGTGCCGCCACCGCAGCGGCGACGATCGACGGCAAAGGTCGTGTGGTGCGTGTCAGCGGCGTAACGGTGGATATTACCGAACGCAAACGCGCCGAAGAACGCCAGAACCTGCTGACGCGGGAGGTCGACCACCGCGCCAAGAATGCGCTGGCGCTGGCGCAATCGATCGTTCGATTGACCCGCGCCGACAATGTCAAAACCTATGTCAATGCCGTGGAAGGTCGCATCAACGCGCTTGCCCGCGTTCACACCATCCTGTCCTTGTCGAGCTGGCAGGGCGCCGAAATCAGCAAGCTGGTCGATCAGGAACTGGCGCCGTATTCCATGAGCGAGCAGATCAGGCTGTCGGGCGCGGAGGTGGAATTGCAGCCCGCAACCGCGCAGAGCCTGGCGCTGGCGCTGCACGAGCTTGTGACCAACTCCGCCAAATATGGCGCGCTCTCCGCGCTTTCGGGACAATTGTCCATCACCTGGAAGAGCGAGGACGACATCCTCGCCCTCACCTGGAAAGAAACCGGCGGTCCGCTGGTCCGAGCGCCGACAACGCGCGGGTTCGGGACGAGAAGCCTGATGGCAAGCGTCGAATCGCAGCTCGGCGGCCAGGCCTTGTTTGATTGGCGTGCCGAAGGCCTGATCTGCAAGCTGCTGATTCCCCTCCCCGGCAAAGCGCCGATCCCGGAACTGGATGACAGCTACCGCACCGGCGCTGCCAGTAGCTCGTACCAACGGGTGTCCGGATGAGGGGGCGCGTTGGGATCTGTTGACCACTGCTCCTGACGCAGATGCTGCGCTGGGCTTATTGCGCTCAGACCTGCTCTGGACCATTTTCCGGTTGGGTCGAATCATGATCGCGCATCCAGAGGGCCTCGTGGTTCGAGACGCGTGGCGTTGCCACGCTCCTCACCATGAGGGTCAAGACCTCATCCTGAAGGAGCGCGCTTGCGCGCGTCTCGAAGCATGAAGCCGCGCTGCTGGAAAAGGGTCTAGCGTCTCAACACCGTCGCGCGCAACGGTTACCGTCGCCGCGACGTCAAAGTAACTCGGCTCCGCCGCCCAAGGCCGGTCCCGCCGTCGGATCGAAGTCGTCGGGCTTCTTGGCTATCAGCGTTTGCGTCGTCAGGATCAAACCCGCAACGGAGGCCGCATTGCGAACGGCGCTGCAACAGACCTTCACCGGATCAATGATGCCGGCCTCGATAAGGTCGACCGACGCACCGTTTCGTGCGTCGAGGCCGTGGCCATTTTTGCCCTCAGCAGCCTTCGTGGTCTCGGCATCGCCGTTAAGGCCGGCATTGGCGGCAATGCAGTAAAACGGACGGCTCAGCGATCGCTGAAGCAGTTCGGCACCCTGCCTGGCCCCGCCCTTCAACTCGCGGACCAATCTGTCGAGTTGTGGCGCTGCTCTGAGCAAAGCCAGCCCACCCCCCGGCACGATGCCTTCCTCAATTGCGGCACGGGTGGCATTGATCGCGTCCTCAATCAGCTGGATGCGGCGCTTTTGCTCGACCGGAGTTGCACCGCCTGCCAGGATCATCGCGGTACCGCCGGACAATTTGGCGATGCGTTCCCTGAACTTGTCTCGTTCGATATTTTCCGGGGCCGAATCGTACTGGCGCATGACCTGCTCGCGACGTGCGGCAATCTTCTTTTGGTCGCCCCCTCCCGCCGTGATCAACGTCTTCGAGGCGGAAATTCGTACCTGGCGCGCGGAGCCGAGATCGTGCAGTTCCACATTTTCAAGTTTGCCGCCAAGGTCCACCGAGATCACGCGGCCTCCCGTAATAATCGCGATATCCTCGAGCATCGCCTTGCGCCAGTGCCCAAACTCAGGCGGATGGATCGCGGCAACCTTGAAATTGCCTTTCTCCCGGCGCGCCAGCAATTGCATGATCACCGGTGGCGCAACCTCTTCGGCGACAATCAGCAATGGCCGGCCGCTCTTTTCAATCAGCGAGATAACGACAGCAAGTTGCTCGCCAGCCTGGATCTTGTGATCAGTCATAAGAATAAACGGATTGTCGAGAACGACCTGCATCTTCTCCACATCGGTGACCATATGGTGTGAAAGGTAACCACGTTCGAAGGCCATGCCTTCGACGATCTCCAGTGTCGTCTCGACTGTATTGCCAAATTCAACTGCAACTATTCCCTGGCTGCCTGCCCGTTCAAAGGCTTCGGCCACCATATTACCGAGGGCCGTATCATTGGCGGCAATACCAGCGACAGCACGCAGACTGGCAGACCCCTGAAGCGCCTTGGCCGAGCGCTTCAGTGCAGCGATGGTTTCGGTAGCTGCCAGTTCGAGGCCTTGGGCCAGTTCAACCGGGTTAACCCCTGCGGCAAGGCATTTCAGGCCATCCTGCACCAGCGCGTCGGCCAAGACAGTGGCAGTGGTGGTGCCATCGCCGGCGACTTCATTGGTCTGCTTTGATACTTCGCGCAGCACCTGGGCGCCCATGTTCTCGAATGGACACTCAAGCTCGATCTCGCTGGCGATGCTGACACCATCGCGCGATATTATCGGCGTGCCGATCGGCCGATCCATGATCGCGTTCATGCCCTTCGGGCCCAGCGTGCCGCGCACGGCTTTGGCGAGTTTGGCAACACCCCGGCCCAGCGCGGCCCGCGCCGCTTCGTCATGCAGCATGATTTTCGGCATGTTCTCACCTTTTCCTGAAGGTTAGTGCCTAAGGCTATTCGAGTTCGGGCGCTCTGGTTTCGAGGCCATGCCCGGTGTCCGTCGATTTAGACGAAGTCCTCGATGCCGGTACGAATGGCGTTTCGAGATCGAACCGCGCGGCGAGCAGGCCGCGGCAGAGCGCGCCGTTGAATTCGGCATTGACGCCAACACGCCGCAACCCCGAAAGATAGACGGGAAGGCCATCGGCGTTGAGCGCCGCTCCGTTCGTGTCGACAAAGGCGGGCGCGTCCGAACGTAGCGTCCCAACGGCGGAGCGCCGTTCAAGGTAGCGCCGCAGCAGTTTTCCGCCTTCCTCATCGACCGGCAGATGATCAAGCTCCGGCAATGTCAGGCCGACAATGCTTGCCGGCGGGATCCCGGCCTCGATGAGATGATTGAGCAAGGCCGCCTGCCGGCGCTGGAATGCCTTGACCAGGAATGTCCGACGCAAATCGTCCAGATTGCCGTCCGCTTCTGGGCCGAACGTTTCCTGGAACGACAATCCGCTGGCAAGACCCGCGTTGATTTTACCGGCATACATGTGCTCGCCTAGCACGATGCTGACGCCCTCGACCCAGTCCAGCGCGTTCACGGCCTGCCGCATATCGTCCGCCATCAGGAACGAAAAATTGGCGGCGCACCAATAAGTCGGCAGCCGAAATTCAATGTGGACCCGGTTTTCCGGATCCACATAGGCCTTCGTGACGAAGTTCATGTCGATGACGGACTCGTCGAGTTCCGGGTCGGTCACGGCTTGCAGACAGGCCCAGACTTCGGCCTGCCGGTCCTGGCGCAGCCGGTCTCTCGTCTGTTCGTTTGGTTCGGCTTGACTGCTCATGGCGGTCAACGGGGAGCGTGGACGGCTTCGGGCAAATGGGCATAGCCGCCGCCCGACCTGATCTTCTTCTTCTGAGCTTCGACGTCGATACCGTAGAGCCGCGCAGCATTGAGGCCGAGAATCTTGGCCTTCGTCTCCATGGATAGAACCGAACCAGTTTCCTTGGTGACATCGGCCGGTATCTCGAAAGCCATGAATTTGTCGATCAGCCACTTCGGCGTCCAGATCCCGTAGTCGCTGCCAAACAAGATCTTGTCGGGCCCGATCCAGAACAAAAGCTCAGAAATGACATGGGCGAAGTAACCCGGGCGTGAATGAATAAAAGGTAAAGCCACTGCGAGGCCGGCGTAGACGTTGGTTTCCTGGGTTGCGATCCAGCAAAAATCGTCGAGCCGCGGCAAGCCGCAATGCTCGACAATGAAATTCAAATCCTGGAACGAGGTCGCAACGTCATCGATATCGGCGACATCGAACGCATCCCGATTGAGCGGAATGATGGTGGGGCCCTTGTGCACATGGATGTTCCTGATCCCGAGCTTCTGGGCCGCCTCAAGATATTTGTAAGCCGCCTTGTCGGTCAGCTTGTAACCCTTGGACTCCCCGCGCCATTCCGCCGTGTAAAGCTTGACACCCTTGAGCTGGTGTTTTTCTGAAAGGGCATGCAGATCCTCCAGGCCTTTGCTGCCGTCGCGCGGATCGAAGGCGCCATTCAGGATGAAACGGTCCGGGTGGCTTTTCTTCATCGCCGAATTGCGTTCGGTCGTGTTGAAGCCATTTTTGTAGAAATCGGTGAGATAGGTCGGCTGCAAAATCGCCATATCGTCGTAGCCGGTGACAAACAGATCGTTGTACATCGTCTCTGCATCGTATTTCTCGAACTTCTCCTTTGCCCACAGCTCCGCCGGGGGGCTTAAATTCGAATGGTAGGCATAGAAGCAGTCAATGAACTGCTTGCCGTGGACGTTCTTCTGATTTGCAGGGCTTCCATCCCAGAAGTGCGTGTGGCCATCAATGATGAAGATCTCCTCACCCTCGGCTGTCCTGTACATGGCGTTCCTCCTCCCGTCTGCGGGTCAATATGATGGGGCGCGCCGTGGGCGCAACCGGATTACATGGCCGGCACCCAAGCCGGCCATGACGTCATTCGTTGTGACTTCAGGCGATGTATTTCATCACCTCGTTCATGTCGCCAAACAGCACGACGGTGTTGTCGTCAGTCATGACCATGCGGCCGTAGTGCGTCGAGGTTGATATCTCGAAGAGATGCGGGGTCATGACACGACCAAGCTCTTCCGAGATCTCATCCATCCTGAATTCCATTTTTCCGTCGCCGTCGATGCGGATCATCGCCGGCATGTACGTCACCCTGATGTGGTCGTGGCGACTCATGACGTCAGCGATCGCGCGTGCCTCGACGCTGTCGTTCATGGTGACGCCGCATTGATGCGAAATCGTATCCTCGAACGTGATGTCTTTCATCGACTTGAAGATGTTGTCGTTCTCTTGCAGCATGGCTATCTCCTGAAAGGTCGGGTTGAGGCTGTCGAACGGGGTTACGAAGCAAGGCTGGCTGGCACTTTCAGGCCAAGCTCGCTCGCTATACCCTTGATGCGGTTCTTCGCATGTCCCAAGGCATCGTTAAACGTTGTGGCCTTGACACGTGGCTGTGACCAGATCGGCTGCAGATGATTGGCGGCATCAAGCGCGAGATCGGAATGTCTGGCGAACCACTTGTTGAACAGCGCGATATTATGGGCGCCATGTGTCGCATCCTCGCCAAGGAGATGAAACAGTTCGACGGTATTGGCGAGATTGCGCTCGTAATCCGCCTCCGCCGCAGAGACGACGGCAGGGGTAATGAAATCGTTCTGCGCCGACGCCGCCTGCATCAGGAACCCGGAGCGGAATAACTCCCCAACCAGCGGCTCAAACACGACATTGGTCGCAAAATATTGCTCCAGATAGTCGTTTGAACCCATGACCGATTCAATCGACTTGCGCACGCCCTGCCAGATCGGATCCTCGAGCCAGTGCTGCTTGCCCGCGGCAATGTCGAAACCCGGGAGGTCGAGACCAATCTCGCTCAGATAGAGCGTGATATCCTGGGCGAACCGCAACTTGTAGGAGGAGTTGGTCAGGATCGCGTTGTTGACCATCTGGGTGTAGCCATAACGTTGCGCCTGCATTGTCGAAGTGCCGAGGCCGAATTCGGCATGTTTGTAGGCGCCGAGATGGTTCTGCAATATCTTGACCCAGGCGGCGTCGAAGCGGGCGGGTGCGCCGGATTTTCGTCCGTTCTCGATGGTGCTCTGAACCATGCCGCAAATGGTCGACTGCCGCTGGTAGTGCGTGCGCTCCCATTCCTGGTCGACGGCGCGGAATTTGTGCCAGTTCGAGCTCTTTGCCGCCGTCCAATCCTTGCAATAGGTCGGCGTGCCGTCCGGGAAGGAGATGATCCAGTCCTGCAGGAGGTAGCGCTCGGGATCCGGCTGGACATCGACCGTCATGTCCTCGTAATGGGTCGCCTTGCGACCTTTGGGCTCGAAGTAATTATACCTGCGACTATCGGAGCCGGGGAACGTCGCCGCACCCGCGGCCCCGGATTTGACGACTGCCGGCTTCACCGCCGTTCTGCTCGCTTGTGCGCTCATGGTGTACCTCCCTGTGATATCTTTGCTGCGACGAACACCGAGACGCCGTCATCGCATCGCCGGCGTAAACTTGTCGAAATAGATGTGTTCCGGTTCCACACCATTCATTTGCAGGATGGGCAACACCGCGTCGATCATCGGCGTCGGTCCGCACGCATAGGCGTCGATCGCTCCGGTCAGTTTTTCTGCGCGCAAATGGCGCAAGACGACCTCGTGAACAAAACCGGATTCACCATCCCATTTGTCATCCGCGGCCGCGTGCGACAGGGCGGGTACAAATTTGAAGTCCTTGAGCCTCGCGGCAATGGCGGCGAGTTCGTCGAGGAAGAACAGATCGGCCCGCGTGCGAGCTCCGTAGAAAAACTGCACTGGCCTGTGCTCGTCACTCTCAATATGATCGGCCAGGATCGACCAAAGCGGTGACATTCCCGATCCGCCGCCGATTAACAGCATCGGCCCGGATCTCGCCTCCCGCCGGAAGCAGGTACCGTAAGGCCCTTTGGCCATCAGCGCGTCACCCACTCGCAGCTCCCCATCGAGCCGGGACGAAAATGCCCCGTTTGGATATTTCTTGATGATGAAACGCAGGTTTTTGCCTTCGCTGGGTGCGTTTGCCATCGAAAATGCCCGGGTGACGGCCCCGCCATCGAGCGCAAGATCCACATACTGGCCAGCCCAGAATTTCAACGGCTCTTCGATTTCGATTTCCAGCAACCTGATGTCGGACGTCAGGGCGCTGACCTTTGCAACGCGCGCCGGAAATGCCTTCACGGCAATCGACCGACTGAGCAGGTCTTCATCGTAGTTGAGCAACTCGATGCTGACATCGCTATACGCATGGGTACGGCACAGCAGGATGTGATCGGTCTCGTGCTCGTAGTCGGGCAACGCGAAGGTCGAATATTTCAGGAGTTCAACGTCGCCATCGATCAGCCTGGATTTGCAACTGCCGCACTGTCCTTCCTTGCAACCATGCATCAGCGAGATACCCTGGCGAAAAGCGGCGTTAAGCACGGTTTCGCCCTCTTCTACCTCCATCTCGACGCCTACCGGCTCGAACCTGACCTTGTGTACCTGCACCGTCATCATCGGCCTTCATGGTCAGAGTTGAACAGAACGGCCGGAACATCGCGCCGCTCCGGGCAAAGGGCCGCCGAAGCGGCCCCTTCCCGTCTTCGTCTTCAGTGACAAGGATTGATCTTGAAGCCCTTGCGATAGTCGGCAACCGCGACCTCGCGCTCGATGGGTGAGAGTGCCCGGAACGCGCGAAGCGGGCTGCCAAGCGTGTGTCCGCGCACATCGTCCAGGGTCCACATGTCCTTTGAGTCGAAGCGTAGATGCGGTTGCGGCATCAAGGTCTTGCCATCAGGTCGGACGAATCCGAGATCCTTGATGGCGTCGGCCACATCCCAGCCGTGATAGCAATCTTCCCATTCACGCCGACCGCTGAAGCGGCCCATTGCCGGCGTAGCACGACCTTCGTATTCCGCCGCAAACGCGACCTTGTGGGTCCAACGGCAACCTTCCGAGCAATAGGTGTACATCTTGCCGTCAACTTCATCGCAGACGAAGTCTTCCCGGATCAGGCATGGGACCATGCAGCTCCAGCACCGGTGCGGGTACCCATAGCCCACATCGCTGTTGAACAGGATGTTGGTTTCGCCGGGCACGCTGAGTTTGGCATACCATTTCCAGAAGTCGCCGAATTCGGCATACCAGCCCGGATATTTGTGCTCAAACCACTCGAAGTCCCGCTCGGTTTGGGCTTCAATTCGCCAGAAATTCACCGACCAGCCGACTGCGAAGAACTGCGCGGTCTTGTGCACATAATTCTTCTTGACAATACGATCCCAGGCCGCAGCGACGTCGTCGTGGTGGATCTTTATGCCGTACTTTTCGAGCGGCAGCATGTAGGTCCGGTAATAATCCTCGTAGATCCAGCGATGCCAAAGCTCGGCATAGGATTCCTTGTTCTTGTCTCGATTGGTCGTGCCGTATTCGATGAAGGTTCCGATCGCGGCATCGACAATCGCGTGGTTTTGCCAGAACGCATATTTCAGATCGCGTTCCAGCAGCTGATGGTTCGACGGATCGTTGATCATCGCCATCAGCATCGAGTGGCCGTTACCGATATGGCGCGATTCATCCGACTGCACCGACAGGAACACGGTCGGCAAGGCATAGTCGCCATTGCGGGCCGCCTCTGACGGCATCGCCACAAACAGCGTGTTGGTGAAGGCGGTTTCGGCAACCACCGTCAGATAGACGTTGGCGGCGGTGATGGCGTCACCAGTCAGAAACCCTTCGGCGAACTGACGGCCGATGGTGGTAGCGTAACACTTGCCGAACGCAGCTTCGGTAATGTCGAATCCGGCTGGGTCGATGTAGTTTTCCATATACCATTTCTTGAGGTTCATCTGGATCGTCGAATGTCGAAACTCGTCGACCATCTGCATGGTAAAGCCGGTCCGCAGTTCCTCGCCCGGTGCCAGCCGACCGACCATTGCCATCGAGCGCGCAGCCGAGATCTCCGGGAACGGGATAATGGCAAGGAACAATTTCATCCATTCGACCCACCGCGGTTCAACATTGCGGAACATGTCTCCCCGCAAGGCTGCATCCAGGGCGCCGTAAACCCGGTTGTCCTTTTCTTCCTGCATCGGAAAATATGACCGCAGAACCTGCTTCATCGGATCGCGCGGCGTCTTCGAGATCTTGTAGTCGGTAGGGAAGGTCATCGCCTCCTGCACATAACTCGGAGTCCAGCCGAGATCAGCTACGCGGTTTGCCGCTTCGGCAATGCTTATGCCCTTCTGGGCTTTGATCTTGTTTAGCGTCAGACTTGCGGACATTTCTTTCTCCCTTGATCTTTGAACGTTGCATTAGTTCCAGCATTTCCACCCAACTTATCGAGTCAAAAGAACCCGAAATCGTTGGCACTCCTGACCGCATTACCTACATTCACGCCTGCAAAAATGAACTTTAAGTTCGGCAAATGTACTTTGATTTCCGAAACCATCGCTTCATCTCAATCCGGCTTGATGTTGCCGCCCGTCTTCTCCTCTCCGCTGGCTTTGTTGGTCAGTGGCCTGCCTTCGGCGATGAATCTTGCCGCCAGGACCAGCGTGCCGATTGCGAACTCCTTGCCATGCCGCACCATCATGGCTTCAACGACCCCTGCAATCTGAGCGAAGAAGACGTCTTTCGATCTGTCTTCCTCGCTTAGTTCTGATTGCCGATCCGGCAAATATCCCGGCTCGGCTTGCGCGGTCTTTCCAGTTGTTTTCATCTCGAACTTGGTCATCATGCATGCCCCGATCGATCATGTTCGGTGGACGACGGGCCACTTTCGAATTCCAGCAGCGACGCGTTCAACCATTCCCGCTCGGAAACGAGGCGCCGTTGCTCCTCCCGGAGCGCCTGCAGACGCGTGGTCAACCTCTCAAGTTCCGCTCGCGTCTCCACTCCGGTATCTTCTCGCACTGCATCGCGCCGGGCACATTCGAGCTCGATTTCCGCGCCGCCGCGTACGCTCTCGTTTTTTAACTGCATCTCATTGTTCCGAATTATGTCTTCGATCAGCTTGTATCGCGACAACATCCGCTCCTGCGCACTCGCCAGCCTGGTTGCATCTTCGGCAGTAATTTGGGGTCCGCGACCGCTGGCACTCACTGTGGTGACTTTCGTTCGACATTCCGGAGAACTCCGGCCTCGCAATTGTCATGGGATCAGGACAGCGCGTCCATGGATGTGCCCGTTGTGCAGGTCATGCAGAGCATCGTTGGCCCGGTTCAGCCTGTATTCTGTGGTGTGGAGGTTGACGAGACCGCGATCGGCAAGGGCCATCAACTCGACCAGTTCTGCGTAGGTGCCAACCAGATTGCCGATGATGGACTTTTCGGTGGTAATCATGTCGATGGTCGGCAACTCAATCTTGCCGCCGTAACCCACGATATAGTAGCAGCCGCCATTCGCCGTCATCGACAGACCTTTGGCGATCGCGTCGCCCTCACCGACGAAATCGATGACGGCTTCGGCGCCGCGCCCGCCGGTCAGCGCCAACACGGCTTCGATTTCGTTGACGTCGGCCTTTACGAGATGATGGGCGCCGCATTTCCTGGCGAGTTCGAGCGATTTGTCGGCGCGGTCAACCACGATAACCTCGGCCGCACAGAGCGCCACGAGAACCTGAATTCCAATATGTCCGAGACCGCCGGCTCCGATCACCACGACATACTCGCCGGGTAACAAATGTCGTGAGGCCTTCTTGGCGGCGCGATAGGCCGTCAGGCCGGCGTCGGTATAAGGTGCGACATCTTTCGGCGCGAGCGATTTAGGTAATTTGATGAGCGAGCGCTGACCTGTCAGCAGGTATTGTGCATAACCACCGTTGGCGTTTATGCCGGGGAAGGAACTGTCCTGGGCGTGCATGTCATTGCCCCGCCGGCAAGCGAGACAATGTCCGCTGGTCACCAGCGGATGACAGATGACGCTGTCGCCAACCTTGACGCCCTCGACACCAGGTCCGATCGCCTCGACCCAGCCGGCGTTTTCGTGACCCATGATGTAGGGCAGTTTGACGTCAACCTTGGCACGCCAGATGCCTTCGACGATATGCAGATCTGTTCGGCAAACGCCAGCGCCTCCGACCCGCACGATCACATCTGCTGGACGCGTAATCTTCGGATCCGTTACGTCTTCATATTTGACGAACTCTTTAGCCGTCAGCTTTTCGTCGAAGGCATGGAGAACTGCGGCTTTCATGTACGTAGCTCTCCCTTGGACAGTTTTTATTTGTGACCACGGCGCGCGGACGCCTTTGTGCAGGAAGGTTAGCAAGCGCCGTGCCAAACCAATAAGAGGTTGATATTTGTTGGGTTATCCGCTTCTCGGCAGATCGGACCCGATCCGCATCGGACCAGAATTGGCGGTGCGATTGTTCCGGGACGGAACACACACGTAGAACAAATGTGAGTTTTGGAATTCTGAACGTGTGCTCTATGTTAGGCGGAGCGCTCACGCGCAAGGGCGACCTGCAACGAGCCATCATCGCGAATAATTTGCCGAACGGCACTCCGGGGAGGACCGATGATGCTGCCTGCCAACCGACGCGTCGAAAATACGTGGACGGCGCTTGAGCAACGCGGTGCACCGCCTGCCGAGCTTCTATCTGCCGATATCTATGATAGTTGGATGCGGTGCATTTCGTTTGGCCTCGATACGTTGCGACCGCCCTTGCCCGAATTGGTCAGTCCCGCCGTACTTCGCCAGGAGCAGCAACGCTGTTCGCTGGTGCGCGGCCTCGCGTTGGCGGAGATGCATACGCTGCATCAGCAGATCGCCGGCTCGAATTTCATGATTGCCTTCGCCAATGCTGAAGGCCTGTTGCTCGACGTTGTCTCCGATCCGAGCTTTGCTGAGGCTTCGAACGCCGCGAGCATTCGACCCGGTACGGTCTGGACGGAGCGCATTTGCGGCACCAACGGCCTGGGTACCGCGGCACATCTCAAGCGAGCCATCGTCGTGCATGGACGCGAGCATTTTTTTTCGCGCTACAACAATCTCACCTGCGCCGCGGCCCCGATCTTCGCGCCCGACGGCGAGTTGACGGGAATATTGGACGCGTCGTCGGATTGCATGTCCAGGCACGCGCATACCCAGGCTCTCGTCGCCATGGCAGCGACCCAAATTGAGAATGGCCTGTTCCGCGAACACCATCGCGGAAACATCCTGGTTGCCCTTCACAACCGTGGCGAATATCTGCACACGCTGAGCGCAGGCCTGCTCGCCGTCGACAAGGAGGGCCGGATCCTTGCAGCGAATCGGGCCGCGGGCGTCCTCTTGCACGGTTTGCCCGCCTCACCGGGACGCCGCTTCGCTGACATCTTCCGCACGAAATTCGCTGCGTTTGTCGATGAGGGCCGGCGCAAGGAGCGGCAACGCCTTGAAGACCATGTCGGAAGTCAGTTTGTCTCGACAATCGAAAACACACGTCAGTTTCCAATGATTCAGGGAGTTCCTAAAACTCGGCCGCCGCCACCGAAAGAAATCGTCACACCATTCGTGTCTGCCGATCCGGCCATCGCAGCAGTTGTGCGCCAGGTCGAGCGCGCAGCATCGCGAAAGATGCCGATTCTCATCCGCGGCGAGACTGGCACGGGCAAGGAACAATTGGCCCGGCACGCCCATGCCGCCAGCAGTCGTTCGGGATCATTCGTCGCCGTCAATTGCGCGGCGCTTCCGGACAGCTTGATTGAAGCGGAGTTGTTCGGCTATGCCGAAGGCGCCTTTACGGGTGCAAGAAAGGGCGGTTCTCCGGGCTTGTTCAAGGAAGCGGACGGCGGCACCCTCTTCCTCGATGAGATCGGCGACATGCCGGTGACGCTGCAGGCGGTACTGCTGCGCTTTCTCGATGATTGGACCGTCCGCCCGGTCGGCGGAGCAAAACGCCCGGTAGATGTCCTGCTGGTGTCAGCTACCAACGCCAATCTGGACGAGTCCGTCACAAAGGGACGTTTCCGATCTGATTTGCTGTTTCGGCTGAACACGCTCGAGGTGACCTTGCCGCCCCTCCGCGAACGCTCGGACTTCGCCGAAATTTCCCGGCACCTGATCGAAAAGATTGATCCTTCCGCCGATCTGACAGAGAGCGCGATTGATCGGTTGTCCGAACTGCATTGGGGTGGAAATATCCGCGAATTGCGCAATATGCTCTCAAGGCTGTCCCTGACCCAGCATGGCAGCCTGATCGACGAGGCAGCGGTCGAAACCTTGATCGGACAGTCGTGCACCGATCGACCGCCCGGCCAAACGTCAATCAAGGGCGGACCCAACCTCGACCTGCACGAGATTCAGCGAGCGCATGTGCTGAGCGCATATGCGGAAACAGGCAATAACATCAGCAAGACTGCGCGCCGGCTTGGCGTTTCGCGCAATACGGTCTACCGCGCCATTCGCGACAGGCAGGGTTGATGCGATCGGCAACGAATGGGTCGGTCAAGCCGCCCGTTGGATGCCTTCCTCCGGGCATGCCGTGCCCCCCGCTATCGCCTCACGACTGCGAGTTGGACCGTTGCGACGCGGTTGCGCCCTGGTTCAGGTTTGGCACCACGACCAGCCGCTTGATCTCGCCATTCTTGTAAGCTTGCAAAAAGCTTTCATAGTTCCTGATCGACACGCAGCCGTTGGAATCGCCGTTGGGTCCGAGCATGTAACTATGGGCGAGCAATCCGGTTCGTCCGAGCGTATCGCCGCCTCCCACGGGCAGCATGCGAAGCGCCTCGACGCCGTGAAACAGCCGTTCGCGGGGCTTCAGGTCATAGACGCTCGGCGGCGTCGCTCCAACCATGTGCTCGCTGACATGTTCGGGGTCGTCCATCAAGCGGCCATATCCCGAATGCGCCTCGAGTTTGGAGCCGTTCGGGAGATAAACGGCGTGCGCGGAAATATCATAGACGGCGGTGAAATTGTCGTAGCCAAGCGAAGCAAGATTCGGCCCGCGCCCTGCGAGCAGTCCGCCATCGGGAGCGAGCGAGGCCAGCGTGATGTGGGCCGGGAGCAGGTCGGACAGCTTCTGCAGGAATGTGCGATCTTCGGGCTGAGCAACTGGAGCTGCAGCGCTGCTCTGCGGTTCGAGGTCCGCTACCACCGGACGTGACCTTGGAAGCGGAACGATCGTGGACTTCGGTGCCGTGGGCTCCTCGGCGGACACAGGTTGCTCGACAAAAGCGGCCCGCCACTCCTCAGCTTGCAGTTTCTGCGCCAGCCGATTTTTGGCTTGCTGGATTTTGAGATCGAGCTCGTGAAATACAATCTTGCTCAGGGAGCGCGGCTGGATGCCCGAGGCAAGCGGATCCGAGGCCGACCCGGCCGAAAACCGCTCATCGAACGATAGAGGAGGATTACTTTTCAGACCTGCGGGTTGGGGGCGCGACGCAATTATATCGTGTGAATCGGGATCGGTGATCCAGGCGGCCGCTCCAGACGCCACGGCAACGGCAGCAAGAACCCCCAGCATCCATTCGGATGATGGAGTTCTGCGGCGCGACCGCGGCCGGTCAGCTGTCAACGTGGCGTATGCCATCCACCCCCGCGCCTCGACGCCTCAGTCATTCCCCGCCCCCGCGGGGATTCGCCGAAAAGCCGGCCCCATCATGGGAGCCAAAGTGAGGCATTATCGAGACAAAGGCGTCGGCCGAGGTCCTTGGGCGGCCGCGAAAAACGCGATAATCCCCCAAAACCATCAAATTGTATCGATCTCGCCGCGGGCCGGTCAAGGGGCGTTTGCACCGGTTCCCGGGGGTGATCGGGTGAAATGCCCACCGCCGCCGCGCTGCAAGCCTGCGCGAGGAAGGGGCTTAAGGAGACGCCGGGCCCCGCCGAGGCCTGCCAGCAGCCCTAATTTCTCGGCGACCCGGCCATTGCCCGCCGGTTGTCGAGAACCGTCACGCCGGACGCCAGATGCCGCTTGCGCCCTGCAAGATATCCAACCCAGTTCCGGAACATGCCCGCTCCGGCGACCGAAAGCCCGGTCAGGACATTGGGCTGGAGAACGAGCTTGGGAAAATTGCCGATGAGCGCCGGATCGCGCCTGGTCAAGGCGCCAATCCGAAATGCCTCCAGGGCGGCCGTCGTTGCCGCATCGAAATATCCTGCGGGGATGCACGGATAGATTTCCTGTTCGCCGGCCAGATACCGCCGAACGTCGCGCACATATTCGCGCTGCAAGGTCAACGCCTCGTACTCCGGGTGACCCTGGAAGAAAATGAACTGGCTGGGCTGCTTCCTGGCAAAGATGTCGACGCCGGCGCCTTTCGACACCGACAGCATCTGGTAGCCTCGGGCCCTGATCTCGCCTTCGTCCAAGCCGTTAAGGCGCGAGTGGGATATCTTGAACGATGACGGCAGATCCTCGGTCAGCCAGCTTTCACGCACCTTGGAACAGTCGAAAATGCCCGAGCACTTTTCCGGCAAGCGTCGGCGCTCGATGCCGTCGAGATGCAACACCGCGGCGTGAGCCGCGAGGCACGACCAGATGGTGGAAAGCGTGTTTGCCTGCGCCCAATCGATGATTTCGGTCAGAGCCGGCCAATAGGACTCCTCGGGAAGGGACGGCGCGCCCGGCTCGGCTCCGGTGACAATCAAGCCATCGACCTTGGTTCGGTAGAGATCGTCGATACCAAAGTACCGGTTCTTGATACGAATCGCCGCCTCCGGCGATCGCCTGACGCCAGCCAGCGAGAAGCAGCGAAGCCGGAACGGAATATCTCCCGCGCCCTTGTTGAGGAGCAGCGTGAACTGGCGTTCCGTGGCTTCAAGCGCCGCATCCGACACGTTGTTGACGAGCCCGATCTCGATCACCGCGTCGGTCTTCGATCTTTGCCGCGTGGCGCCGGCGCTCGATCCGGAATTGTCGAAGCGGATGGTCATGTGACCTCCACGACGTTCGGCGCCTTGATCCGCCGGGATTTCGGGCACGCCTGCTCGAGTGCCTGATCGATATCTGCCAGGATATCGTCGATGTGCTCGATCCCGATCGAAAGCCTGATCGTCTCCGGCAGGACACCGGCATGGCGCTGCTGTTCGGCAGACATTTGCCGGTGGGTGGTCGATGCCGGGTGACAGGCGAGCGATTTGGCATCGCCGATATTGACGAGCCGCGTGATCAGCCGGAGGGAGTCGTAGAAATCCTTCCCGGCCTGCAGCCCGCCCTTGATGCCAAACGTGAAGAGCGACGAGGCGCGTCCCTTGAGCAGTTTCTGGACCAGCTGAAAATACGGGCTGTCCGGGAAGCCCGCATGGTTGACCCATGCCACGCGCGGGTCGCGCCTCAGGAAGGCTGCGACCTTTTGCGCATTCTCCACATGCCGCTCCATCCGAAGCGCGACGGTTTCAATGCCTTGCAGCAAAAGGAATGCGCTAAAGGGTGAAAGCACCGAACCCATGGTGCGCTGATAGACGCTGCGCGCGCGCTGGATATAGGCGCTGGCTCCGAACTGCTGGGTGTAGCGCAGGCCGTGATAGGATTCGTCGGGCTCATTGAAGGTACGAAACCGCTCTGGCTGTTCCGTCCATGGAAAGCGGCCGCTGTCGACGATCGCGCCACCCAGTGTCGTGCCATGACCTCCGAGGAACTTCGTCAGCGAGTGCACGATGATGTCGGCGCCATAGTCGATCGGCTTGAGAAGGATGGGGGTCGCTACCGTATTGTCGACCACCAGCGGGACGCCGTGACGGTGCGCTACTTTGGCCAGCGCCTCGATGTCGCAGACATTGCCGGCCGGATTTCCAATGGACTCGCAAAAAACCGCCTTGGTATTTTCGTCGATCAGCCGGTCGATGGCATCGGCCTGGTCGCTCTCCGCAAAGCGGCAGGAGATGCCCTGGCGCGGCAATATGTGCGCCAACAGCGTATGCGTCGTTCCGTAGAGCTGCGGGACCGTCACGACGTTGCCGCCGGTATCGGCCAGATTGACAATGGCGAAATGCAACGCCGCCTGGCCGGTGCTGACCGCAAGCGCACCGACGCCGCCCTCGAGTTCGGCGATCCGCGCCTCGAGAACAGCCGTGGTCGGGTTGGCGATCCGGCCGTAGCGATAACCCTCGGTTTCCAGATTGAACAACGCTGCGCCATGGTCAGCGCTGTCGAACGCATAGGCGACGGTCTGGTATATCGGAACAGCGACGGAATGGGTGGTCGGATCGGGCTCGAAGCCGGCATGAATTGCAATGGTCTCATCACGCATGTGCTTACCCGTGCGACCGACGACGCCGCCTAGAACCGACCGGCTGCTTTCAATGTCTTCTTTGGCGACCGCGAGTGCATCGAGCAGCAGACGATAATCGATGAAATAATCCTGAAATTAATAATAACTTTATTCAGATTTAAGTCAATTTACATCCGCACGCGGCGATATTCAATGCGCATTCGGCGCGAAAGACCGCGACCGACGTCCTGGCGCCGCCAGAATTGTTTATGGGCACCTTTTCCCGACATTTCAAACCCGAGGAGGCCCGAAGTTGCCGTCCCGCCGGGACCGGAGGGAACCGCCACAGCGGCCCGTGCGACTATTTGACTATGCAATCGGCTCGCGACTGCGCGGCCGCATTTCAGCTATTTCGCCGGGCACGAAAACGTGCCGACTCCGGCAACCGACGTCGTTGCAACGTTCAACACAGGCGATCACAGTGAGAGCGCAGGACCCCG
>Ga0208849_1000248_pt1 | contig 52343 bp, 45 predicted proteins | sample NGESurdeep072012_10_FD_184470 | JGI IMG/M metagenome (GOLD analysis project Ga0208849, IMG submission 184470) | Arctic peat soil microbial communities from Barrow, Alaska - NGEE Surface sample 53-3 deep-072012 (SPAdes) | ecosystem: Environmental > Terrestrial > Soil > Wetlands > Peat ... | reverse complement strand
GCCTCTATGCGGGGGAGGGGGACCACCCCGCCGAAGGACGGGGTGGTGGAGGGGGCGCAAGCCGGCGTCGCCCTGGTCGGCAGCTCGAACCTTTCCGAGAGCGCCTTGCGCCACGGCGTCGAATGGAACCTGCGCCTCGCCACCCCCGACCAGCAGGGCGGCTGGCGCGACGCCCTTACCGCCTTCGAGGCCCTCCTCGCCCGCCCCGAGGTCAGGCCCCTGACCCACCCCTGGATCGACGCCTATGAGCGGCGCCGGCGCATCGACACCGACGACCGAGCGTCCGTCGCCGAGGTCGGCCCCGAGCCGCCCCGCGTCGTCCCGTTCCCCCATCCCATCCAGCAGCGCGCCCTGGCCGCCCTCGAGGCGACGCGCGACGCCGGCTACCGGGCCGGCTTGGTGGTCCTCGCCACCGGCCTCGGCAAGACCTGGCTCAGCGCCTTCGACACCGACCGGCCCGAGTTCAGCCGGGTGCTCTTCGTCGCCCACCGCGAGGAGATTCTGGGCCAGGCCCTGGAAAGCTTCCGCGCCATCCGTCCCACCGGCCGCCTAGGCCGCTATTCCGGCGCGGCCAAGAACGAAGGCGCCGACGTGCTCTTCGCCTCCATCCAGACCCTCGGCCGCCCCGAGCACCTGCGCCGCTTCGCCCCCGACGCCTTCGACTACATCGTCATCGATGAATTCCACCACGCCTCGGCCCGCACCTACCGAACCCTGATCGACCACTTCCGGCCGAAGTTCCTGCTCGGCATGACCGCGACGCCCGAGCGCACCGACGGCGGCGACCTCCTGGGCCTCTGCCAGGAAAACCTCGTCTTCGACTGCGGCCTCGCCCCCGGCATCGAAGCGGGCCTGCTCTGCCCGTTCCACTACTTCGGCGTCCCCGACGCGGTCGAATATTCCAACATTCCCTGGCGCGGCGCCGGCTTCGACGAGACGGCTCTGACCAACGCCCTGGCGACCCAGGCCCGCGCCCACAACGCCCTGGAACAGCTCGGCCGCCACGGCGGCGGCAAGACCCTGGCGTTCTGCTGCTCGCAGCGCCACGCCGACTTCATGGCCGGCTTCTTCAACGACGCCGGCCAGCGATCGGTCGCGGTCCACTCAGGCCCGACCTCAGCGCCGCGCACCACCTCCCTGCAAGCCCTGGAGGCCGGCGACCTCGACATCGTCTGCGCCGTCGACATGTTCAACGAAGGCGTCGATGTGCCCAGCATCGACACCATCCTGATGCTGCGGCCCACCGCCTCGGCGATCGTCTGGACCCAACAGATGGGACGCGGCCTGCGGCGCTCGGCGGGCAAGGACCACCTCGCCATCATCGACTATATCGGCAACCACCGGACCTTCCTCAACAACGTCAGGGTGCTGCTGGATTGCGGCCCGGGCGACCGTGACCTCGCCCTCAGCCTCGAACGGGCGCGCGATCACGCCCTGAGCCTGCCGCCAGGGTGCGAGGTGACCTACGACCTCGAAGCGCTGGACATGCTGAAACGCCTCCTGCGGCGCGTGTCGAAGGGCGACGCCCTCGAAGCCTACTACATCGACTTCAAGGAACGCCTCGGCGTGAGGCCGACCGCCATGGAGATCTATCACGCCGGCTTCGATCCCAAGGCCTCCGGCCACGGGAGCTGGTTCCAGTTCGTACGCCGCCAAGGCGACCTGAGCCCCGATCAAACGCGGGTCCTCGACGCCCACCACGAAATCTTGGACGAGTTCGCGCGCACGTCGATGACGAAGAGCTACAAGATGGTCCTGCTACAAGCGATGCAGGAAGAGGGTGCGCTGCCCGGGTCCATGTCGCTCGATGATCTCGCGGGCCGGTTTCAAGACATCGCCCGCCGGAACCCCAGGATCTCGGCCGACCTCGGCGCGCCGGTCGATGACCTGCCCGCGATCCGCCGTTCGGTCAGAGACAACCCGATCCCCGCCTGGACAGGTCGCGCGGACGGGAGGGGCAAGCCGTTCTTCACCTTCGACGGCGAGGTCTTCGCCAGCGCCTTCGCCGTCGAGCCCGGGCTGAGGCCAGCGTTCACCGACATGGTCCGCGAACTGATCGACTTACGTCTCGCCCAGTACCTCGCCCGCGATCCCGCGCCCGAGGCAGAATCACAGGCGCCGGCAGGGGAGGGCGCCGCCGACACCGGCGCAAGCTTGGCCGTCCCCTGGCGCGAATACATGCGGGAGGAAATCCCGCCCCTGTTCGGCCTGACCTTCAAGCCCGGGTCCTGGAACCAGGGCTTCGTCGTCGATGGCCGCCACGCCTTTCTCCTCGTCACCCTCGAAAAGGCCAACCTCATGGCCGGCCGATCCTACGACGACCGGTTCCTCTCCGCCGACCATTTCCAATGGCACAGCCAGAACCAGACCACCCGGACGTCCAGGCACGGGCGGATCATCAGCCGAGCCGAAGAGGGCTTCGACATCCACCTCTTCGTCAGAGCCTCGAAGCCCCGTGGCGCCAGAGGCGCGCCCTTCTATTATTGCGGCGACATCGACTTCGAGTCGTGGACGGGCGACGCGCCGATCACGGTGACCTGGCGGCTGCGGGCGCCGGCGCCGGAGCATTTGCGGCGGCTGCTGGGTGTGCCGTGATGTGGATGAGGCTGCAGCGATACATCGGCGTTGTGCGCCGGGAGCTAAAGTTAACAGCAGTTCGGCGCGGACGCCGGCCCGATTCCAACACCAGCCATCGAGCCGACCCGCTCGCCCAATGGGTGGCCGTAGGCGTCAGTGGGGCCTCGAATTCCGTTTTCCGGCTCTCAAGTGGAACTCATTCCGTTCTTGCATCGGCCGATCATCCGGCCGATGGTCCGCTCCGTAGTTGACATTGGGGGCGGTCTTGCAAGCGACACGGGTTAGCGCTGACCCGACGAAGGCGTTCTTCGTCCATACCATCACAAGGGATATCAAGCTCGAAGACTGCATTTTTGATCTGGTCGACAACTCCCTGGATGGTGCACGAAATTTGCTAGGCAATCCGGAGCCAAGCCTCGTAAGCGGCGCGGACTTCTCCAAATTCGCCGTCGATATCCGTTTCTCTGAGGACGGATTTATCATCAGCGACAATTGCGGCGGCATCTCGCTCGACGACGCGATCAATTACGCGTTCACCTTCGGCCGAAGGGAAAATGACAACCCGGAGTCATACTCGATCGGTGTCTACGGCATCGGAATGAAGCGGGCCGTATTCAAGCTCGGCGATAGTGTCGCAATCAGAAGCACCCGAGCCGCTGCGAAGGGCGGGGCAGCCGAGGAGCCTTTCGTGGTCAGCATTGATGTCCCGCGGTGGCTCAAAAGTGATACCTGGGATTTCGATCTAGATTCGGCCGATCCATTGGAACAGCCAGGTGTCGAGATCGTCGTCCGACAGCTCCACGAAAACATTGCCACAGAGTTCACCAACCCCGCCTTTGAGATCAACCTTCGTCGAATTTTAGCTCGCGACTATTCACGGTTTATCGATCACGGCTTGGTCATCCGAGTGAATGGAAAAAAGGTAAAGGCGTTTGAATTTCGGCTCCTTCAGAATGATCAAATCCGGCCCTTCCATAGTACGTTTTCGCTGAAGGGTGTGAAGATCGAAATCATCTCCGGAATGGCGGCCCCGCCCTCGGATTCGGCCGATCCCGAGGAGGAGGGTGAGAAAGAAGACCGGTCAGGCTGGTATGTGCTCTGCAATGATCGGATGGTCGTTGCCGCCGACAAGACCGAGCTAACCGGGTGGGGATATGACAAGAAAAATCGCTGGCATCCCCAATACCGCGGCTTCATAGGAATTATCCTTTTCTCGGCGCGAATCGCCGACCAACTCCCCCTCACTACCACGAAGCGCAGCATTGATAGGGATCGCGACATCTACAAGCTCGCCCTTTCCCGCATGATTGAGCTTACGCGCTCGTGGATCGATTACACGAACCATCGGAAAGCTTCTTTGGATGAGGCGAAGGCTCTTGAGAAAAGTGCGGTTTACGTGTCCGCCTATGCCACGCAGCCGAACAACCGCGCCGTGTACCCCTCAGTGAGTGCGGCTCCTCGGATTCGCGAGGTCACTATCCAGTATCCCAAGCTTCAGCGGTCCGTCCGGGAGCTTGCGCAAGGGTTCGGCGATCCCGGCCTCTCCGCGCGAGAAGTCGGGTCAAGGGCATTCGACTATGCCTACGACGAACTCGTACGCAACGGTCAATAGTCATGGCCTCGTTCGACACAGTCAACTACAGCCTGCGACCAAATAAAGCCATTCAGCGCCAAATCGTCTTCGACGGTATGGAGCAAATGGATCGGTGCATGCCTCTTCGCGAAAGCCTCTACATTGGTTTTGGTTCAATTTGGTTCACTGACTTTATCCTTGCACATCGCCGCCTGGGTATTTCGGACATGATCTCAATCGAAAACAAACCCATCGGTGCTGTGAGGGCGAAGTTCAATGCACCGTTCAAGACGGTCGCCATTGAGGAGGGCGACTCGACAGTGGTTTTGAAAGACCTGGCTCGACGCGAAGCCGCTCTCACCAAGCAATGGATCGTTTGGCTCGACTACGACGGTGCTCTTACACCGGAGGTCCTAGACGACATTCGAATCGTCATCACCCATGCCCCGCAGAACTCCGTGTTGCTGCTCACGTTGAACGCGGGCGGGGGAGGTTTGGGCAGAGGTGTCGGGCGACGCGAAGAATACCTCCGCCAACTCCTCAGCACTGCAGTTTCAGATGATCTCAAGCCGAAGGACTTCGACAACGAGAACTTGCCATCGACTCTGATCCAAGCTGTTCGGGATTACTTGGCATCGCAAGCGGTACAGCTAGGGCGGCCTGGCGGGTTCGTTCCGGCGTTCAGCATTCCCTACAAAGATGGAGCTCCCATGATCACCGTCGGCGGCGTGCTTCCTAGCGCTGGCGCGCGTGGTGCGGTGCGAGCTTGCGTTGGCGAACCTTCATGGCCCGGATTTCCGCAGGTGTCGGTCGAGGCGCCCCCGCTGACGCTCAAGGAGATTTCCGCCCTTCAAAGACTCCTGCCGTCCTCCCGTCCTGTTTCGCGAGCTCAACTCCGCAGGTTGGGATTTGATCTCGAAGACGAGCAGTTGGCGACCTACTGTGCGCACTACCGGCGCTACCCTGCCTTTCTGCAGGTCGTGACGTGACTACTGGTCTAGCGGCGGCTGGTTTCGGCAAGTCGTGGACCCCACGGCTCGGCCTACGCTTCACACCATACCGTCGCTTACGGCCGAGGGCATGACGCCGCTCGCCGAGCCGACAATTGTGGACCTCTTCTGCGGGTGCGGGGGCTTTGGGCTAGGTGCAGAGCTTGCCGGCTTCCGGACGCTGGCTGCCATCGATATCGACTCTGTCTTGCAGTCTGCCTACAAGCTCAATTTTCCAGGTACTTACGTTTTAACGGCGGATATAAGCACCATGGAGGGCCAGTTTTGGGCGTTTCCGCTGGGTGGTGTCCGACCAGACGGAGTGATCGGAGGCCCGCCTTGCCAGGGGTTCAGTCGGATCGGGAAACGACAGAAGGACGATCCACGAAACTCCCTCATCGGTCATTTCTTTCGCCAAGTGGGTCTGCTGAAGCCGAAATTTTTCATAATGGAGAATGTGGAGGGATTGCTCGACGAGACAAACAGAGCGGGCCTCCAGGCAGCGCTCGACACCGTGCCGTCGAACTACCGCGTTATCGGCCCGGTGAAGATCAACGCTGCCCACTATGGTGCGCCAACAGTCCGCACCCGCGTGATATTTGTAGGATACGATCCCAACGAGATTGATCCAATCACGGCTTCCGATCTCGCGCCGGTAGCCGATATTTCCCTGGTCCCGGTACGCGATGCGATCGGCGACTTGCCCTGTCCAATCGAACAACAATCGGGCTCGCTCGAATTTGGCTGGGCTCGATACCCAAATGTTAATCCAAACGTCGAACTGTCCAACTATGCTAGAATGATGCGACGGTCGCCTGACAAACGCCTCGGTTGGGATGATGCGCTCCTTAGACTTGCGCACGGCGAGATTTCAGGGCTCACAGAAACCAAGCATTCCGAGGCCGTGAAGCAAAGATTCGGCGAAACTCTGGCCGGACAGACCGAATCGGTCAGCCATTATCCGCGCCTCGCTTGGGACGGTCTCTGTCCAACAATCCGCGCTGGAACCGGAGAAGACCGCGGCAGCTTTCAGTCGGTACGCCCCATCCATCCGGCAGAGCCGCGGGTTATCACGGTGCGCGAAGGAGCCCGCCTCCAGGGGTTTCCAGACTGGTTTGCGTTCAATCCAACTAAGTGGCACAGTTTCAGAATGATCGGGAACAGCGTTTCACCGATTGTTGCCAAAGAGCTCTTAACTGCGATAAAGCGGGGGTTGAGTTTGCGCGAGCCCGCTCGCCGCAGAATGGGCTGAGGAGGGATCGACACGTTCCGAAACAACGACGCAAATAGTAGAGCCGCAAAAAGTGCGGGTGTCTTTCCGGTTCGGCGAGGGGTGGATCCGAATTATCTCCAAAGCGTCCTGACGAAGGACGTTACGCCATTGGAGAGCATCTACGACCTGATCGACAATGCAATCGACGCTGCACGCGACCTGATGTTTCAGGGGGCGCAACTGCGCTTCGATAAGTATGGACTTCCAGCGAGCTACGCAGGGTCGAGGATCGCGATTCGATTCAGCAAAGGCGCGGTGTCTTTTCTCGACAACTGTTCGGGCATCGACGAACCTACGCTGACGAACCAGGCCTTTATTACGGGACGCCTTTCACAACATCGCTATGGCATCGGTCGTTTCGGAATCGGTCTCAACCGGGCGCTGTTTCGCCTTGGTTCCGTTTACACCCTATCCAGTGACACCGGCGACTTCGCAGCTCGAATGAGATTCGGCGAAGCTGATCTAGGGAGTTCCGGCGACGCCGCCCTCGTCGCTGAACGTTTCCCGACGACCCGGCGGCATAAGACCTTCATCCGCATCACCGGCTTGAGGGAGGGCGTTGAGCATGAGTTCGCTTCGGGCTCATGGCTTGAAACGGTCATCAAAAGTCTAGCCCGGCGCTACGGTATCTATATCGCGAAGGGATTTGGCATTTCGGTCAACGGTAAGCCCGTGCCGGCCTTTGGTCCGGGAATCCGGAAGGACGGCCCAGTCGCCGATCAGGCCGACAGCATCGTTACGAGCGAGGGCGTGCGCGTCTTCATCGACGCAGGGATGCACGAATCCTACCGGCTTACGCAGGAACCTGGTTGGGATATCAACAAGGTGACGCCGCTGACCGATCAATACGGTTGGTACTTTGTCTGTAACGATCGCATCATCAAGATTGCGAACCATGAATCTGAGCTAGGTTGGACTACAAGGTGGCACAACGAATATTATGGTTTTTTGGGTTGGGTTCACTTTGTCGCCGATGAGGTGGAGAGTTTGCCTTGGGACACGAAGAAGTCATCCATTGATCCGAACTCGTCCGTCTTTCGGCAAGTGGCGGGGAAACTTCAGCCGTTCGCGGAAAAATATCGAACGGAAAATAGGAAAGCCCGGGATGCTCAGGGCACCGGAGCGTCCGGGAGTGGTGCTGACAAAGCTAGCGGCAAAGGACAAAGCGCTCGCGGCACGCCACCCGCGGATACCGTGAAAGGAAGGCGTTCGCGTCGCTCGGATCACAACGAGAACTGGGACACGCTCCTGCCGCCAATGAACGTTGGCCTTGAGAACCCCAAAATCCGCGCGCTCGTGTACGAAGGTGAGCGCCTCCCTGTCGCGAACTGCTACGCAGCGTCAATGCTGCTGCGTTCAATCGTCGAAATCTCCCTTTCTGAGCACATCAAAGGGTTTGGAAAATACCAAGCAGTGCGCGAAAAATATTTTGAACTGCAGGAAGTCGATGGAAGACCGTTCACTGCGCAGCAAAAGAAGGCATTCCGGCCGACGTTCACGCACATGCTCGATTGGCTGAACAAGGAAGACAGCTATTTTCCGGACGAAGTCAGGCGCGAGTGCGTGACAGCCCGAAACAAATTTGGAAAGCATCTCCGGGAACTCAACGGGGTCGTCCACGAGAGCGATCTCACGGATAGTAGCAAGTTGAAAATCGTCCGCAACGACACATTGCCGCTTCTGCGATTCCTGCTTGGAGCGGTGCCTAAGAGGGATGGTTGATGATGTATCTCCGATCAAATGGTCGCAGATTATGCGGTCGGTCGGTTCGAAGCACACTGCGCCGGAACTCGTCGTTAGATCGGCCGCTCATAGTTTGGGCTTTAGGTACTGATCCGGTCCGCGCGGCGTTCCAGCGGCGATCCATGGACGCCCTCAGCCGCATTTCGGCGCAGGCCTCGACAGAGAGCCTCACCGATGCCTTGGCGGCGACGACGGATGTCGGGACCTTGGCGCGCGTCCTGGGCGATGTCGACGTCGTCGGAGCGGCCGTCGCCGCCCTCGAGCCCCTTGCGCCGCTCATCGCGCGGAACGCCGAACATCGCCTGGAGCTGCTGGCCGAAGCCGGCGGGACCTTGTCCGCCGGGGAGGTCGGCGATCTCCTCGGGATCACCCGTCAGGGAGTCGACAAACGCCGGCGCGCGAACGCTCTGCTGGCGTTCCGGCGTGGCGGCGACTGGCGCTATCCGCGCTGCCAGTTCGACGAAGAGGCTCATGAGGTCTTGGAGGGACTGCCCAAGGTCATTCAGGCCTTCGCCGAGGCGGGTCCCTGGGTAACCCTGGATTTTTTGCTTGCGGCGGACGCCACCCTGGACGGTCGGACCCCGATCGCGGCGCTTCGCGACGGCGGATGGACCCCCGGCCTCGACCGGCTGCTGCGCATCGAGAGCGGTGACGGGTTCGGGTGAGCAAGGCGCCAAGGCGCCTCCACACCGGTCCATCGGGCCGCGCGGCGCTTCCATCCGCCCGGCTGAACGGGATGGTGCTGCCGCTGGAGATCGTTCCGGCCGGCGCCGCCCTGGCCCGCGCGCATCGGCAAGCCGATGATCCGGTCTTTTTCGGCCCTGGAGCGGGCATCTCCGCGACCTGGCGCTTCGACAGCCCGACTGGCGCCTTCGGCGTCCTCTACGTGGGGGCGGGCCTCGCCGGCGCGCTGGTGGAAACCCTGCCGCGCAATCCCAGACGCAGGATGGTGGCCTACGGCGACCTGGTTTCGCGGGCCTTGAGCGAGCTTCGCTGCCCGCGCGACCTGCGCCTGGTGGACCTCCACGGCGCGGGCCTGCGGACGCTCGGGTTGGACAACGCCATATCGACGGGCCCCTACGCTTCCTGTGGCGCCTGGGCCGAGGCGCTTTGGGCCCATCCCGACGCGCCCGACGGTATCGCCTGGCGGTCGCGGCACGACCCGCGCGAAATCTGCTACGCGCTCTTCGAGCGACCGGGCCTGAAGTTCACCGTCGCTCCGTCCATCGCCCTGCTGGGTCAACTGCCGGCTCTTGCGACTATCCTCGGCGGATACGGCAAGTCGATCGCCGAACCGTCGCGTTGAGCGCCGCGCGCAGGCGATGGCGCATCTTTGCTGATTGCGGCTTGGCCGGGCCAAGGTAACTCGGTTTCCTCGCAGGCCCGCTCTCGTCCCTTGACTTTGCGGTCGCAATATGCAATATGACGCGGCCATGTCGGATACCGCCTCCCTGACTACACCGGCGCGGGCCACACACTCATTCGCCTCCCGTCCAGGGGCGGGCGCCGGCCCGGCGCCGGCGGTGCGAAAAGGTGTCAAAAACAGGCGCCGAGGCGCCAGAAACCGGTGTTTTCCAGCCAAAAACATGCCAAGAACCTGTCAAAAACTGCAAAAAACTGGCAAAAACTTTGCCGCCGGTTGGCGCCCGAACGGCCCCCGTCGCCGGTTACAACTAATTGATCTGGAATGGTTTCATGCCGGACGCGGACCCGCGGGTCGGCTCGGCCGATGTAAAAAACTCGGCTTTTTCGGCTTGGCCACCGGTCTGAGCCCCGCCCGGAGGGTCAGCGGCTTGCGTAATTACAAATCCATAATCATATGACAGCGGTGACCAACATGCGATTTGAGTGGGACGAGGCGAAGAACCTCTCAAATCAGCGCAAGCATGACGGTGTGAGCTTCGAGGAAGCCCTGTGGGTATTTCAGGATCCGCTGCATGTCTCGGCGGCCGATCGCGTCGAGGGCGGCGAGCAACGGTGGCAGACCGTCGGGACCGGTCCAGGGCCTGGTGATCCTCGTGGTGGCGCACACGGTCACGAAAGGAAGTCGCCGGCGGCGGATCGGTGGAGATCATCCGCATCATTTCAGCGCGGCGGGCCACGCCGCGAGAGAGGCGACGCTATGAAAACGAAAATCGTTAGCCACATCCCGGAAACCCTGCCGCCTCTGACCGACGCGCAGCGCGAACACCTCGCCGCGCTGGCGTCGTTGCCCGACGAGTCGATCGACACCGGCGATATCCCTGAACTCTCCGAGGCGGCGTGGGCCGCCGGCGCCCGGGGGCGCTTCTACCGGCCCGTGAAGCAGCAGATCACCGCCCGCGTGGACGCCGACGTGCTCGATTGGCTCAAGTCGCAGGGCAGGGGCTACCAGGGCCGCCTGAACGCCATTCTCCGGCGGGAGATGCTCGCCTCGCTCAAACAGGCGCGCCGGGCGTAGGCGACGGGAGAGCCTCCGAGATAGCGACCGCCCACGTCTCTTTGCTGATTGCGGCTTGGCTGCGGTGGGAGGATCGCGGTTTACCGGCGCTACGATCTTCCCTCTTGACTTTGTGATATCAATATGCAATGATGGCGGCAAATCTCGGAAGCCCCCGATGAAGACCGAAACCCCGAACATCCGCGCCGTCCGCGCCGTCCGCCCCGGCCATGGCCGGGAGCTGATGATCGTCTGGAAGGGCGGCGTCGAAAGCGTGGTCGACGTGGCCGCTCATCTGGCCGCCTACGCCGTCTACGCGCCCCTGCGCGACGACGAGGCGTTCGCGGCGGTGTCGGTGGGCGAATGGGGACGGTCGATCCATTGGTCGGACGACATGGAAATCTCGTCCGACACACTCTGGCGGCTGGGCCTGGAACAAAGCTACCGGGCCATGGCCGCCGACACCCCGCGCGAGGCGGTGGCGCAGGCGTGGTCCGACGCCCTGATCGGCGACGCGGCCGCCGATGGCCGCTGACCGGCCGCGGCGCCGGGAGTCGCGAAGACGACCTCCAGAGTCCCGAAGATTGCCTGCTGAGTCCCTCTGAAGTCCCGAAGAGTCCCCGAAATTCCGGATAGTCCCCGAAAGTCCCGCATATTCCCGGCGTCGGCAGCCCCCGGCGGATCACGTCGCCGGCGGTGGCGCGCGCACGATGACCATGTCGCGGGCGAGGCGGGCGCGGAACGATGGGCTCGCGGCCGACCACTCGACCAGATCGACGCGAAAAGGCAGGTCCGATTCCGAAAAGGCTTCTCTCAGGTCGCCGAGCCGGCCCAGGGGCAGCGGCGCCGAGGCGATCAGGACCAGATCCAGATCCGAATAGCGCCGCGCGCCGCCGCGAGCCCGCGAACCGCACGCCCACACCGCGCAGTCGGGCGCGAACGCCTCGAGGATTTCTCCCACGATGCGCCGGTGATCCGATTTCAGATCGATCGTCGGCGTCTCAACCATTGTTCGCCTCGAGTCGTTCCAGCAGGGCGCGGGCATGCCGCGCCAGGCTGGGCGCCGCGGCCTGGATCATCGCCGCCTTGGCGCGGTCGTAGGCGTGGGCGGTGAGATTGCGCATCTCTCGAAATTGGAACCACGCTTCGATCTCGTCGACCAGTCCCGCGTCGCCTGCGTGCCTGAGCAGGTCCCGGAAGTTCAGCGCCACCACGTCGGCGGGCGTGGCCGCATCGAGAACCAGTCGCCGGCGCAGAATCTTGACGGCGACCTCATACACGAATTCGAAGTTCTGGACCACGCCGGCGCCCAGGGTGTCGCGCACCTTGTCGGACTGCGCCGCGAGCCATTCCTTGTCGTCCACGACCGACAGGGCCCCCTCCAGCGAGGCCACGGCCGCGCGCAGGGAGCCTAGATCGAGCCCTCCGGACTTCATGTCGAACGAATCATTCCTACCTCCCGAACTTCTGGAACTTGATCCTGTGAGGGATCAGCGAATCCGCCCCCAGCCGGCGCTTCTTGTCTTCCTCATAGGCTTCGAAGTTGCCCTCGAACCATTCGACGTGGCTGTCGCCCTCGAAGGCCAGGATGTGGGTGCACAGGCGGTCGAGGAACCAGCGGTCGTGGCTGATCACCACCGCGCAGCCGGCGAACTGCTCGAGGGCGTCCTCGAGGTTCTGCAGGGTCTCGATGTCCAGGTCGTTGGTCGGCTCGTCGAGGAGGATGACGTTGCCCCCTTCGGTCAGGGTCTTGGCCAGGTGCACGCGGTTGCGCTCGCCGCCGGAAAGCTGGCCGACCTTCTTCTGCTGGTCGCCCCCCTTGAAGTTGAACGAGCCGACGTAGCTGCGGCTGACCAGTTCGCGATTGCCGATCTTCATCACGTCCAGGCCCCCGCTGATCACCTGCCAGACGGTCTTGCCGGCGTCGAGGTCGTCGCGGCTCTGGTCGACGTAGGCCAGCTTCACCGTCTCGCCCAGGCGGATCGAGCCGGCGTCCGGCTTCTCCTTGCCGGTGATCAGCTTGAAGAGCGTCGACTTGCCCGCCCCGTTGGGCCCGATCACCCCGACGATGCCGTTCGGCGGCAGCTTGAAGGAGAGGCCCTTGAAGAGGATCTTGTCGCCGTACTCCTTCTCCAGGCCGTCGACCTCGATGACCACATTGCCCAGGCGCGGCCCCGGCGGGATCTGGATGGTCGCGAAGCTCTGCTTCTCGCGCTCCTGCTGGTTCACCATCTCGTCATAGGCCGCCAGCCGCGCCTTGGACTTGGCCTGCCGGGCCTTCTGCGAGGAGCGCACCCACTCCAGCTCCCGGGCCATGGCCCGCTGGCGCGCCTCGCTCTCGCTCTGCTCGGTGCGGACGCGCTTTTCCTTCTGCTCCAGCCAGCTGGAATAGTTGCCCTCGTAGGGAACGCCCTTGCCGCGATCGAGTTCGAGCGTCCAGCGGGTCACCTGGTCGAGGAAATAGCGGTCGTGGGTGACCAGGATCACGCAGCCGGGAAACCTCTCAAGGTGATGCTGCAGCCAGGCCACGGACTCGGCGTCGAGGTGGTTGGTGGGCTCGTCCAGCAGCAGCATGTCGGGCTTGGAGAGCAGCAGGCGGGCCAGCGCCACGCGCCGTCGCTCGCCGCCCGAGAGGGTCGCCACCTGCGCCTCGTTGGGCGGACAGCGCAGGGCGTCCATGGCCATCTCGACCTTGGAATCGATGTCCCAGAAATCGCCGGCGTCGATCTTCTCCTGGAGGGCGGTCATCTCCTCCATCAGCGCGTCGGAGTAGTCCTCGCCGAGCCTGGCCGCCACGGCGTTGAACTCATCGAAGATGGTCTTCTCCCGGCACCCGGAGATGACGTTTCCCCAGACGTCGAGGGCGGGGTCCAGATGCGGCTCCTGCTCAAGGTAGCCCATCCGCGTCCCCTCCAGCGGCCGGGCCTCACCGTTGAACTCCCTGTCGAGGCCGGCCATGATCTTGAGCAAGGTCGACTTGCCCGAGCCGTTGACCCCGACCACGCCGATCTTGGCGTCGGGATAGAACGACAGCCAGATGTTCTCGAACACCTTCTTGCCGCCGGGATAGGTCTTCGACAGACCCTGCATCTGGAATATGTATTGAGCAGCCATCGGGGCTCCGCGGGTCGCGCTTGGCAATGTGAGGGGAACAGAGGCGCGGAGATAGCGATCACGGCCCGCCTTGCCAAGGCTTGGGCAACGCCGTCCGCGTCGGCGTCGCGGGGGCTTGCGGCAAATTGGAGACTTTGGTTAAGTCCCGGGGCGCGGCGCCCGCGATGCCCGCCTCCGGGGTTGGACGATGCGGTTACAGGTCACGGTCTTCGCTCTGGCGCTGCTGCTGCCGGCGGCCGGATGGGCGGCCTGCCCCCACGGCGGCTGCGGCGGCGCCGTCCGCGCCCCGGCGGCGCGGTCCAGCGCCCCGCAGCGCTCCTTCCGCGGCGGCCAGCGGCCGGCGTTCGGCGGCGGCATCAACCGCGGGGCCTTTGGCGGCGGCCAGCGTTCGGCGTTCGGCGGGGGCCAGCGAAGCTTCGGTCGCGGGGCCATCAACCGGGGCGGCTATTTTGGCGGCGGACAACGGAGCTTCGGCGGCCGTTCCACGGGCGGCCATCACGGCCTTGGCGCGACCGGTTCTTCCCGCGCCGGCGGCTACGGCGGGCGTTCCTTTGGCGGCTACCGCGGCCGTTCTTCCGGCGGCCGGGGCCATGCCGGCGCCGGTGGCCGCTCCGGCTTCTCCAGCGCATCCGGACGCCACGGCGGGCGGACCGCGTCGAACGGTTCGAGGGTCGGCGGCCGATCGGGTTCGGCCTCGACCGGCGGCGCTCACGCCGCCGCCGCCAGGTCGATATCCCTGGCCTCGGCCAACGCCAGGCCGCCCCGCGCCTCGGGTGGCGGGCGCTACACCGACGCCCGTGGCCGCGGCGAGGCGAGCTTCGACGGCGGCGGCTACGCCTGGCCGTCGGGCTACTCCTACACCGCCTTCGCGATCGGCGCCTTCCTGCCGGCGGTGTTCTGGCGGCCCGACTATTTCGTCAACGACTGGGGCTATTACGGGGTCGGGGCGCCTGGCTACGATTGTTCCTGGATCCGTTACGGACCTGACCTGCTGCTCATCCGGCTCGACACCGGGGCGATCATCCGCGTCGTCCACGGGGTCTATCGGCAAGGTGGATACCGGGCCTACGCCGACCCCGACGCGCTTCCCGGCGACCCTCCGCCGCCCGGACTGTGAGCGCGGGTCCCGCCGCGACACCGCGCTTGGCAAGCGCCAGGAGCCCTTTGGATGAGCAGCGATCACGCCGCGACCGACGCCACCGTCCCATGCCCGGCCTGCGGCGCCCAGAACCGGCCCGCCGCCCGCTTCTGTGAGCAGTGCGGGGCCAGGATGCCGCAAGCCGCGCCGGTGGCGCCGCCGCCTCCGGTCGCCCCGGCGGCCGTGGTTCCGCCGATCGCGCCGGTCACGCCGGTCGCCGCGGACCCGGTCGCTCCGCCGCCGGTCCGGCCGGCCCGGTCATCGCTCCTGGTTCCGGCGATCATCGCCGGTGTCGTGCTCATCGCCCTGGCGCTCATCCTGCTGGCCGGCCATCCGTTCGCCAGGCCGGTCAGGGAATACGCCATGCGCGACGTCGAGGTGAAAAGCTCGACCGACCCGGCCGGGGGCTCGGTTCTGGGCCACTTCCAGCGCGGCGACGTGGTTTCCGGCGCCTGGGTGACCAAACCGGGCGGGGCGAAGTGGCTGAAGGTGAAACGGCCCGGCCAGGGCGACGGCTATATTTCATCCCGTGATCTCTCCGACCACGCCCGGCCGCGGCTGGCATCGACCAGCGCCGGCGCCCAGGCGGTATCGACCGCCAGCGTCGTCCACGCCGACCCGGATCAGAAATCGGCCGTGATCGACGACCTCGCCCAGGGCGAAAGCGCCGCGACGGTGGGCGCCACCGCCGATGGCTGGACCGAGATCGTCCTGAACGGCGGCGGCGTCGGCTATGTGAAATCCGCCGCCTTCCTGCCCCCTGCCTCGGCCGACGCGGGAGCGCCGGGAACCGCCGAAGCGGCGGCCGGCCAGACGCCCGCGCAAACGGCGCGGGTGGGCGCCATAACCCACTATACGTGCAGCTATTCCGCCGGCGAAAGTGTCAACCCGCCAGCCGACACCTCGCCGCTGTCCTTCTATCTGGATGAGGGCCGCGCCTGCATCAATCACCGCTATCCCTATATCGCCGACGATGCCGGCGGCCTGAAGCGGGTGATGCTCAACGAGAAGAGCCGGCGCGCCTCGCTGCTCTACTTCGTGCCCGGCCGCGGAGCCTTCCAGCGCACCGACTTCACCCTGGCGCCGGCCGCCTGGGCCGAGCTGATGCGGACCAGCGCCGAGCTGGAGGCGATCAGCTGCCCGCCCCCGGGAGACGCCGCCGCGGCCAGCGCGATCAAGGCCGATCTCGCCAAGGCGATGCCGGCGCTGCACACCCAGGCGCCGGGCGCGTCCTGGCGGCGGCGGGTGTGGCAATGTACGGCCGGGTGAGCGGCGATCGCGCCGTTCCGGCCGCCTGAGCCTGGTCCCCCGCGGATGCGTCGTCCCGCGCCCGGGCGGATCGTCGCCGCCGCGTCCGCCGCGCTGCTGTCGGCGAGCACGGCCCGCGCCGGCGATTTCGGCGCCGATGGTCGAACGTCGGCGCAAAGGGTGGCGGGGTTCGAACAGGCGATCGGCAAGTCCGACCGATCCGGCCCCTCGCTTCACGCGATCATCGCGCTCAATCCCCGCGCCGGGGCGGACGCCCGCGCTCTCGACGCCGAGCGCGCCGCCGGCCACCTGCGCGGCCCCCTGCACGGCGTGCCGATTCTCATCAAGGACAACATCGAGACCGCCGATGGCATGGCGACGACCGCCGGCTCGCTGGCGCTGAAGGACAACGTCACCGGGCGTGACGCGCCCCTGGTCGCTCGGCTCAGGGACGCCGGCGCCGTGATCCTCGGCAAGACCAACCTCTCGGAGTGGGCCAACTTCCGCTCCGCCTTCGCCTCAAGCGGCTGGAGCGCCGTCGGCGGCCAGACCCGCAATCCTCATGACCCGTCGAGGAGTCCGTGCGGCTCCAGTTCCGGCAGCGCCGTCGCGGTGGCCGCCGGGTTTGCGGCGGCCGCCATCGGGACCGAGACCGACGGTTCAATCACCTGCCCGGCGGCGGTGAACGGCGTGGTCGGGCTCAAGCCCACCGTCGGCCTGGTCTCACGGTCGCGGATCATCCCGATCAGCCACAGCCAGGACACGGCCGGGCCGATCACCGCCACCGTCCGCGACGCGGCGCTCCTGCTCGCCGTCATCGCCGGCGCCGACCCCGCCGATCCGGCCACGCGGGAGGCCGACGCCCATCGCACCGACTACGCCGGGGCTCTCGACGCCGGCTCTCTGAAGGGGACCCGGATCGGGGTGATGCGCTTCGCCGCCGGCTTTCATCCCCAGACCGACGCGGTCTTCGAGACCGCCCTGGCGAGGCTGCGCGCCGCCGGCGCGGTGCTGGTCCAGATCGCGGACGGGCCGGACAGAAAGGCCATCGGCGAGGCCGAGCAGATTGTCCTGGCCACCGAGTTCAAGGCCGATATCGACGCCTGGCTCGCCACCACCTCGCCCGATCGCGTCAGGACCCGCACCCTCGCCGACCTCATCGCCTTCGACCGCGGCCACGCGGCCGAGGAGATGCCCCTGTTCGGCCAGGACGTCTTCGAGGCGGCGGAGGCGACCAAGGGGCTCGCCGATCCGGCCTATCTGACGGCGCTCGCGACCGGCCGGCGGCTCGCCGGCGCCGAAGGCATCGACCGGATGCTGGCGGTCAATCAGGTGGTCGCCCTCGTCGCTCCCACCCTGGCCCCGGCCTGGGTGATCGATCCGGTGCTGGGCGATCACGATCTGGGCGGCGGCGCCGGGTCCCTGGCGGCGGTGGCGGGCTACCCCCACCTCACCGTCCCAATGGGAACGGTGAGCGGACTGCCGGTGGGCCTTTCGTTCATTGGCCCGGCGTGGTCCGAGGCGCGCCTGCTCAGTCTCGGCTACGCCTTCGAGCAATCGACCCCCGCGCGCGGGCGATCGCCGCATTCCTAGCCGCCGGCGCCTCGTGTAGAGGGGCGCCATGTCGATCACTCCCCACGGCGCCCTGGTGCTGTTCTCCGGCGGCCAGGATTCCAGCGTCTGCTTGGCCTGGGCCCTGGCGCGCTATCGGGTCGTCGAAACCGTCGGCTTCGATTATGGCCAGCGCCACGCGGTCGAACTCGAGGCGCGCCTGGCGGTGCGCGCGGCGATGGCCCGCGACTTCCCGGCCTGGGCCGTTCGGCTCGGCGAGGACAGGCTCGTCGATATCCGCGGCTTCGGGGCCATCGGCGAGACGGCGATGACGCAGGCCCGGGCGATCGAGATCACCGACAAGGGTCTTCCCTCGACCTATGTTCCCGGGCGCAACCTGCTCTTCCTGGTCTGCGCGGCCGCCCTCGCCGACCGCCGGGATCTGAAGACGCTGATCGGGGGGATGTGCGAGACCGACTATTCCGGCTACCCCGACTGCCGCCGCGCCACGCTCGACGCCATGGAGGCGGCGCTGCACCTGGGCATGGATCGCGAGTACCCCATCGTGACGCCGCTGATGTCGCGCACCAAGTGCGAGACCTGGGCGATGGCCAAGGGTCTGGGCGGGGAGGCCCTGGTCGAACTCATCGTCGAGCACAGCCACACCTGCTATCTCGGCCGGCGCGACCCGCGCCACGACTGGGGCTACGGCTGCGGCGCGTGCCCCGCCTGCGAACTGCGCGCCAACGGCTGGACCGACTGGGTCCGCGCCGGCCGGCCGGCAATCGCGCCATGACCTATTCGGTGAAGGAGATCTTCCTCACCCTGCAGGGCGAGGGGGGACAGGCGGGCAGGGCGGCCGTGTTCTGCCGCTTCTCCGGCTGCAACCTGTGGTCCGGCCGCGAGCAGGATCGCGAGCTGGCCGTCTGCACATTCTGCGACACCGACTTCGTCGGCGTCGATGGATCGGGGGGAGGGAAGTTCGCCACGGCGGCGGCCCTGGCCGCCGCCGTGGCGGCGGCATGGAGCGGAGCGCCCGAGCACCGCCTGGTGGTCTGCACCGACGGCGAGCCGATGCTGCAGCTCGACGCGGCCCTGATCGAGGCTCTTCATGACCAGGGCTTCACGGTCGCCGTCGAGACCAACGGAACCCTCCCCGCGGCGCCCGGGATCGACTGGATCTGCGTCAGTCCCAAGGCCGACGCGCCGCTGGCCCAGACCCGGGGCCAGGAGCTGAAGCTGGTCTTCCCCCAGGCCGGGGTCGATCCCGAACGCTTCGCCGGGCTCGATTTCGAGCGGTTCTTCCTCCAGCCGATGGATGGTCCCGACCGGGACGCGGCGACCGCCGCGGCGGTGGCCTATTGCCTGGCTCATCCGCGCTGGCGCCTGAGCGTCCAGACCCACAAGTATCTGGGCCTGCCGTGAAGGACGCCTGAGAGCATGGACTTCGAGATCACCAAGGCGGCGACCTTCGACGCCGCCCACTGCCTGCCCGGTCATCCCGGCGGCGGGTCCTACACGCGCCTGCACGGCCATTCGTTTCGCGTCGAGGCGAGCTTGCGCGGTCCGGCCGTCGGCCCGGTCGGGTGGGTGGCCGATCTCGGGCGGCTGGAGGAGGCGCTGAAGGCGATCGCCGACGGACTCGATCACTCGACGCTGAACGATCATCCCGGACTTGAAAGTCCGACGCTGGAAGCGCTCTGCGCCTTCTTCGCCGACCGCTTGCGGGTCGCCTTCCCCGGCCTCAGCCGCGTGGTGGTGGCCAGGCCCAGCGTCGGCGAGAGCTGCGCTCTGTCCCTGGCGTGATCGGCTCAGCGCGTATCGACCAGGACCAGTTCGGCGTCCGACAGAGCCTTGACCTCGAGCACTGCCTCGTCGCGGATGGCGGCGCCGTCGCGCGCCTCCAGCTTCACACCGTTGACCTCCACCTCGCCGCTCGCCGTCGCCAGATAGGCGTGACGACCGGGCGCGAGGTCATAGCGTGTCGCCTCGCCGGCCTTCAGCGTCGCGCCCAGGACGCGCGCGTCGGCGCGGATCGGCAGGGCGTCGGCGTCGCCGGCCCGGCCGCTGGCGAGGGTAACGAAACTCCCCGAGCGATCGGCCTTGGGAAACGCCCGCGCGCCCCAGGAAGGCGGGCCGCCGCGGCGGTTCGGCTCGATCCAGATCTGGAACAGGGTCGTGGTCTCGTCCTCGTCGTTCATCTCGGCGTGGCGGATGCCCGAGCCGGCGCTCATCACCTGCACGTCGCCGGCCTCCGTGCGCCCGTGGTTGCCGAGGCTGTCCTGGTGGCTGATCGCGCCTTTGCGGACGTAGGTGATGATCTCCATGTCGGCATGGCCGTGCGCCGGAAAACCGGACCTGGGCGCGATCTCGTCGTCGTTCCATACCCTGAGGTCCCCCCAGCCCATGCGCGCCGGGTCATGCCAGCCGCTGAAGGAGAAGTGATAGCGCGCGTTCAGCCAATCGTTGTGGAATCGGCCGAGCCCGCCGGCGGGGCGGCGTTCGATCATGGGGAGTCTCCGGGGAGAGGGTAGGTCTGGAGATAGGCGGCGACTCGCCAATCGCAAGCGCGCGCCGGGTGAAGGCTCGAGATCGTAGCGCGGGCTTCCAGCCCGCTCTTGCCGCAAGTCCAGTTGCGCGAGTGAGGGCGCAAGAGCGGGCTGGAAGCCCGCGCTCCGTTTCAGGGCGCGCCACCGCGCCCGGGCCGATGCGCCCCGCCGCCGGTCTGCCCCCGATGGCGCAGGAACGCGTCGGCCAGGACGCAGGCGGTCATCGCCTCGACCACCGGGACCGCGCGGATGCCGACGCAGGGGTCGTGGCGGCCGGTGGTGCGGACTTCGATCTCCTCGCCGGCCTCGTTGATCGACAGGCGCGGGTTTAGGATCGAGGAGGTCGGCTTGAAGGCGACCCGGGCGACGACGCTCTGGCCGGTGGAGATGCCGCCCAGAATACCGCCGGCGTTGTTGGCCAGGAACACCGGGCCGTCCTTTCCGGCCCGCATCTCGTCGGCGTTGTCCTCGCCGGTGAGGGCGGCGGCGGCGAAGCCCGAGCCGATCTCGACGCCCTTTGCGGCGTTGATGCTCATCAGGGCGGCGGCGAGTTCGGCGTCGAGTTTGCCATAGACCGGCGCCCCCCATCCGGCCGGGACGCCGACCGCCTCGACCTCGACGATCGCGCCTGTGGAAGACCCGACTTTCCGCGTCGCCTCGAGGTGTTCCTCCCAGACCGGAACGATGCCGGCGTCGGGAGACCAGAAGGGATTGGCCAGGGTCTCGTCCCAGTCCCACCGACCCCGGTCGATCCGATGCGGGCCGATCTGGACCAGGGCGCCGCGGACGACGACGCCAGGTCCCAGCACCGCCCGCGCCACGGCCCCGGCGGCGACGCGGGCGGCGGTTTCCCGCGCCGACTGCCGGCCGCCGCCGCGATAGTCGCGCACGCCGTATTTGGCGAAATAGGCCCAGTCGGCGTGGCCGGGGCGAAACGCGTCGGCGATGTCGGCGTAGTCCCGCGAGCGCTGATCGACGTTGTCGATGATCAGCGAAATCGGCGTGCCGGTGGTCACCTGTCCGTCGGTGCGCGCGTCCTCGAACACCCCAGAGAGGATGCGCACCGCGTCCGGTTCGCGGCGCTGGGTGACGAACTTTCCCTGCCCCGGGCGGCGCTTGTCGAGCCAGACCTGGATGTCGCCCGCCGAGAGCTTCAGCCCGGGCGGACAGCCGTCGATCACGCAGCCCAGCGCCGGTCCGTGGCTCTCGCCCCAGGTGGTGACGCGAAAGAGGTGTCCGAAGGTGTTGTGGGACATGGCCCCGGCGTCTTAGCCGAAAGCCCGCCCGCCGGCCAAACTCAGGCCGCCCAGGCGGCGGCGAAGCGGCGCAGTTGCTGTCGCGAGACGCTTTCGGGCCGGGCGACGGGGACGAGACTGAGCCTGGTGAGCAGTTGATAGGCTTCCGCCACGAGCCGGAAGCGGGCGGCGTCTCCGCCTGGGCGATCTGGATGCGCCTCCTTGGCGGCGCGGGTGAAGGCTCGCCGGATGTCGCGGGAATCGGCGATCGGGCCGAGGCGCAGAATGGCCCGCGCCTCGTTGGCGGTGAGACACCAGGACGTCGGAGCGTTCATGCCGCCAGCTTGGCCGCGACATGGTCAACACTTGGTTAAGCACGACTCTTCGCCTCGCCCCCTCATCCGCGATATAGCGGGGCGGATGAGCCGGCCGCCCCTCATTCCCCGCAGTCCCGCCGAGGACGACTACGTGAAGCTCGTCGGCGACGCGGCGGCGCCGTTGCCGACCGACGGCGATCCGGTGGCCCTGTTCGAGGCCTGGCTCCGGGAGGCGACGGCCGCCGAGCCGGACGTGGCCAACGCCATGGCCCTGGCGACGGTCGGCGCCGATGGCCTGCCGGACTGCCGCATGGTGCTGCTCAAGGCCGTCGATGCGGCGGGTTTCGTCTTCTATACCAATACCGAGAGCGCCAAGGGCGTCCAGCTGGCCGCCAACCCGAGCGCGGCGGTGATGTTCCATTGGAAATCCCTGCGCCGGTCGGTGCGGGCGCGCGGCCGGGTGTCGCCGGTCTCGGCGGCGGAGGCGGACGCCTATTTCGCCACCCGCGCGCGCTCGGCCCAGATCGGGGCCTGGGCTTCGGACCAGTCGCGGGAGGCGCCCGGCGCCCTGGCGCTGGAAAGGCGCATCGCCGAGGTCGCCCTGAAATACGGCCTCGGCAGGATTCCCCGGCCGCCGCACTGGTCGGGCTACCGCCTGGCGCCGGCGACCATCGAATTCTGGCGCGAGCGGCCTTTCCGCCTGCATGAGCGGCTGGTCTTCGAGCGGGCGGGGGAGGGGTGGACGACCCGGCGGCTGTTTCCCTGAGACCAGCCAGGACGACGACGTCGGCATCGCGCCCACCGCCTTGCGCCCCCTCCGTCACGGCGCAAACAAGCGCGCCGCGCCACCTCCCCCGCAAAGCGGCGGGGGAGGATAGAAATTTTCCTCCCCCGCGAAGCGGGGCGAGGGGGACCGCCCCGCCGAAGGACGGGGGGGTGGAGGGGGCGCAAGGCGGCCGAGCCGACTGCGGAATGTTGACGGCGCCGGCCGGGTTTCGTCATGGTTCACGCCAGAGAACAATGCGGAAGGTGAGCCCATGGACGGCCTGATGCAGGACTGGCCGCTGACGGTCGATAAGATCCTCGACCACGCCGCCGCCTGGCATGGCGGCCGCGAAGTGGTCAGCCGCTCGGTGGAAGGGCCGATCGTCCGCGCCACCTACGGCGAGATCCGCGACCGCGCCAAGCGCCTGTCGAACGCCTTGCTCGGCATGGGAATAAAGCCCGGCGACCGGGTGGCGACCCTGGCCTGGAACTCCGGGCGGCACATGGAGGCGTGGTACGCGATCATGGGCATCGGCGCGGTCTGCCATACCCTCAATCCGCGCCTCTTCGCCGACCAGCTCTGCTACATCATCAACCATGCCGAGGATCGGGTGATCTTCACCGATTCGACCTTCCTGCCGGTGCTGATCGAGCACCGCGACCGCATGCCCAAGATCGAGCGCTTCATCGTCCTGGCCGACGAGGGCCGGATGAACGACGTGGCGCTGAAAGGCGCTCTATCCTCCGAAGCGCTGATCGAGGCCAGCGGGCCGGACTGCGTCTGGGGAGGGTTCGACGAAGAGACCGCCTGCGGCCTCTGCTACACCTCCGGCACCACCGGCAACCCCAAGGGCGTGCTCTACTCCCACCGCTCCAACTTCCTGCACACCCTGGTGACCCTGCAGAGGGACGTCATGGGCCTGTCGGTCCAGGACACCGTCCTCATGGTAGTGCCGATGTTCCACGCCAACGCCTGGGGCCTGGCCTTTTCCTGTCCCGCCGTCGGCGCCAAGCTGGTGATGCCGGGTCCGAAGATGGATGGGGCCTCGATCCTCGAGCTGATCGAGACCGAGAAGGTCACCTTCTCGGCCGCCGTGCCCACCGTCTGGCAGATGCTGCTCCAGCACCTGCGATCGAGCGGCGAAAAGCTGACGACGCTCAGGCGCGTGGTGATCGGCGGCTCGGCCGTGCCCGAAGCGATCATCCGCGCCTTCCACGACGACTACGGGGTCGAAGTCGTCCACGCCTGGGGGATGACCGAGACCTCGCCGCTGGGGACGCTGTCGACGCCGACCCCGGAGATCGCGGCGATGAGCTTCGACGACCAGATGCCCTACAAGCTCAAACAGGGCCGCCCGCCCGCCGGGGTCGAGCTGCGGCTCGTCGACGACGCCGGCGCCCCGATAGCCCACGACGGCGAGAGCTACGGCCGCCTGCGGATCAAGGGTCCCTTCATCGCCCGCGGCTACTTCAGGAGCGAGGGGGGCGACATCCTCGACCAGGACGGCTTCTTCGACACCGGCGACGTGGCCACCATCGACGAGGCGGGCTACATGCAAATCACCGACCGGGCCAAGGACGTGATCAAGTCCGGCGGCGAGTGGATCAGCTCGATCGAGATCGAGAACATCGCCGCCGGCCATCCCAAGGCCCTGCTCGCCGCGGTGATCGGCGTGCCCCACCCCAAATGGGACGAGCGGCCCCTGCTGCTGGTCGCCCTGAAGGACGGCGAGACCGCCGACGCGGCCGAATTCATCGACTTTCTCGACGGCAAGATCGCCAGGTGGTGGATGCCCGACGATGTCGTCTTCGTCGATGAAATCCCCCTCGGCGCCACCGGCAAGATCGACAAGAAGCTCATCCGCGAGCGCCTCGCGGGCTACGCCCTGCCGATCCGGTAGTCAGGCCGGCAGGAACTCCAGGGCGAGAATCTGGTCCTGGGACCACGGGCAGGCGTCGGGGAAATCTTGTATGCCGGTTTCCCGGGTGGCTTGATCGACCGCTTCCCCCCAGACGATTTCCCACCATTCCGGTTCGGTGAGGTCGGCTTTCAGGCTCGGCGTTTTCGTCAGCCGCCGGATGACCGCCTTTCGTTGGGCCCTTATGGTGACTTGCCAACTCTTGCCCCGTCGTTCCGGTTGGAACCGCCATTTGAGCAGATGGGCGAGAAGAACGGCCATGCGGCTTTCCAACTCGCGCTGTTCGCTCTTGCCCACGTCTTCGACCTCATCGGCGATGTGTTCGATATCGAGCGCCGCGAACTTCCTCGCGCGCAGGAGCGCCGCCTGCTCGTTCGCCCAGACCACGACGTCGGTTTCGTATGCGGTGCTCATCGGACCCTCATGGACGGCATGATATAGCGTGCGGTCGCCCCTACGCCAGAGCGCTGGCGGGATTGGCTCCGGCGGGATGTTCGGTGAGGGACGGGTCCGAAGGTCAGATCGGCCGTCGGTAGTCGCTTTCGAGCCCCGGCGGCCCATCGCAGACGACGCGCCCGGTGCGGACCAGTTCGATCATGTGGGCCAGCACCGAGCGGGCCGCGGCGGGATGGAGCCGCGGATCGACGGCGGCGTAGAGCCGGCTCACCATCGGGGCGATGCGGGTCTCACCGCGCGCCAGCTCGGCCAGGATCTGACGCTCCCGGTCGCGGCGGTGTTCGATGTAGGCGTCGATGAACGGCGCCACCTCGCGAACCGGCGGCCCATGGGTCGGCCACAGGGTCGTAAAGCCCCGCGCCCGGATCAGGGCGAGGCTGGCGAGGTAGTCGCCCATGTCGCCGTCGGGCGGGGTGATCACGGTGGTCGACCAGCCCATGATGTGGTCGCCGCAGAACAGCGCGTTCTCCTCCCTCAGCGCATAGCAGATGTGGTTGGAGGTGTGGCCGGGAGTGGGAATGGCCTCGATCGTCCAACCGGCGCCTTCGATCACCGCTCCGCCGCACACCGAGATGTCGGGGGTGAAGTCGTCGTGGCCGGCTTCCACCTTGACCCAGTCCATGGCCGGCCTGGCGGCGACGGCGCAGCCATGGATCGCGGCCCCGGTGGCGGCGGCGAGGGGGCGGGCGAGGGGGGAATGGTCGAGGTGGTGGTGGGTGACCAGGATGTGGCTGACCCGCTCCCCCTCGACGGCGGCGAGGATGGCGGCGAGGTGCGCGGGGATGTCCGGTCCCGGGTCGATCACCGCGACGGCGCCATGGCCGACGATGTAGGTGCCCGTGCCCAGATAGGTGAACGGTCCCGGATTGTCGGCGATCACGCGGCGGATGAGCGGCGAGACGGCATCGCAGGCGCCGTATTCGAAGGCGAGATCGCGTACGAAGGGGATCATGGTCTCATCAGAGGCTCGAACACAGAGGTTCGAAAAGCTTGCATCGCAACGCTCTGGCGGTAGACTTGTACGCAGGGAGAGGGTGCGAGATCATGATCAGGCTCCTTTGTCTTGGCGCGCTGGCGATCGGCTCGGCGAGCCTGGCCGCCGCCGACACCGGGCCAGTGGCGCCGGCCGCGCGGGCGAAATCGGCCACCGCGACGGCCCGCCCGGCGCCCGGCGATCTCGACAAGCCGATCTGCAAGTCGGTGGCGATGACCGCCAGTCGCCTGGGCGGCAAACGGATGTGCATGAGCAAACCCCAGTGGGACGAGCAATCGCGCGCCGCCCGGGAGAACGTGGAGAATCTGCCGACCCGGGGTGGCCAGACTTCAATGATGGACGCTCCGATGGGTCATGTGCCCTGAGCGCTAGACCACGCCGGAGAGGTCGTAGCCGGCGGTCGCGCCGAGCCGGAGGATTTCGTCGCGATCGACGGGCGCGCCGAGGGCCCAGGTGTTGATCGAGCGTGTGCCGGAGCGGCAGAAGGCCAACACCTTGCCGCCCGACCCGCCGACGGCCGCGCGCATGGCGTCGATCTGGGCCGGGGTCGGGCGGCCGACCACTGGAATATGAACATAGGCCAGGCCGGCGGCGCGGGCGACGTCCGCGATCTGGTCGCCGGTGGGCTGGCCGGGCGCCTCGCCATCCGGACGATTGTTGATGATCAGGGTGAAACCCTGCGCGACGGCTCGGGCGACGTCGGCGGGCGCGATCTGCCGGCTGACGGCAAAGCCTTCGGTCACCTGGCGAAAATCGTTCATCTCGGCTCCTCGATCGCCGTCTTGGGCGCCGTCGGTGCTCAGTTGTCACGGTGCATCCGAATGGCTTGTTCCCCGTCGATGTTCACGAAGAAACTGCCAAGAGCGGCTCTGCGGATTTTGGCGATCGACCCGGGATGCGGATCGCGCGCCAGTGAGTTGTCGTCGATCTGACGCCAGACGGCGCCGTCGTCGAGCCTGATCACCCATTTTCCCTCGGCGTTGCGCGACGCTCCCGCGATCTGGGCGCTGATCCGATCGGCGTCCTCTGGCCTTTCGCCGCGGTCGAAGAGCGTGAAAGAGGGCAGACTGAGGCCAAACGCCTGGCGGCGCACCGCACGGCGCTGCTCGCGGTCGATTGTCACCAGGTCGCCTTTGGATTCGGCGGTCGCCATGGCGTCCACCGCCGTGTCATAACACGCCAGTCGCGCGGCGACATCCCCGACCTTGCGGCAGTCGAGCACGCCTTGGACGACAGGCGCCCGGCTCGGTGGCGGCGCCGCGAACGCCGTCCCGTTGACGACGATGAAGACCATGGTCGCCGCGCTCGCGCGCACCGCGCTAACCATTGATGTCATCCCGCTCCTTCCTCGTCGCGACCGCGAGCCAACGCGTCTTCGGCGACCCGGTTCCGGGTCTGGAAACAGGCAACGGCGCATCGACGAGCTTACCAAATCGTAGTCCTGGTTGACCGATTCACCGGGGCCGCTGAAACACCCCGGCAGAAGGGGACCTTTCGCCCGCATCGTCAAGCGCGCGGCGGCAGCTTCGACTCCAGCCGGTGCGGCACATTGATTCGAAGCGGCTGAGGACATCGACGCCGGCGAGGATGGCTGGGGCCATGGCGCCGAGGGCCGGGCCGCCGATGGCGCTCTCGACCCCGGAGTCGAGCAATCCGACGAGGGAAACGCCGGCCAGGGTCTCTGGTCGGCTGACAAAGCGGGCATCGTAACATCTCCGACGCCGCGCGCCGCGTCCCACCTCGACATTGGACCGCCGCATCTGTGACCGGAAAGTGACAGGCTCGCGATGATCACGTTACCAACGCTTAATCTGCGTTGACCGATTCAACCGGACGCCGATAACAGGCCATCAACCCCGGGGGGCGTTCGCCCGGGACCATCAACGTTCGCGGCTCGGTCGCGGCTTCACAGCCGGGACGCCGGGCTGTTTGGAGGACCACACCTTGACCAATTCGTCCATTCGGGCTCGTCTTCTGGCGTCATCGATGATTACCGGCGTCGCCCTGGCGGCGCTTTCGGCCGCTGGCGCCCGGGCCGCCGCCGCGCCGGCCGCCGCGCCGGACACCGCGGTCAGCGAGGTGGTGGTCACCGGATCGCGCATCCCGCAGCCGAACCTCACCAGCATCTCCCCGGTGACATCGGTTTCGGCCCAGGCGTTCAAGCTGGAGGGCACGACCCGCGTCGAGGATCTGATCAACCAGCTTCCGCAGGTGGTCGCCGACCAGGGCGGCGCGATCTCCAACGGCTCCAGCGGCACCGCGACGGTCGATCTGCGCGGCCTGGGCGCTTCCCGCACCCTGGTGCTGATCGATGGCCGCCGCCTGGTTCCGGGCGATCCCTTCACCCCGTTCGCCGACCTCAACTTCATCCCGGCGGCTCTGATCGACCGGGTCGAGGTCGATACCGCCGGGGCCTCGGCGGTCTACGGCTCCGACGCCGTGGCCGGGGTGGTCAACTTCATCATGAAGCGTGACTTCGAGGGCGTTCGCCTCGACGTCAACGACGGCATCTATCAGAACAACAACGGCAACTCCGCGGCCCAGGCGGCCAACACGGCAAAGGGTTTCACGGCTCCCACGGGCAGCACCTTCGGCGGCAATACGGTGGACGTCACCGCCATCTTCGGGTCCAACACTCCGGACGGCAAGGGCAACGTCGAAGCCTACGTCGGCTATCGCCACATCGATCCGGTTCTCCAGGGCAGCCGCGACTACAGCAACTGCGCCGAAGCGTTGAACGCCAAGGGGACCGGCTTCACCTGCGGCGGTTCGAGCACCAACCCGCTCGGTCGGTTCATCGTCTTCGACCAGAATTTCAACACCACGGGTGACTACAGCCTCGACACCACCAAGCCGGGCAACTTCACCAACTATACGGGCGCGGGGGCTCAGACCTACAACTACGCCCCGGCCAACTACTATCAGCGGCCCGATGAGCGCTATTCCGGGGGCTTCTTCGCCAAGTACGACATCACCCCGCACATCGAGGCCTATTCCGAATTCATGTTCATGGACGACTATTCGGTCGCGCAGGTCGCCCCGGGCGGCGTTTTCGGAAATCTCGTCACCATCCCCTGCAACGATCCCCTGCTGTCGGCCGATGAGGTCAACAAGATCTGCACCATGAGCGGCTTCGGCGGCGTGGGTCAGCCGGGCGCCAACCCCAACGTCGAAGTCCTGCGGCGCAACGTCGAAGGCGGCGACCGGCAGACGACCCTTCGCCACACCGACTATCGCGCGGTGATCGGCATGAAGGGCGATCTGGACGCCAATTGGCACTTTGACGCCTATGGCCAGTATGCCGCGTCGGTCTATTCCCAGACCAACCTCAACTATTTCTCCAATGCCAGGATTCCAAACGCCTTCGACGTCGTTCCCGTCGGCGGCGTCGCGACCTGCCAATCGGTCGTCACCGGCGCCGACCCCACCTGCGTCCCCTATAATATCTTCACCCCGACCGGCGTGACGCCGGCGGCGCTCAACTACCTCGGCACGCCTGGCAACATTGCCGGGCAGACCACCGAGCAGGTGGTGAGCGGCTCGATCAACGGCGATCTGACCAGCTACGGGATGAAGAGCCCGTGGGCGCACGAAGGGGCCGGCGTCGCGATCGGCGCCGAATACCGTCGCGAAACTCTCGAATACAGCCCGGACAAAGCGATCGAAACCGGCGACCTCGCCGGCGGGGTCGGGGCGCAGCCGCCGCTCGCCGGCGCATTCCAGGTCAAGGAAGTCTTCGCCGAGACCCGGATCCCGATCATCCAGGACATGCCTTTTATCAAGGATCTGAGTTTCGAGGGCGGCTACCGCTACTCGGACTACAGTTCGGCCGGCGGCACCAATACATACAAGCTCGCCGGCGACTGGGCGATCAGCGACTCTATTCGCATCAGGGGCGGGTTCAACCGCGCGGTGCGCGCGCCCAATGTCGATGAGCTGTTCGCGCCGCAGTCGGTCGGAAACATCGGCACGGTCGATCCTTGCGCCGGTCCCGTGGCCACACTGAAATACTCCGCCGCCCAGTGCGCATTCAGCGGAGTGACGGCGAACAAGTACGGGTCCATCCTGCCCAACCCCGCCAATCAGTATAACGGCCTCGTCGGCGGCAATCTGAACCTGAAGCCGGAGACGGCCAACACGTATTCGCTGGGCGTGGTCGTGACACCCCGCCACTTCGTTCCGGGCCTGACCCTGTCGGCCGACTACTTCAACATCAAGGTCACCAACGTCATCACGACGATCCCCCAGGACACCACGCTCACGCAGTGCATCCTGACCGGCTCGCCGACCTTGTGCCCCCTGGTTCACCGCTCTCCAGGCAACGAATCGCTGTGGCTCTTGCAGAACGGGTTTGTCGATGACCGCACGCAGAACTTGGGTTTCCTGAAGACGTCCGGCATCGACTTCGCCGCGGATTATCGAACCAACTTCCACGATATGGGGATGGGTGACTGGGGCGGCATCGGCCTATCGTTCATCGGCACCTACACCCACAACAACGACACGGAAGTCCTTCCAGGGGTGCTTCTGCAGTGCATTGGGAAATTTGGGACTCAGTGCGGGAATCCCCAGCCGCGGTTCAAGTCTTCGACCCGGCTGACCTACACCCCGCCGATTTCGGGCCTCACCCTGTCGGTCAACTGGCGCTACTTCGGTCCCGTGTCCGTCGATTCGGTTCCAAATACTCCGGCCGGCGCCAATTGCGCGGACTGCCGCGTCGAGGCCTACAACTGGTTCGATTTGGCCGCCACCTGGCGGTTCCGGGACAAGTACACCTTCCGCGCCGGTGTCAACAACGTCTTCGACCGCGATCCTCCGATTCTCGGATCGGCGCAGATCCCGGTCGGCTTCGGCAATGGCAACACCTACCCGCAGGTCTATGACTCCCTGGGCCGCTACATGTTCGTCGGGTTGACCGCGGACTTCTAGTCGGCGCAAGCCAAGTTTGACGGGCGGCGGACCGCGAGGCCCGCCGCCCGTTTTTTTGAAGCCCACGTGAATCCGTTTCTACCGCCCTCGGTCCCTGACCAACTGCAAACGGCGATCGGCCTGCTGCATCAGCGCCGCCCGGGAGAGGCGGCGCGGATTCTGCGCGGCGTGGCGAGCGCCCACCCGTCGCTGGCGGACGTCCGAAGGCTGTTCGGCCTGGCCTTGCGCGACTGCGGTGATCGTGCGGGAGCCGAGAGTGAGCTGCGCGCGGCGCTGACTCTCGATCCCGCCTCCGGACCGGCCGCGGTGAGCCTTTCGGAGCTTCTCCTCGGCGCTGGCCGGGGCGAGGAGGCGGCGGCGGTGTTGGACGTTCTGGCCGGCTCGCCCAGCGCGGACATTCATGTTCTCACGGCCAACGGCGACGCGCTCATGGCGATCGGGCGCCTGGATGACGCGATCGCCGCCTACGATCGCGCGGTTGGCGCGGCGCCGGGGAGCGCGGTCGCCGAGCACAATCTCGCGCTGGCCCTGGGTGAGGCCCAACGGTTCGGGGACAGCGAAGCGGCGACCCGGCGGGCCTTCGCCAAGGGTCTGGACGGGCTGGAGACATGGCTGGTTCACGCCCGGGCCCTGTTCGGTCAAGGCCGCTTTCCGGAAGCCGAGGCCGCCTATCGGGAGGCTGTCCGTCGCCGGCCCGACCACGTCGTCGCACAGGGTGAACTTGCGCAACTCATTTGGATGCAGACCGAGGATGCGGCAACCGCGACCACCGTCATCGACGGGGCGATCGAGGCTTTTCCGATGCTACAGGCACTCTCCCTCAAGAAGGCCGAAGTTCTCGATTTCGCGGGCTTTCCGGAGGCCGCCTACGACGTCGTCGCCCCGATCGCCGCCCGTCCGGACGCCGAGGCGATGGTGCAGGTCATCGCCGCGCGGCTATCCATGCGCCAGGACGCGGCGCGCGCCCTGGCGCACGCCACGATCGGCATTCGGGGCCTGCCCGACGATGACGTGGCGTTGGCGACCTTGTGCGAGGCCCACCTTGCGGGTGGGGATATCGACAACGCCCTGGCCGCCGCCGCCAGGCTTCATGAGCGTGCGCCGCTGAACCAGCACGGCATCGGCCTTCTGGCCACGGCTTGGCGGCTGGCGGGCGACGCCCGTTATGCCGCACTCCATGACCACCAGGGTCTGGTCCGCGCAGGTCGGATCGATACCCCGGAAGGCTGGCCGGACCTCGATGCCTACCTCGCGGATCTTGCGGTGAGCCTTGGGCGGCTTCATACCCTTCGGACCCATCCGGTGGGCCAGTCGGTGCGGCACGGCAGCCAGACGACCCAGCCCTTGACGCTCTCCGGGGATCCGGTGATCCAGGCCTTCTTCCGGGCGGTCGATGGTCCGATACGACGATACCTGGACGCCCTTGGCGTGGGGGATGATGTGGTTCGTTCGCGCAACACCGGCGCGTACGGGCTCAACGGCGCATGGTCGGTGCGCCTGCGGGCCGGCGGCCACCACACCGATCACCTTCACCCGCACGGCTGGCTCTCCTCGGCCTGCTACATCGCCCTTCCCCCCGCGATCGAGCGCGGCCACGAAGGCTGGTTGCGGTTCGGCCAGCCCGGCGTGTCAACCGTCCCGACGATGGCCGCGGAACGCTTCGTCAAGCCGGAGCCCGGGCTTCTGGTGCTGTTTCCCTCCTATATGTGGCACGGCACGGTTCCCTTCACGGGGGATCAGCCGAGGTTGACCGTAGCCTTCGACGTCGTACCGGCCTGAGAGGAAACGGCGCCCGCATGTCCCGAACCGCCCCGACGGCCGAGTCCGACAGCGCTGACATCGAGGCCGCGCTCGGCGCGGGTGATCGCAATCTGGCCATCGAACTGGCGATCACCGCCCTTGGCGAGGGACGCGAAACCCCCCTCGTCCTGCGGCTGGTGGCCGACGGCCTGGAAGAGGACGGCCGACCCGAGGATGCCGCCACGCTTCTTCAGCGCGCCACCGTCGTGGACCTCGCGGACGTTCAGGCGCGGACCAATTTTGGCCGAGTTCTCGGCAAGCTTGGGCGGTGGCCGGAGGCGCTGGCGGCGCAGCAGGAGGCCCTGGCCATCGATCCCGACGCCTACGAGGCTCATGTCAATGCCGGCGTCGCCTGGCTCAGGCTCGGTGATGTCGCCGCCAGTCTGCGCCACTACCGGCGCGCGGCGGAGCTCTCACCGGGCGAGGCCGAACCGCTGTCGGCCCTGGCCGTCATCGCCGCCCGCCAGGGAGATTCCACGACCGCCCGGACGTTGGGCGAACGCGCGCTGATCATGCGCCCCGACTTCATCAGCGCCCACATCGCCATCGCCCGCGCCGATCTGTCCGAAGGCGCCGCGGCGGCCGCCAAGTCGCGGCTAGAGCGTCTACTGGCCCGGCCGGATCTCAATGAGGACCAGCGGGCCGATGGCCTGAGTTTCCTTGCCGACGCGCTGGACGCCGTGGATCGACCGGCGGAGGCGTTCGCCTTCTACACGGCGGAGAACGCCATTCTTCTCCGATCGGGCAAGCCGGCGCGCGATGCGGCCGGGACCGAGAGCAACATGGCGCAGGCGCGGCGGCTCGCCGACTACTTCGAGGCCGCTCCGGCCGAGCCGTGGCGATCCGCCGCCGGCGATGACCGCGAGGGGGCGAGGATCGTGGGCGGCCACGTTTTCCTGCTGGGGTTTCCGAGGTCTGGAACCACTCTCCTCGAACAGGTGTTGGCCAGTCACCCGCGGGTCGTGGCCCTGGAGGAGCGGGGAATGCTGAGCGCGGCCGGCGACCATTTCCTCCTCGATGAGGCGGCCCTCGGCCGCCTCGCCACGCTTGGTCAAGCGGGCGCGGACGCCTGCCGCGAGATCTATTGGCGCGATGTCCGTCAAGCCTTCAAAGAGGACATCACCGGCAAGGTGTTCATCGACAAGCTCCCCCTGCATACGCTGAAGCTGCCGTTGATCGCCAAACTCTTTCCGAAGGCGAAAATCATCTTCGCCCTCCGAGATCCGCGCGACGTGGTTCTGAGCTGCTTTCGCCGCCGCTTCAAGATCAATGCGGCAATGTATGAATTCCTGACCTTGGACGGGACGGCGCGTTACTACGATCAGGTGATGCGCCTGGCCGACATCTACCGGGCCAAGCTCACCTTGGATATCCATACCCTCCGCCACGAGGAATTGGTGGCGGATTTCGAAGGCGAGGTGCGAGAAACCCTGAGCTTCGTCGGCGTTTCCTGGGACGCCGCGGTCATGGGCTTCGCCACCCGGGCCGCCAGCAGCCTGACCCCCAGCGCCGTTCAGGTGGCGCGCGGCCTCAATGCCGAGGGTGTCGGCCAGTGGCGACGCTATCAGCGGCAGTTGGCGCCCGTGCTGCCGCTGCTTGAGCCATGGGCGAAGCGCTTCGGCTACCCGCCGGCGGAACCAGGCGCGCCGCCCGAAGTCCCCGATGCGCGCTTGCCCGAGCGGCTGGCAACCGTAGGCGCGGCGGTCCAGGCCGGCGACTGGACGCGCGCGTTCAGCGAGGTCGATCGCGCCCTGGCGGAGGGCTTGCGCCATCCCCTGTTCCTCCGATTGCGCGGCGTAAAGGGCCAGCGAGAGGGAAGGTTGGATCAGGCCATCGCCGATTTCGAGGCGGTCCTTGCCGACGCGCCCGGGGACTTCGCTACCCTCAACGCCCTGGGCCTGTGCCTCGCCCGGATCGGCCGACCGGCCGAGGGGCTGGATCGGCTGGATATGGCGATCGCCATCAATCCGACCTTCGCCCCAGCCCACTTCAACCGCGGCTGGACATTGGAGAGCCTCGGCGAACTACGGGACGCGAAGGCCGCCTATGCCCGCGCCCTGACCATCGATCCCGCGCATGCCCAGGCCCTCGGCGGCCTGGCGGTGCTCGCTTTGCGCGCTGGAGACCCCGACGAGGCCAGGCGAATGGCTGGCGAGGCTCTCCGGCTCGACCCGCTGCAACCCGCCGCGACCATGGCCATGGCTGAGGCCGATTGCGCGCAAGGCGCCGTCGCCGATGGCGAGGGACGCATCAGGGCGTTCCTCGAGTCTCCACGGCCGACGCCTCATGAGCGAGCCGTCGCGCATCGTGTCCTGGGCGATATTCTCGACAGCCGCGCACGCTATGACGACGCCTTCGCCGCCTATGACGCCGGCGCCCGAGGACTGCGCGAATTGCTCGATCCGAGGATCGCGGCGCTGGGGTGGGAATCGGCATCGACGTTGGCCGGCCGGCTGATCGACCATTTCGAGTCGGCAGACCCCACCGCCTGGCGCCCTTCGCCGGCCGAGAGCGCCGACAATGACCATCACCTCTTCCTGGTCGGTTTCCCGGGGTCGGAAGCGACGCTTGCCGCTCGAATTCTGGCCGGTCGCCGCGATGTCGTCGCTCTGGAGAGCGGCGCCCTGGCCGAGGCGGCACGGCGCTTCCTCGGTCCTGGCTCCAATCTCGACCGGCTTGCCCGCCTGACGCCGGACGAGGCCGCCCAGGCTCGCGAACTCTATTGGCGCGCGGTGCGCGCCACCGGGATTGAACCGGGGGGCCGGCTCCTGCTCGACACGCTGCCCATGAATGGCCTCGACTTGCCCGTGGTCGCCAAACTCTTTCCCCGCGCCAGGATTCTCGTCATGCGCCGGGATCCCCGAGACGTGGTGTTCAACGCATTTCGTCGGTGGTCCGTCGTCAATCCGACCACCATCGATCTGCTGACCCTGGAAGGCGCCGCTCGCCTCTATGACCTCACCATGAAGCTGATGATCCTCTATGAAGCCAAGCTCGGCGTTCGCGTGCGCGTGCAGGGCTATGAAGTGATGATCGCCGATCACGAGGGCGAGGCGCGCGCGCTTTGCGAGTTCGCGGGTCTCGAGTGGACGCAGGACTTGGCGAAGTTCGCGGCTGGGGCCGGCGTGGTGGCCACGTCCGATTCGACGCAAAGCGTCCGCGGCCCCGCCGCCGATGGAATCGGCCATTGGAGATGTTACCGCGAACACCTCGCCGCCGTGCGTCCGTTGTTGGAACCTTGGGTCCAACGCTTCGGCTATTGTCCGGACTGAAGGGAGGGGGTGTGTTCCTGGAATTGACCGAGTTCCGACTTCGGTCGCCGCCTTGGAAGGCTTCAGCATGAGTTGGGAAAACCGCTCCCGTCTGCAGTGGGTCCGAAACCACCCGCGCCGTATCTGGGGCGAATCCGGAGGGGCGCGCCGCCATCCCAAACGCCGTTCAGGTCCAGGATCGAGCCTAGCTAGATGTCGATCTCGAAGGCTTTGCGAGCCGTCATCATGGCCGAGACCAACGCCCGCTCGGCTTCGGAGAGGAACGGATTCCAGACGTCCAGAATGAGGATCGAGCGCGGCGCGTCGGCGTCGTTCCACGCCTCGTGCTCGATGGTGTCGTCGAACACCCACGCTTCACCCATTCGCCAAGGACGGGTGACATTGCCGACCCGGAAACGCGCCGGTCCCGGCAGGACGAGCGGCAGGTGGACGATGAGGCGGGTGTTGGACGACCCGGTGTGCGGCGGAATACGCGTGCGCGCCTCGAGAACCGAGAACACGACGGTTGGCGCGAAGTCCGGCTGGTCGGCCAGGGGCAAGCGGTCCAGCAGAGCCGCGGTCCTGGGACAAAGGGCGCAGGCGCCATCCTGCCGCGCTCCATCCCGCCACAGAAAAAAAGTGCTCCAGCGCGGCGAGAAGTTCAGTTCTTGCCACTGGTTCACCGGCACGCCGGGGGGAAAGGCGATGTAAGGCGCGAAATCCTCGATCCGGCGCGCGCGCAGGGCGTTCAGCTCCTCCTGGATCTCCTCGGTCGCCGCCTCCAGCTCCGCCAGCCACGGGAACAGAGCCCGATCATGAAACGGGATCGCCGGCAGGCGGGGATAGTGGAGCAGCAGCGGTTCCTGCACGAAAGGCCGCTTGACCCCGGCATAGATCTCCAGGCCCTCGTCGAACCGATCCAGGGTCTCCGCCGCGAAGCCGTCGCGCAGGTCGGCGATGGCGGCGCGAAGGTGGGCGGCGAGGGCTAAGGCGTGGGAGCCGACCGCCTCGCGGGCCCGGGCGAGCGGAGCGGCGAGGCTTGGCGGCAGTTGGTCGGCGGGCGGCGCCAGGGCCAGGGCGTTCTTGTAGACCGCCGCGGCCGCCTTGCCCCGCCCCAGGCGCTCGAGAAGGGCGCCTTTCGAGAGCAGAGCCAGGAAATTGAGCGGCTCCAGGACGAGGGCGCCGTCCAGGGCGCCGATCGCCGCCTCCATGTCCCCCAGGAGCCGGAGGGCCAGGGCCCTGTCCAGAAGGGTGTCGGCGGTCAGGGTCCGCGGGTCGATCCGATCGAGCAAGGCAAGGGCCGCGCGGCCGTCGCGCCGCTGAATGGCGGCCTTGGCGCCTGCGATCAGATCGGAACTGCCCAGCGCCGCGGTCATTCGTCCTTCGTCCAGGACGCCTAATTCCCGGCCCGGACGGCGGCGGTCAAGGACAATCGGCCGAGTTCAGGCCTTGGAGCGGCGTCGTTCCGCAGCATTGGCGGATGCTAAAGCCGCGCCGTGGTGCTAGGCTGGCGGAGTCGAGGATGAAGAGGCCATCGCCATGGCCCTCAACCCAGTCAATCGCCGGCAGATGGTGACTCGGGTCGCCGCGGGGCTCCTGTGTCCCGCGCGGGTCGCCGCGCAGCCCTACGTCGGTGTCTCTCATGAATCCGCCTCGCGCCTGACGTCGCGCCCGGAACTGCCATACGAACCGCCGACCAGCCTCAGAACGGTGACCGACATCTATCGGCGGATGACCGCCCCGATCCGGGTCGATGGCCAAGGACCGTACCCTTTCGTGGTCGATACCGGGGCCAATCAGTCGGTGATCTCCCTGGAACTGGCCGCGCAGCTGGGACTGCCGCGCGGGCCGGACGAACCGCTCAATGGCGTCGCCGGCATCCAGATGACGCCGACCACCCGGGCGCGCCTGGATGTCGGTGTGCGACCACAAACCGAGGTGGTGCTGTCGATGCTGCCCGCGCAAGCCATCGGCGGGGCCGGGATGCTCGGTCTCGATGGGCTGGAAAACGAGGTGCTGACTCTCGACTTCCGGGGACAGGCGCTGCGGATCGAGGCGCCCCGGCGCCGCTTCGGTAATCCCGACGAGATCACCCTCCAGGCCCGCCGGCGGGATGGGCAGCTGACCTTGGTCGATGCCGACCTGGCGGGTCTCCATCTCACCGCCTTTCTCGATTCGGGCGCCCAGGACACCATCGGCAACCTGGCCCTGCTGTCCCGGGCGTCGAACCGCCGGACCAGCGGTTTGTGGACGCATACGCCGATCGTCAGCGCCACCGGTCAGACCATATCGGCGCAGATGGCCGAGCTGCCCAATCTGCGGGTCGGCCGACTTCGCCTGCCGAACTGGCCGGTCGCCTTCGCGGATCTGCACACCTTCCAGATGTGGAATCTCATCGATCAGCCGGCGATCCTGCTGGGCGTCGATGTGATGAGCCGCTTCGAATACGTGTGCCTGGATTTTTCCCGCGACGAAGTCCGGTTCCGCCTGCCCCAAGGTTGAGCGGGATCCGCCATTGCCAATCGACTGCCTGGTTCAAGCCGGTGAAGCGCGGACGTTGAAGGCGAGGCGCGATGGGCTCCGATTCCATCGGGACGCCGAAGGGTCTAGGTTTGCGCCGCGAATCTGGAGACGGCGATGTTCCTGGAAGTGCCCGATCTATTGACGGCCGCCGAGGTCGATCGGCTGAGCGCCCTGGCCGCCGGCGCGCGGTTCGCTGACGGCCGGCTTTCCAATCCGCATTCGACGGCCAAGAAGAATCTGCAGATCGAATACGCCGACGCGGCCTACGCTGAATCCGCCCGGCTGCTGACGGGCGCCCTCAACCGCAGCGAGACGCTGCGCGACTTCGCCTTTCCACGCGCCCTGGCGCCGCCGATGATGACCAAATACGGCCCCGGCATGAGCTATGGCTTGCACGCCGACGCCGCCTTCCTGCCGCTCGCGCCGCGACCGCTGCGGTCGGACCTGTCGTGCACTGTGTTCATCGCCGCGCCTTCGGCATACGAAGGCGGGGAACTCTGCGTGCAGCTCGGCACACGCCGGATGGCGTTCAAGGGGCCGTCGGGCTCCGCCGTGGTCTATCCTTCCAATACGCTCCACGAAGTGAAGCCAGTGACGTCCGGCGAGCGGATCGTCGGCCTGACCTTCATCGAGAGCCGGATCAGCGACCAGAGTCACCGCGAGTTGCTTTACGAACTCAACGAGATCGCCGCGCTCGAAGGCCTGAACATGAGCTGGGACAACCGCACCCGGCTGCAGTGCGCGCGGAACAACCTTCTTCGGATGTGGGCCGAGGCGGGTTAGCGGCGCGGGGGCCTCCCTCAGGCCACCAGCGCCGCCAGATCGAGGTCATCCACGGCCGCCGACATCCGCGCCGCCCACACCCGGAAGAGCGCGGCCCCGCGGGCGTCGGACAGATCGAGCATGCCGGCGCCGACGATCGGCCAGCACCAGCCGATGAGCGCGCCCAGCCGGTAGTCGGCGATGGCGTCGGCCAGGGTGTAGCCGGCCACTCCGTATTCGACCAGGCGCCTCTGATAACGCGCGATCAGGCTCCGTTCGGCTGCTCGCCGCGCGTCGGCGTCGAGGCTGCTGGTCAGCAGATAGGCGATGTCGAAAGCGCCGGGGGCCCGGGCGGTGAGCTGCCAGTCGATGATCCGCGCCGGGCCGGCGCCGAACATCAGGTTGTCGGCGCGGAAGTCGCCGTGGATCACCGTCGATGGCCGGCCGGCGGCGCGCGCCGCCAACGCCGCGACCCGCTCCACCAGCGCCGCGCCGACCGATCTGGCGTTCGCGCTCAGCGCCGCGCCGGCGAAGGCCTCGTAGGCCGGCCACAGCTCCCGGCTCTGTTCCTCCAGCGCCCGGGCGCGGGCGGCGCCGTCGCCGAGCCAGGCGCGGGCGCCCGCCAAAGGGACGCCCCACCAGCGGGCGTGGAAAGCGGCGATGGCGTCGATCGCCGCCGCCGCCGCTTCACCGCTCATTCCCGCCACCTGATCGGCCGCCGTGGCCGGGACCAGATCCTCCATCACGATGACGAAGCCGCCGCTCTCCTCGTCGAAGGCGGCGTGGTGGATCCTCGGCGCGCAGGCGCCGCCCTCGGTGGCGATCTGGATGTAGAACCGGAACTCGCGCCGGTAGTGCCCGAAGGCCGCGTCCATCCGGGCCGCGCCGGCGTGGCGCGAGGGAAACTTGACGATCAGGCTCGCCGGCGCGTCCGCACCCGGACGCTCATGGTCGATCCGCAGCCGGGCCAGCACGCTCATGAAGCCGGCCCCGGCGCCCAGGCGCTCGACGGCGAGGTCCGTGACCCGCCCGACGGCCAGCGCGCCGCCGGCCCGCAGCACCCGCGTCAGCCAGCGCGCGGTGATCGCCTCCGGCGAGGACGGCTCGGCCGCGCCGGTCGCCACCGTCAGGGCCGCGTGGCGTTGTGGATCGGGTCGCCCTCGCGGGAGATCAGGACCGCGAGCCAGCGGGTGCTCTCGAACTCCGAGGCGATGGCCATCACCGTCACCGTCAGCGGCGTCGACAGCAGGATTCCGGGCGCTCCCAGGATCGCTCCCCAGAACCCGATCGAAATCAGCACCAGCAGGGGATCGATGTTGAGTTCGTCGCTCTGCAGCTTGGGCATCAGCACGTTGTCGATCAGGAACACCCCGCCGCCCAGCACGCCGACCAGGATCGCCGGGTGGGCGAGATCGTCGAACTGCGCCAGCGCCAGGATGCCTGGAAACAGCGATCCGGCGATCGGACCCAGGATCGGCACATAGGCCGCCAGGAAGACCAGGAAGGCGACGAAGATTGCATCGTGCAGGCCCATGGCGAACATCAGCCCCCAGGCCGCCAGGGCCATCATCAGCGCCTTGAGGGTCTGCAGCCGGACATACTGCTCGACCGCGTTGCGCACCGCCTTGACCACCCGCAGCGCGCCCACCCGCCGGTACTCGCTCTCGTACAGCCGATCGACCTTGCGGCTGAAGGTGGCGCGAGAGGCCAGCAGGAAGCCGAAATAGATGATCACCAGCACGCCGTAGGAGACCAGGCTGCGCGCCGTGACGAAGGCACGCGACAGGATCACCGATGGATCCACGCCGCTGAAGATCTGCTCGAAGGTGATCGGATCGGCCCCGAACCAGGCCATGACCCCGGCCAGGATCTGGTCGAGCCGCGGCGCGAGGCCGCGCACCTGGTGGCCGAACGCCGGACCCTCGATCACGAACAGCCCGCCGATGGCCGCGAAGGCGATCAGGATCACCGCCCCGGCGATGCCGCCCCGCACCCACTCCGGCGCCCGCGGCAGCCGGGCCTGCATCACCCGGGAAACCGCGTCGATCAGCAGCAGCAGGAAGGTCGCCACCACCAGCGGCGTCAGAATGCCCTGAAAGAACCGCACCAGGAACATCGCCACCACCACCGCCACGAACACCGCGGCGTTGCGCAGGATGGCGTAGCCGGGCACGGTCGGCGCGGCGGGGGGCGAGGGTGAATCGGCCATGGCGCCCTGATCCTTAGCCGCCCGACGGCGACGCGTCGAACCCGGCCGCCGCCGCGCCGCTCTCGACCAACAAGCGTCGCTCGAGAACGGACCCAGGCGGAAGCGAGTTCCTCCACCGTAGGGGGAGGGGGACCGCCTCGCCGAAGGACGAGGGGGTGGAGGGGGTGTTCCGCGGCGCCGGCGTGGCGGAGAACCCCCTCCGTCACGGCGCAAACAAGAGCGCCGCGCCACCTCCCCCTACGGTGGAGGAACTTATGACCTGCACCATCTGTTTGAGTCTGAGCTCTAGTCGGTGAAGACCGGCGCCCGCTTGCCCATGTTCGCCATCACCGCCTCGATCTGGTTCGCGCGCCCGATCAGGGCCACCTGCTCGATGGTCTCCTGGATCAGCCCGGCCGCCGCATCGACCATCGGCGCGGCGTTGAGCAGACGCTTGGCGGCGCGCACCGCGTCGGGGCTCTTGCCGGCGATCTCGCGAGCCACGGCCAGGGCCTCGGCGCGCGGGTCGGCGCAGACGCGGGTGGCGAAGCCCAGGGCCAGCGCCTCCTGGCCGGAAAAGATCCGGCCGGTGTAGGTCAGTTCGCGCACCACGTCCTCGCGGGCCAGGTGGCGCATCAGCAGCGTGCCGGCCATGTCGGGGACCAGACCCCACTTGATCTCCAGCACCGCCATCCGGACGTCGGGCGCAACGAAGCGCATGTCGGCGCCCAGCGCCAGCTGGAAGCCACCGCCGAAGGCGACGCCGTGGACGGCGGCGATCACCGGCACGGGAATCTCCCGCCACACCCAGACCGCGTACTGCGCCCGGTTGGCGATGCCGTGCGTGCGGCTGGCCAGGCCCGGACCCGGCGCCCCGCTCGCTGGGGCCGGCGCCGCGCGCGGACCTTCGGCCATGCGGCCGAAACTGCCCATGTCGAGGCCGGCGCAGAAGGCGCGGCCTTCGCCGGAGAGCACCACGGCGCGCAGGCCGTTCTCGGTCTTGAGCCGCTCGCCGGCGGCGATCAGGGCCGAGAACATGGCGTCGTCCAGGGCGTTCATCTTGTCGGCGCGGGTCAGGCGCACGTCGGCGACGCCATCCTCGATCGCGATCGTCACCCGGTCGTTCATGCGTTCAGATCTCCTCCATCTCGAACTGGTCCTTGGCCATGCCGCAGTCGGGGCAGATCCAGTCGTCGGGGATGTCGTCCCAGCGGGTCCCGGGCGCCAGGCCCTCCTCGGGCAGGCCCTTGTCCTCGCTATAGACGAATCCGCAGGTCCCGCATTGCCAGGTCTTGAACGGTGTCATGCGCCAAGTCGTATCAACCCCGCGCGCCCCTGGCCACTCCCACGGCGAGAGCGCCGAGCACCCCGGCGGCCAGCGCGAAGGGGACCGCGCCGCGCCCGATCAGGCCGGCCTGTTCACCCGCCGCGCACAGCGCCACCGCCGCCAGGGCGATCACGCTGAGGGCGATGTCGGCGGCGAACATCTTGAAGATCGTCGCGGCGAAACCTTTCAGCACGCCGATCATGCCGCCGCCCTTCCCCGGCGGCGCAGCAGCGCGGCCATGGCCAGGCCGGCGAGCGCGTAGAGCACGACCAGGCCGGCGATCGCCCATTGCTCCCCCGGCCACGGCGCGCCGAGGCCCTCGCAGGACCAGTAGACGCCAAAGCCGGTGAGCAGGGCGCCGACGGCGAACTTCATGGCGTTTTCAGGGATTGCGGTCAGCGGCCGGCGCAGGGTCATGCCCACCGCCAGCACCAGGGCGCAGGCCGCCACCGCGCCCAGGGCCGCCGGGGCCAGCAGTCCCGGCCGCGCGCCGATCGCCAGGACGATGAACACCACCTCGGTCCCCTCCAGCAGCACAGCCTTGAACGCGGTCACGCCGGCCAGCCAGTCGCCGGCCTGGGATTGCAGAGACCGGGTCTGCCTGTCGAACGCGTCCCCTTCGTCGTGCGGGGCCAGGGCGCCGCCGGCCCGCAACACCGCCTTGCGCAGCCAGCCGAGCCCGAAGACGAGCAGCAGGATCCCGACCACCAGTTGCAGCCCGCGAACCGGCACGGCCGAAAGCGCCGGCCCGAACACCGCGACCACGGCGGCCAGCAAGGCCAGCGCCGCCGCCGTCCCCACCGCCGCCGGCCGGACGCCGCGCACCACGCTCACCGCCAGGACGATGGTGAACGCTTCCACCACCTCCACCGTCGAGGCGATGAACGAGGCCAGGGCGACGGGCGCGGCTGTGGTAAGATCGACCATGCGCGCCTCTTATGCCGCGCGGCCCGCGAACATCAAAGGCCGAGGGCGCTCGGTCACGGCCGGGGTCATCAATGGTAAGCCTCGATCGCGAGATAGAGGTCGTCCCGGGCCTCAAAACGACCGTAAGGTGATCGACTCTCGGTGAACACGCAACACGCGTGCCTTCACGCCGCCGCCCGCATCGGCCCCATCACCTGGCTGGCGAACCGTTCCATCTCCTCGGCCTGGGGGCTCATCTGGAGCAGAAGCAGGTCCAGCCCCGCGTCCTCGAATTCGGCGATGCGTTCGCGCAGCTGCTCGGGCGTGCCGACCAGGCTCGGGCGCAGACCGCGATTGGTGACGGAGTATTCCTGGATCTTCAGCTCGCGCTCGAGCTGGGTTCCGGAGAGCCACTGGTCGAAGTTGGCGAAACCGGCGGGCGGGGTTTCGCCCATGTCCGTGATCCGCGCCAGTTCGGCCCGCGCCTCGGCCTCGCTGTCGCGGACGATGGCGTAGGCGGCCATGCCGTAGGTCATCGGCGGGCGGCCGGTTCTCGCGCGGCGCGCGGCCATGTCGGCGATCTTCACCCGCACCGCGGCGGCCGGGTCGCCGTGCATGACATAGGCGTCGCAGCGCTCGGCGATCAGGGTCTTGGCGGCCTCGCTTTCGCCACCGGCGTAGATCATCGGGGCCTTCACGGGCTTGGGCTGGCAGATCGCCGCGTCGGCGCGATAGAACTGGCCTTCGAATGAGAAGCGCGGCTCGGTCCATAGGCCGCCGACCACGGTCAGCCATTCGGCGGTGCGGGCATAGCGGTCGTCGTGCTGGTCGAACTGAAGACCGTATTGGCGCGCCTCGTCGGCCCACCAGGAGGAGACGACGTTGAGGCTGAGACGCCCGCCGCTGATCTGGTCGATGTTGGCCGCCTGTTTGGCGAACAGGGCCGGCTGGTGGAAATTGGGCCGCACGGCGACCATCAGCTCCAGGCGGCTGGTCACCGCCGCCAGGGCCGCGGCCGTCGACCAGGCGTCGAGCGCCGGGGCGTCGATCCCCTTGATGTCGTTCAGGTTCAGTTCGGCGATCAGCGACAGGTCATAGCCGATCGCCTCGGACCGCTGGGCGAGGCGACGGACATAGTCCCAGCTCGCCTCCATGCCCTCGTCGGCGACATTGCGCAGCCAGCCGCCGAACACCGGCATCCAATAGCCCCATCTCATGCCGCCGCTCTCCGTTCGCCGATCACGCCTTGCAGGAAATCAACCAGATTGTCGTGCGGGTCCCACCCGAGGACGTCCAGGGGCCTGGCGACGAAATTCGACAGGGCGTTGATGTCGTAGAACCGCGTCGTGCCGTCGCGGTCGTCGGTCAGATATTCGATCCCGCCGACATCAAGATGCGCGACCCGGGCGATCGCCTCCGCCGCCGCGATCAGCTCGGGGGCAGGGTCGGCGCGGGTCATCGAGATCGGCGGACGATCGATGGCGCAGGCGTCGGCCGGGCAGAGATCGAAGGTGTCGCCGTCGCTGGCGATGTCGATGGCGTAGAGGAACCTCGCCCCCAGGGTTTCCACGCGCGTGATCCGGCCGCCACGGCGCGGCGCATATTCCTGGACGATGGCGACGCCATTGACCCCGACCGGGGTCTCGCCCGCCTCGGCGGCGGCCGTCAGATCCTCGAGACTGTCGTAGCGTGCGATCCCGGCCCCGGCGCCACCGATGTCGGCCTTGACCACCACCGGAAAGCGCAGACCCTTAGCGGCGCGGGCGACATCGGCGCGGCGGTGGACCACCCGGCTTTCGGGGGCCAGCAGGCCCAGCCGGCGGATCAGCGACAGCTGGCGGGCCTTGGAGGCGTCGATCTGAAGGGCCGGCGTCCCGTTCAGCACCCGCGCGCCGCCAGCCTGCCAGTGCTCGAACAGGGCCTGGGCGTAGAAGATCGGATGTTCGCCGTCGCGCAGGAACGAGGACATGGCGATGCGGTTGAACACCACCGGCGCCGGCGCGCGCGGGTCGGCGGGATCGAAGCCGTGATCGCGCGCCAGGATCGCCGCGTAATCGACGCCGCGCCGGTCCAGCGCCGCGAACAGGGGCAGGAACCAGCTCTCATGCTCGTAGAGGATCGCGAGGTCGGTCATGGCGAGGGACTATAGCCGTTGAAATCACCGCTGCCGACAGGGCCGGGCGATCGGCCAACGGTCAGGATCGTAGCGCGGGCTTCCAGCCCGCCCTTGTGTGGTTCCGTTCGGCCGGATCAGGAATAGGAGCGGGCTGGAAGCCCGCGCTACGGACGATTTTGGCTGCGAGGGCCTGTGGTCTGGCGCCGTGATCGCGCTTGTGCGACCAAGCCTCGCCGGGTCGTCGGGGACCGGCAGGGGGAGCGAGCCATGAGGCCGGTGTTTCTCGCGGGGGTGATGGCCATGACGCTGCTGGGCGCGAACGAGGTTTCCGGGCAGACCGCGCCGATCGCCGCGAAGCGGCCGCATGAGGTCGTCGCGCCGGGCGGCGTGCGACAGGATCCCTACTATTGGCTGCGCGACGACACCCGCAAGAATCCGGAGATGCTGGCCTATCTCGCGGCGGAGAACGCCTGGACCGACCGGGTCGTCGCCAAGGACAAGGCGCTGCAGGACAAGCTCTACGGAGAGATCGTCGGACGCATCAAGCAGGACGACAGCTCGGTCCCGTTCGAAAAGCGCGGCTACTGGTACTACGACCGCTTCGAGACCGGGAAGGACTACCCGGTCTCCGCCCGCCGGCGCGCAAACATGGATGCGCCCGAAGAGGTCATGCTCGACCAGCCGGCCCTGGCCGCCGGCAAGGGCTTCTTCCAGGTGGCCAGCAAGACGGTGAGCCCCGACAACCGTCTTCTCGCCTGGGCCGAGGATGATGTCGGCCGCCGGCAGTACACCCTGAAGGTCAAGGACCTGGCCACCGGCGCCGTGCTCGCCGACGAGGTCGCCGACATCGAGCCGGGCCCGGTCTGGGCCGACGACAACAAGACCATCTTCTACATCGAGAAGGACCCGGTGACTCTGCTCAGCAAGCGGGTCAAGGCCCATGTGCTGGGAACGCCGGCCAGCGCCGACCGCCTAGTCTATGAGGAGGCGGACGATTCCTTCTACATGGGCCTCGCCCGCACCCGGTCGGAAAAGTACATCTGCATCGTCCTGCAGAGCACGGTCAGCAACGAGCAGCGCTGCGCCCCGGCGGCCGACCCGGAGCGCTTCGCCATCCTCGCCCCGCGCCAGCGGGAGTTCCGCTACGACGCCGACCACCTCGATGGCCGCTGGGTGATCCGCACCAACTGGGACGCCCCCAACTACCGGCTGATGACCCTCGCCGACGACCGGCCGTGGGGCGACCGAAGCCTGTGGCGCGAGCGGGTGGCGACCAAGGCCGATGTGTTCATCGAGGACGTCGCCCTGTTCCATGGGCAGCTGGCGATCGAGGAGCGCTCAGGGGGCCTCAAGCGCCTGCGCACCCTGACCGACGGCGGCGACAGCCGTTTCGTCATCGCCGACGAGCCGGCCTATGCGATGTCGCTCGGCGTCAACGCCGATCCCGACAGCGGCTGGCTGCGCTACACCTACAATTCCCTGACCACGCCGGAGACCACCTATGAGGTCAATCTCGCGACCCGCGAGCGCCGACTGCTCAAGGTCCAGCCGGTCCCGGGCTACGATGCGGCCAACTATGTCACCGAGCGGGTTTAGGTCACCGCCCGCGACGGGGTGAAAATCCCGGTCTCCCTGGTCTATCGCAAGGGATTCAGGAAGGACGGCTCGGCGGCGATGCTGCAATATGCCTACGGCAGCTATGGCCTCTCCACCGATCCGGCTTTCTCCGTGCCGGCCGTCAGCCTGCTCGACCGGGGCATGGTCTACGCCATCGCCCACATCCGCGGCGGCCAGGAGATGGGCCGGGCGTGGTACGACGACGGCCATCTCCTCAACAAGAAGCATAGTTTCACCGATTTCATCGACGTGACCCGGGGGCTGGTGGCCCAGGGCTACGCCGCCAGAGGCCGGGTGGCGGCGGCGGGCGGCAGCGCCGGGGGCTTGCTGATGGGCGCCGTGGCCAACATGGCCCCGGACGACTACCGGGTGATCATCGCCCAGGTGCCGTTCGTCGATGTGGTCACCACCATGCTCGATACGACCATTCCCCTCACCACCAACGAATTCGACGAATGGGGCAACCCCAAGGACAAAATCTACTACGACTACATGCTCAGCTATTCGCCCTACGACAATGTGGCGGCCAAGGCCTACCCGGCGATGTTCGTCACCACCGGCCTGTGGGATTCGCAGGTCCAGTACTACGAGCCGACCAAGTGGGTCGCCAAGCTGCGCGCGACCAAAACCGACGACCACCCGCTCGTCCTGCGGATCAACATGGAAGCCGGCCACGGCGGCAAGTCCGGCCGCTTCCGTCGCTACCACGACATCGCCGAATACTACGCCTTCATGCTCGACCAGATGGGGGTAGGGGGGTAGGCGCCTTCCTCCCTCCCCTTTACGGGGAGGGACAGACGGCGAAGCCGTCAGGGTGGGGCAGTGCGGATCGTCACCGGGCGATGGGGAGTGGCCCACTTCCCCACCCCGGCCTTTCGGCCGACCCTCCCCATGAAGGGGAGGGAAGATTCTCTCACGCCAGCCCCTGCATCCTCGCCGCCGCCTCGCGCAGCCGCTCCGGGGCGCCCAGGAGTTGCCGGTCGAGGCCGACGCGCTTGAACCAGTAGTGCAGGCCGAGAAGATCGGTGAAGCCCATGCCGCCGTGGACCTCGGTGGCCGTGCGGGCGACGAAGCGGCTGACCTCGGAAAGATGGGCCTTGGCGTGGGCGGCGTTGAGGGAGAACTCAGGCTCCAGTGCGTCGCCGGCGTAGGCGGCGTACCAGACCAGGGACCGGCACGGCTCCAGCTCGGCGGCCATCTCGGCGCACATGTGCTTGACCGCCTGGAACGAGCCGATCAGCCGGCCGAACTGCCGGCGTTCCTTGGCGTAGGCCACGGCTTTGTCGATCATCGCCCCGCTGGCGCCCAGCATGTCCGCCGCCAGCATGGTCCAGGCCGCGTCGCGCAGGCGCGCCAGGGTAGCGCCGGCGTCGCCTGAAGCGAGGGGCTCGGCGGGGGTTTCGTCAAACTGGAGTTCGCCGAGCCGGCGGGTGAGGTCGATGGTGGTCAGGCCGCTCGCCGTCAGGCCCGGCGCGCCGCGCTCGACCAGATGAAGGGCGCCGGTCCGGTCGGCGACGACGAAGACGTCGGCCTCCAACGCATCGATCGCGAAGAGCGCGGCGCCGCTGAGCCGCCCGCCGTCCGCCGTGACCCCGGCGCCGTCGCGGGCGCCGGCGATCCACTCGCCGATGGCGATCCCCGCCAGCGCCTCGCCCGCCGCCAGCCTCGGCAGCCATCTGCTTTGCTGGGCTGGCGAACCGGCCCCCATCAAGGCCAGCGGGGCCAGCACCGCGCTTCCCAGGAACGGCGTCGGCGCGACGTGGGCGCCGAGGGCCTCGGCGGCGAGGGCGGCGTCGAGCAGGCCGAGGCCGAGGCCGCCATGCTGTTCGGGGATCAGCACCCCGGCGACCCCGAGTTCGGTCAGGGCGGCCCAGACATCCCGCGCCACCGGCTCACCACCCTCCGCGAAGGCGCGGACACGGGGCAGGGGGCACACGCGGGCCAGCTCCCCGTTCAGACTGTCCTGGAACATCCGCTGTTCGGGCGAGAGGGCGAAATCCATCTAGGCGCCCGTTCGTGGTTCGGCGGACGAACCGCCCGTCACGCCGCGCGGTTCGCTTTCCACGAACCTCACGAACTCCACGAACGCGGTGGAGAGCGCCGCATGCGGACCCAGGTCGTAGCGCGGGCTTCCAGCCCGCACTCTCAAGGCCGAGGCAGCGGCAAAACGAAGACAGAGCGGGCTGGAAGCCCGCGCTCCAAATGAGCCGGCGCCCGCGGAGAGGTTAACCCCGACCCATGACGTCAGTTCGTGGGATTCGTGAGGTTCGTGGTTCATTCCCGAAATCGACGATCAAGCTTGCTGCCTCGCGAAGGATGCGGCTCATCATCGACGCGTCGGCCGGTCCACGCAATCCTGCCTAGCCCTCGACCGTCTTGGGTTCCCTGGGCAGACCCAAGCCGCGCTCGGCGATGATGTTCTTCTGGATCTGGGCGGTGCCGCCGCCGATGATCAGGCCGAGATCGAACATGTAGCGCTGCTGCCAGGCCCCGTCGGCGCGCAGGTGCGGACTGCCTTCATAGAGGACACCCAGTTCGCCCAGCGCGTCGATGGCCAGGGCGGCCAGCTGGTGGTTGAGCTCGCACCCCTGCAGCTTGACCACCAGTGCGGCCAGGCCCGGCGCCTCGCCGGCAATGGCGGCGCTCAGCAGACGCAGGCCGTTGTACTTCATCGCCAGCACCCGGCCCTGCAGGCGCATCAGGCGGTCGCGCATCACGGGACTATCGATCAGTCGCTCGCCGTCCACGGTCTCCTGGGCCATCAGCTCGATGATCGCCGCCAGCCGGCTCTCGGCGGCGTTCGGATCGCCGAGCATGCCGCGCTCGTGTTTCAGGGTGGTGTTGGCGACCCGCCAGCCCTCGCCGCGTCCGCCGACGATCTGGCTCTTTGGCACGCGCACGTCGGTGAAGAACACCTCGTTGAACTCGGCGTGGCCGGTCATCGTCTTCAGCGGCCGGACCTCGATCCCCGGCGTCTTCATCGAAAAGATCAGATAGCTGACGCCGGCATGCTTCGGCGCGCCGGCCTCGGTGCGCACCAGGCAGAAGATCATGTCGGCCTGGGCCGCCGTGCTGGTCCAGATCTTCTGGCCGTTTATGAGGAAGTCCTCGCCGTGCTCGACCGCGTGGGTGGTCAGGGCGGCCAGGTCCGAGCCCGCGCCGGGCTCCGAATAGCCCTGGCACCAGATGATCTCTCCGGCCAGGGTCGGGGCAATCCAGCGGCGCTTCTGATCCTCCGTGCCGGCCTCCAGCAGGGTCGGCACGAGCATCGAGATCCCCTGGCCCCCGAGCGGACCGGGCGCGCGGGCGCGGGTGAATTCCTCGGCGATGATCCGGGATTCCAGGATGTCGGGCTCGGCCCCATGGCCGCCGTAGGCCTTCGGAATCGTGCGCGCCGCGTAGCCATGGTCGATCAGGCGCCGCTGCCAGGCGAGGACTTGCGCCCGCGGCGTAGCCACAGGCGCCGGCCAGTCCGGGCGGGAACGCTCCAGAAAATCCCGCACCCGGCGGCGGAACGCCTCGTGCCGGGGGCCGTCTGCAAGGTCCATGGGGCGATAGTAGCCGCCGAGCGATCGCCAGCGCCAGTCTGCGCTTGCGGCGCCGGCCGCCGCGGGGATTAGTGGGTGAGACGGGAGACGCTCATCATGCAGTCCGACATCCTGGTTCCCGACGACATCGCCTTGGCGGTGATCAGCCCCAAGGCCTATGCGGGGGACGAGGCCGCGCACGCCGCGTTCAAGTGGCTGCGCGCCAACAACCCGCTTGGGCTAGCCGAGATCGAAGGTGTCTACCCGTTCTGGATCGTCAGCAAGCACGCCGACATTCTGGAGATCAGCCGTCAGAACAGTCTGTTCCATTCCGGAGACCGGGCCACCACCTTCACCTCGATCACGGGCGACGAGCAGGTCAAGCGGATGACGGGCGGCAGCCCGCACCTCTTGCGCACCCTGGTGCAGATGGACGCGCCCGACCACCCCAAGTATCGCGTGCTGACCCAGTCGTGGTTCCTGCCGCAGAACATCCGCCGTCTGGAGGATCGCATCCGCAAGATCGCTCGCGCCCACGTCGATCGGATGGCCGATCTGGGCGGTGAGTGCGATTTCGTCGCCGACGTCGCCCTGACCTATCCCCTGCGGGTGATCATGGAGATCCTGGGCGTGCCGGAGGCGGATGAACCGCGAATGCTTCGGCTGACGCAGGAACTGTTCGGGGCCTCGGATTCCGATCTCAACCGGTCACGGGCGGCGGTCGACGAGGGCTCCGACTTCCTGGGCGACCTGCAGGCGGTGATCGCCGACTTCTTCAGCTACTTCAAACAGATAACCGACGATCGCAAAGCCTCGCCGAAAGACGACGTGGCCAGCGTGATCGCCAATGGCAGGATCGACGGCGCGCCGATCAACGATTTCGAGGCGATGAGCTACTACGTCATCGTCGCCACCGCCGGGCACGACACCACCTCGTCCACGACGGCGGGCGCGGTGTGGGGCATGTGCCAGTTCCCGGAGGCGTTCGCGGCGGTCAAGGCCGATCCCGCCCTGATCCCGGGCCTGGTCGATGAGGCCGTGCGCTGGATCACCCCGGTCAAGCACTTCATGCGCTCGGCGACGCAGGAGACAACCGTTCGTGGCCGGACGATCGCCAAGGGCGACTGGCTGTGGCTTTCATACCCTTCCGGCAACCGCGACGAAGAGGTCTTCGACGATCCCGACCGCTTCGATCCGACCCGCAATCCCAACCGCCATCTGGCTTTCGGCTATGGCGCCCACCTGTGCCTGGGCCAGCATCTGGCCAAGCTCGAAATGCGCATCCTCTTCGAAGAACTCATCCCGCGCCTGCAATCCCTCGAATTCGCCGGCCAGCCCACCCGCGCCGAAGCCGCCTTCGTCGGCGGTCCCAAGCGCCTGCCGATCCGCTATCGGATGAACTGACCGCGGGATGATACCCGCCTTTTTTTTTCGGAGCGCGGGCTGGAAGCCCATAGGCGCTAACTTTGGGCGAAACGCTTTCCTCCCCTCCTGGGCCAGGCGGCGCACACATCCGCGCGTTCGGCGATGGGTAAGC